>ENA-OSEO01000431-OSEO01000431.1-sediment-metagenome-genome-assembly--contig:-NODE-431-length-108104-cov-14.507540_pt1 | contig 108104 bp, 91 predicted proteins | sample MGYA00237883_ERZ534232 | MGnify/ENA metagenome assembly ERZ534232
CTGCAGGTCGCCGCACAAGCAAACGTGCAGATTGACGCCGAGATTGGCCAAAAAGACCATTTCCGGATGGAAACCAATAAACCTAATCGTCAAGAGGTGCGTCGAGGTCATGATTACTCAGATCTACGAGATTCAAACCCCTGCAGAGGTAGAAGGTTGCCTCGCAGCAGGCGTCGATCACATCGGCACGGTCATCCTCTCGCAGGAGGATTTCCAGGACCCCGTCCTGAGGGAAGTCACCCGCATCACCCGGGCGGCGGGCGCCAAAAGCAGCATCATTCCGCTGTTCGATCACGAAGAGTCCCTCCTGCGAACCATCGACTACTACCAGCCGGATTATCTCCATTTCTGCGAGGCCTTGGTAAGGCCCAGCTTGGAGATCGTTCCACTCGAACCCGTCATGGAGTTGCAGACACGCATCAAGGAATATGCGCCCCAGGTCGCGATCATCCGCTCCATCCCCGTTCCCCTGCCAGGGCGGTCCGGGGATTTTCCCACGCTCGAAATCGCGAGGGAACTGGAACCCTCCTCGGATCTCTTCCTGATCGACACCTGGCTCGGCCGTCAACCGGTCGAAGGGTTCATCGGCATCACGGGGCGGGTGCCGGACTTGGAACTGTCGCGCTACCTCGTCTGGCAAAGCGCCATACCGGTCATCCTCGCTGGAGGACTCTCGCCCGAAAACGTGTATGACGCCGTCATGGGCGTAAGTCCGGCAGGCGCCGACAGCTGCACATGGACCAACGCGGCCGGCAAGGACGATAGACCTGTCCGGTTTCAAAAAGATATGGAAAAAGTCCAGCGGTTCGTCCAGGAAGTACGGAGGGCCGCCGACGCTTTGGCGCAGAGGAGATCTGCGATCGAGAATGAACTGGAACGCCTGAAGGAGGAGTTGGAGGAAAGGGAAAGGGCCCTGCCCGCCCATTCCGTAAGGCCCCATCAACTGCTCGCGATCGAGGCCGTCGAGGAAGAGATCGCGGCCAGAGAGCGCGAATTGCATGGACTGAGATTCATCGACCTCTGAAAGGCCGAGGGCGATCCACGGATCTAAACAGATCATATGAAACGGACTGGTCCTCCGTTTTGGATATCTTGGCTGGGGTGTATTTTACACCCCGGACCAGCCCGTTTCATATGATCTAATGATAGTCGTGCGTCCCGAGCTTGACGGGGATGCCGGTCTTGCCCTTGATCGCCTCCGCCATCTCTTCGGCACTGGCATAGGGACAACCTGGCTTGGCATTGACCAGGCATGAACTCAAGTAGATTTCATCCGGCTTGATCTCCGAGAGCTTCATGGCCATTCCGATATTCGGGACGATTGTGCGGCCGGGGCACTCGCATTTGACGAATCCGACCACCTGCGATGGCTCATCGAATTTGCCTTCGCCCATCGCGGCCGCTTTCAGGCAACGCCACTCCCCTGGACAGCCATAGCCACTGTCCATATAGGCTCCACACCCGACCACCATCACTTTCTTCATCTTGAACCTCCTATCTGGTTATACTGTTTATGGAATCATTCGGACGGAAGGCTCCTCCCCGTATTCCCGTTTGGAGAGCGGGTCGACCCCGGAAAACCGTTCCGATTTTCCGCCGCCCGAGGAGATAAATTACGCCCCCCTTATACGCCTTTACGGCCGCCATTGGAAGACCTGGAAAGCCGTTCACAAAGGCTCCAGCTAAAAAACCTCCGCAGCGGCGGAACTGCACCCTCATGCTCAGCATTCAGCCTGCGCCCTTGCACAAAGTGGATATCTTTTATACTATTCGATTCGAGGCGTTGGCTAAAAAATATCCACACCTTGTTTCGGCGTTGCTGGGAGGTCTTTTCATCGGCTCTCCGTCCGGGATTCTGAGGAGCGTCCATCCGGAAATGAGGAACGAGGGGAGAATCCTCTTCAGGCACGGCCGCTTCCAGGCGAAACACGTGTACCGCTGCCCGGGGAGGGCTCCCCTTTTTTGTGATGTTTCAACCCGTTGGCCTTGAATTTGCTTGTGTTTGCAGACAGCCGGGGGCAGCGGCCCCCATACCGAAGACGCCGTGCGTGCTCAGTCCCAACGCTTCGCGGCGGGTCCCGGTTTCTCCGCGCCTTTCGGTGCTCACTCCCACCCCTGCAGGGTGGATTTGAATTTGGCCAAGCTTTAGGAAATCAAGCGTTTGCGCGGAGCGAGCTGGCGGCAGCCGAACAGGCAAACGTGCAGATTAACGCCGAGATTGACCAAAAATGACCCTTTCCGAATGGAAACCCATCCCATGAATACGGATTGAGGCTTCTGCATGGCACTTCAACGGCCCAAAGGCGGGTTCTGGGCAGGCACGCCCCCCTGGATCATTCTCGGGGTCCTGGTGATTCTGGCCCCGCTCTTCGTCTTCTTGACCCTTCAGACCATCCAGCGGCGGAACGAACTGACGACCGAGCTTCTCCTGGAAAAGGGGGAAGCCCTGATCCGTTCCTTCGAGGCAGGGGCACGCACCGGTATGATGGGGATGCAATGGGGTGGAATGCAGGTCCAGCGACTGCTCGTGGAAACCGCCCGGCAGTCCGATATCCACTACCTGATGGTCACGGACGAAACGGGGCGCATCCTGGCCCACAGCGATATCGCGCGGATCGGGGAAACGTACGGAGCCGGGTTGGACCTTGCCGGGATCGCCGCCTCTGAGAAACTCAACTGGCGCCGCTTGAGCCCTCCCGGAGAGGATTCCCCCGTCTTCGAGGTGTTCCGCCCCTTTTCTCCCACACGGTCGGCCAGAGGGCACTTCATGCGGCGCGGCCCCGGGGGGAACGGTCTGCGGCATCCGGATGCCCCCTCCACCGACTGGTGCCGGCTGCACCTGGAAGGCGGCGACCCCGCTCCCGGAAACCGCCAGATCGTCTTTGTCGGACTCGACATGGGCCCCATCGAAGCCGCCAGACAGGACGACCTGCGGCACACGGTCCTCACGGCCGGCATCCTTCTCCTCATCGGGTTGACGGCGATGTCCCTGCTCTTTCTCGCGCAGGCCTACCGATCCACCCGAACCGCGTTGTCGAGCGTTCAGGCCTTCACCGGGCACCTCATCGAGCGGATGCCCGTCGGTCTCATAGCGGTCGACCCCGACGGCCAATTCACCTCCTTCAATCAAACTGCCGGGCGTATGATCGGAGTTCAGATCCGTGACATGCTCGGCAAACCTGCCCGGGAGCATCTCCCGAAGGTGCTGCTCGACGTCGTCGACGCCGTCGCCGAAACGCATCAGCCGATGGAACTGGAGGTGGCGCTCCCCGCAGGACAAAACGGGCCCCTGCCCTGCGACGTGATGGGAACCCTGCTTCGAAGAGACGATGGCACCCCCTTCGGGGTCCTGATCATTCTCAGGGACCTCTCGGAAATCCAGCACCTCAAACGGGAGGTCGCCAGGAGCCAGCGCCTCGCATCCGTCGGCAAACTGGCGGCCGGGGTCGCCCATGAGATCCGGAATCCGCTCAGCTCCATCAAAGGGTTCGCCACCTGGTTCAAACAAAGGCACCACGACGATCCGGCGGACCGCAAGACCGCGGACATCATGATCCAGGAGGTCGACCGTCTGAACCGCGTGATTTCCCAACTGCTGGAATTCGCCCGCCCGCCGGCCCTGCATCGGGAGCCGACCGAGATCGGGGCCTTGGTGCTCCGCTCGCTCGAAACGGTGCGCGATCAGGCGGAAAGGCGACGAATCCGCATCGAAACGGACCTGGAACTGACGGACCGCCCCGTCAACATCGACCGTGACCGCATCAGGCAAGTGCTCCTGAATCTGTATCTGAACGCCATGGAGGCGATGGAGGAACAGGGGATGATGCGCGTCTCCGTCAAGCGCGAAGAGGCATCCGGGACCCTTGCCATCAGGATTGCCGACACCGGCAAGGGGATCGCGGAGCAGGATCTGCAGAACATTTTCGATCCTTATTTCACGACCAAACCGTCCGGCACCGGCCTGGGATTGGCCATTGTGCACACCATTGTCGAGGCCCATGGGGGTGAAACGCTGGTGCAAAGCAGCTTGGGGGCCGGGACCACCGTGACGGTACGTCTGCCTGCAGATGCGCACGAGAAAGGCTCGCCGGGCTGAGTGCACGCAGCCGCCGGTCGATGCTCGACGGCCGAGCCGGCCGCCTGAACTCCGGCCGGAATACGCCGCCCGTGACAGCGGGGGCAGGACAAAGCCATCATCGAAAGGAGTCATGGGGTGCAGCAGAAAGGGACCATCCTGATCGTCGACGATGATACGGCCCATCGGACGATGCTCTCGACATTGAGCGAAGGATGGGGATATACCGTCGTCGAAGCCGCCGACGGCGAGGAGGCCATCGCCAAGGCCCGTGAGCAGGCCTTCGATCTGATCCTGATGGATATCCGCATGCTCAAGGTCTCGGGCCTCGAGGCCCTGGGCGCCATCAAGGCGTTCAATCCCGCCATCCCCATCATCGTCATGACGGCCTACGCATCGGTCGAAACGGCCGTGAGCGCCCTGAAGCAGGGCGCGTACGATTATCTCACGAAGCCGCTCGATTTCGACGAACTGCAGCTGACCATGGAAAGGGCGATGGAGCATCTGCGCCTGAAGGAAGAAAACAAGCGGCTGAAGGAGACATTGGGTGAAACCTTCGATGCGCGGCGGATCATCGGCTCGAGCCCCGCGATGGTCAAATTGCTCCAGACGGTTGCGAGGGTCGCGCCTTCCGAGGCGACGGTCCTGATCAGCGGGGAATCCGGCACGGGAAAAGAACTCATTGCCGCCGCCATCCATTTCAACAGCCCCCGGAAGGACGGACCCTTCGTCAAGATGAACTGCGCAGCCCTGACCGATACCCTCCTCGAATCGGAGTTGTTCGGTCATGAAAAGGGCGCCTTCACCGGCGCTCACCGCCTCAAGGAAGGGAAGTTCCGGCAGGCGCACGGCGGAAGCCTCTTTCTCGACGAGGTCGGCGAAATGCCCCTCTCCATGCAGGCGAAGCTCCTCCGGGTGCTGCAGGAAAGGGAGCTTGTCCGTGTAGGCGGCGAACAGGTGCTGAAGGTCGACGTCCGCGTCATCGCCGCCACCAATCGGGACCTGCCCGAGTCCGTCCGGGACGGCCGCTTCAGGGAAGACCTGTACTACCGGCTGAACGTGGTCGGGCTGGAGGTCCCTCCCCTGAGGGAAAGAAGGGAGGATATTCCCTTGCTGGCGGAGCATTTCCTGAAGCAATTTGCGGAAAAGAACCGCAAGACCCTCAAGGGATTGACCCCTCAGGCGATGGACCGGCTGCTCCGCTACCCTTGGCCGGGCAATGTGCGCGAACTGATGAACGTCATCGAACGCGCGGTGGTTCTGGCACGCAGCGAGGTTCTGGATACCGAAGACCTCCTCCTGGAACGCGGGGCCGATCGTGTGGAAGACTCAGCCGGGCCGGCGGACACCATGGAGGTGGGGCCGGCGGACATTCCGCTTGAAGAAGTCGAACGGGTGACCATCCTGAAGACCCTTGAATCGGCGGGTGGAAACAAGAGCGAAGCGGCCCGGCGCCTTGGAATCACCCGGCGGACACTGCATCAGAAACTGAAGAAATACGGGGTTATGCCGTAAAGCCTGCCTCGCCGTGGAAACCTCCTTGATCCGGCGGAGCGGCGGATCCTTTTCGAACGATCCTTCAGCTGAGAGGAACCCTTGCTGAAACGCCCGAAATTGAACTCTCTCCAGAAGAAAATCGCCGTTTTTCTGCTTCTGCCGCTGACGATCGCATTGCTCGGCCTGGGGTTTTTCGGTTTCTTTTTCGCAAAGGAAGTCATGCTGAACGAGTGGCGGGAGGCGGCCATCCTCAAGCTGCAGCGGGCCGCCCACCACATCGACATGCGCCTCCAGGCCCCCATCGATTGGATGGAGATGTTTCACCGCACGGGAAGGCTCGAGGACAACGACGCTCAGCAATGGATCCTCGATGAGCTGCGGCAGATGCCGGGCGTCCTGAATGTTGCACTGACCTGGCTGGACCCCCGGCACATGTCCGTACCCGGCTTCACGGGCCACGGCGGCATGATGGACCGGCAGCCAGGAAGCGGCATGAGCATGAGGATGATGCGTTTCGAGCAGGCCAGGATAGCGGACGTCAGCCCTCCCACTTACAATGCGCTGACCGGTGAACAATCCGTCACCCTCACCTCGCAGCTGAACGACGAGAGGGGAGAAACGCTGGGGATCTTGACGGTCGCCATCAGCTTCGAATACATCATGCAGGACATCCTCAATCTGAGCTGGTGGCAAAGCGACACAGCCTATCTCGTCGACCGGCACGGGCGCATCCTCTCACAGACCGTCCGGGCGCCCCTGACGCGCAAGCGGCTGGGAGAAACGGGCGACCCGCTCGAACTGGAGCTGCTCCTCGATATACAGAAAAATTCTCACGGCACCATCCTCGGCCCGGGGCACCCGCCGGAGATGGTCTGGGGATATTACCACATCGAGGAGGCCCCCTGGACCATCGTCCTGTTTGCATCGGGGAAAAGAGTGCTTGCCCCGATCCTCACCTTCAGGCTCTACTATGGCATAGCAGCCCTCCTTTCGATCCTCGTCCTCATCGGATTCATCCGCTTCATGGTCGGCCGTTCGGTCAAGAGCATCGCCGAACTCTCCCGGGCAGCCGAAGGGGTGGCCGTCGGCGATTACCGGACTCTGGACGAGGCCGGATCCGACGAGATCGGCCAACTCGTTCGGAGCTTCAACACCATGGTGGAGGGCCTCAAGGAGCGGGACCTCATCGTGGACACCTTCGGGCGTTACATGGATCCGGACATTGCCAGGCAGCTCATGCAGCGTCCGGAATCCCTAAGGATGGGAGGAGAAAAGCGGGAGGTGGCCATCCTCATGTCCGACCTGAGGCATTTTACGCCCATCTGTGAAACGCGCCGCCCCGAGGAGATCATCCGCATCCTCAACCGGTATCTTTCGGCCGTCATCCCGATCATCCAGGAACATCACGGCATCATCGTCGATTTTTTCGGGGATGGCATCCTCGCCTTTTTCGATCCGCTCGACGGGCCCGTCGAGCCCTCCGCGCGGCATGCCGCCGCCTGCGCGGTCGAGATGCAGAAGGCTATGACCGCTTTGAACCGCGATGCTTCCCGCCTCGGACTGCCGGAACTCCACATGGGCATCGGCCTGCACGCCGGAGAGGTCGTCGTCGGAAACATCGGGTCCGAGGCCCGCGCCAAATACGGGATCGTCGGGGCGCCGGTGAATCTCACCCAAAGGATCCAGTCCGAGGCCCTCCCCGGGCAGGTGGTCTGCTCCGATGCGATCGGCCGGTACATTTTCGCGGATCACCGGCCCGTCACCATGGTCGCCGTAAAACTGAAGGGGGTCACCAATCCGGTCAACGTGAGCGTCATCCACCAAGCAACATCTTGACACGGGTCGCGCAAAACGCTACGCTCCCCTGGCATCTATTTCCATCCAAGGCAGGCACTGGGAACGAGGCGGACCGAATGCGAAACCTCTTGAGCAAGTGGCTCAAAATCTACCCCGACGAGTTCGGTCTGTTCATCTGGTCAACCCTGCTTCTTTTTCTGATTAGAAGCGGCAACGTCCTCTTCGACAATTTCGGCGAAACCGCCTTCCTGAAACGCTTCGGCGTCGAATACCTTCCTGTCGTCTACATGATCAATTCCATCGCCACCTTTGTCCTCATGGGCATCGTGACGGGGATTATGGTCAAGCTGCCGGGGAGCCGCCTGCTCGCCTACATGCAGCTCTTCTGCGGGCTCAGCGTCGCAGCGCTCAGACTGGTCATCCCCCTGGGCTTCGATTACATCTACCCGGTCTTCTTCATCTTGAAGGCTCAGTACGAGGTCCTGCTGGGGCTGGTCTTCTGGAACCTCGCGAACGACCTCTTCAACACCCGTCAATCGAAGCGTCTCTTTCCGCTCATTACCGCGGGGGGAGTCCTCGGCGGCGTGATCGGCAGCTTCGCGACCCCTTCTCTGGCCAAGGCCATCACCATCGACAACCTTCTCTGGATCTATCTGGCCATATCGGTGCTGGGGGCCTTCATGGTGCAGCGGATGGGGGTGCGCTTCCCCTCCATCCTGTTCATCGACAGCCCCGACCAGGAAAAGGGGAAGAAAAAGAAAGGCCGCAGTTCGCTGATCGAGGAGTTCAAAAAGGTCGGTCCGATGATCAAGGAATCGAAGCTGGTCAAGATCCTCGTGGTCCTGACACTGATGCCCAACGTCGTCATCCCGATCATCAACTACCAGTTCAACTTCGCAGCGGATCAGCAGTTCGCCACCGAAAGCGGGATGCTCCTATTCTTCGGATATTTTCGAGGGGCGATGAACGTGATCAGCCTCGTCATCCTGCTCTTCGTAGGCCGAATCTACGGCCGGTGGGGGCTGCCGGTGGCGCTCATGTTCCATCCCTTCAACTATATTCTTGCGTTCCTGGCCTTCCTCCTCCGCTTCGACATCCTATCCGCCATGTACGCGCGTATTTCCACGACCGTCATCCGCAACACCATCAACAACCCCGGGCGCGCCGTCCTGGTCGGACTCGTGCACCCGGCCTACCGCGCCGTCATCCGGCCCTTTCTCAGGGGCACGATCGTCCGAATCGGCACCCTGGCAGGCTCCGGCATCATCATGCTCTGCGAGGGGCTGATCCATCCCCGCTTTCTGTCGGTCATAGCCTGTGCCTTCGTAGGCGTTTGGCTGTTTGCGACCTTCGTCCTCAAGCGGGATTACCCCAAAATCCTTCTGGACCTCATTTCGCGCAACATGCTCGACCTGAAATCCATCGAAGGCAAAGAGCTGAACCAGATCTTCACCGACCGGAAGGTCCGCACGGAACTGACCGAGGCCTGCGCCTCCAGCCGGAACGACGATTGCCTCTGGTATGCCAGGCTTTTGAAATCCCTGGACGTGAGCGGCCTCGACGACGTCATCCTCTCGGCCCTGCCCCAACAGGATGAAAAAACCCGCATCGCCCTCCTCGCCATGCTGTCGCCCGAAGCCGGCGAGAAGGCCATTCCCGTCCTCGAGTCTCTTTCCGTCGAGGCGGGCCCCGAGCTCATGGCGGCGATTCTCCAGGCATCGAACCGGCTGCCGGCCGGACTCTCGAGGGATTTCAATCTCAAGATTATCGACGCGCGGCAGGATCCCCTCATCAAGGCATGGGCCGTCGCGGGGCTCTATCCACAGGCGCCCTCCGACTACGCATCGATCGTGGAGGATTGGTTCGCATCCGACCATCTCGAAGGAAAGAAGGCCGCCGCCATCGCCGCCGGCGGCTCGGGAGACGGAGCCTATCTTCCCCGGCTCCAAAAGATGCTCGCCGAGGAAGACGACCCGGCCTTGCTGGTCCTGGTACTCGAGGCCATCAGGAAGCTCGCCCCGGCCGACATCAACGCGCTGGTGGAGCCCTTCCTCGGTCATCAGGATGAAAACGTAAGGATGGCCGCCCTCCGGGCCTACGTGATCGCAGACGATACCGCCTCCCGGAGGGCCATCCGCCTGCTCGACGATCCATCCGATCTCATCCATGAATACGCCGCTGAAAAACTTCAGGAGGCCCCCTATCAAAGCGTCGAACTTTTCCTGGAATCCCTGACAGCACCCAGCCGCCGGGTGCGGGAGGGGCTCTTCCGGGTGCTCGAGACACTCAATATCAAGGACCTCGACGTGATTCGCTTCGCCCGCAGCCAACTTCAGGAAGCTTATACCTGTCTGGTCGTGAAGGACGCGCTGTTGCATCAGCCCGAATCCGAGCAAGGGCGGATGCTCGCCGACCATCTGGAGCAGAAGAAGGATCTCCTCGTCGAAAACATCATCCGGCTCCTCGCCGCTCAGGACACATCTGGACAGATGCGTTTGATCTGGCGGGGAATCTCCTCAACGAACAAGACCCAGCGATCCAACAGCATCGAGGCCCTCGACAGCCGCATCGACGCCTCGCTGTCGAGAATCCTGATGCCCCTGCTGGAAGGCCTCTCGGTCTCAGAGGCCCTCGAGACCGGACGGAAAAACTACTCCCTGCCGCGCTTCAACCCATCGAACCCGTCGGATCTATACCGCTATCTGCTTAGTTCGGGCGATTGGGTCAACGTGCTCTTCACACTGAGCCTAGTCGCCGTTCGAGAGACCCCCATCGTGGAGAAAGAACGTATCCAGGGACTGACCGAAGCGGACAACCCGTTCGTGCAGCAGATGGCGCATCATACGCTGCGCCGCCTGGAAGGCACCGGATCTGAAAGGAAGGATGACATGGAAGAGGAAATCACCATCCCTGATAAGGTGCTGCGTCTCAAGGGGATCCAGATCTTCGAAGGCCTTTCCGTCAACGAACTGGCTGCCATCGCCTCCGTCACAGAAGAAATCGTCGTCGAACCTGGCGAGATCGTCATCCGGGAAGGCGAATCGGGCGACACCCTGTACCTCATCATCCAAGGATGCGTCGCGGTCCTCAAGGGATATGCCGAAAAAGAAGAAGGCAAAGAAGGGGTCGAACTCGCGCAAATCAGCGATGGGGACTACTTTGGTGAAATGGCCCTTTTCGAGGACGCCCCGCGCTCAGCCACCATTCGCACCCTGGACAAGAGCCGGCTGCTGGTCCTTCACAAGCGTGAATTCACCGAGATCGTCCGGGAATACCCGCAGATCGCGCTGCACATCTGCAGGGCCCTGAGCCAGCGGATCAGGGAGCTGCACAGCAAGGTCAGGACGGGATAACCGCGGATCGTCAGGAGGCCTGTTCTGGAAAGGATCGGCACCCGTGGCCTCCTTAAAGGGCCATAGGAGGCACCGGGCAAACCACGGCCGCCACCGTTCCTGACAGAGTGCCACAGGCATCGTCGCGTCATCGGGGATTGTTTTCCCAGACCGTCGTCGAATAGTCATAGCCGAGGGTGCAGGTGCGGCAGATATCCAGGTGGCCCTCGAAAAAGCGCTCCAGCATGGTGCGCCTGGCATTGGAGTTCCAGATCTCCCGCCAACCTCTCTCCCTGAGATTCCCGAAGGCGTATTCTCCATCGTAATCGATGCAGCAGGGCACCACCGCACCGTCCGAGAGCACGAATCCCTGAAACAGCAGGCGGCAGACGGCCGTCTCCCGGTAGGTCTTATACCCCTCCTGCCGCCGCGAGTACTTTCCCTGCCCGGCGGCCGCGAACCGGCCGAAGGCTCCGGACGTTTCATTCCGGCCCCCGAAGCTCTCGAAACTGGGCTTCTTGAACTTGATCCGATCGACCCCGAGCCCCCGAATGAACCGCTTCAGGGCCGCCTCCTTCGCTTCGTTGTATGGGAACATGACCGTCTGCACCTGGATGAGGGGGGTGGACCGCTTCTGCCGGTTCCTTTCGCGGCGCAGGGCCTCGATGCCTCTCAGGATCTTTTCGAGATCCGCCCCGCGGCGGTAGATCCCCAGATCGTCCTGCGTCATCCCGTCAAGGGAGATCGAAATCTTGTCGAGGCCGCTGCGGACGACCGCCTCGGCCTTCTCCTCCAGGAGCATCCCGTTGGTGGCGAAATAGGTGTAAATCCCCCTGGTTTTCAGGCTTGCCACGATGTCGAAGACGGACCCGGACAAAAGCGGTTCCCCCATCAGATGGAGGCAGGCGTAATGCATGGCAGGGTTGTCCGCGGCGATCCCTTCCACCCATTCGAGCGGCATCTCGGTATATCCCCGCCGCAGGTGGTGGGTCGAGCAGAGTGGACAATTCAGGTTGCACCGGCTGGTGCTCTCGATCTGGAAGATGGTAGGCCGAAAGGCCATAACCAGCCTCACTTTTTCTGGCAGTGGCAGTTCTTTGAAAACGGCCTCCGCCCGGCTGTACGCCTCGTCCTGCCGGGGCCCAGCCATCGCGGCCGCAAGCCGCCCCTCGTCAGGCTGCAGCGCCTGCTGCAAAGACCCCGATCTCATGCCCTGTCCTCTCGTTGATATAGGTGGCGGCAAGCCGCATGTCGTTTCGCGCCGTCAAACGGAGCGCAGGCTCATTGTCCATCCGGATCGTGACATAGATCTTCCACCCGGGAGAACGGGCCACCAACCCCTTGAGCAGCCGGTCCCCAAGCCCCATGCCGCGGTATTCGGGCCGCACCGCCGTATACCCCCTTTCGAGATAGCCGTCGAGGTTCAGCCCCGTCTTTTCTTCGATCCGGCGCCGATACCTCTCCAAAGGCCGCTTGTGCGTCATGGTGGCCACCACCCGGTCCCCTTCGACGGCGTAGCCGATCAGCCAGGCCTTTTTCAGATTCTCCCGGATCCAGCTGAGCCCCACTTCGCCCCCCAGTTCGACCAGGCGGCAAATACCATCCAGGATGTTTTCGGGAACATCCGCCGGACATTCGAAAAAAAGCTGAATCCGCGACCCTTTGTCATATCGAGCCAGATCACCCGGCGACACCTTCCAATTCAGGACCGCATCGAGCCCATAACGCGAGACATAGAGCATCAGGTATTCCCGAATGCGCAGATAGTACCAGAAAGGGTGACCGTACAGATCCTTCAGGCGGTAAGTCTGCGCCTCTTCGAGAAAGGTCGTGAGGGCCGCCCCGTCCATACCCTCCCGGCAGACGAAGGGGTGATCGGAACCGAAGGGACTCGGGCTTTCGCCGATTTCGGATATGGCATAGTCCTCCGGCCGTTGCATGATGCGGGAGTACTTGAGGAGCACGAAACGAAAGAAGATCGAAGAATGGATCCTGTCAATGTTTTCCTCGAGGAAACGCAGCGTCTCGTCGGCCTCCTCACGCGTCTCCCCCGGGAAGCCGAAAATGACCGTGGCGTGGTTCCATATCCCCGCCCTGGAGGCGTCGCCAAGCACCCTCAGGGTTTCCGGCAGCCGGGTTCCCTTGTTCATGAGCTTCAAAATGCGCGGGTGCCCCGTCTCGAGCCCCCACCGCACCAGCCGGACCCCGGCCCGGGCCAGGAGATCCAGCCGATCGGCCGTAAAAGCGCCGACCGGCTTGCACCAGAGGGAGATGTCGAAGCGTAGACCGCGATCGAGGATCCCGCGGGCGACCTCCGCCAGGTAGGGGGCCGTGAGACAGTCGTCATTGACAGTGAAGCAGGGTGTTCCGTGCCGGGAGTGCAGTTCGGCCAGGTGGCCAACCGCCCGTTCCGACGGTACGGTCATAAAGCGGCGGTTGTCGTAACGCGAGCAGAAGGCGCACTTCCCCCAGTAACACCCTTCCGAGAAACGGATCGGCAGGATGGGAACAGGCGACAGGTAGCTTCGGAGGTCGAGATCCGTGAAATCGGGTGTGGGCAGCTCCGGCAAGGGCTCATGCCCGCAGATCGGGGTCTCGATCCATTTCCCCCGACGCGAAAAGCCTAAATTGGGGGCATCATCCCAAGGCCGGCCCGATAACAGGCGATCCAGGAGGAAGGCCAGAGGCCGTTCTCCATCCTGCAGCACCACGCTGTGCGCAAATTCAGGGAGGTAGTCCGGCTCCTTCTCGAAGGCGTCCCGAAGGCGCAGGATATGGCGGCCTCCGAGTGTAACGTGGACGTCCGGGAAACGCCGTTTGAGAAATCTGGCCAGCGTCAGACCCCCGGGGGCCTGATAGGATGTGGATATGGATATCCCCACCAGGCGAGGGGCCTCCCGCGCCACCAGGTCAGGGATGGTCCGCTCGTAGAAATCCAGGAAAGGGTTGGCACGACGGTCATCGCAGAAGCGGATCATCCCCGCGTAATCCTCGATCCCGGGATGCTGGAAGGTATTGAAGGTGAAGGAGGTCGGAAACCATGAGAGCGACGCCATCCGCAAGAGCCGGTAGAGATTGGTCTGAGCCCGGATGCAGCGCTCGGGGTCGAAAAACCCCGCCTCCTGTCTAAGATCCTCTATAAACCGGCGCACCTGAGCGGTGCGGTCCGTCCACACATCACGACGATCCCGAATATCCCGGAACAGGGCCTGCTGCGGGCCGGACATGCCTTCCGCCGGTCTTTCCAAGATCTGCGCCAGCATAGCGTCCAACCGCTCCGGCATCAGCAGGTACTCCAGAAAAAAATCGAGGCTGACATCGGTATGCCGCACGCCAAATCCGGCCTTACGCAAATAGGCCGTCAGGGCGGGGAGGGCCAGGAAAGGGGTCACAGGCGTCCAAACAGGTGGAAACATCAGGAGGATGTCGCAAACGCTTTTGATTTGCTTCAGATCACGCATTCTTTTAGAATAGCGAGCCATCGCATTTAATCAAGGCTTTTTTGGGTGCATCCGAAGACGGCGATCCCTGCCCACGGCTCTTTGGGCCGCCTCGATCGACGATGGCCAAAAGGGGCGTATGAACATAGGTATCCTGAGTGCCAGAGATCGCAACTACCATCCGAACCGAAGGCTCCTCGAGGCCTCCCGTGAACGCGGACACGAAGCCCATCTCATCCATCCGAAGGACTGCCGCTCCCTCCTTGCGCGTGGAGGTATGACGATCGAAGGCCCCGGCATCAGGCCGGAGGTGCTTCTGCCCCGCATCGGGGCCACCATCAACGATTATGCCCTCGCCCTGATCAGGCATTTTGAACTCTCGGGAACGCAACTCATCAACGGCTTTCCGGCCATCGCCCTCACTCGCGACAAATTCCTAGGGCTGCAGACCCTCGCGGCGGGCGGCATCCCTGTGCCCCGGTCGATACTGGTCAGCAATCGCGGGAACCTCGAACGGGCGGTCGAAGACCTCGGCGGCTGTCCAGTCGTGGTCAAAACCCTCCGAAGCCGCCAGGGCGAAGGGGTCTTTCTGCTCGAACATCCTTCGGACGGCGCAGAACTCGTAGAAAGGTTCGATGCGCGAAAGCGCGGATTGCTGGTCCAGGAATACATTCCGCCGGCCGGCAGGATGGACGTGCGTCTCTTTGTCCTGGGAGATCAGATCCCCGCAGCCGCAGCCCTCACCCCCCAGGAGGGGGATTTCCGCGCCAACATCCATCAGAACGGCCATGCACGCATCTTTGCCCCGGAGCCCGCCCTGGTCGATCTCGCTATCAAGGCCAAAAGGGCGCTCGGGCTGAACATCGCCGGCGTGGACGTCATCATCGATCGGAACGGCGGCCCATGGGTGATCGAGGTGAACTATTCGCCGGGGTTCAAAGGGCTCGAGGCGGTTTCGGGGCTGGACATTGCAGCTGAGATCATCCATTATGTCGAACGGGTGCATGCACGGAAGAACGGAGACCGCTGATGAAAATCGCCTTTCTGATGGATCGCCTGGACTCCATCGACCCCGTCAACGAGACCACCAGCCACCTCATGTACGAATGCAACGAGCGCGGCCACACGGTCTATTTCCTCGAGCCCCACGATGTCTACGTCCGGCAGAATGCGGTCCTGGCCCGTATGCGCAATGTCACGGTCGAACCGGGTCTCTCGATCCGCCGCTACTGGAGGGCGCTCATCCGGTGCATGAAAAAGGACGAACTCATCTTCGAAAGCGTGACGGAACTCGACGCCCTCTTTCTCCGCAAGAACCCGCCCCTGGTCTACCAGACCATGGAGTTCCTGGCGCCGGTCAACAACCGGGTCTTCATGATCAACAGCACCCGCGGCCAGATCCTTGCCAACAGCAAGCTTTACACGCTGAATTTCCCGGATATCATCCCACAGACGCACATCTCCCGTGACCCCGTCCGCCTCAAAAAGATCATCGACGACTTCGGCGGCGCCATGGTCGTCAAACCCCTGCAGCGGTTCGGCGGGGAGGGTGTCATCAAGGTCAGCGTCCGCGACCGCGAAAACCTGATCTCCCTCATCAACTACTATGTCCGGACCTATCAGGCATACCCCAACCGGGAACCGATCATGGTCCAGGAATATCTGGATATCGTCAAGACCGAAGGGGATGTGCGCATCCTGCTCTTGAACGGTGAAATTCTCGGGGCGATGCGCCGAAAACCCCGCCTGGGGGATTTCAGAACGAACATTCACGCGGGGGCAAGCGCCCATAAACACGATATCACCCCGCGCGAAAGGGACATCTGTGCTACAATCAGCGAAAGGCTCAGGAGGGACGGGCTCTACTTCGTGGGGATCGACATCATCGGCGACAAGCTCATCGAGGTCAACTGTGTCAGCCCGGGTGGAATCCCGCGCATCAACCGCCTCAACAACGTCCGTCTGGAGAGGAATGTGATCGATTTTATCGAAACCGAAGTCAGCAAGATGAAACAGGACCACCCGTAGGAAACGGACAACCCATGCGGTGCAGCAGGGAAATCCGTTTACCCGGCAAACCACTTTCGGAAGAGAAAGGACCACCGACATGAAAAACGTCCATTGTTCCAAGAACCTGACAGGTCTGGTGCTCATTCTTCTGCTGGTCGGCTTTTGCACACTCCCACCCATCTTCACCTCGCCGGCTTCCGCACGCGACATCCTGAAAATAGGACTCCTCGAGGAACCCAAGACGCTCAACATCTGGATGGCGAGCGACACGTGGTCCAGCAAGGTGCTCTCTCAAATATATCAACCTCTATACATCCGCGAGCCGGAGAACCTGGATCTGATCCCCTGGCTTGCCGAAAGCGATCCCGTTTACAACGAGGCAGAACTCTCCTACACCGTGACCCTCAGACCGGCCAAATGGTCAGACGGTACCGAAGTCACCGCTGAGGACGTGATATTTACGGGTGAGTTCATCCAGGAATTCAAGATCCCCCGCTATGCCTCCTATTTCAAGTTCGTCAAGAAGATAGAGGCGCTGGATCAAAGGACCGTCCGGTATCACCTCGAGAAGCCCCAGGCCATCTTTCTCAGCCGGACCCTGACCACGCCGATCGTCCAGAAAAGGCAATGGATGCCCATCGTGAACGACATCCGGGGGAAAGACAAACCGCTGGCCGAGATTATCAATGTCAAGATCGATCAGCCGATCGGATGCGGACCTTTCGTCCTGAAGGAGTGGCAGCAGGGGGCCTATATCTTCATGGCAACCAATCCCGACTTTTTCGGCCGGAACCTCACCATTGCCGACCACAAACTCGGTCCGTACATCGACGGAATCATCTTCAAAGTTTTCGGCACATCGGATGCCGCGATCCTCGCGCTCAAGAAGGGCACGATAGACATGTTCTGGTGGGGGATCCAGGCGGGTTATATCGAGGACCTCAAGAAGCAGAAGACGGTGGAGATCCACACGAACGACAAAAGTGCACTCTATTACCTGGGGTTCAATGTCAGGAAGGCCCCTTTCAGCGATCCCGCCCTACGCCGGGCCATCGCTACGCTGATCGACAAAGACTTCATCATCACACGGATCCTGCAAGGATACGCCATAGAACTGGACTCCGTCGTTCCTCCCGGCAACCGTTTCTGGCACTGCCCGAATGTCCCGTCCTACGGCAAGGGGCTGTCAAGAAATGAGCGGATCAAAGCGGCTTACGACATCCTCAAAAACGCGGGATACACATGGGACATCCCTCCGGTCGATCCGAAGGGGAAGATCAGCGCCGCCAAAGGCCTGCGCCTGCCCGAAGGCAAACCCATGGAGGGCTTCACGATCCTGACGCCTCCGGCCGACTACGATCCGAACCGGGCGATGACCGGCATGATCGTCCAGGAGTGGCTGCGTCAGATAGGGATGCCCGCTACTTCGAGGCCTATGGCGTTCGGCGCGCTCATCGACCAGGTCAAGAGCCGGCACGATTTCGATGCCTTCGTCCTCGGCTACGGGAAGCTTTCCCTCGACCCGGACTACATCCGGAACTTTTTCTCATCCAGCAACGATAAGTCGAAAGGGAGCAACATGAGCGGATACCGCAACCCCGAGTTCGATCGGATCGCCGAGGAATCCGCCGCCACCATGGACGCGAAGAAGCGTCAGGACCTCGTTTGGAAGATGCAAAGCATCATCCTGGAGGATGTCCCCTATCTCCCCATTTACAACCCGAAGGTTGTCGAGGCGGTGCGCAACGACCACTTCAAGGGATGGATCGATATGATCGAAGGCATCGGGAACCACTGGTCTTTCTGCCTCGTCGAACCCCGTTGAGTGCGCTTCGACCCTTTGAGTGAAGTCGATCTGTTTCAAAGTGGATGCGGCGGATTGCGCAGCCGCAGCCGGTGAAAAACCCGCGCCCTGCTGCGCAGCCGTTAGGCGAACAGCAAAACATCTCGGGAAACGGATGTTTTAAGGCGAAAACCCGAGCAAATCCGGATCGAACATGGAATTGCGACGCTACGTCCTCAAGAGGCTGTTTCAGATCATCATCATCTTTTTCATCATCCTGACGGTCCTCTTCCTGCTGTTCCGGCTGGCCCCCGGCGATCCGGTCTCCCGTATGATCGATCCAGACATGACCGCCGAGGATGCCCGGCATCTCATGCAGCAGCTCGGGCTGGACCAACCCCTTGGAGTTCAATACCTCTACTACGTCAAAAATTTCTTTACGGGAAACTTCGGATTTTCTTTCCATTACGGGCAGCCCGTCATCCGCATCATCGCCGACAGGCTGCCCAACACCGTCCTGCTGTTCACGACTTCGATCGTCCTGGCGGCCTTCGCCGGTGTTTTTCTGGGCAAGATCGCTTCCTGGCACAAAGGACGCAGCCTCGATACCACCATGACGCTCGGCGCCCTGGTGACCCATACCCTGTTTCTGCCCTGGCTCGCCCTGATCCTCATCTGGGTGTTCGCCTACAAACTGGGCTGGTTCCCCATCAACGGAATGATCTCTGAGGAGATCTGGCTCGATCCCGATGCGGGTTTGTGGCTCAAAACCCTCGATGTGGCTCACCACATGGTCCTTCCTTTAGGGACGCTGTTTTTGATTCACTTCGGCAGTTATCTGCTCATCATGCGCAGCAGCATGCTCGAGACGCTGAAGGAAGACTACATCCTGACTGCGCGTGCCAAAGGACTTACGGAAAAGACGATCCGCAACCGCCATGCCGCCCCCAACGCCGCCCTGCCGGTGGTCACCAGTGTAGGCCTCAGTCTGGCGTTTTCAATCAACGGAGGGGCCTTGACGGAGACCGTCTTCACCTGGCCCGGCATCGGCCGGGAGTTGGTCTTCTCCGTCAGCCACAACGATTACCCCCTGGCTCAGGCGTCCTTCCTGCTCATCGCCACGGTCGTCCTCCTGTCCAATCTCGTGGTCGATGTGCTTTACGCCTATCTGGACCCCCGGATCCGGTACTGAACCGGGACCCGTTCCGCAAGGATGGAATACGCATGAAACGTCATCCGGATCGACCAAGAGAAACAGGGGGCATGCGCTCGGGCTGGGGCGGCCGTCTCCGTGAAAACTGGGTGATTTTCAGGCAAAACCTTCTGGGGAAGCTCGGAATGATCCTGTTGGTCTGCTTCGGACTGATGGCGATCACGAGCTTCATCCCGCCGCTGATCGATCCAATGTACGACCCCATGACCGGCGTCGACCCCGAAATCATCAGTTCCACCGGGCCGAGCGCACGGCATTGGCTGGGGACCGATTTCATGGGGAGGGACATCTTGAGCCAGCTTTTGGCCGGTGCAAGGGTGGCCTTCATGGTCGGGGTGTCCGCCGCCTTCATGAGCATCTTTCTCGGCACCGCCATCGGGATGGTCGCAGGGTATGCAGGCCGGTTCATCGACACCCTTCTGATGCGGGCAGCCGACATCATCATGGTCATGCCGACCCTCCTGGTGGTGTTGATCCTTTCCTCCCTTTTCGGGCAGCTGAATATCTGGACCATCGTCCTGATCATCGCCCTGTTCCGCTGGCCGGGTGTGTCGCGTGTCATCAGGGCCCAGACCCTTTCCTTGAAGAATCGACCCTTCATCGAGGCCGCCCGTGTCGCAGGCGCATCGCACCTGAGGATCGTCTTCCGCCACATCATGCCCAATGTCCTGCCGCTCTCCTTCCTTTACATGACCTTCAGGGTGACCTCGGCCATCATCATCGAAGCCGCGCTCGCCTTTCTCGGCTTTGGAGACCCGGGGACCGTCAGCTGGGGGATGATGCTCCAGTGGGTATGGAAGACCGGGCATATGTTCAAGGCCCCTTATTGGCTCTTGCCGCCGGGCCTGTGCATCTCCCTGATCACCCTGTCATTCTACATGCTGGGTCGTGCGATGGACGAAGTCCTCGACCCGAGGCTCAGAAAGGAGGGACAGGCCGAGTAAGATGCCACTCCTCGAGGTCGAAAATCTCAGCATCGGCTATCATACCCGCAAAGGCTTCCGCAGGGCGGTCGAGAAGGTTTCCTTCTCCCTGGATGCCGGCCGGTCCCTCGGATTCGTCGGGGAATCGGGCTGTGGTAAAACCACCCTCGGCATGGGGCTCATGCGGCTCCTGCCGCCTAATGCCGTGATCACCGAGGGCCGTGTGACGTTCGATGGCACAGACCTCCTCGATCTGCTCGAAGACGAAATGCGCCAAATCCGCTGGAACAAGATCTCCATGATCTTTCAGGCCGCGATGAATGCCCTCAACCCGGTTCACCGGGTAGCCAACCAGATCGCTGAGGCCATTATGGCCCACTCCGCAGGTATGCATAAGGCGGAAGCCAACCGGAAGGTCGAGGCGTTATTCCAGTTGGTCGGCATTCCGAAAAACCGGATGCGCGACTACCCCCACCAGTACAGCGGGGGAATGAAACAGCGGGCGATCATCGCCATGGCGCTGGCCTGCAGGCCCAAACTGATCATCGCCGACGAGCCTACCACCGCCTTGGATGTCATCGTACAGGACCAGATCCTCGAAGAGACCCGCAACCTGCAGAAGGAATTCGGCGTCGCCATCATCTTCATCTCCCACGACATCGCCATCGTGGCGGATGTGTGCCACGACATCGGGATCATGTACGCCGGGCAGCTCGTGGAATACGGGCCAAGAACCGAGGTCTTCGACCATCCGGTGCACCCGTATACCCAGGCACTGCTGGCTTCCTACCCCGCGCTGACGGGCCCCAGGAGCCGCCTCAAACCGATTCCCGGGGAAATGCCCAACCTTATAAACCCGCCCGAAGGCTGCCGTTTCTGCGACCGCTGCCCCGGTGCCACGGCGGCCTGCCGCCGCGAGGCGCCTGCGTGGACATCCGTAGGGCCGGGACATCACGCGCTTTGCGCGCAGTGCCGGTGAACCGATGAGTGCACCCGACCAACGGCCACTATTGAAGCTGGAGAGAATTCGCAAGGTATACGAAACCAAGGGAAATCTTTTCGGGCACGGGCGCGGGCAGGTCGTAGCCCTGGATCAACTGGATCTCGACATCCATCGTGGAGAAATCTTCGGCCTGGTCGGCGAAAGCGGCAGCGGCAAGACCACGGCCGGGCGTTTGATCGTGCGGCTCGAAGAACCCGACAGTGGGAGGATCCTTTTAGACGGTCAGGACATTTGCACCTTCAAGGGAAAGGCCCTCAAGAACTTTCGGCGCCGGGTGCAAATGATCTTCCAGGACCCCTATCAATCTCTGAACCCTCAGCTCTCGATTCTGGATGCCGTTTCTGAACCCCTTCTGATCCACACCGCCACGAAGCGCGCGGACCGCCTGGAGGCGGCCAGGGACATCCTCGGCCGGGTGGGGCTTTCTCCCCCCGAGGATTTTCTTTTCCGCTTCCCCCATCAGTTGAGCGGCGGACAGCGCCAGCGCGTGGCCATCGCCCGCGCCATGATCCTCGGACCGGAAGTGGTCGTTGCCGATGAGCCCACCTCCATGCTCGACGCCTCCATTTCGGCGCAGATCTTCAATATCCTGTTGGAACTGCGCGAGGCCATGGACGTCACCCTCCTCTTCATCACCCACAGTCTCGCCGCTGCACGATATCTCTGCAACCGGATCGCAGTCCTCTACAGGGGGCACCTGGTGGAGTTGGGTCCCGCCGATGAGATCATTTATCGCCCTGCCCATCCTTACACGCAGGCGCTGATCGACGCCATCCCCAAATTCGGGGATTGTTCGGATCTAGAACGGTACGGCACGCTCCTTCGGGTGGACAGCGAAGGGGCCGGGAGCGTCTCAGGCTGCCCCTTTCTTCCCCGCTGCGCCGTCGCTCAGAGACTTTACTGCAGCCAGAAGAACCCGGAAATAAGGCTTTTCGCACCGGAACACTGGGTGGCCTGCTATTTCCCGGACCTTCGCAAGGGGGGATCGGCCGTTGGTGAATCATGCTACCTTTCTCCTTGAAAGATCTGTTCCCAAACGGCCCATTCCCCCCGACCGGCACGCTGGTCGGAGTGGGCATGACGGCCTTTTCGCGCATCGTCCCCGCCTACTTCCTCCAAAACTACCACATCGTAGCCCTGCGGAGGACCAGCGATTCGCATATCCTTGAAAGGCGCATCCACCTTTTCTGCCTCGAGGAAGAATCCCCGGATCCACTTCCCGAAAACGGCATGAACTCCGCCCGGCTCCTCTCCCATCCGTTGGTCGTCCGGCACCTGCGGGACCTGCCTCGCCCCATATCCCTCTTCCTTTACCAAAGCTACCCGGAGATCGAAGATCTTGCGCGCCGCGAGGGCTGGCAGGTCCTTGCCAACCCATCCAGCCTGCGGGGGCGTTTGGCCCACCGGGCTTTTTTCCTGGATCTGGCCGGCCGGCTCGAACTGGAGACCCCTCCCGGAAGGATCGTATCCGAGGCGGAGGTGCATGGCAGGGATTATCGGGATTGGCAGCAAGAATTGGGGGCATCCTTCGTGGTGCAACTGGCCGACATCGTGCAGGGAGGGGGACGGGGGACCTTTTTCATCCGGTCGCCCGATGATTACCGGGAACTCCGTGAGAGGCTCCGGACGCACACCTGGCGCGGAAGCCGGATCAGCCAGGCGCTCCTGCGGCGCTATGTGGAAGGAACACCCGCCAGCATCGCCGCCTGTATCATGGATGAAGTGATTTTACAGTCGAGGCTCCAGGAACAGCTGATCGATCTCCCGTTCGCGGCTGGAATCGAAAAGGGGGTCTTCTGCGGCCATACCTGGGGGCACGAACCCTGGCCGAGGTCGGTTGAGGCCGAGGCGCACCGGCAGGGCCGCCTGGTGGCCGGGGTCCTCCAAGACATGGGATACCGAGGCATCCTGGGTATAGACTTCATGGTTTCTTTCTCCGGAGATGTGTTCCCCCTGGAGATCAACCCCAGGCTCACCGGGGCCTTTCCGCCGCTTTCCCTCTTCCACATGGCGGCCGGGCGGGTGCCCATGGAGGCCCTTCACCTCGCAGCCTTGAGCCGCGCACCATGCCGACTGACGCAGGCAGAAGCGGACCGGCTTTTCGACTGCCACTTCGAGGGGTCCCACGTGCTCCTTTTCGATCGAGGCGGGCCGGAAGTCAACAGATTGCCACCCCCGGTCTCGGGGCTCTATCGCATCGACCGCGGAGGGTCGGAGGCCGCGCTGGTCGAGCAAAGCAGCGAGGTCGACCGTTTGAAGGACCCCTCCCAGTTCCTGCTCGTCGAAGGCCGGGAAGCGAGTAGTTCCTTCCATTCCGGCAGCGCGGATCCGCTCGCGCGAACCGGACGCCTTCTTTTTTCGTTTCCTGCCGTGGCGCATGGAGGTGGCCTGCGGCCGGAAGTGATCCTGGCCATCAACTGGTTTTACGGAAGGCGAAGCGGAGGCGTACCGGGATCATGAAACTCCCTTTCGTCCTTTCCATACCCCACGGCGCCCTCAGGGTCCCCGATGCGATTCTGAGGACGATGAAGCTACAGCCGCGGGACATCGAGGCATCGGTGGACAACGGCACCCTCGAGGTATTCAGTGGTCTGCCGGCGCTGGCGGTCGTGTCCGCGGAATGGAACCGGCTGGTGGCGGATGTCAACAGAAACCCCTCCGATGCCGGCGATCGGGGCGTCATCAGCCGCATCGACTATGACGGGCGCGAGGTCTACCAGCCGGATGCCGGCGTCGGCCCGATCGAGCGCGCCGATCGCATCGAGCGCTACCACCGCCCTTTTCACCGCCGCCTTGCGGCAGCGCTGAGGCTCCCTGGCGTCGCTGGCCTTTATGACTGCCACTCCCTGAACAACATCGGGCCTCGGGAGGCCCCTGACCGGGGGAAGACCCGCAAGGACATCGTTCTTGGTAACAACGGCGACAGCAGCGGAAGCCCCCGCAGCGGGCGCGGGTCCCCCACCTGTCCGTCCCGGGTCTTCCGGCGCATGGCCGACTGCTTCCGCGATGCCGGCTTTTCCGTAGCCCTGAATCACCCTTATGCCGGGGGATACATCACCACCCATTATGGAAAACGGCTTGTCAAGGAAGGGCGCTTCGCTGTTCAAATCGAGATAAACCAAAGCCTCCTGCTGGATCCGGATACCCGCCGGATCGACGCGGCCCGAGCGACTGACGTCCAGGGCCGCATCGCAAAGGCCTTTCAATGGATTGCACTTTCCTGCGGCTTTTCCGAATAGAGGCACAACCGTTCGGGCCTATGCCGGCCACTGGAGATGAATCCGGCCCGTCGACGACCGATCGTATGCTGCATGAACGACATAGGACGGTTCCGGCTTGACATCCGCAGGGAGATTTGCCTATTTAGCTTCCATCCGGAAATGGTCTTTTTGGCCGATCTCGGCGTCAATCTGCACGTTTGCTTGTGCGGCGGCCACCAGGTCGTCTCCACGCAGATGTTTGATTTCCTTGATATTGGCCAAACCGGGACCCATCGCAAAGCGGTGGCACTGCGCACGCGTAGCGTGTGAAGAAACCAGAGCCCGCCCCGCAGGGGTGGGACTGAGCACCCGAAGGGTGTGAAGAAAAATCTTCATTTCCGGATTCAAAGCTGAGTTCTACCGGGAAATCATTCCTGGATTGGAAAGGGGCTCGTACCGGGAAATCATTCCTGATGGACATGATTTCGTTTCCGGTCCGGAAACGATTTTCTTTGCGAAGCCTTGTTTCCAGATGGATACGATTTGGATTACGATCCGTCACCGACCCTTTCGGCCCCCCATCGGCTTCGATCGGCAGGGTCATCTACACTGCAGCACTCAGAGGCTACAGTAATGATCCGTCCCCCTGAAAAGGGATCGAACGCTGCTTCAGACGTCCAGGAAAGCCTGTTTCCCGCGGTAACCCATCTGCACTCGAAAAGGAGGTCCCGCATGCCTCGCAGATCATTCCCCACCCTGCTCCCAGCCGCCATCCTGTTCCTTCTTCTATCCCTCCCGGCCGCCGCCGCTGAATGGGGGGCCATCCGGATCCCGTCCGGCTCGCCGGTCAAGATCGGCATGGGAACCATGCTGACGGGCGACTATGCCGGAATGGGGATCGACATCATGCACGGAGCTGAAATGGCGGTGAAGGAAAAAGGCCTCATCCTCGGCCACCCGGTGACCCTGCAGACCGAAGACGACGGGTGTGCCGGGCCGTCCTCCGTGGTCATCGCCGAAAAGTTTTGCAACGACCCGCTCGTCGCAGGCGTCGTGGGCTACATGTGCAGCGGCGGGAGTAAACCAGCCTCGGATATCCACAACAAATACAAAGTGGTGATGATCTCCTCCTCTTCGACAGCCCTTGAATTGACCTCCCGCAAGATTCCCATTTTTTTCAGAACCTGCTGGAACGACCGCATCCAGGCTCAACGGGCGGCCGATTTCGCCGCATCCAGAGGATGGCTGCGCGCGGCGGTGCTCCACGACAAGAGCGATTACGGTCAAAGCCTCGCGGAGGATTTCGCCCAGCATCTCAAGACCCGCGGCGGCGAGGTCCTGGCAATGGAAGGCGTCACCCGCGGGGACAAGGATTTTTCGCCGGTCCTGACCAAGATCAAGCCCCTGCGCCCGCAGCTCGTGTATTTCGGCGGGATGTCGGCCGAAGGGGTTCTCGTGGTCCGGCAAATGCAGCGGGTCGGCATCAGAGCGAAATTTCTGAGCGACGACGGATGCTTCACCGAGAAGGACTTCATTCAGGCCGGCGGCCGGGCCGCCACGGGCAGCTTCGTAACATATGCCCAGGAGCCGGATCCCGCCTGGATGGCACACTTCGAATCCATTTACGGCCCCCGTCAGACCTTCTCCCCCCAGGCCTATGACGCCGCGACGATCCTCATGATGGCCGTCGAATCCGCTGCCGAAAGACAGCCGGACGACAGTCTGCTGATCGACAAGAAACGGCTCCGCGATGCACTGGCGGCGACCGACCACGAAGGCGTCACCGGACGGATCGTTTTCGACGTCAACGGGGATCGGACGGGGTCGGTTGTCGCCCTTTACGAGGTCGTCGAAGAAAGCGGGAAGCGTTTCTTCAGGAAGGTTCCTTTCTAAATCCGGCAAAAGCGAATGGAAGCTTTTTTCAGCGCCGCAATCCTCTGCGATCAACTGATCAACGGATTGACCATCGGGGGGATCTACGCCCTGATCGCCCTCGGCTACACCCTCGTCTACGGCATCCTCTTCATGATCAATTTCGCCCATGGTGAGATCTTCATGTTCGGCTCGTTTGCCGGCTACGCAGCCCTCACGTTTCTTCTTCAACACGGCGTCATGGAGCGACACCCCCTTGCCTCCATCCTCGCGGCCTTTCTGGCGGCCATGGTTGTCTCCGCACTGCTAGGGACCATCCTCGAACGGGTCGCCTACCGGCCTCTGCGCCGGGCCTCGCGGCTCGCCCCCCTCATCAGCGCCATCGGGGCATCCATCTTTCTCCAGAACGTCATGCTGATCATCATCAAGGGCCGTATGCAGGTCTACCCCGACGTGCTGCACGAGACCTTTTTCGAAATCGGCTGGTTCAGCATCTCCAACTTTCAGATCATGATTATCCTCGGGTCTTTCTTGCTGATGGCCGGTCTTTACCTATTCATTCAACGCACGCGGATCGGGCGCGCCATGCGCGCCGTCGCCGAAGACAGGTCAGCGGCCGCCCTCATGGGTATCGACGTCAACCGGATCATCATGATCACCTTCGTGATCGGCTCGGCCCTGGCGGCCGCGGCCGGTGTCATGGTGGGCATGTACTACACGCAGATCAATCACATGATGGGATTCATCCCGGGCATCAAGGCGTTTACGGCTGCTGTCCTCGGCGGGATCGGCAACGTGCCGGGCGCCATGCTGGGAGGTCTCTTTCTGGGCCTCGCCGAGGCCTTCGGCGTGCTTTTCATGCCGGCCCAATACAAGGATGTCATTGCCTTCGCCCTTCTGGTCCTGGTCCTGATTTTCCGGCCGCGGGGGATCCTGGGCGAAGTGGTATCCGAAAAGGTGTGAACCGTTGAAATCGCCTGCACCCCTCTTCCGGAAGATCCCGCCCGCCGTTTCGCTGTCGGCCGTCATCCTTTTCACGGCTGTTTTGCCGCCGGTCGTCGGCAACTATTGGTCTCAGGTCCTCGGCGACATCGGCATCTACATGATGCTGGGGATCGGACTGAATGTGGTCGTGGGCTTCGCGGGGCTGCTGGATCTCGGATATGTCGCTTTTTTCGGGATCGGGGCCTACGGATATGCCCTGATGGCCTCCCCCCAGTTCGGGATGCATGTTCCCTTCTGGTTGATGCTCCCGGTCTGCGTGGCCCTCGCGGCGGCCGGAGGAGCCCTCCTCGGCATCCCGGTCCTGCGTCTGCGCGGTGACTATCTCGCTATCGTCACCCTGGGCTTCGGAGAGATCATCCGGGTGATCTTGAACAACCTCGATCCCCTTACCAACGGCCCTCGCGGCCTCCTGCGGATCGACCCGCCTTTCCTGGGTGCAACCCCGATCAACAACCCGCAGCGATGGTATTATCTGATCCTTGCCGGTGTGCTTGTGGCGGCCTTCACAGCCGATCGGTTGAACAACTCGCGCATCGGCCGTGCATGGATCGCCATGCGCGAAGACCAGGACGCCGCCGCGGTCATGGGCATCGACATCCTCAAGTACAAACTGCTCGCGTTCACCATCGGCGCCTCTTTCGCGGGCGCCGGAGGCGCCATATTCGCCGCCCGGCAGGGGGCCATATTCCCCGAAAACTTCTCTCTCATGGTCTCCATCAATGTCCTTTGCCTGATCATCATCGGAGGCATGGGAAGCATCCCGGGGGTCATATTGGGTGCCGTCGTCCTGATCGGACTGCCGGAGATGCTGAGAGGAACCGAGCAGTATCGCATGCTGTCCTTCGGGGCCCTCCTGGTGATCATGATGATCTTCCGGCCGTCCGGTCTCCTGCCCGCCTCCAGGCGCAGACCCGCTGCCGCCGCACCACGGGAGCCTGAATGAAACCGATCCTTCAAACCATCCACCTGACCAAGGCCTTCGGCGGACTCACGGCCCTCAGCGCCCTCGATCTGGAGATCGAAGAGCGTTTGATCGTGGGACTGATCGGCCCCAACGGGGCGGGCAAGACCACCCTCTTCAACTGCCTGACCGGCGTCATCCCCGTGACTTCCGGAGACATCCTGTTCCGCGGCAGATCCCTCCGGGGGCTCAAGAGCCACCAGATCACCCGCCTCGGCATCGCCCGCACCTTTCAGAACATCCGCCTTTTTCAAGATATGACCGCCTTCGAAAACATCCTGGTCGGTCGGCACTGCCGGATGCAGGCGGGCGTCTGGGGGGCCCTCAGCCGCGACCAGCGCACCCGGCGCGAAGAAAGAGACCATGCCTCCTCCTCCATCCGGATCCTGAAACTCCTCGGTCTGGAAACCATTCAAAACACACCCGCCAGGAACCTCGCCTACGGCGCCCAACGCCGCCTGGAGATCGGGCGCGCACTGGCTACGGACCCGAAGCTGCTGCTGCTGGATGAACCGACCGCCGGCATGAATCCCAGCGAAACCGCCGAGTTGACAGCTCTCATCCGGACCCTGCGGGACAAGCTCGACCTCACGATCCTACTGATCGAACACGACATGCGCGTGGTCATGGGGCTCTCGGATCGCGTCATCGTTTTGGACCACGGGGTCCGCATCGCTGAAGGCCCTCCCTGCGCCGTACAGAATCACCCCCGTGTGATCGAGGCCTATCTCGGAAGGCGCGGGATGACCGCTACACCACCCGCCTCCCCATCCCAAGAGGCCCCGCCGCACCCATGAACCAGCGTCCTCCACTCCTGGACGTCGACGGCGTCCACTCCTATTACGGCCGGATCCGTGCACTGAGAGGCGTGAGCCTGAAGGTGCACGAGGGCGACCTGATCACCCTCATCGGGAACAACGGCGCCGGAAAAACCACCCTCCTGAACACCGTCTCAGGGCTCCTCAAACCCGGCAAAGGCCGCATCTTTTTTGAAGAAAGGCGGCTCGACGGCCTGCCTCCCCACAAGATCGTGAAGGCCGGCATTGCCCAGGTGCCCGAAGGTCGAAAGATTTTCGGCCGCTTGAACGTTCTCGAAAACCTGGACCTCGGCGCCTTCATCCGGCGCGACCGGTCTGCCGTGAAGGAAGACATGGCCCGCCTGTTCGAGCTCTTTCCGCGCCTTTACGAAAGGCGCCATCAGACAGCCGGGACCCTGTCCGGCGGGGAACAGCAGATGCTCGCCATGGGGAGGGCTTTGATGACGCGACCGAGGCTTCTGCTCCTCGACGAGCCCTCTATGGGCCTGGCCCCGTTGCTGGTCGAGACCATTTTCGACACCATCTCCACGATCAACCACCAGGGATGCAGCATCCTGCTGGTGGAGCAGAATGCGAACATGGCCCTCGAGATCACCTCCCGGGGCTACGTCATCCAGAACGGCGAGATCGTCCTGGAGGACCGATCCACCAACCTTCGCGGCAACGATTGGGTCCAGCGGCTCTATCTGGGAGGGGAACTCGGCCTGTGACAAGATGTTTGCACAAAAACCTCTTTTGGGTTAATTTGCAGAGCGAAGAGACCCGGCAGAGGGAAATCCGATTACCTTGTACGCCTTACGGGAGGAACCTATGGAGATCCGCATCGACAAAAATGACCAGGATGTCGTCGTTTCTATCATCGGCCGCATGGATGCCGTCACAGCGCCTGATTTTGACCAGGAAATCGAAAAAAAGATCTCCGAGGGGGAGAAACGCTTTGTCGTCGATCTTTCCCAACTCGAATACATCAGCAGCGCCGGCCTGCGCAGCATGCTGTCCATGGCGAAGAAGCTGAAGCAAAACCAGGGGACTCTTGCACTGTGCGGGCTCAAAGGCGTCGTCAAGGAGGTCTTCGACGTCTCCGGATTCAGTTCCATTTTCAGTATCTGCGAAGACGTCCAGAAGGCCAGGAAGGCGCTCTGATATCCTCGGGGATCGATTTCATCCTTTATCCCGGTCTAACGATCCCCAACGGCAGGCGCATTCTCTTTACCGGAAGGATGACCTCGAAGCCCGTGAGGCCGCCTCAAGGATACCGTTTCGATGATCACAGAAGGGGAGCGACATATGGTCTCATCTGAAAAGGGGCGGATCACTCTTCCTGCTGCTTTGGAAAACCTGGAGGATTTCAAAGAGTTCATCGTCGTGAATGCCGAAAAGGCCGGCCTGGATCCTCAGAAAACGATGGAAATGGAACTCGCAGCAGACGAAATCCTGACCAACATCATCTCCTACGCGTACCAAGGCGCATCCGGGGATATCACGGTAACCTGCGGCACCGATGAAGAAGGACGGTTCGTCGTTGAAACAGCCGATGCAGGGGAACCGTTCGATCCTCTTCTGGCGGATATCCCGGATGTCTCGGCCTCCCTCGAGCAGCGCGAGATCGGGGGGCTGGGCCTCTTTCTCGTCAAAAAGATGGTCGACGAAACCCGCTATGAACGGCGGAACGCCCGCAATATTCTGCGGCTCTACAAAAAGGTGTGAAACCCTCCCGTCTATCCTGTCACATCTTCTCCAGTGTGAGACTCCTCTTTTGCAACGATCACGGCCTCGCCTGGGTCTTTTTTTGATGGACCGTACTTTCGATCATGCTATATTCCAAACAATATACCAGGCAGGGAGAACGTCGAGTGAAACGCTTCTCTCCCAGCCCGTCGGGCGGAAAGAACGATGCCCTTCAGCGTTCCATCAACCCTGCGACGGAAAAGGAGCCTTTTGAAACCGCATCTGTCTCTGAAAACGCGGCTGCATCTCATCACTCTGCTGATCATCCTGATTACCGTCGTGCCGCGGACTTCATCCGCCCGGTTCCCCTTGCTCTTCCAGGAAACTCAATCCAAACTCAAGGCCTTGATCCAAGCGGAGGTAAGCGGGACAGAACTCGTCTGCTCCGGTGAAATCATCTGTGGAATCCTTTTCATTCCGGACTTCTATGCCTCCCGTGATTATCGCCCGGCGTGGGGGCTCGAAAAACAGGATTACCGGAATGCCGAGGATCTGATCTCCGCAATCCGGCAGGCCGATGAGGACGGACTGACGCCCTCCGACTACCACCTCGGTAACCTGAGCCGGATGATGCAGGGCATCCAGCAGGCCTATCGGGAAGACACCGGACCCTCAGCTCAAGACCTCGCAGAGGCGGATCTGCTCCTGACCGATGCTTTCCTGCTGTTCGGTTCTCATCTGCTCGGCGGACGGGTCAACCCCGAAACGATCCACACGGACTGGAAGGCTTTCAGGCACAATGCGGATATGTCGGCGATCCTTTCAAGGGCGCTTGAAGAGCAGTCCGTCGGTGCGACACTGGATCGCCTTCGTCCACCCCATCCGGGGTACAAGGCCCTCAAAGAGGCGCTGGCGAAACGCCGCAGTGAAGCGCCTAGGGATGGATGGCCCGAAGTGCCCCCCGGACCGACACTCCGGATGGGTGACCAGGACCCGCGAGTCGCCGCGTTGCGCCGGCGGCTGGCCGCCGAAGGATATCCCCTTTTCGATATGGGCGATCCGACGTATTTCGACGCGGTGCTCAAGCAGGCCGTCGCGGATTTTCAAACGCGCAACGGCCTCGCCGTTGACGGCATAGTTGGAAAAAACACCCTTTACGCCTTGAACCTACCCCCTGAAGCCCGCATCCGCCAGATTGAAATCAACCTCGAGCGCTGGCGGTGGATTCCCAGAAAGCTCGGATATCGTCATATCCTCGTCAATATAGCGGGTTTCAGTCTGCAGATGGTGGAACACGAAAAGCCCGTGGGGCGAATGAGGGTCGTCGTAGGCAGGCCCTACAGAAAAACACCCGTTTTCAGCAGTGAAATGACCTACCTGGTCTTCAACCCATACTGGAACGTACCCCACAAACTGGCCGTCGAAGACATCGCCCCTCTGGTGCGGAAGGATCCGGGCTATCTCAGGCGCCAGGGGATCAAAGTCCTGAGCGGTTGGGAGGAAAGCTCTGCAGAGGTCGACCCCGCCTCGATCGACTGGTCACAGATCACGAAACAAAACTTCCCATACCGCATGAGGCAAAACCCCGGTCCGCTCAACGCGCTCGGGTCCATCAAATTCATGTTTCCCAACAAGTACTCGGTTTATCTGCACGACACACCCAAACGATACCTTTTCGACCGAAGCATCAGGGGGTTCAGCTCCGGGTGCATCCGTGTCGAAAAACCTTTGGAGCTCGCTCTCTTTCTCTTGAAAGAATCAAACGGCTGGACGATCGAACGGATACAGGAGGCCATAGACGCCCGCGTAACCCGCACCGTCTCTCTTTCCAAACCTGTGCCCATTCATCTGCTTTACTGGACAGCCTGGATCGATGAGGGCGGGGAACTGCGTTTCTGCAATGACATTTACGACCGCGACGCGGCCCTCGACATAGCCCTGAGGAAACGCCCCACCGCCGCCGATCGGTGAGAGCCGCCGCCTATTTGCCTTTGAATTGCGGCGGCCGCTTTTCTCTGAACGCCTGGATGGCCTCCATCAGATCTTCGGAAGGCAGCTGGGCGGCGTTTTTCTGCGCCACATACTGAAGCCCGGCCTGAACTCCGAAATCCCGGCTGTGAAACGCCACATCCTTGACTCCCTGCACGGCCAGCGGCGGCAACGCGGCGATGTCCTCAGCAAGACGGGAAGCCTCCTCTATCAGGCCCTCTTGTCCCTCGCTCAACCGGGTAATGAAACCCATCCTGAGGGCTTCATCCGCACTGAAGTCCCTTCCGGTCAAAGCCAGCTCCATGAACCACCCCTGCCCGACGAGCGATGGGAACCGCTGCAGCGTGCCAAGATCGGCGATAATGCCCATACGGGTCTCCCGAATCGAAAAAACGGCATCCCGGCTGGCCATACGGATATCGCACGCGCAGGCGAGATCGACCCCGCCGCCGATGCAGTGTCCGTGTATCGCGGCAATAACCGGTTTGCGGCATCGTTCGAGCCACGAGATACTTTCCTGGAAACGAACGATGGTCCGGCGCACCGTCTCACGATCCCTCGCCCCGCCGCCCTGCAGCATCCCCGAAAGATCAGCGAGATCGATCCCCGCTGTAAAGCTCTTGCCTTCGGCGCGTATGACCACCACCCTGACCTCCGGGTCCCGATCCAGTTCACAGGCCCGTTCCTCGAGTTCGTCAAAAAACCCGGTCCCCAAGGCATTGCGTTTTTCGGGCCTAGCCATGATCAACCACGCCACATGATGATGCCTTTCGATTCTGATCGATTTATTATCGGACACCTCACACCTCCTCATTTCTATACGGGGGCACTTCCACCTGCCCCTTCACACACCGATCCATCCACACCGCGAGGGGGAAATCGATAGCTTCCCCCGAAACGTATCGTCAACCCCGTCAGGACGCCGAAAATCCTTTCGTGCCGGTGCCCCCTCGCCTCGAAACACTTCCCGGACGGACCAAACGGTGATCTAAAAGGCCGGCTCTCCTGTTTGACGCCGAAAATACCTTAAAAACGATGGACCACGCAAGCGCTGATCGTTCTGCCTTTGACATTCATCTCCTCGATCGGATATGTAATGGTGGTTCCAAAGGAAAGCGACCAGCCGGGAACACATCCCTACCCAGTGCCCATATGGTAATGATTTCCCGGTAGAACCCGGTTTCCAATCCAGAAATGAGGATTTTTCTTCATACGCTGCGCCTGCTCAGTCCCACCGCTTCGCGGCGGGTCCCGGTTTAGTTAATACTAATGAAATCAAACGTTTGTGCGGAGGCGACCTGCAGGTCGCCGCACAAGCAAACGTGCAGATTGACGCCGAAATTGGCCAAAAAGACCATTTCCGGATTGGAAACCTCGGTTGCGGCGAAACAGGCACCAGTTCGTCACCCCATCAGCGTGGCTTTCGGAAAGGATTTGTTTCTTGAAGAAATCAAAGGCTATCGTCCACCTGCTGAGGCCGCACCAATATGTCAAAAACGGCTTCATCTGGCTCCCTGTTTTCTTCGCTCACAAACTCAACGACTTTGCTGCGGTCCAACACACCTTTTACGCTTTCGTTATCTTTTGCCTGGCAGCAAGTAGTGTTTATGTATTAAACGACATCATTGATCGTGAATCCGATAGAAACCATCCGGTGAAAAGGGAAAGACCACTAGCGAAAGGTATCCTGAGCAACGCTGAAGCTTATTCCATCTTTTTCATCCTTATATCTATTTCATTTACATTTTCAATATTTTTTCTATCATATCATTTTGCGGCAATTATTGCATGCTATATCGTTATAAATATTTTTTATTCTATTTATTTGAAAAACATTGCAATCATCGACATATTTTGCATAGCAACCGGTTTCGTTTTAAGGGTATTTGCAGGTGCTACATCATCCAATGTTCCCGTAAGCCATTGGATAATTATCATGACATTTTTACTTGCTGTCTTGATAGCACTAGGTAAGCGAAGAGATGATATAATGATTTCTGATTCATCTACTGAGATAAGAAAATCTTTGAAAGGATATAACCTTGATTTTATCTCTCTTAGCATGGTTATTATGTCATCTGTTGTAATTGTCTCATATATTCTATATTGTGTATCGAATGAAGTCGTTCAGAAATACAATACAGAAAATCTCTACCTGACTTCCTTCTGGGTCCTTCTAGGAATTCTGCGGTATATGCAGCTTGTCTTTGTACACAAAAAGGGCGGTGCGCCAACCTCGATTCTTTTACATGACTATTTTTTATGGATTGTTATTACCGGGTGGATATTCACCTTTTACTGGCTGATCTATGGCAATGGATCAAAAATATGGACCGGCCATTGATGGCACTTTGCGAACCCGTATCGTGATGACGCAACACGCTGGATCATGATTTCTCAGCTCGCAGAAGATCCTCGAGATGCCGGCCCAGAGGCCTTTCCACAGTCCCATCAGCAGCGTTTATGTCTCCAGGCAAGCGCAGAGATCTCTTGCCGCATAACGCCCGGATTTTTTCAGCAAGGCCCGGTATCGGCAGGGTTGTCCCGATCCAGGCTGGCTTTTCTTGCCTGCACCTGACAAAATGAAAATAGGTGCACGCAGCGGTTTAACGGTCTGGAGAAAGCAGTCGGAGGCGCTGGATCAAGTGTTTACGCTGGAAATACAGGCGCAAATCCGGTAAAAGAGTTTTTTGGGGGTATGCGTGAGAAACGTTTCGGGATGGGGAAGATTCCCTCGCATAGAATGCCAGGCGCTCCGATTCGACACCCGGAAGCAGCTGATGGACCAGTTGGACCGCCTCGAAGGCGGTATCGTATTCGCCCGCGGTAGGAGCTACGGCGACAGCGCCCTGGCCTCCCAAGTCCTCCTGACAAACCGTTTTGACAGGGTTTTGGATTTCAATGCCGGCGAAGGAATCATCACCTGCCAGAGCGGCATGACCCTGGCGGAAATCATCCAGGCTTTTCTTCCTCGACAATGGTTCTTGAAGGTCACACCCGGGACCAAGGCCGTCAGTGTAGGCGGAGCCATCGCCGGAGACGTTCACGGCAAAAACCACCATATTCACGGTTGTTTCAGTGAGAGCGTCATCTCCTTCAACCTGCTCGTTCCGAGCGGTGAAATTCTGACGTGCAGCCGCACCGAAAATCCCGAACTGTTTCATGCGACCTGCGGGGGCATGGGCCTGACAGGCGTCATACTGGAAACCACCCTCCAACTCCGGCGAGTGCCGGGCCCCAATATAATTGAGAAACGGTTTCGTTGCAGCAGCCTTGAAGAGGTTCTCGAACGATTCGACGAAAATCGTCATGTGACCTATTCGGTGGCATGGATCGACTGTCTCGCACGCGGCCGCAGCCAGGGGCGCTCGATTCTCATGTGCGGCGAACATGTCCCCGAAAAGGACGCTGAAAAATCTGCGCGTCGACCACGCAGTCATTCGATGCCTTTCCCTCTTCCGGGTTTCCTCATGAACAGATGGTCCGTTTCACTGTTCAACCACTATTATTTCGATCAGTGCCCGGCCAAAACGACCGAGAAGATCGTCGACCTCGACGCCTTCTTTTACCCTTTGGACTCTATCGATAACTGGAACCGTCTGTACGGATCGACCGGTTTTACCCAGTATCAGTGCGTTTTGCCAAAGGAAACCGGCAAAAAAGGACTGAGGGACATCCTGGAAAAAACAGCGGAGGCAGGCCTCGGCTCGTTCCTCGCCGTACTCAAACTGCTTGGACCCGCCAACGACAACATGCTCTCTTTTCCCATGGAAGGATATACCCTGGCGCTCGATTTCAAGATCGAACCGAAGCTTTTCCCCTTTTTGGAGAGGCTGGACCGAATCGTCCTCGACCATGGCGGCAGGCTGTATCTCAGCAAAGATGTGCGTATGCCGCGACACGTATTCCAAGCAGGGTATCAAAACTGCGAACGTTTCCGGGCGTTGAGAGAACGCTACGGCATGAAACGCAAATTCCATTCACTGCAGTCCAAACGTCTGGGGATCTGATCATGCGTATTCTTATCCTGGGAGCCAATTCGGACATCGCCCGCGCTGTAGCAAGGACATTTGCCAGAGAGGAAAAGGCGGATTTCCTTCTCGCCTCAAGAGACAGGGAACAGCTCGAAGAACAGGCCGTGGACCTTGCCAACCGCTATGAAATCAGCGCCGAGGTCGTCCCTCTGGATGCCACCGATTTCGACACGCACTCCGTCTTCTATGAAAAGCTGGAGCCAAAACCCGATGGCGTCATCGCCGCGTTCGGCTACATGGGAGAGCAGGATCGAGCACAGCGCGATTTTCAGGAGGCGCGCAAAATCGTCGAAACAAATTATCTCGGCACTGTCAGTCTGCTCGAGATCGCCGCCGCGGACATGGAAACCCGCCATCGCGGTTTTATCATCGGGATAAGCTCGGTTGCCGGTGAAAGAGGGCGTGCCAGCAATTATATCTATGGATCTGCGAAAGGGGCTGTAACCATTTATCTGAGCGGCCTGAGGAACAGGCTGAGCAAAAAGCACATTCAGGTTATGACCGTCCTGGCTGGTTTCGTCGACACCAAAATGACGGAGCACATGCGCCTGCCCGGCTTATTGACTGCCAGTACCGATGAAGTCGCTGACGACATATACCGCGCCTACAAAAAGGGGCGTTCGATTGTTTATACCAGGTGGTATTGGCGCTGGATCATGATGATCATTAAATCCATTCCGGAATTTCTGTTCAAGAAGCTGTCCATAGGTTGATTTTCCAGCCTTCTTATCCCATGCCGAAAAATCATTTCCGGGTGGGCTATCCCATGAAACGGCTTTTTGTTCGGGGTCATGGAAAAGCAACTGAACGGTTTTTCCCTGGTCAAGACAGCTAGATTATCAAATCATTTCGAATGGGTGAATAAGGACCGCCTTACTAAAACAAGCAGGTCGTTTTACTCCATAAAAGTAAAGCAGCACAGCAGAACTTTGAAAGAAGGAATCCTTGCTCTCTCCATTATCGAATCATCCTCATATCCGCTTGAAATTGGCGGGCATTCTTCTCCTTGTGGGGATCGGACATGCCGCATGCCTGTTCGGATTTTTTCTTGCGGATGATTTTTATAATCTCAACAATGCGTTAAAAGGCGGGTGGTCTCTCGATAATATCACGAAAGGTTTCTTGATCGACAACTATTGCTTTCAGGACGGCTGGACGCCTCCCTTCCTTTCCCATTTCACCCTTCATTATTTCAGACCGGTCTTTGTCTTCTCTCTGCTCCTGGATCATGCTCTTTGGGGATTCAATGCATGGGGGTACCATCTGACCAACATTCTGCTCCATCTCATGGTTGCAGGTTCCCTGTTCGGTGTTCTACGCGAGTGGCTCCCGTCCCAAGACACCCTGGCCCTTTCTGGAGCGGCTTTTTATGGACTCATGCCCTATCACGGCATGAGCGTGGCATGGATTTCCGGACGAACCGAAATACTGGCGGCGCTGGGAATGATGGTTTCTTTGTGGACATTTCTTCGATTCAGCCGCAGTCACAGAATCACCCCGTATGTTCTTTCGTTGACGGCTGGCCTTTTCGGGCTGCTCTCCAAGGAGACAGCCGTGGTTTTGCCGCTCCTGCTGACCGCGGCATGGAAATTCCGCCTCAACCAGCACCGCTGTTCATTTCTTTGGCTTGCGCCTCACTATCTACTCCTGATCCCCTATTTGACGACCCGCGCCATGATCCTGGGTGGATTTCCGGTTCCTCCGTCATCCATCTATTATCACAGCCTCGATGACCCGGGCTTTGCCCTGTGGGCCTTCGCAAAGGCGACAGCGGTATTTTATGATTTGTTTTTGCACATGCCTCTTGTTTTCCCAACCGAAATGCTTCTTGAGCAAAGGCCTTTCATCCTGGCACTTCTCGCCGCGGGGGCGCTCACGCTGGCCCTGAAGGCGTCGTTCATCATCCGCCGCCACCCGGATACCCGGGTTCGACGCACAGCCTTCTTCGCCCTATGTTGGGCGGTTCTTCCCATGCTGCCGACTGCACCGATACTGATTGCGCCCATCTATTTCTACTTTGCTCTGGCCGGCGTAACCCTGTTTTACCTCACTCTATGGGAATGTCTTTCAAGGCCGGGACATATCCTCGATCCATCCCACGACAAGCGGCGCAAGCGCCTGATCTACGGCTTGCTGATCAGCTTCGCACTTGCGCTCCAGGTCGGGAACGGGCTCTACATATCGGGGTCCCTGCATGCAAAACGGCTGCTCAATCAGATAGCCGACACGGTACGCTCCTATCCCCCGGCGCAAAAGGTCTATCTGATCGATTCTCCGTTCATCTCCGGTCCATCCAAGGCTGGATTCGAGCTGCTCTGGCCCAGGCATCCTTTCGAATTGTATTTTCTTTCCGTACACCCCCAAGAATGGCGCAGAACCGGGGCGCCTTCCCGCATACGCCAATTAGACCCTTACACCCTTGAAATCACCGCTGTTGACCGCCCCTATGCCGCTGTGGGCGGGGCCTTCGCCATGGGAACCACTGAACGAAGCACCATCCAATCCGGCGCCGTTTTCAAAACGGATGACTATTCGATTACCTTGACTGAAGTCACAACATCCGGACCACGCGGACTTCGGGGTGTAAAACAGTTCGTCTTCCGTTTCGAGACGCCGATCAAAAGCCCCGGCAAACTGTTTTTCTTCTATCGGGACGGGTCCTTTCACTCTTTCAATCCGTTTTGATCCGGCACCTTCGAACGGGAGGCTTGGGCTTTATGGGGCTTCGCTTTTCCTCGAATCTTTTTTCCACACAGGATATAACACGATGACGACGGCGTTCTGTCAACAAGAGTGAGCGCCGGTATGCGACTATGCGAAACGGCCTTTCGAAGCGATCTCGCGGTAGCCTCCTGCAGGGCTTCGATACCCGTTCAGATCTCTCCCGGCTTTCTATTGCGCTTTCTCGTAAAAGATGCAACACTTTGTTCATCAAAGCAAATTCCTGATCAGACAGGTTTTTCGGGGGACGGAATGAGTTATAATAAATGGAAGCTGGCCTGCTGGGCTGTTTGCGCCTTCCTGATTCTTGCTGCGAGCCGGCCTGCTCTGGCCCTTGATTTGTGGAGCATCCAGAAGGCGATCGATTTACGAAATGCCCGCTGGAAGGCCGGCCACAATTCGATCACCGAGCTCACCAACAATGAAAGACTATCTCGGCTTGGTTTTGCCCCTGACTGGGATAGGGGCGAATCTCCCCTTTTCTCAGGCTTTGCGGATGCGCTCCCTGAGCGTTTCGACTGGCGGGATGCAGGAGCCGTGAGCCCCGTCAAGGATCAGGGAAATTGCGGCAGTTGCTGGGCCTTTTCGATGGTGGCCGCTCTCGAGTCCATTGCGCTCATTCAGGGGATAACGGAACCCGATTTTTCGGAGCAGTTTCTCGTTTCCTATTCCTTTCTCGATCATGGATGCATGGGCGGTTCGCTCTGGACCTCCGCTGTCTTTTTGAAACGGCTCGGGACCGTCGATGAGGACTGCATGCCATACCGCGAAAATGGCCTCAAATGGCCCCCTCCATGCCTTGAATGGTGTACGTCGCGTTCAGGCACCCTCGGATGGACCGGCATCGCACATACCGTCGACGCATTGAAAGCAGCCGTCTACCAAGGACCGGTTGCTGCGGGCTTTTACGTTTACGAGGATTTCTACCATTACGAGAGCGGGGTTTACACGTATACCACCGGCGAACTGCAGGGGGGGCACGCCATCGAGATCATCGGCTGGGACGACGTGGATCAATGCTTTATCGTCAAGAACAGCTGGGGTACGGAATGGGGCGAGGAAGGTTTTTTCAGAATCGGCTACTCAGAGGTCAACCCTCCCGTCTTTTTTGGAATCAGTGCCATACGCATGGAGGGATTATGGACAGGCCCATGAGGCCTGCCGGGGTTCTGCCTCGCCGCTGCGGCATGATGAAATCAGCACTTCGAAGAACGTACCTTCCTTAGAAACATCTTCAAAAGCCAATCCATGGCCCGGGCGGGAACCAGCGTCGAAAGGGCTGCCACCGCATAGGCATCCGGTCCGACCAGATAGCGCGTGCGGGGATGCCGTGCATGGAGGGCGTGCAGAACCGCCCGCGCAGCAATCGCGGGAGGAACAGCTCGCAACTCTGCTTCCTTCCAGATATACGTCATGGGTTCAGCCAATGGGGCGTAAATTTTCTGCATTTCCTCCGGCAGAGCTCTTTGAATACCCCTGGCCTGCGCATCGATCTTCTCCCAGATCGCTGAGCGGACCGATCCCGGCTCAATCAAAGACACGCGGATGCCCCAAGGCCTGAGCTCACGGCGCAGCGAATCCGTCAACCCTTCCAACGCATATTTGGAGGATGCGTAGGGCCCAGAAAGCGGCATCGCAAGACGGCCCAAAGCGGAGCTTACCTGCACAATTCGGCCTTTTCCTCTGCGAATAAGCGGCAGAAAGGCCTGGATGACCCGGAGCTGCCCGACCAGATTCACCTCGAAGGCCCGTCTGAATTCTTCGAGTGGGGCGTATTCCACCGGTCCAGGAACACTGATCCCGGCATTGTTCACCACTGCGAACAGACCGTCTTTGCCCCCCAGCTGATCGGCCACGGCAACGGCCGCCTGCACCTGCTCATCGTCCGTGACATCGAGCAGGAGGGGATGGAGTCTGCGACAATCCGTCTGCATCTGCAGGAGCGCCTTCCGATCGGCACTCGTCCTGACCCCGGCAAAGACCGTGAAACCGCTTTCCATCAAAGCGTGCACCACACAACGTCCAATCCCGGTAGACGTCCCCGTGACAAGCACCTTTTTCCCAAAATTATTTTTTTTCACAGGCATATTCCGTATCTCCGTGTCCGCTGCCTCTCTTTCCCGACCATAGCGCTTATCTTCGCAGCAATTGCCTTGACCATCCGAGGCCGCATGCCTACCATACCTGGGCAGATCCGGTTTTCAAAGGGCAGCGCTGTTCCCGACTATTCTCGACCTCTTTGCGCGGTTTTTTTTGGGGTGACCTTCCGGCCGGTTCGGTGCGGGCTCCGGTATCTCCTGGTTTCGGCAGGCGATCCCCCGCCCACGGCTTTACAGAAAGCCACGTGCAGAAACACTTTCGGCCATGACACCGATGACGAAAGCCCTCACTGATGATCTCGGCCACAAAGGAACACGTTCATTATGCAGAGAAAATTGAACCCTCTCGAGCATGCGGTATGGCTGGGAGGACAAACGCTCCCGCTGAATGAGGTCATCGTCTGGCGCGTCCACGGACGTTTTTCCTTAGACCAGCTGCAAAACGCTCTCAGAAGCCTCAGGACGCAACAGCCCTTTTCAAGTCTGAGAGTCTCAGTGGACTCCGTGCTGGGTCCCTCTTTGACAAACGATGGCGTCCCCGAATTCGAGGTTCGGGAGGAGGACATCGGGCCGTCCGCCGATTGGACACCCGCAGCCGAAGAAGAGTTGGAGCGCCCTTTTTCATGGGACGAAGGGCCTCTCCTGCGCTTTCGCCTGCTTCGTTCGGAAGCGTTCACGGATATCCTTCTGAGCCTTCACCATGCACTCTACGATGGGCTGTCATCTCACTACATAATGCACGAAATCATGACGCTCATGGCGGAAGGGCCGAAAAAACAAGCTGCAGCCGCTTTTCCGCCCACGTTTGACGACCTGCTGCCTCCCGAGGCATCCAGACGTCTAGGGACGGTATTGAGTTTGAATGCTGTCAAACTCATTGGGCCCTTTTGCCGGGTATGGCTCCGTCTACGCCGCAGAATGAATCCTTCGCCAAGCCTTCCCATCCCCGCTGTGTTGAACGAGCGTTCAACCCAAACCTTTCGGGTCATCCATGGCAGCATTCCGCCCGAGAACGCAAGCAACCTGCTTTCGGGTTGCAAGGCCAGAAAGGTGTCCGTCCTTGCAGCTGCCTCTGCAGCCTGCCTGCTGGCGCTGGCCAAACGTTCCCGAGATAAAAATCTCCGAAAGTACGGATTTGCCAGTCCGGTCAACATGAGGCCTTGGTTATCCCCCCCCCTTACCGGCGAGTTAGGGCTTTTCCTTTCACGCATCAACGCCCATATCTACTGTGCTCCAAATCAGGATTTCTGGCAAACCGCCAGGAAGATCAACGAAAAAATCCAACGCAGACTGGTCAAAAGCAAGCTTTTTACCCTTCACCTGCTGGTGTCTGCTGTGCTCGCGGGTCTACCGGATGATTGTCTCGGGCCGACTCTCGCTCGCTTCGGAACCCGCCCGGCCCGATACGATTTCACTATCAGCAACGTTGGCCGTTTACCGGTAAGAGATAACTATGGCCCCTACCGCGTAAGCGCTAGTTGGGGGATGGAGAACCTGTTCGCCGGCCGCCGCACGGTGGCGATCCAAAGCCTTGGCAACGCCCTGTTTTTCACGCTCTCTTTCAGGGACTTCGTCATGGGCAAACAGGAGGCGTCGGGGTTACTGTCGGATATCATTCAGCAACTCGAGTTCTGCTAAGGCGGACCGCTGATCCTGCCCGGCCGATGTTCGCCCGACTATCCAAGAGCGCTGCGGTTCCGGACATCAATCCTCCGATGCATTCGGCTAGAAGGGAGGTGGAAGCCGAATGGTTTCACCCACACCAGGAGGAACGAAAGGAACATATCCACCCTCCCTCCACTCGAACCATCCGAAAGTCTCATCCTCGAGGGGAACCTGAAAACGGAAATGGACGATGGACGGCCGGCCGTCCGGCGTTACATTTACTACCTCCACACTAAAAGCCGGCATATCGATCCGTTCTCCCGGGCGGAATACCCGCCGGGCCATATCCATGCGCTGGAGCATATAGGCTGGGCTCAGAAGAGCGGAGAAGCCGCCTTCCCCGGCGCCATCTTCGTCCGGGGTATCTAGAAAACCATGATCGGGTATAACCGACAGGGTGAATGGATCCACTCGAGTCAGTTCGATTCCATGAATGGATGGCGCCAGCACATGAGTACCGTCGGGCGCCGCTTTCCCTTGGCCCATGATGAACATAGGCAGAAGGAACCCCCCAACGGCAGCCGAAGGACCGTTGACGAATATCAGCGTGCGCTCGGCCAAGCCGGCATTCAGCGGCAGTTCGTCGAAAGTCTTGTGCAGCACATCACCAAGCAGCGCAGGGCTGAGCGCGCGTAACGGCATGAGCAGCGGTGCAGCCACCATGTGACTGAAAGCGAGCAGGCAGACCATCCCTTTCAATCCCCGGGAAAACCATTTTCCATAGGATAAGAAGACCCGGCTTTGACCATCCGCTGAGACTGGCAGAAACCTAAACTTGATCAAGGCCGAAGCATCGAGCAGGATCCGCGCCATCAGCCCTGCACCGCCAAACCCCGCCATGACGAGAAGGCGGTCGAAAGGAAACGTAGTCGCGACGGGCAGGATGGACAGGATCATTCCTAGAGCGAAAAAACGACTGGCCCGGTCGGAACGGAGAACCGGAACGGCAAAAAGACTGAACAGACAGAGAAAAAAGACCGCAACGAGCCAGAAAAAGAAGACGCCCTGGTCAGAGAGCAGGGCGAAAAGATCGGAGGGCAAAAAACCTAGTTCGCCGAAAAGGAGGACAGGCCCTCTTTCAAAGACGGCCTTCACATACCCGACCGTTTCAGTCGAAGGGTCGATGTACCAGGCCGAGCCCTTAGCGCCGAACCCCATCCCGCGATAGAAGACGAACCAGCAGATCCCTATGCCAGCAGAGGGGAGCAGGGAAAACAGACGAGTTCTCCAATTCCCCCTCTCCATGAAAAACGCATAAGCCAAAAGGTATCCCCCGGCCGCTACCGCCATCTCTCCGCCTAAAAGCCCGAGTGATAAAGCGACACAGGAGAAAAGCAGCCAGGATTTTTTGCCGTTTTTCCTCCATCGGTCATGAAAAAAAACAGCAAGCAAACCAAACAGCGATGCGACCAATGCATTGCGATTCGCAAGCCAACCCGCCGGTACACCGTGCGCGTCATCGATCGCAAAAAGCAGCCCGGCCAGCGCAGCACAGGCACCTGAGCCAAGGATGCCCCGGTACGTCAGGGCGGCTGTCCCCACCAGCAAACCCAGCCATAACAGGCTGTGGAGATGCATCAAAGAAGGATGGTCTGGCCAAAAATGGAAATCGATCCAGTGTGTCAGCGCTGTGAGTGGCCGGAAAAAGGCCATCTTGAAGTCCTCGGATGTCCACCAGGGCAACCATCCCAAGTCCATGATTTCTTTGAGCCTGGAAGGATCGCCATCGGCAAACGAGAACATCAGGAGGGGATGGGGGGTCTGCTGAAGATACTGCTCAGGAGGATCGATTGAAAATCGGAGGACGTAATCATCCCATTGCCAGCCTACCCATAAGGCGCTCACACCCAAAATCACCGCCAGCAAGGCCATGAAAAGCGGTGCGCGTCGGCCTCTGAGATCTTTTTCGAGTCTTACATACAGGGAACCATGTTGGTTATCTGTCATAAAAAAATCAATTGCACCATAAATGAAGGAAAAAGGTTCGTAACGTTCGGCGGGCGGGATGTCTCTTGTCGAAACGGTGGATATTGGCTAGGATAGACGCCATCAAAAAAGCCTTTAGAAAAATGGCTGATCTCAGCTTTGTCCGGCTCAGCCTATCCGCCCCCACCCTTAATGGCCAGGAAGAAATGTTAATCAGTTTCCATCCGGAAATGGTCTTTTTTGCCAATCTCGGCGTCAATCTGCACGTTTGCTTGTGCGGCGACCACTAGGTCGCCTCCGCGCAAACGCTTGATTTCCTTGATATTGGCAAAAAATCCTCATTTCCGGATTGGAAACTGGGTTGTACCGGGAAATCATTTCCGGATGGAGACTAATCAGATGAGCATGTTCCGTGTCAGAATCCTGCTTCGGGTACTCCGCCGACTGAGAGCCGCGCCCTCTCGGGACGCAGGACGATCCCATCGAAAATCTGTCAGATTCCTGGCCGTTGACTTGCCGCTTATTTTAATCCTGGAGACCATCAACCGGATCTGCCTGATTTTAGACGAATGCTTTTTCAGGAACTACCGGAATACGCCCATCGAAAAACCGGTTTTCATGGTCGGGCCGCCCAGAAGCGGGACGACCTTTCTGCATCGCCTGCTCTTCAAGGACAACCGGTTCACTTCCCTGGCCCTATGGGAAATCCTTTTCGCCCCCTCCATCCTGCAGAAAAAGTTTCTTTTGGCCCTCGCCCGCATCGATAGGCGCAGGGGCAACCCTGTCTATCACCGGATTGTAGCAGCCGAAGAACGGTTTCTGTCGGGCCCCATGCATCGGACCAGCCTGTTCGACCCGGAGGAAGACGAAATGCTGCTGGTGCGAACCTTCAGCTCAGGGCACTTTCTGATCTTTTTATTTCCGTTTGAGGAGGAATTCCGCCCTCTGATCTATTTCGACACCGAACTCCCGAAGCTTGAGCGCTACCAGATCATGAACTTTTACAAACAATGCGTGCAGCGCCATATGTACGTCTTTGGCAAGGGCAAGCGGTTCTTGTCAAAAAACCCAGGTTTCAGTATAAAGATGCAATCTCTTCAGCATGTTTTCACCGACGCATCATTCATCTACCTGGCGAGGACCCCTTTTGAATCCGTTCCTTCGAATCTCAGTTTATTTTACTACGTCCATCAAAAACTTCCTACAGCAACCGATGACAGGCACTTTGTAGATTTCATCCTTGGACAAATGAAGGATTACTACCTTTATCCCCTCGAAAAAATGGGCCAATTGCCTAAAAATAAAAAAGCGGTTGTGCTATATAGCGATCTAATCCGCAATCCGGATCAAACCGTTCGGGCGCTATACCGCCAGATTGAGTGGCCATTGACACCCAGTTTCGCTGAAATTCTGAAGGGGGAAACATCCAGGGCCGCATCGTTCCTGAGCGAACATGAATACTCTTTAGAGCAATTCGGACTGTCCTTCAACATCATTAGGGAAAAATTTCGGGAGATATTCGATATTTTCGGATTCGAAACACCCTTTACGGAAACACCTTCCGCCAATATGAAGACATAACGCACAGAAAGACGCGACGTTCAATATCGGTCAGGGCCCGTCTTGAAATGTTCATCCACCACGGCCCGGTTTCTGTACACGGAAAATCAGCCAGGCACGCCGCTTGGCCCATCTGAACCCTGACAGGCCAGCACGCTCGAAATCCGACTTCATTCGGGATGGTTGGAAAAAGGTCGCTTCACCCCGTTTCATCAGCCTTTCCTGAAACTTGCGCTCTCCCCACCGAGGGAGGGCAATCAAAACCCATCCCGTGAAAACCCCACCGGGGCGGAGAACCCTAGCCACCTCTCGCCACACCGGCTCAAGATCCGAAAAGAGATGAAGGACGCCGCAGCAATTCACCAGATCCATGGTGCCGTCCCCGAAAGGGATTTCGTAGAGATCCCCACGAAGAAAAGATATCCCGCCGCAACCGCATTGTCGCGCCTTGATTCCCGCCTTGACCAGCATGGGCATAGACACATCCAGGCCGTAAACACGGGCATCCGGATAGGCCGTGCGGTAAGCCCGGGCATAATGCCCGGTGCCACAAGCCAAATCCACTATGGTCGCAAGCGACTGCAGACGCCCAGCCTCCAGCACCTCTCGAACCTCCTGACCCATGCTCAACCCAGCGCCGAGGCGGGTCAAAACCTTCCGCCATACAAGAGACTCATAAAGCCGCGCAAAAGTCGGCGAGCAATTCAACTTCTGAACAGTTCTAGCTTTGGGATCCTCCATAGGCACGTGTGGAGCAAAATCGGGAATACCGTCCACTACAGGTAACTCCCGGCTGCAGATGCTGCAAACTACCTGGCGGACATGATCCACCGCCGGATTTAGAAGAATCCCGCCCACCCTTTTGCAGAGGGGACAAACAAGATTGGCGTCTCTCATCCTACCTCCCTTTCAGGAAAGCCGTACCGGGCCTCCTGCATAAAACCGGCACCCGAGGAGGAATCAGACCCTCGACAGCCTTCCCTCATTTCCAGGATCTCGAAAACATCCATCCATTCAGCAGCCGGTCCGTCAGAAAAACCGGGCAAAACCGAGCCAGTAAGCACTGAAGCCAGGCGTCGAAACCCACAAAATAGCGCGGCTTCGGATGTCCGGACTCAACAGCCCGCAGCACAACCCGTGCCACTTTCTCAGGCGGCATGGCCTTTTCGCGCAGACGCGACATAAGGGCCCAAACATTCTGCATCCTGCTCGAATAGCGTTGTTTGGCCTCCCTGGGAAAACTTTTCTCCCACAGCTCGGCCTCCTTCATGGACTTATCCCAAACACCCGTCTCAACGGCCCCGGGTTCTATGAGGGAAACCTGCACTCCCGAGGCATCGACTTCACGTCGAAGGGCATCCGTCGCAGCCTCCAAGGCAAACTTGGAAGCTGCATAAGGGCCCAGAAAAGGCGGTGCCAGGAACCCGCTCGGCGATCCAATATTCACGATGCGACCACCTGTCCGGCGGAGCATCGGCAAGAAGGCCTGGATGATCGCGATCTGTCCCAACACATTGACCTCCAGGATCCGTCTCAAATGCTGCAGCGGCAGGTATTCGAGCGGCCCACCCAGTACGATTCCGGCATTATTCACCACCGCCCTGATTCCGTGCGGCTGCCCGGTGGATTTTTCCATCAGCCTTGCCACGCGCTCGATGTGGTCCCGGCACGTAATATCCAGAAGAATCGGTTCGACCGAACCTTTCGTCTCTCTCCCAAGACGCATCTCCGCTTCGCGGGTTCTGACACCGGCATATACCGCATAGCCCTTCTCGCTGAAAAGCAAGGCGCACGCTTTGCCGATACCGCTCGATGCGCCGGTTACCAGAACGGCCCCTTTCATGCGGTCAGACACCATGATCCTCTTTTTCCGATCTTCTGACGGCCTTGTGGACATCCGCAAAGGGGGCGACACAATGCATCCCGCCGTCCACTTTCAAAATCGTTCCGGTAACCCCGCTCGACAGCCCCGAGGCCAAATAGACCGCGGTTCCGCCGATGTCCTCGAGCGTAATGCTGCGCAGGAGCGGCGACCTTATCCGGTAGAGCTTCAGAGCAGCGGCAAAATCCTCCACCACTATTGCCGAAGGCGTGGCAATGGGACCCGGCGATATAGCGTTGACGCGGATTTTTTCGGGACCCAGTTCATACGCCAGATAAAGAACGCTTATCTCCAAAGCGGCCTTGGCCACTGCCATCACATTGTAGCCGGGGGCCACCACCTCTCCGCCCGCATAGGTCAAAGTCATGATAGAACCACCCCCGGAGGCTTTCATCAATGGGAAGGCCTGGCGGGTCATCGACACGAAGGAGTAGGCGCTCACATCGATGGCGGTGTGCCAGCCTTCACGCCCCAACTGTAGAAACGCTTCACCCAGATCGGCAAAATCGGCATAGGCCAGGGAGTGAACCAGGATATCGAGTCTTCCCTGATAGAGCTCGCCAACCCTCGCAAATAGCCCCTCGATCTCCTCTTCGTTTCGGACGTCGCACGGGATAATCCCCTCCGCCTGCACCAGCGGACCGAGCTTCCTGACCCTTCGCAGGTTCCCCTCGAGGCACGTCAGTACAATCCTTGCCCCATGCCGATGCAAGGCCTCCGCAATCCCCCATGCAATACTGGTGCGGTTGGTGACCCCAGACACAAGGGCAAGCTTGCCATCCAATAAACCCATTCAGTGGTCTCCCCTTTCTCCATACCGATTTTCATTGCACCACACATGCAAACCCCTGGTGATCATCCCGGGCGGTGCAGATCACTAACGGGCTTTCCTGCCCGAAGAGTGACCCCGTAAACCCGGCAGCCGATCCTCTGGAAACGGCTATTCCCGGAAACCTGCGGGCATCGGCATTCCATCCAGATACACCCCCCCCGTATGATCGAAGCTGAAACGCCCACGGGCAATCAAGTCGATGGTGCGAGGGAAAATCCTCCAATCACCGATCTCTTTCAACCGCTCCTGATGCGCTTTTGCGACTCGACCGAGCAAGGCAGGATCTTTCTCGAGGACCTCCATCGGTGCAGGCAGTTCCACCGGCAACGGATCCGAAACCATGAGAAGCGGCCCACTGTCCACCCCTTGATCAGTCCACAGGGTGGACGCCCTCAGATGCGTCTCACCTCCCAGGATGGCATCACGAACGGCATCGTCTCCCACATACTTCCGCCGACCCTCGCCGTCCAAAATGGAAAGGTCCGCTGGGTGGACATTGACACATCCTTTCAAGGTGATAAAGCTCATGTAGCCTCCAAGCGCGATCAAATCGATCTCAAAGGCGGCCACGAGTCTTCTTGCCACCTGATCATAGGCCTGTCTCAGGGCCAGCCCTTCCGGGGTCCGGACGGTGCGGCGCCCTCCCCTCGACGAATAGTAGGCACGGATATCATAGCTCACATAGGGTAACGCATGCTCCCGGGCAATTTTCTCCCCCGCCCCAGACCCGTCGGAGCGATCACTGAAAACAAAGACTACATGGTAAGGCGAACTTCCCTCTTTTTCGTGCAGTCGCTTTTCGTACTCGAGAAGGCGGCGTATGTTCGTCCCCGAACCAGACATGAAAGCGGCCACCCTCATCGGCCGCCCAGTCTTTCCGGGATCGAAGATCGGAGTCAGTACCACGGCATACCTCGTGTCCATGGGAGATGAGGATTTTTTGCCAATATCAAGGAAATCAAGCGTTTGTGCGGAGGCGACCTGCAGGTCGCCGCACAAGCAAACGTGCAGATCGAAGCCGAGATTGCAAAAAAGACCATTCCCGGATAGCAGCTATCTCGTTTCCATCTGGAAATGATTTCCCTGTAGAACCCAGTTTCCATCCGGAGTGGAGGTCCTCATCAACCCATCAGGGCGGAGACCGGCTCGAGCCGATAGGCTCCCCCCATTTCAATGGCGGTGAGGACAGTGCCGCCACCCGTGAAATAGTAGGTATCCGGATCGTTGAGACCCGAAAGATATACACCGGGGCAAAGACTTCTCAACTCCTGCAGCGTGTCCCCGCCCGCAAAGAGTTTCTGACTTCGCTTGTTGCGTCCGATCAATTCATACAACGCGCGCGTTCCCTCGGGGTAAAGAGGCATATAGCCCATAACGGCATTGACAAACACCGTCATAGCCGAGTCGATGGCCTGAACCGTCTCCGAGTGCGCCAGTGAATCGGGATGAACATCGACCAGATAACCGAACGTACCCCCCTTCGCCAGGTCGGCCATCGAAACCTTTCTGGCCCCCTCGCGGCCCTTTTCATCCATGGTGTCGACTTCGACCAGAAAGGGCATCTCGACAATCCTGCCCTGTCCGCTGTCCATCTCAACGAGCTCACGGGCAAGAGCGATGTCCTCATCGGCCACACCGGCGATACGCACGCCATATTTGGCCGCAAGGAAGGTGTTGTAGATGAGCCCGCCCAGAATCAGATGGTCGACCCTATCGTACAAGGCCTTGATCGGGCCGATCTTGGTGTCGTACTTGGAGCCGGCGACCACGGCCACAAACGGCTTTTCAGGCTCCAGCGCCCGATGCAGGTTGCTGATTTCGCGCTGCAGGAGGATACCGGCGAAGCTCGGCAGTTCCGCAGCGATATCGAAGGTGCTTGCATGGGGGCGCCAGGACCCGAAGGCATCATTCACATAAAGATCAGCAATCGAAGCCATCTCCTGGGCAAAGCTCTCCCGTTCCTTTCCCTTGGCCTGCTCGCCGGCAAACCATCGGCTGTTCGGCAGATAGATCATGTCGAAACGCCCATGCTTCAGATCCTTGACCGCCGGGGCGACTCGCGCGCGGTCGAGGTGCAGGATCCCTCTGTCGGGATCGATCGGAAACTCGGGCACATGAATCCGGACAGCCAGTTTTTGCTCCAGGTATTTCGCAATCGCATCGACCGCCTCGCCCTGCCGACAGACTATCTTCCCGCTTTTCTTGTCTTTGGGACGACCCACGTGCGTCATAAGAATCGGTCGACCTCCCCGGGCGGCAATGGCATAAAGGGTCGGGAAAGTGGCATCGATACGATAGGGGTCCTTTATCTCACCCGCTTTCACCACATTGTGGTCTACACGCAAGAGGACCGCCTTCCCGTCCATCTCGGCATTCTGGAGGATCCGCAGCCCGGGATCCAACTTTCCTGTCCGCATAACCTGCCCTCCTTCGTTGGTGAGGTTCTTTATTTCACGGATATTCCCTGATATTATAAAAAAATGTCTACTGATGGTCCATCCGTTCCGCCCCAAAAACCCGCTTTCCAACAGTGCTGCATGCATCGGGACAACCCTACACAGGACGGATGGAACCTATCGTTCGAAATGCGGTCTTGATGGTTTTATCTTATAAACTTATGTTTTCCCCTGAATCAAGATTAAATGGAATCGCCCCTGTTCAAGTCTCTAAAAGGATCCTCATGATCCGGCCGGGGGCCCTCGGGGATACCCTTCTGACGATACCGGCGCTGGCCGGGCTGCCTGAAAATGCAGAAATCGCTTTGACCGGCCGGGGTCCGGGGCTCTATTTTGCGAGGCGATGGGCATCCGAAATCCAGGATATGGAAGGACCTGGATGGTACCGGCTCTTCTCGCATGAACGCCACAGTGACGCTCTCCCGTTAACATTGAAACCTGATCTCGTACTCGCACTCTTCAACAATCCCCCTGCCGCCCTTGAAAAAAATCTGCGCTCTTATTTTCCTCATGCGGATCTGTTCATCATGCCGTCCCTCCCGCCCCAAAACCTCCCTGTGCACGTGGCCGAGCACATTGCCACATGCCTGGCTCAAGCCGGCCTGATGATCGATCCGGCGCGTGCGATGAAGCACGCACTGAGCCGTGCCCTTCTTCGGCCGGCGCTTCCACCCGAAGATCGGAAACGGTTCGTCTTTCATCCTGGATCCGGAAGCCCGAAAAAGAATCTTTCCTTGTCCTTTTGGGTCGATCTCGTCAGAAGGTTGTCCCTTTTCAAGGCCTTTGAGGGCACCAGACCCATCTGTCTCCTCGGTCCGGCCGAATACGCCGCCCGGCATCCTTTCCTATCGACACCCCCGGATGGCATCGAAACCGTCCTCTGTCAGGAGCCTGAGCCTATGGAGACACTTCTTTCAACTGCATGCCTCTACCTTGGCCACGACAGCGGAGTGACCCACCTGGCGGCCATGATGGGTTTACCGACCGTGGCCTTCTTCCAATCGCCCAACCAGACCTTATGGCGCCCTTTGGGTCCTTGTGTAACTATCCTTTCCAAAGAACCCTCGGAAAAGCGCCTTCTCTCCAAAACCCTCGATGCCCTAGCCGACGTCTCGGGAAGGACCGGCCGTCCGCTTTTGTCTTGTCAGCCATGATCAGATCCTTTATATAGATATCTTTACGGTTTCTTTCTTCTTGCTCCAGACTGTGGAGCAAGCGTCATTCCGGACACATCCGCCGAAAAATCAGGGGGGGCAGACATCATGGAGCAGATCGAAGTCGTTGTCGCCAGAGAGATATTGGATTCAAGGGGCAACCCTACAGTAGAAGTGGAAGTGGGCCTTACAGATGGAAGCTTCGGCCGTGCTGCAGTCCCTTCAGGCGCCTCGACCGGTGAATTCGAGGCCGTGGAGCTTCGCGACCAGGACAAACGCCGGTATCGGGGCAAAGGCGTTGAAAGAGCGGTTCAAAACGTCAACGATATCATCGCCCCCGAGCTCGAAGGCATGTACGCCCTCGATCAGAGGGACGTAGATCAGACGTTGATTGAACTGGATGGAACCCCCAACAAGAACCGTCTTGGAGCCAACGCCATCTTGGGGGTCTCTCTTGCCGTGGCGCGGGCGGCCGCCGATTCGGTCTACATGCCGTTGTACCGCTATATCGGCGGGACCAACGCCTCGCGTCTCCCCATGCCGATGATGAACATCCTCAACGGAGGCGTTCACGCAGCAAACAATGTAGATTTTCAGGAATTCATGATCATGCCTGTCGGCGGAAGAACCTTCCGTGACGCCCTGAGGATGGGCGCAGAAGTGTTTCATGCCCTCTCCGATGTGCTCAAGGGAAAAAACTTGTCTACGGCTGTCGGAGATGAAGGCGGTTTCGCACCCGATCTGAAAGACAATGAAGAAGCCATAGAGATGCTGCTCGCCGGTATCCGCAAAGCCGGTTATGAACCGGGAGAGGATGTGGTCCTGGCCTTGGACCCTGCCTCTTCCTCCTTTTTCAAAGGGGGCAAGTATATCTTCAGCAAATCCGACCATTCCGAACGAACCGCCGAAGAAATGGTCGCCTTTTATGAAGATTGGATAAATCGCTATCCTATCTTCTCCATTGAAGACGGTCTGGCTGAAGACGACTGGGACGGCTGGCGTAGTCTGAACCTGAAAATAGGGGATCGGGTCCAGATTGTGGGCGATGACCTTTTCGTAACCAACACCGAGCGTATTGCTCGAGGCATCCGGGAAAACGCGGCCAACGCTGTATTGATCAAGCTCAATCAAATCGGCACCCTTACTGAAACACTCGATGCCGTCGAGATGGCCCATCGCGCCGGCTGGAACGCTGTTATAAGCCATCGGTCGGGTGAAACGGAAGACTCATTTATTGCGGATCTAGCGGTCGCAACCGGGACAGGACAGATAAAGACCGGATCTCTTTGCCGTTCCGAACGGATCTGCAAATACAACCAGCTATTGCGCATCGAAGAGGAACTCGAGGATATGGCCCGGTTCGGTTGGCCGTATTAGGGTGCTTTAAAGAACCACTCCTATACGAAGAGGTGCTTCTGGATAAGGCATGAAAGCTGTGCCTATCCAGAGGGCTTCTTGGGATACCATCGAATTTCGATCATTTTTGAAAGCATCTTGTCGACCTGCCCGTCACCCTGAGAAATCCGAGGTACAGGTGCGATGCAGGCCATTGTTTTTTTGGCGGCGTTGCGCAGCCGCCATGAAAAGCCGTCAGAACACTCATGGACCCTATCCCACCCTCGATCCCCACGGAGTAAAGGGCACGCCTCGTCTTGACAATGCTGGATCTGAACATTTCCTGCAGGACTATTCGCATGCTTTTGGAAATGGGCATAGACGCAGCGAGTGCGGTGAACCTATCTCTTTCATCGAGGAGATCGGTCGTTTGGACTCATTGGAACAGCCGCCTTTGAATGCGCCTGCCTGTGTAATATGCCGCCCTTCAGTTGGAACCATGTGCAAGAATGCTCACGAGGAGGAATTCATCTATGCCCTATGACGCATCGAAAGATCAGGTGCTGGACACCTGGGAAAACGAGGAAACAGGGTTGCTGATATCGATCAATCGCTACGGGGATGGTGAACCTAAACTGCAAATCGGACCCCGAACCTTCACGAAGCGGGACGGGACCAAGGGAACGATGAAATCGGGACGGCTGACGGCGGAGGACGTCGCCTGGCTTCGAGACATCATCGACGATATCCAGGAAAAGCTGAATGTCTACATTCAGCAGTGATTCAGTGAATCCTGCCTGCGCAGATCTTCGCCGTCGAACGGAAAATCAGGCAGGTGGAAGGACCGTCTTTTCGTTGATTGGAGATGACAAAAAGTGAATCCGAATGCGGTCGCCATCACCGGAATCGGTATGATTTGCCCATTGGGCATCGATACCCCTACGTGCTGGAAAAACATGCTTCAAGGTACGGCCGGCATAAGACCCATTACGAAATTTGATCCTGTCCGTTGTCTCAGCCGTATCGGAGGGGAATTGCCCGAGGCATACCCGGATTATGAACGCACTCATCTGTCGCATCGCCTTCTCAAACACGGAACCTTGGCGACTCGTCTGGCCCTCCTGAGCAGCCTGGAAGCCATGAGAGATGCAGCCTTGGAACCGGGACAACTGGACGCGGACCGCGCAGGTGTCATCACAGGCTGCGGAGGATCGACCGTTGGCGACGCCTTGATTCCGGTCGGTGAAGAATACAATCGGCGGCCCTTCGCTCATGGCATGCTGAATGCCCCAGCCGCCGCTATCCGTATGACTCTCGGCTTCAGAGGGCCTTCTTTCAATGTAGCTACAGCCTGTGCGTCCGGTGCTTATGCCGTGGGTCTGGGCTACGATTACATACGACATCAGGGTGAACTCTGTGTTGCAGTGGGTGTCGACACCATGCTCTCAGAAGAGACCGTACAAGGTTTCAGCAGGTTGATGGCACTCTCCGAACTGAACGAACACCCGGAAAAGGCCAGCCGTCCCTTTGATCGAAAACGGACGGGTTTCGTGCTGTCCGAGGGTGCTTGCGCGGTTATTCTGGAATCGCTGCCCCATGCCGTCAAACGTGCTGCTCGCATTTATGCGGTCATGTCGGGACATGCAATGACTTCAGAGGCTTTCAATATCATCGCACCAGAGCCCGATGGACTGGGAATGGCCGAGACCATGGAGAAGGCCATCGTCAATGCGGGAATTCAAAAAGACCTGATCGGGTACATCAACGCCCATGGAACATCCACAGTGCATAACGATCGCGCTGAAACCAGCGCCATCAAAGCAGTTTTCGGTGGAAGAGCCTGGCAAATCCCTGTCAGTTCGCAGAAATCCATGATCGGGCATACGATCGGCGCTGCCGGCGCCATCGAATTCGCTGTGACGGCGCTAAGCCTTCGGCATCAGGTCTTGACGCCGACCATCAATTACGAAGAGCCGGATCCGGAATGTGATCTCGACTATGTGCCCAATCAAGCAAGACGCGTCCTGAGGCTGGACGCAGCCATCAGCAACTCTTTTGGTTTTGGCGGACACAATTCTTGTATCGTCCTCGAAAGACACACGACACCTGCCGGGGAATGACCCCGCCGCCTGAACGGATTTTTGTTAGAGATACTCACTTTTTTTGGAGGCAACATGCAGGGGAGGAATGTCTATATTACTGGAATCGGATCGTTTTCTCCTGGAAACCCCGTCCCTTTTGATGAAATCGAAGAAGTCCTGGGCCCGCTCACCGATGGTCCACCCAAATTGATGAAGCGACTGGACCGAATGCGAAAGGTCATGCGGGAGCTCCTGGGTATCGAATATTCCTATTACGCCATCGATCGAAAAACGCGGGAAGCCACCGAAACCAATGTGTCCATGAGTGTGAAAGCAGCTCAAAAGGCCCTGCAGATGGCCGGTATTGAGGCTGTTGACGTCGATCTGATTATCTATGCAGGGATCCTCTACGATTATCTTTGCCCTCCTCCAAGTGTGCTCGTCCAGGACGCCCTCAAAATCCCTCGCTGTGCAGAAATGTCGATCTATTCCAACTGCACATCCATCTATAAGGCGCTGCAGGTCGGCAGTGACCTGATCGCCAACGGCCGATACCAAAACGCCCTGCTGGTGACTTCCCAGATGTCCTCGGCTTTCCTCAAGGCGGAGATATTCAATCAGAAGGTCATGACCGAGCAACAGGTCGTGCTGCGCTGGTTTCTGAGCGACGGCGCCGGGGCTCTGGTGTTGACCGCCGAGAAAAATACACGCCCCTCGCTGGAGGTTGTGGATACCTATCTGGAATCGGTAGGGATGGGACACAAACCTCCCATGCGCCACATGATGGGTGCTATCAACTTCCATCCTCTGCAAGTTTACGAGAAAGGGTGGCACCATCTGGAACAGGACCTCATGACCGTCAGCAAGCTCGCGCCCGCCCTGGGCGAAAAGGGCTTTAAGCGGATGATCGATCAGACAGGGCTGAATGTAGGGGACGTGAAGTGCTTTTTCGTCAATATCCCAACCAAACATCTGATGGATCTCACGATAAATTACCTCCGAAAGCACTGGGGTGTCGATCTCCCTTTCTATACCAAATTGAGCACGCGCGGCTACCAGGGCGCCCCGGCTATCATTATCGCACTGGATGATTATTTTCAGACAGAAGACCTCCAGATCGGCGACACCCTTGTCAGTTTCGTAACGGAATCGAGCAAGTGGATGCACGCTGGATTCATTTTGAAATACTGCTGAAGGCGGCCTTTGGAAATCGGATAGCCGCCACGAGGCTATATGTCTAAGCCTCCCAATTTCTCCAACGAAAGCGTCGTTTGCCATGCCTGATAAATCGAAACATCTGATTGCTTCCTTGATGCACAGCGACATCCTCGTGCTAACCATCACCAACCCTCCCAACAATCTCATGCCGCCCGCCTTCTTCAACGAACTCCACTACCACTACCAACACATGATCTCACCCGAGGTCAGCGCCGTAATCTTTACCGGGGAAGGACACGTCTTCTCCAAAGGCGCTGATCTTGCCGCCATGGATACCGATAGAACAGCATCCAGTGAGGAGCGGTTTGTTTTCGCGAATGACCTCATCAATGCCGTTTCGCGTCTGGACAAACCTGTCATCGCTGCCATCAACGGAGCCTGCCTCGGGGGCGGGTTCGAACTGGCCCTTGCCTGTCACTTGAGACTCTCCATCCCGAAGGCCCGTCTCGGATTGCCCGAGACCTCCATCGGACTGGTGCCGGGACTTGGCGGCCTGCAACGGCTGATTCGGCTTGCCGGCGAAACCAGGGCCCTCGAGATGGTCCTTTTGGGGGACATGATTTCCGCCGAACAGGCCGCGGACTGGAACCTCATCAACCGCATTCTTCCGAAAGAGACCTTTTTCGAACGGGTTCTCCTGTTCACCAAAACGGTCCTGACTGGTTCGAAGGAGGCCATCGCCGCGGTGCTTGAACTCGCGGCGGGTATGCGCGAACAGGACGATATCAGACAGACGTTTGAAACCGCTCGACGTTTCACAAAATTGGTGCGAAATAGAATGAAATAGGTTATGTTTTTTGTTTATCGGCCATTCCCACCTTGCACATCACAGAAACCGATCCTGGCGGCAGTAGGCAAAGCCGACGATCTCTCGGAGCATGCTGTTTTTCCCTGCCCCGAAGAATGGGCGGCTGTTCGGCGCATGCAGTCATACACAAGAAGGCGGGAGTGGATAGCGTCCAGGGCCGTTTTGAGAATCCTGACGGCCCTGACAACAGCATGCGACCACCCTCTTGATGCAAAAATCATCAAGAACTGTTACGGTCGGCCCACTGTCCGGCTGGTCAAGCAGGGGGTATGGGTTGACGTTGCGTGCTCTATTTCGCACAAGGAAGGATGGGTCGCCGTCTGTCTTGCTGAGGACGGTGTAACGGCTGTGGGAATCGACATCGAGACCGTTTCCGAAAGACCCGTTCGGCTGGCGGGCGCTTTCAGCCACGAGAAGGATTGCGCGGCGGGCATCGAAGATGCCAGAAGAAAATACACCTTGCTCTGGAGTTGCAAAGAGGCGGCTTCGAAGGTTTTGGGTCTGGGGCTTCTTGTCGATTACAAGAAGATAGTCGCCGTAGTCGACGATGCCGGGCGTATCCACATCGATTTCAACGGCGAGGTAGAGATGGAAGGGACGGCTATGCATCTGGACGATGCGGTGGTCGTTTGTTGTCGTTCCTGCCGCCCGCTTACGAACAGGAACGGCTTCTCAGCTTGATTGATGCGAAGCGCTTTCGGCGGCGCAGCCATAATGATTGCGTCCGGAGGGCAAGGGCGATCCCTCTGACCTGTCTGTTAATCACTTGTTGGTGTAGAGTGCAATATCGGAGGAAAAAGGTGTGACACAGGCGCTTAACAACGAGGAAAAGAAACAAATTGCTCAAGAGATTCTGAATTTTTTGGCTGATGAATTTGAAATTGACGCCAGTGAAATTACCATGGACACAAATATCATCGATGATCTTGGCGGAGACTCCATTTTGTTTCTTGAAATGATCGAAGAGTTCAAAGCAAAATACCATATTGAACTTGAGGTCAGAACGATCGGCCAATACATGCTGAAAAATCCCATTTACACTGTAGGGGAAACCATCCAGGCCATTTACACCATCATCGAAAAAGGTGAACAGCTGCTGGAAGAACTGAATCTCGGAGACTAGCCGTTGCAAGATATATTATCCAGCTCGCCAAGCGCCCGCCCGCCTGTCGCTGTGACCGGAATAGGGATGATCTGCCCGCTCGGCGTGACGGTTCATGAGTGCTGGAAGAATATGCTTAACGGTCAGTCCGGGATTCGCCCCATCACAGCATTCGAGACATCCGGCTGCTCAACGACAATCGGTGGACAACTGCCTGAGGCTGCATCGCAGATAGAAAAGAAACGGACACCAAAGCGGCTCTTCAAACAGACGATTCGCTCCAGTCGTCTGATACGCGTATGCGCTCAAGACGCCATGACGGACTGCGGCGTCGAACTCAGAGGTCTGGACGCAACACGCTGCGCCATCATCGTCGGCACCAGCGGCTCGAGTGTCGGAAACCCTCTGGATTTGACGGATGCCGAAACGGAGCGCTTCAGGATCATCCGCGACATGGTCAACGCTCCGGCAGCCTGGCTCAGCATCGAGTTCGGATTCAAAGGGCCGGCTTTCACCCTTTCGGCCGCAGCCGCATCCGGTATTTACGCAGCGGCCACAGGGGTCGACCTTATCCGTCATGGGTGGGCAGACCTGGTTGTCGTCGGCGGTGTAGACACCGTCTTATCAAAGAACAGCCTCATCAAAGCCAACCATCTCAAAATGCTCTCCACCAGGAACGCCGAACCCGAAAAGGCCCTGCGCCCCTTCGATATCCAGAGAGACGGATGTCTTCTCTCGGACGGGGCCTGTGCCGTCGTCCTGGAATCTCTTACCCATGCCCGATCCCGAAACGCGCCCATTTACGCATGGATCCAAGGATATGCCGCCTGCTCGGAGCCGTACAGCCCCCATTCAGAAGCCCGAGACGGAGCGGAAATGGCTCGGACGATGGAACGGGGGCTTCAGGACTCCGGGATGCCCAAAGAATCCATCGGGTATCTCAGCGCTGCCGCCACATCCGCCGTCATCAGCGATGCCCTTGAATCGCAGGCCATTCGAACCGTTTTCGGAAGTCACGCCGAAGCACTGGGCATCAGCGCCATCCAGTCCATGATCGGTCACACCATGGGCGCCTCGGGTCTCATCGCTTTATCGACGACGGCCCTGGCACTCAAGAACCAGATGGCGCCTCCCACCATCAACTATGCCTTTCCGGATCCAGCATGCAATCTCGACTACATACCGAATTCCATGCGAAAATTGAACGGGGTCGAAGGTGCCATGGTCAACGCGTTCAGTATCGGGGGGCATAACGCCGTGGCGGTTCTGAGCCGCCAGGATTCAGTCCAGGAATGAGCGGCCGCCTATTGGAGCAGCGCACCCCGTGCAATCGAAACCTGAGACCCCCGAAGGTCTTTTTTTCTTCTCGCAGCGCTTCGCAGACGGCACACCATTCATCAGACGCCGCATCAGTGCCCTCAGTCGAAGGGCTGCCAGGCCGGGGGGCATGGACCGCAACCTCCCCGTAAAGGATATCCGGATGAGAGAAACCTGCTTTTCCGATCTGGAAGTTCCCATCCGGGTGCGGTATTGCGAAACGGACAAAATGGGGGTCGTCCACCATTCGAATTACATCCGTTACATGGAAATCGCTCGGATGGCCTGGCTGGAAGCCATCGGATGCCCATTTACCCAGATCGAACGTGGAGAGACCCGACTCATGATCACGGAGATCTCCTGCACCTATCGCGCGCCGGCAACCTTCGACGATTTTCTCCAAGTGCATACCATTTTAGAAAAATGGAATAAATTCAGGCTTTCTTTCCTATTTCTCATCAAAAAGGAAGGCCGGATCATCGCCAAAGGAGGGTCCTCGCTTGCCGCAGTCAGCATTGAGGGCTATCCCGCCCCTCTTCCAGAAATCCTGCTCAAGCGGTTATCGGAAATCGATGTAACGTCATCCCAACATGAGCATGACTGATCTCACAGCACAGAATCGCCGGGTCTGCATCCTCGTCCCAGGCATCGGCACTTCCTATCTGAAGGCGCTTCCGCTCGTCTCGAAAAGTTCTCTCTTCCGGGAAAACTGCGATAAAGCCCGCATCGCGACCATCGTCGGACAAATGGACCCCGGATCGGAAGACCACGGCCCTGCATTGACGGACACGCTCGATAACCAGCGGCTTTCCTACGTCATCAACTGCACCATGTGCGATCTATACGCTGCACGCGGGATAGATGGGGAAGTGGTTATCGGATACAGCATGGGGATTTATGCAGCCCTCTACCACGGCGGGTTCTACACGTTCGAAACCGGACTTTCCATCCTTGAAAAGGCCCACACCCTCGCCTCGGAATGGTGTCTCAAGAGCGGCAAAACCTATGGCATGGCCCTGATCCTGGGCCTGACCCATCCCGAAATCCAGGATCTTCTCCTGGCCACGGTCGGCAATCGGCTGGAGATCGCCATGCACAACGGCAAGCGGAACTTCGTCCTAGCGGGCGAGCGCGCCGCCCTCGAGTCGTGCATGGAAAAGGCTCTGCATTCAGGGGCACTCGGCACAAGACCCATTCAAACGGCACATCCTTATCACAGCTCCCACCTGGAACCTATTGCCGGTGATTTTATCGCCTTCGTCAAAGGCTTGAACATGGCGTCCCCCAAAAGAACGGTGCTCTCCTTGATCGACGGAAGACCGATTGGCCAAGAACAAGCGGCCGAAGTCGTCGTCCGATCCATCCATACCCCTCTTCATTTCGATTGGGCCATTCAAAATGCCGTCCGAATGCACGGTATCTCGACCTGCCATGAAACCGGCCCGCCGACATCAATGGCCCGGCTGACCCATTACATCGACCGGAAACTGATCGTCCATTCCTTCGAACAGGAGGAACGGTGATGAGAATCGGGTTGGCTGGATATGGAAAGATGGGCGCGTCGATCTTCCGGTTGCTCTCTAATACCTATCCCTCTATAACGGTTCTTTGCATCGATGAAACCGAAGCGCACACCGCAGGCAAGAAGCACACGAAACGCCTTGAACGGGCCTTGAAAAGCGGCCAAATCTCCGAAACTGCCTACCAAACCTCGAGAAGAAGCATCCTCTTCACCTCGCACGTGCAAGATCTCGCCGGATCGGATGTCGTCGTCGAGGCCGTCTACGAAGATCCCGTGGTCAAGGCAACACTCTTCAAACAACTGGAATCCGTTCTTTCGTGGAAGGCCCTGCTGCTTTCCAATACGTCTTCCATTTCCATCGCCTCTCTGGCCAAGCACCTCCGCCATCCGGAGCGATTTTGCGGATTGCATTTTTTCTACCCTGTCGAACTGATCGACCTGATCGAAATCCTGGAAGGGCCTGAAACCTCTCCTGAACTGCCCGCGTACCTCAAATCCTGGTGCCACAGCCTGGGGAAGAACGCCATTCTCGCAAAGGATGCACAAGGTTCTGTTGTCAATGCCATCCTCAGTTATTATTACCTCGAAGCGCTTTACATCCTGGAAGAGGGGTTGGCCCTCCCAAGCGCAGTGGATGCCGCCGCCCGGCCCTTGTTCTATGTCGGCCCTTGTGAATCGATGGACGTCATCGGCATCGACTTTCTCTTCGCCGCCATGCGGCGCGCCGGCCAACCGGGCAGCCTGCTCCCCGTGGACTGGGACGGACAAGGCCGCCAGCCATGCGAAAAACAAGGATTACGGGCGCCTGTCCTCTTTGAAAGACTACTTTCTCAAGGCCGGACCGGGAAAAAAAAATCACGCGGAATATACCTCTACGACGGCCAAAAGGCCTCGGATGATGCACCAGGTTTTTATAGGCACCTATCCGACGGCAACTCGGCGCCCGAACACCCTGCCCAAGATGAACTGCTGACCAAAAGACTCCTTTATTCCGTTTTGAATGGCACCCTTTACAGCCTGCAGCAGAAAAAGGCATCGCTCGAAGACCTGGATCTCGCCGTCAAGGAAGTCCTGTTGATGAAACAGGGGCCCTTCGGGATGATGAGAGATATGGGTTTGGAAGCGGTCTTGCGGGACTTTTCCCTTCTGGCAGCCCGGGCAGGAAAACGATTCGAAATTACGGATCCGGATCTGCTGGCCTGGACCATCACACACGATCCACAACGCTGAGCGCGGTTGCCCCGCGCTCACGCGGAACATCCTCCCCACGGATGCTTGCACTCCCGACCTGAATCATCTATCCTTTCAAGATTGTAAACCTTCGCGGGAGAGAAACCAATGTCTTGGTCCCGCGGTCGAAACCCCCAACATCTTGCGGCCCATGCAGATTATGGATCTGCATGGAGCATGCAAATCAATGCATTAGACTGATTCCACGTATGCATAAAAAAACCGGCACCCCAAAACGCCCTCGCACCCGCCGAAAAAGTGCCCCCAAAAAATCCTTCCGGCGGCGCCTGGTAGCCTGGATCTTCATCGCCCTGTTGCTCATCACCGCCGGACTGACCCTTTATGGGTTTTTTCTCGCCCAGGACATCCAGCACCGCTTTTCAGGGCGGCGCTGGACGGTACCCTCCAGAATCTACTCGGATGCCGCACTTCTCTACCCCGGACAGTCCGTAAACGTCGAGGCCCTGAGGAACAGGCTGAAGCGGCTGCAGTACCGGCCGGTGGACCGGCCGCCCCGGGAAAAAGGCGAAATGTCCTTCAGCGGGACGACCCTGCGGATCTTCCTGCACGACATCGACATCCCGGGCAGGACCAGAGCGGGTTACCCCGTCCAGATCCAACTCCAGAAAGGGCGCATCCACTCCATCAAAAGGCTGGACACTTCCGCTGCGCTGAAACTCCTGGAACTCGAACCCGAAGAGCTGATGCTCTTTTTCGGCCTCGAACGCGAAGATCGACAACTCGTCTCCATCGACGAGATCCCGCTGCACGTCATCCAGGCCGTGCTCGCTGCAGAGGATGCCCGCTATTACGACCATCCGGGCATGGACATCAAGGGGATCCTGCGCGCAGTCTACATGGACCTCAAACACGGCGAACTGCGCCAGGGGGGATCCACGATCACGCAGCAGCTGGCGAAAAATTATTTCCTGACCCCTGAAAAGACCTTTCAGCGCAAACTGAAGGAAGGCCTGCTGGCCGTCACCATGGAGACCATATACGACAAGGACGAGATCCTCGAAATCTACCTGAACGAAATCTATTTCGGTCAGAAGGGGTCCGTCGCCATCCACGGCATCGGGGAGGCGTCCTGGTTCTATTTCGGGAAACCGGTCAAGGCGATCTCCTTGTCTGAGGCCGCTGCACTCGCCGGTCTGATCCGCGCCCCCAATCATTACTCCCCTTACAAAGATCCCGAGCGATGCCTGGAACGGCGCAATTCTGTCCTGCAAGCTATGCACAAACAGGGGTGGATCTCGGAGGGCGAGGCGGCCTCGGCCTCCGACGCCGCGCTCGAAACCATCGGCTACCAGGCGTACGGGCGTACCGCTCCCTACTTCCTGGATTTTGTCGTGTCCCAGTTGAAGACCCTTTATTCGCCTGACGACCTGGCCAGCCTTGGACTCTATATCCAAACGACCCTCGACACTCAGGTCCAGGAGGCCGCCGAAAAGGCCCTCAAGAAGGGTCTTGAACGGATCGAATCCCGGCATCCCGATCTGAAGCGATCCTCCCCCGAAAAACAGGTTCAGGGCGCCATTGTGGTCATGCAGCCCCGCACGGGGGCCATCCTGGCCATGGTCGGAGGACGTCATTACGGCAACAGCCAGTTCAACCGCATCACCCACGCTCGCCGCCAGCCCGGCAGCGCCTTCAAGCCATTCGTTTTCTTGAGCGCCCTCGACCGTTTCACGCCCGCCAGTCTGCTGTCCAACCAGCCCAAGACCTATACGGTCGACGGCCGGGCCTGGGAGCCCAAAAATTACGCCCCGCTGGAAGCCGATCAGGTCACCTTGCGGACGGCCCTGGCCAAATCCGTCAACCGGGCGTCCGTGGATCTGGCCATGCAGGTCGGTCTGAGCGAGGTGGTGGAAACGGCGCAACGATTTGGATTCTCGACTCCGCTTCCCCCTTACCCATCCCTCGCCCTGGGCGCCGCCGAGGTCATCCCTCTGGAGTTGGCCCGCGCCTATTGTGCATTTGCGGGCGACGGCATCCTGCCTCAGCCGCTTTCCCTGCGTGAAGTGATCGATGAAGGCGGGGAAACGCTCGAAAGGCGCCACATGGAGATCAGCGAGGTCACCTCACCGGCAAAGGCCTACCTCATGACATCCCTGCTGCAGAGCGTCGTACAGGATGGTACGGCCCGGAGCCTCCCAGCCCTCGGCATCTCGTTTCCCGCAGCCGGCAAGACCGGGACTACCAACGATTCGCGGGACGCCTGGTTCGTGGGTTTTACGCCGGATGTCCTCGCCGTGGTCTGGGTGGGTTTCGATGAGGGCGGTACGCTGCACGGCACGGGGTCCTCGATCGCCCTCCCTATCTGGGCCGACCTCATGCGCTCTTTGCCGCAGTTCGCCACCGGCAACTGGTTCACGACCCCCGAGGGCATCGTGACCAAAAGGATCTGCCCGGCCAGCGGTCTCCTCGCCCTGCCGGGCGCATGTCCCTCGCCGCAGGACGAGGTCTTTCTGGTGGAAAACGCCCCGTCCGCGACCTGCACACTGCACGCGCCGAAGAAAAAAACCGGAATCCTGGAGTGGTTCAAAGATGTCTTCGAAAGCCTCTGAAATGCTGATCCTCATGACGCTGGGCGGTTTTCTGCTCTTCCTGACGTCCTGTGCAACCGCCCCGCAGCCAGCGTCGAGACCCGCAACGGCATCCGTCCCGCGGCCCGCACCGGAACCCGCGCCGACTGTCACCCCCCCCCCTCCCGCGCCCTCGCGATCCTCCATCGACAGCGTTCCGCCGCCGCGGGCCGCGGCGGTCCCGAAAGTCGATCCCAGGGCGGTCGCTGCGTTGGAGATCACGGAAGAGGGCCGCATGCTCCTGAAAGACGGCCGAACTGACGAGGCCATCACCGTCCTCGAACGGGCCCTCAATCTGAACCCGAGCAACGGCCAGGCCTGCTACTACCTGGCGGAGGCCTGGCTGGTGAAGGGAAACAGGCGGCAGGCCAGATCGTTCAATCGTCTGGCCGGCATCCACTTGCAGAAAGACCGGGAATGGCGTGCGCGGGTCGACGCGCAGCAGCGTCGAATAGAACGGTGACAAGGCCCCGGACGCAGTGGAAAAACGGGCGAGGCCAGTGCAAAAGGCCTCTTGGGAGATGAGGACCGATCGGACGCTTACGGCGCATTATTGATGGAAGCTCTTTAAGCCTCACCGGCGCGAACTTGCAGGACGGGGGACGAGGCATTCATCTTCGCTGGAACGCTGCGGTGGATCCGCCGGCCAGCGGGTCCACCACCCTCGAGGCCGGAAGACACGCCTGAAGCCTCAGGCATCGAGCGTCTCGAGCCGGCCGCTCAATCCCGCTGAGGCTTCATCTTACGCCGGACCCTGTCCAGAAACGATTGCACCGAAACCAGGATTTGGACATTTTCCCCTTCAGCGATCTTCTGAAACTCGTCATTCACCACCACCTTGAAGACCATTCTGCCCTCTTCGAACGCGCTCAGCTCCGATTCGGCCCGCACGCCGACACCGATAGGGGTCGCCGCGAAATGCCGCACCCGAACCTCCGTGCCGACACTGATGCGGCCCTCCGGCAAACGGCCGGCTATCGCGTTGCGCGAAGCCTGCTCCATAAGGAGCACGACCTGATGTGTGGAGAGCACCTCGGCACCCAGATTCCCGGTGTAACTCGCCAGGTTCTGCCTTGAAACCACCAACTCCGCAACCCCTCTCAAACCAGGCTCGATGATCATCGGCCTCACTCCTTTCAACCTCGCGAACCAACCGCACCGGCCGGCCGCTAAAGCCGGCCGGCAATCGCCCTTCCGCGCTCGGTCTGAAAACGGAACGGCGTTCAGCCCCCCTGACTCCAAAATATGCACCGGCTCTGTCCGCCGCAGAAAGGGGTCGATCGCCGGAGCCGGTGACGGGTGGATATCGTTTTCAGCCACGCCCCTGGCAGAAGGGCATCCTGGCGCAGAGACGCCAGACCTTGAAGGCGTGGGTCTGGTATCCCGGCATGCATTTCCGGCCCTTAAACCGTGGATATTTCCACTTCGTCTCAGGGGATGTTTCTCAGGTCGATCCCCAGGGCCGCCAACTCGGCCTCGAGCAGGGCCTCCCAACCCTTGTTCGCCTTCGGATTCGCCGGGCTCGGGTGGGTCACGGCACCGACCGTGACACCCCTTTCGGCCAGGGCCTCGGCGGCTCTCTGAGCCGCAAACTTTCCCACGCCCAGCACAAACCTGGGACGGATGAGTTCCACCGCCCCCTGCAGGGCACGGTCACAGGCAGCCACCAAGGGCTTCCGCTCCGCTGCGGGAAGCTTGTCCGGCGTGAGGTTCCGCCCGCTTTCCTCGACAAAGAGCAGGGGGCAATAATTCGCCACAAAAAACCGGCTGAAAAAGACCTCCGGCTCGCCGAAGCGCGAGCGAGCCCACCCCCAGAGCCTCCGGCCGCTCACTTCGCTCCGCCTGCAACCGAAGCCCTCCACCGGACGTTTGGGATGTTCCCCCTGCGGCCGCCCCACGGGTGCATCGATCCTCAGCCAATCGCGCACCGCACTCACCTCTCCGAAGGGAACCCCGGTCTGGGCCATACCCCAGGGACCCGGGTTCATCCCGAGCAGGAGGACCTCCTTCGGCCCAAGACCATAGCGCTCCAGATAGAGGTCATAAGGGGCCCTTGCGTAGACCAGTGGGTTGTACACATGCGTGACCGGTAAGTCGAATCGGAGAAGGTTCAAGGATTCGACCAGCCTGTCGTTCAGGTCGCGCCAAGCTTCGGCGCTCTGCATTCTTGCTGATTGGGTGAGCAATCGCCCTCCTTTGTCCCGCACTGAAACACCAAGGCCCTGGATCCAAATCTCCCTGGCCGGCATCCACCGGCCGGCGCCAGCCCCGGCAAACCAGCCTCATGGCCCCATCGCCACCCTCAATCGTCCGGCAGGCGCCGTTCCCTGCGCCCTTACCGGACGGGACTGAATCGAGGAACCCGGAACCGCGTTCTGATCCCGCCGCACAAGCAAACGTGCAGATTGACGCAGAGATTGGCAAAAAAGACCATTGGACCAACATCAACCCGTTTCCAATCCGGAAATGCGGATTTTTTGCCAAGATCAAGGAAATCCAGCGTTTGTGCGGAGGCGACCTGCAGGTCGCCGCACAAACAAACGTGCAGATTGACGCAGAGATTGGCAAAAAAGACCATTTCCGGATTGGAAACTATATCAAATTCCGGCCGATTGCAAGCCCGCGCCGGCACCCGCCCCGGCGCCGCTTTTTCGGTCGCCGGCCTGTTCCGGTTTTGCACTTGCGGCCCCTCCCGTTATTCTATATTCTGAGTGGTAGAAAACCTTTTTTCACTGTTGATGATAAGGTTCTCTGGACAGTCCCCGATCAGCGCGTTCCGCCCGATCGTAGCCGCCTGCCCTCGAGTTTCCTGTCAACGTCAACACAACCCATCCTGACAAATTGATGAACGAGAACGGATCCAGAGACTACTATAAGATCCTGGGTGTCGATCCCGGCGCCTCCCCCCAGCAGATCAAGGAGGCCTTCCGCCGCCTCGCCCTGGAACATCATCCGGACCGGAACCAGGACAATCCGGAAGCGACCGCTCGGATGGCGGCCGTCAATGAGGCCTACGCAGTCCTCTCCGACCCGGTAAAGCGCCGGGAGTACGATGAAATCCGAAGCCGCTTCGGCTCCGAGGCCTACGGCCGGTTCCGTCAGAATTATTCGCAGGAAGACATCTTCCGCGGCTCGGATATCCAGTCCGTTTTCGATGAGATGAGCCGGACCTTCGGCTACCGGAGCTTTGAAGATCTCTTCAAGGAATTCGCCCGCTCGGGCGGCCGCACCTTCGACTTCGGGGGACCGGGCTACCGGGGGAAGGGTTGGGTCTTCACCTCCCGGCCGGGGCAGAACCGCGGGTCCTCATCACCCCTGCTGAACCGGGGAATCGGCAAAATGTTGTCGTACGGGCTTCGGAAAACGCTCGGCGTCCATATCCCCGAACGCGGCCCCGACCGGCACGACACCATCACCATAGCACCCGAGGAGGCCGAACAGGGTGGGAAGATACCCTACAACATGAGAGAATTTTCCAAAACGCTCCTGGTCAGCATCCCTGCCGGTTTTCCAGAGGGCGGACAACTGCGCCTCAAAGGCATGGGGGGGCCAGGCAAGGGAGGGGGCGAAGCGGGGGACCTTTATCTGAAGGTCCGTTTGCGCAAACCCTTGATGCAGAAAATCAGCGGGGCCTTCCAGCGCTTCCTCGGCACGATCGCCCCGAAAGACGGCTCTTCCTAAAGGATTGCAGACCCGGCACGGGACAGCCCTGGGATCCCCGGAAACACCTGTTCGAAGGCAGTTGGCACTGTCCATCGGTGAGCCTGAAAGCGCCTGGAGACTGAACCGGCGACCCTCCGCAGGGCCGTGGGGCGCTCTGTGCACGGAGCCCAGACCCTGGGGCACCGTGTGTGAAAAACAGATGATCATCCTGCAGACATCAACCTGTTCAACGTGTGCCCGATAGGGCCGGGAGACTCCCAACCCTGATTGCCTTGAAGAAACCACTGCCTTTGCACAAAGAATCCGGCCATCCCACCCTCCAGATCTTCGGCGCACGCCAGAACAACCTGAAAAATCTGGACCTGCAGATCCCCTTCAATCGGATCACCGTGGTGACCGGCGTAAGCGGTTCGGGGAAGTCATCCCTCGCCTTCGACACCCTTTACGCCGAGGGGCAGCGGCGTTACGTGGAGACCTTTTCCCCGTACGCCCGTCAGTTCATGGACCGGATGGATCGGCCCCTGGTGGACCGGATCGAGAACATCCCGCCGGCCATCGCCATCGATCGGAAGGACCCGGTGCGGACCTCGCGCTCGACGGTCGGCACCATGACGGAGTTGACCGACCTCGGAAAGCTCCTCTTTGGGCGCCTTGGCGTCCTCCATTGCCGCGTGTGCGGCCGCCCGGTGCGAAGCCAAAGCCCCGAAGAGGTCTGGCAAGGCCTCGCCGGGATTCCGGAGAGGGCCGAGATCCTGATCACCTTTCCGGTCCTCCTGGACAACGGCGACCCCGCCAAAGCGGCCGCCGAACTCCGCCGCATGGGGTATACCCGCTTTTTCCGCGACGGAGAAATGCTGCCCCTAGAGGATTGGGAGCCCCAACCGGGGGAGACCGAAATCGTCGTCGTCGGGGACCGCCTTCCCTTCAAGTCCTCGGAGCGCCAGCGTGTCCTTGATTCGGTGGAACAGGCCTTCCGCCTCGGCGGCGGCCGTCTGAGCGTCGTCGTCGAACGCGGGCGGCCGCTCTCTTTCGCCTCTTCGCTCACCTGCCCGGAATGCAACATCACCTATCCCGCTCCCACCCCCAACCTCTTCTCCTTCAACAGTCCGTTGGGGGCCTGTGACACCTGCCGCGGATTCGGGCGCATCATCGACATCGACCTCGACCTCATCATCCCGGACCGCGGCCTGTCCCTGCAGGAGGGGGCGATCAAACCCTGGGGCCGTGCAGAGGATGGCCGCATGGAGTTCGAGGACTTGATGGCCTTCTGCCGAAGGGAGCGGATTCCTGCGACGGTCCCCTTCGAGGCGCTCAGCCCCACCCAGCAGCGCCTCGTCGTCGAAGGCGGCAAGGACTGGTATGGCATCCGGGGGTTCTTCGAGTGGCTGGAAACCAAGACGTATAAGATGCATGTCCGCGTGTATCTCTCGCGCTTCCGCAGCTACGCCCCCTGCCCCGTCTGCGGAGGGACGCGATTCAAGGAAGCCGCCCTCCAATACCGGTTGAACGGGTTGAATATCGCCGAGATCTATGCCCTCTCCGTGAAGGAATGCAGCGTCTTTTTCGACGCCCTGCCGGTTCCGGACGTGGACAAGGCCGCGCTCATGGTCCTCGGGGAGATCCGCAGCCGTTTGAGATACCTGGAAGATGTCGGGCTCGGCTACCTCACCCTCGACCGTCAGTCCCGCACCCTGTCAGGCGGGGAGGTGCAGCGCGTCGCCCTCACATCGGCTTTGGGCTCGTCCCTCGTCAACACCCTGTACGTGCTGGACGAACCCAGCATCGGGCTCCACCCCCGTGACAACCACCGGCTGACGCGGATCCTTCAGCGGCTCAGAAACCTCGGCAACACCCTGGTCGTGGTCGAGCACGACCCCGAGATCATCGCCCGCAGCGACTTTCTCCTGGACCTCGGTCCGGGCGCCGGTAAAAACGGGGGGCAGATCATGTATTTCGGGCCCACCGCGGATGCCCGTGACACCGTCACCGCCCAGTACCTGAGAGGCGAGCGGTTCATCCCCCTCCCCCAGAAACGCCGCCCGCCCGAAAACGGCTGGCTCACCGTGGAGGGCGCCGCGGAAAACAACCTGAAAGACATCGATATCCGCATTCCGCTCAACTGCCTCAGCTGCCTGACCGGGGTCTCCGGCTCCGGCAAATCCACCCTCGTGGAAGAGATCCTCTACAAAGGCGTGAAGCGCCTCAAAGGCCAGCCGGAAGGTCGCCCCGGCGCCCACCGCGCCATCCAGGGGGCCGATCGGGTAGGCGACGTGGTGCTGGTGGACCAGAGGCCGATCGGCCGCACACCGCGGGCCAATTGTCTGACCTACTCGAAGGCCATGGACCCCATCCGGAGCCTTCTGGCCAGGACGCGCAGCGCAAAGGCGGCGCGCCTCGAACCGCGCCATTTCTCCTTCAACGTGGCCGCGGGCCGATGCGAAACCTGCCAGGGCGCCGGCTTCGAGAAGGTGGAGATGCAGTTCCTGTCGGATGTCTACATCTCGTGTCCGGACTGCGGCGGCAAACGCTTCAAACCCGAGGTCCTGGAGGTTGCCTTCGAAGGGAAAAACATCCACGACATCCTGTGCATGACCGTCGATCAGGCCCTGGACTTCTTCCAGGACCACAGCGCCATCACCGATGCGCTGCTGCCGCTTCGGGAGGTGGGCCTCGGCTACATGGAACTCGGGCAGCCGCTCAACACCCTGTCGGGCGGCGAGGCGCAGCGTTTGAAGCTCTCCCGCCATCTGAAGGAAACCGGGCCCGGCCATCGGCTGTTCATCTTCGACGAACCGACCACAGGCCTCCACTTCGCAGACATCGACACCCTGCTGAAGGTGTTGCGGCGCGTGGTCAACGCGGGGAATACCGTCCTTGTGATCGAACATAACATGGACGTCATCAAGGCCGCGGACTGGGTCATCGACCTCGGCCCCGAAGGCGGATCCGAAGGCGGGTACGTGGTGGCCGCCGGAACCCCCGAGGCCGTGGCCGCCTGTCCGGATTCGCATACCGGGCGATTCCTCTCGGAGTACCTCGGCGGGCACGACCGGCTGACCCCCGGCGTCCGGGAACAGGCCGCCCGCTGGGCGGATGGTCCACCCGCTCCGGAGGGCGGGGCCATCGAGGTGCACGGGGCCCGAGAGCACAACCTGAAGGATCTGCACCTGTCGATCCCGCGCCGAGAGATGGTCGTCGTGACCGGCGTATCGGGCTCGGGGAAGTCGACGCTCGTCTTCGACATCATCTTCGCCGAAGGGCAGCGGCGTTATCTGGAGAGCCTCGCGCCCTACGTGCGCCAATACGTGAAGATCCTCGAACGGCCTGCCGTCGACGCCGTCACAGGCATCCCCCCCACCGTCGCCATCCAGCAGCGCACCAGCCGGAGCAGCCGACGCTCCACCGTCGCCACCCTGACGGAGATCTACCATTTCCTGCGCCTGCTCTTCAGCAAACTCGGCGGGCAGTCCTGCCCCGCCTGCGGCCGCCAGCTCAAGGCCCTCGGGCTCAGCGAGATCATCGCCGCCGTGACGCAGCGGTTCGCAGGCACCCGCGCCAGGATCCTGGCCCCCAAGATCTTCGGCCGCAAGGGTTTCCACAAGATCCTCTTCGAACGAGCCTATCAGAAGGGCTTCCGCGAGGCGCGCATCGACGGCCGCTTCACGCCGATCGAACGAGGCCTGAGCCTGAGCCGTTACCACGAACATACCATCGAGCTGGTCGTGGGCGAAATCCCCCATCCCAACCTCGAGGAGCTCGTGTTGACGGCCCTCGAGGAGGGCAACGGCACCCTGACCGTCGTAGACAGCACCGGCCGCGAGGAGACCCTGAGCCGGCGGGGCGTGTGCCCGGCCTGCGGAGTCGGGCTGCAGGAGCCCGATCCGAGGCTCTTCTCCTTTAACAGCCCCCAGGGCGCCTGCCCCCGCTGCGAGGGATTGGGCACCATCGGCGGGGAAGACACCGGGAAGGAACGAACCTGCCCCGACTGCGGCGGGAGCCGCCTGAAACCGGAGGCGCTGAGCGCCCGCATCGCGGGGCTTTCCATCTGGGATATCGTTCAACGGCCGGCGTCGGAGGCCCGCGCCCTCCTGGAGGGGCTCTCCTTTTCACCGGCCGAAGCCCCGATCGCCGATCCGATCATGGCGGAGGTCCTCACCCGCATCGCCTTCCTCGACCGGCTCGGGCTCGGCTATCTGGCCCTCAGCCGGAGCGGCGACACCCTCTCGGGGGGCGAGGCCCAGAGGATACGCCTCGCGGCCCAACTGGGGTCCAACCTGACCGGGGTCTGCTACATCCTGGACGAACCGACGATCGGACTCCACGCACGCGACAACCGCCTGCTGCTCGACGCCCTGGACTCGCTCAAGGGCCGCGGCAACTCCATCCTGATCGTGGAGCACGACGAGGAGACCATCCGAGCCGCCGACCACATCATCGACCTCGGGCCGGGCGGCGGGGAGGCAGGCGGACAAATCGTAGCGAGCGGGACATTGGAGGAGTTGAGCCGTGTCCCCGAATCCCTGACCGGGCAGGCCTTCGGCGGGCGGGGGCGCAAGCTGACCTCGCGGCTGCGGCCCTATAGGAACGGACCAGCGATCACGGTCCGGGGGGCGTCCGGTAACAACCTCAAACACATCGACGCCGTGTTTCCCCTGGGAACACTCATCGCCGTCACCGGGGTCTCGGGGTCGGGAAAGTCCACCCTTCTCAAGGAAACGCTTCACCGTGAACTGCACGCCCGGCTGCAGGGCAAGGAGGGCGGGGGACTCTGCCGCGGAATCGAAGGTTGGAAGGCGGTCGAACGCGTCCTCGAAGTGGATCACACCCCGATCGGCAGGACCCCGCGCTCGGTGCCCGCCTCCTACATCGGGTGTCTGACGGAGATCCGCCGGCTGCTCTCCATGACCCCCAAGGCGCGCGCCCGCGGGTACGGCCCCGGCCGTTTCTCCTTCAACGTCCAGGGGGGGCGCTGCGAGGCCTGCAAGGGACAGGGCTCCGTCAAGGTGGCCATGAGCTTTCTGCCGGACGTCTATGTGCACTGCGAGATTTGCGGCGGGCGGCGCTTCGAACCCGAAACGCTCGACATTACCTACAAGGGCAAACACATCGCCGAGATCCTGGACCTGACCTTCAGCGAGGCCACTGCCTTCTTCGAGGCCGTGCCCGCCATACGGAGGGCCATCCAGGCGGTGGAAGACATCGGGCTGGGATACCTCAGGCTTGGCCAGGCCAGCCCCACCCTGTCGGGCGGCGAGGCGCAGCGCATGAAGCTGGCCGAAGAACTGGGCAAGGCCTCCCGCGGCCGCACCCTCTACATCCTGGACGAGCCAACCACGGGACTGCACTTCCACGACGTCCAGCGCCTGGTCGGGGTCCTGCAGGCCCTGGTGGACCAGGGGAACACCGTGGCCGTGATCGAGCACAACATGGAAGTCATCGCTGCGGCGGACTATGTCATCGACCTCGGGCCGGAGGGCGGAGAGGCCGGCGGGGAGGTCGTCGCTGCCGGCTCACCGACGGAGATTCTCGAACAAACCCGGATCTCGCACACCGCTGCATGGCTTGAACGCTACCTGCACGGGATCGGGCCGGATCCCCCCTGAAAAAGCAAGGGCCGAAGCCCGGCAGGATCCTCCTGCCGGGCTTCGGCCCTCTTTTCTATGGTTCCCTGTCAGACGGTCACGCGTGTACGGCCTGCTGGACCTCTCCCTCGCCTTCCGCGGGTTCCAGCGCGACGCTCAGCGCCTCATCGATCCGATCGACCAGCACGAACCGCATGGCCTGCTGGACCTCTTCCGGGAGTTCTTCCAGATCCCGCTCATTGCGTTTCGGGAGGATCACCGCCTTCAAGCCGGCCCTGTGGGCGGCCAGGACCTTCATCTTGATCCCGCCGACCGGCATGACACGGCCCCGCAGGGTCACTTCCCCGGTCATACCGACATCCCCGCGGACGGACCGCCCGCTGAAGAGGCTCGCCATCGCCATCACCATCGCAATGCCTGCCGAGGGGCCGTCCTTCGGGATAGCGCCGGCCGGAACATGCACGTGCACATCGGTCTGCTCGAACAGCTCCGGCGCAATCCCCAGCCCGTCGGCCTTTGAGCGCACGTAGCTGTGGGCGATCTGAGCGCTCTCCCGCATCACGTCCCCCAGCTGGCCGGTCAAGGTCAGTCGCCCTTTCCCGCGCATCTGTGTGGCTTCGATGAAGAGGATGTCCCCGCCGACGGCGGTCACCGCCAGTCCGGTGGCGATGCCGGGGATCTCGATGGTCTCCGAGGTCTCCGAATCGAACTTCTCCTTCTTCAGATACTGCCGGACGATCTCCGGCGTGATGGTGATGTTCTCCGCCTCGCGGCCCGCGATCCGGACCACCGCCTTGCGGCACACCGCGCCGATCTGGCGCTCCAGGTTCCGCACGCCGGCCTCACGGGTATAGTCCTGAATGATCTTCAGCAGGGCCTCATCCGTAAAGGTGATCTCATCCGGGCGCAGCCCGTTGGCCCGCAGCTGTCGGCTCACCAGGTGCCGTCTGGCGATGTGAAGCTTTTCGTACTCGGTGTAGCCGTCCAGCTGGATGATCTCCATCCGGTCGCGCAGAGGACCCGGGATGGTTTCGAGCTGGTTCGCGGTCGTGATGAAGATGACATCGCTCAGGTCGAAATCCAGGTCCAGGTAATGGTCCCGGAAGGCATGGTTCTGGGCCGGGTCGAGCACCTCCAGCAGCGCGCTGCTCGGGTCGCCTCGCCAGTCGGTGCCGATCTTGTCCACCTCGTCCAGCATGAAGACCGGATTCCGGGTCCCGGCGCGCTTGATCGCCTGGATAATCCTCCCCGGCATGGCACCGATGTAAGTCCTGCGGTGGCCGCGGATCTCCGCCTCGTCCCGCATGCCGCCAAGGCTCATACGGGTGAATTTGCGGCCGAGGGCCCGCGCGATGCTCTGCCCGAGGCTCGTCTTGCCGACTCCCGGAGGCCCCGCGAAGCAGAGGATCACCCCTGTCCCGTCCGGGCCATCCTGCCCTTCGGCAGCGTCCGGCTCCGCACCGCGCTCCTTCACCAATTGGTGGACAGCCAGGTATTCGATGATCCGGTCCTTGACCTCCTCCAAATCGTAATGGTCCTCATCGAGCACCCGGCGCGCGCCCACGATGTCCGTTTCGTCGACGCTCACCTCGTTCCAGGGAAGATCGCTCAGCCAGTCGAGGTAGGTCTGGATCACAGGATACTCGGCCGAGTGGGGCGACATCGAAGAAAGCCGCTTCAACTCTCTCAGCGCCTCTTTCTCCGCCTCCTCCGGGAGGCCGGCCTTCTCGATCTTTTCACGGTACTCGTCGACCGGCGACTCCGGCGCCTCGTCTTCTCCCAGCTCCTTGCGGATGGCCTTCAGCTGCTGGCGCAGATAGTAATCCCGCTGCGCCTTGTCCATCTCCTCCTGGGCGTCGTTCTTGATCTTCTTCCCCAGGCTCAGAATGTCCCGCTCCCGGGCCAGATAGGTGATCAGGTGCCGGAATTTCTCCTTGACCTGATCCAGTTCGAGGACCAGCTGGCCCTCGGGCACATCCAGCCTCAGGTTGCTCGCCACGAGATAACTCAGGTACTGCGGGTCCTGCACCTGATTCAGAAGCGCCGCGGCCTCCTTCGGCAGGTTGGGCGACAGATGGATCACCTCCTGCGCCAGTTCGCGCAGACTGCGCTCCAGGGCATCCGTCTCCAGGTCCTTCTCGATGATGTCCGAGGCCGGCTCCACCTCTGCACGAAGGTAGGGTTCCGAGCCGATCCAGTGTTTGACGCGAAAGCGCTCAAGCCCCTGCACCACGATCTGAAGGGTATTTTCGTTCGGCGCCCTCAAGACCCGGTCGATCTTCGCGAGCGTCCCGACTTCATAAACCTCGCCCGGCTGAGGCTCTTCGATATGGCCGTCTTTCATGGTGACGAGGCCGATGATCCTGTCCCCCTGCAGCGCGTCTTCCACCAGCTTCACGGAGCGTTTGATACCTACGACCAACGGAATCACCATGAAAGGATAGGCGACGGTGTTGCGCAAGGGCAGGATCGGGATCTCACGGGGCAGATCCACCTTTCCCTGTTTTTCCTTTTCATGTTCCATCGTTTCAAAACTCCTTGTATTGAAATGTTTCAGGCCTGCCCTCTGCCTGATATGCCGCAGGCATCGGCCAGCGCGTCTGGTACATGCTCTTCATGTCTAACCGCAATCCGCCGGCGTTCGCTCATTGTTTCTGAAGGAACACCAACGAAGGTCACGGTTATAAAATAAGACCTGTCGAGAAATTGTAAAGACCGGGGGCTCGAAGAACGAACGCGGGGCAACGAGGAGCGACCCAAGGATCACGACCCGAAAAAGGGCACAGGCGGGGGGCCGTTCGCCCCTGGATCAAAGGAGGGGGGATGTCTGACGGATTCGTGCAGGATGGATCATCTGCCTTGCGGCAGCGGCGGAGGGCGCCGCGGGCGCCATCATGGCTCCGTTGCTGCCTGTTCGGGCGGGAAGGTTCACTTGGCCGATTGGAGATTCACCTCCTCCAGCTCCTCCCAGCGGGCCATGGCCGCATCGATCTCTTCCTCGAGGGCGTGGAGTCGGGACTGGAGCCGCGCCACCTCGCTCCCGGCCGACCGATAGAGCTCAGGCTCGGCCATGGCGGCGAAGAGGTCGCGCCTTTCGGCCTCGAGGCCCTCGATACGGTCAGGCAGAAGCTCCAGCTCCCGCTGCTCCTTGAACGTGAGCTTTCGCGGGGCCTCTTTGCGTGGACGGGGCTTCGCATGCTTCGCCTTCTCCGGCCCCGAAGCCGCCGCATCCTTCGGGCACTGTCTCAGCCAGTCGTCATAGCCGCCCACAACCTCGTTCACCCGTCCTCGCCCTTCGAAGGCCAGGAGCGAGGTCACAACATGATTCAGGAAGGCCCGGTCATGGCTCACGATCAGCACGGTCCCGGGGAATTCCACCAGCATGGCCTCCAGGAGTTCGAGGGTTTCTATGTCCAGATCGTTGGTCGGTTCATCGAGCACCAGCAGGTTGGCCGGGCGCGTGAAGAGTTTGGCGAGCAGCAGGCGATTCCGCTCTCCGCCGGAAAGGCGCGTGATAGGCGCACGCGCCTGCTCGGGAGTGAACAGGAAATCCTGCAGATATCCGATGACGTGCCGGGTCTTGCCGCCCACGATGACCTTGTCGCCATCTCCGGCCACGTTCTGCTGGACCGTCTTGTCCGGATCCAGCTGGGCGCGCAGTTGATCGAAATAGGCCACTTCGAGATTTTCACCCCGTCTCACGCGGCCGGCTTCGGGCTCCAGGTCCCCGAGCAGGATGCGCAGCAAGGTCGTCTTGCCGCAGCCGTTGGGCCCGATGATCCCCACCTTGTCACCCCTCAGGATGGTGGTGGAGACGTCTCGGACAACGGAAACCCCTCCGAACCCGAACGAAACGCCGCGGACCTCGATGACCCGCTTCCCGGATCTTTCGACCTCATGCTCAGCCAGGTGGACGGAGCCGCTCAGGGAACGCCTCCGGGCGACCTCGGCCCGCATCTCCATGAGGGCCCGCACCCGCCCCTCGTTGCGGGTCCTCCGGGCCTTGATCCCCTGCCTGAGCCACTCCTCCTCACGTTTCAACTGCTTATCGAAAGCGGCGTTCCGATTGGCCTCTACATCGAGGAGCGCTTGCTTGCGGGCAAGGTAGTCCTCGTAGCGGCCGGGAAAGGACGTGAGCATCCCCCGGTCCAGTTCGACGATGCGGGTGGCGAGCCGGTCGAGGAAGACCCTGTCATGGGTCACGAAAAGCATCGTCCTGACCGAGCGCAGCAAGAACTGCTCCATCCACAGGATGGCATCCAGATCCAAGTGGTTGGTGGGCTCGTCCAGGAGCAGGATATCCGGACCGTTGGCGAGGGCACGGGCCAGATAGACCCGCCGCTTGAGCCCGGCTGAGAGCGTTTCGCTGTCGGCGGCCTCATCGAGGTCCATGCGCGAGATGATCTCCTGCACCTGCTGATGACGCTCCCAGGCGTCTTCGGCCTCCAGGGTCCGCCGGGCCTGTTCGAGACGGGCCGAATCCGTCTCTTTCGGATGCCTGCGCGAGGCGAGGAGGAGGTGATGGTATTCCTGCAGGAAGGACGCATAAAGGCCCTGACCGGAGGCGACCACATCATAGACGCTTCCTTCCATGTCCAGGGGCACCTCCTGAGGCAGCAGGGCGGTCCTGAGACCCGAAGCGCGCGTAATCGTTCCCCCGTCGGGGCGGAGTTCCCCGTGGACCAGTCTGAGCAGCGTCGACTTCCCGGTGCCGTTGCGCCCGATCAGACAGATCCGCTCCCCCCGCTCGATCTGGAGATCCACGTCGGCAAGCAGCGGCGGCCCTCCGAACGCCAGGGTGATCCGATTCAACATGACGAGAGGAGTGGGCCTCGTGGACTTCATGCCTTTCCCCCATCGAGCGCCAGGATGATGCGCGCACAAACGGCTTCCTGGGTCAGACCGGCGCAGTCGATCCGGATGTCCGCATAACGGCGGTAGAGGGCGAGCCTTTCGCCGTAGAGCTCTGCGAAGCTCTGATCCGGCCGTCTGGCGATCCCCCGCGTCGTGAAGTCGTGGATGCGCCGCTCGAGCGTTTCAGCCGCCGCATCGAGAAACACCACGACCCCCGACCCCTTGAGATGCTCCATCGCGGCCTCACTGTAAACGGCGCTTCCCCCTGTGGCGATGACATGGCCCTGCAGGTCGAGTCCGAGCAGAACCCGCTCCTCGATCGCACGAAGCGCCATAAACCCCTCTTCATCGACGATCTCCTGCAGGGAACGGCCCTCTGAGGCCTGCAGGAGGAGGTCCGTGTCCACGAAGCCCATCGCCGCCATCTTTGCCAGGATCACACCCACCGTGCTTTTCCCGGCCCCCGGCATGCCGATGAGGACGATGTTCCGGATCGGTGGGTTCAATGCCATTCGACGCTCTCTCTCCATGTATCCGATCTTCCGAGGGTTGCACCATAACCTGCCTTGCGCGCTCCCGCACGAACTCCACGCTCCGTACTCACCTTGTCGGAATCAAAAGGCTGCAACCTGAAACGCCCTTCGCTCTCGAAGGGGATCTTGACCGCTCCCCCCTTCTCCCTGGCCACCCTTACAAAACCTTCTACGCTGTAAACCAGTTCCTCCCGATCAGGCATTTTCAGAAATCCCCTGAAAAGGTCGATCATGGACGAATACACTACGATCGAAACAATCCCCGTATCGAAAGCGGAAATAGTCGCCCCTTCCTTTCCGACCCCCGAACCGAAATGCTGCCCGTTCAGCTCAAGATCGCAGGCGACCCCCTGGATAATCAGAGGAAAATCATTTGGGTTCACCACCCTGAGATCCACCTCCAACAGGGTCTCGAAGTGCCGGATCGCCTGGATGCGCAGGTCGGACAGCCCGACCTGCGGCGGCTCGATGGAGCGCAGAAACCCTGCGCAGCCACACATCCATGCCGCTGCAACAACCGCAAAGCAGATCCGTTTTGGAAGGCTACGCATCGTCTCCACCTCACTGATCAGTCTCAATGATGATCCGAACAAGGCCTTTTCGGCCGGTCCCGGCATGGGTCGGCGCGTTTCGTCCACGCTGCAAACGGCAGATCGAGCCCCAAGAAAACGGCTGAATCGATGGACGTCGGACCACCCGGATCCTCGCGGGAGAAATAGGTCCGAGCCGGATCACAGTTTGCGCAGCAGCGCCCTCCGCGCCCTGAGATCCGCAAAACCCTCGACAGCCTTCAGACCGGCGGCTTTGGCAAATGCGGCGGTCTCCCGGAATCGAGTCACCGAAACATGGCCTTTCGGTTCGATGATCAGCAGCTTCGCCCCGGGCTTCATGACCCCTCGCACTTCCTCGAAGAACCGCGCCGAATTCGGCAACTCGTGGACCACGTGGATCGCCACCACAAGATCCACCTCTCCGGCAAGATCCGGAAGACCCATCCCCGCAGGGCCGCCCTGCCGGATGTCGATCCGCTTCTCCAGACCGGCCTTCCGTGCCCGCCGCGAGAGGGCGGAGAGCATTTTGGGCTGAATGTCGACCGCCACAACCCTGCCCGCAGGGCCGACCATGTGCGCAATCGGAAGCGTGAAGTACCCCATCGCGCAGCCGGGCTCGAGAACGGTCATCCCCTGTCGAACAAGACCGCCCAACATCTTCTGGGGGTTCTCGATCAAGCGCCTCAAAGGATTCAAGAGAATATAACCGATAAAAGGCGGACACACCCTTCCAGCCATCGTCAAGCTCCCTTCAGCCTCTCCGGCCGGCGGCCGTTCGGGTGCTGCACCCGCCGGCGGCCGGAAGACGCAAACCAGATATGCCTTGGCCTGCTCAAAAAAATATGATACGTAGCGCGTGATGACCGGTCAAAGGATATCATGCCGGAGCAGCCGTTCGTCGCTCGGCAAAGGGTTCATCCCGTCAATCCTTTAACAAGGAGGTTTTGGAAATGACCTCAGATAAAAGAACGATCCCGTTCTCTTTGTACCTGGCCGCGCTGGCATGTCTGATCCTCATGCATGCCCCGATGGAGCCGGCGGCGGAGGCCGATGAGCTCTCCAATACCTGCGAGGCCCAAGGGGCGGTGATTGCAGTGCACTGCGCCGCCGAAGGGCTCGGCGCCCTGTGCCGCGGCCAGGAAGATCCCGGGCAGCGCATCGACTTGATCCGCCACTTCATCGAGCCGATCCGGTTCTACCCCGATCGGTCCGGCTACTTCTACGTGTACGATCTCGATTGCCGCAACATTGCCCATGCCACCCAGAAAGACCTCGTCGGGAAGAATCTATACGACTATCAGGATGCAAAAGGCAAGTATGTGATCCGTGAACTGGCCGAGGCCGCCCGGGTAGGCGGCGGGTTCGTCACCTACCACTGGATCAAGCCCGGGTCAGAGGGGGAAAAGCTGAAGCTGGGGTATGTCGAACCGATCCCCGGAACGGAATACTTCATCGGCACCGGCGTATACGAAAGCCCCATGACGGAGAGCGGCGCCGCCCCTGGGGAAAAGCACGAACAAGGCAGGTAGGCAGACACCCGAAGCCGGCGCCGGGACGAACCGGATGCCTACATCGTGCAAGGCCTTTCAGCCGGCCCACCAGGACGGCACCCGCCCAGGCCGCGCCGATCCGCGCTCGAGTCGGAAACAGCTTTTTCACACACACCCCTACCGGCCCCGGGCGGGCTGCCCGTGGACATCCGCCCGGGGCCGGTCGAGCGGTCATCTCCCTGTCCAGACAGGGAGCCTTTTCTCCTTGAAGGCCCGGATGCCTTCAGGGGCATCCTCGGTACAGCACAAACGGGCGAACGCCTCGTTCATGTACTCGAAGGCCTGGTGATACTCCATATCCTCCGCCGTGTAGAAGGCCTTCTTGGCGATCTGCAAGGCCACCGGGCTCTTCTGAGCGAGGGCGGCCGCCCACCTGCGGGTCTCCATCTTCAGGGCCTCTTCAGGATAAACCCGGTTTACGAGCCCCATCGCCAAGGCCTCTCTGGCCGGGACGAGGTCCCCGAAAAAAAGCATCTCGAGGGCCTTCTTCCTACCGACGGACCGCGCAACCGGTACGACGGGACCGATGCAGTTCAGACCGACATTGATGGCCGTCAAACCCAACCGCGCCGACTCGCCTGCTACAGCCAGATCCGCGGCGGCCACCAGGCCCGCGCCGTTCGCCGCCGCGACCCCGTGAACCTGGGCGATGACGGGCTTGCACAAGCTGCTGATAGCAACCAGAGGGCGCTCCATGCACCCGATCCACTCCCGATATTCGAGCGCACTCTTGCCGTGGAAATCACCGACATCGATACCCGCGCAAAAGGCCTTTCCAGCGCCCTTCAACACGATCACGCGCACCCGCTGATCCGCATCCAGTTCCTGGAGCGCCTGCCCGAGTTCCGTTGCAAGCGCCACGTTGAAGGTGTTGAGGTTTTCCGGACGATTGAGCGTCACATCCGCGACATAATCATCCCCGATCTCCACGATGATGGTCTCATATCCCATGCGCCTGCTCCTTTTTTCCGCTCGAAATGCATGCGCTGAACGGCTTTGTCCGTCTCATGCGGCGCGCCCGGTCGGCGCCGTTCATTCGTCCGTCTGTCTTCGCCGGCGCTGGACAAGGACACTCACAGAGCCAGCCGCCATCCTTCCGTCGCATGCCCTCCAGACCCGGAACATCCCCCACGGAGGGGCACCTGCGTCCGCCGCTCATCCAGCCTGGCATTCGCCAAGACCGGCGTCGGCGATGCATTCGATCTCGATCCTGGCGCCGAGCGGCAGCCCGGCGACCTGGACGGTGGACCGCGCCGGCCGGTGGTCTCCAAACACCTCGGCATACACGGCATTCACCACGGGGAATTCCTTCATATCCACGAGAAAGACCGTCGTCTTCAACACGTCCTTCATCCCCAACCCTGCCGCCAGCAGCACCTTCTGCATGTTTTCCAGGACCTGCCCCGCCTGGGTCTCGATGTCCTCACCGGCAAGCTTTCCTGTGCGCGGATCGATCCCGATCTGACCCGAACAGAAGAGCAGCCCCCCCGACTTCACCGCCTGAGCGTAAGGCCCCACGGCCGCAGGTGCCTTGTCGGTCGCAATCCTCTCCATGACTCCTCCACATCCGCGAGAGCAGCCTTCAACCGCTGCGGGGTTCTCGACTACTGCAGGCCTTTCCGATACCCCTCCCGCACCGCCTTCAGCTCCTCGGGGGTCCTGCAGATCTCCTCGGCCGGCACATAGTGGATGTTTTTCAACACCGGAAAACCATAGGCCTCGCTGAAGACGGTCTCCCCCCAGAGACAGTCCTCGACAACCGAATGATCTTCGGCCCGCATGATCTTCCATCCCTCGGGACTCTCCCAGGCCAAAGGCTCCTTTTCGACCGCTGCAATGATCTTTTCAGCATCCGTGCTGCCTGCGCGCTCGACGGCCGCCTTGATGAAGGTCACTCCGGCGTAGGTCTCCCCCGCCATATAATCCGGATACTCATTGAATCGTTCCTTGTAGGCCTTCACGAATCCTCGGTTCAGCGCCGAATCGGGCGTCGTGAACAGATAGCGCGTGGACATGAAGATCCCCTCCGGCATATCCTTGCCGACCGGAATGAGCGTTTCCAACGCCCCGCCGACGGGGAAAGCGAACTTCACCTGGTCGAACAACCCCGTCGGCAGCGCCTGCTTGATGAACGCGACCGAATCCCCTCCCCAGAGAGGACACCAAACGGCATCGGGCTTGATTTTCAGCACCTCTTGAATGGCTGCCGAGTAATCCGTGGCCATGAACTTCGGGAAGACCTCCCCCACCACCTCGACATCGGGCTTCAATTCCTTCAGTTTGGTAATGAACATCTCCCATGAGGAATGTCCGTAGTTGTAGTCCGGGCCGACCACCATCCAGCGTTTGTAAGGTTTGTTTGCCATCAGATAGGCGCCTGAACGCGAATGCATCATGGCATTGCTGAGCGTGCTGAAGAGGTAAGGGGAAAAATTGGCGCCTGTAAGGGCGTCGGTTGCAGCCTGGGTTGCGATCAGGATCTTCTTGTGCTCTTTTGCGATGTCCAGGAGCGTCATGGCCAGACCGCTCGACGTCGGGCCCATCAGGAAATCGACCTTGTCGGTCAGAATGAACCGCTTGGCGATCTCTATCGTCCGTTCTTTGTTCAGTTGGGTGTCTTCGGTGGTCGCCTCCAGTTTTCTCCCGAGGATGCCGCCGGCGGCATTGATCTCCTCGACGGCCAGTTGAATCGCCTGGGCACCGTGTTTGCCGTACCCCCCCATCTTGCCGGACGAAATAAACATCGCCCCCAGTTTAACAGGCTTTTCTTCCGCAGCGGCCCCACCGCAAAACAGGGTGACACTCGCAGCCAGCACGCCAATCGCCAAACAGCATATCGCCCTCATGGTCCCGACCTCCGTTTTTGGATCATTAGCGTTGAAAGGGATCATCTTTCTTCAGCCACGCGGGATACCTGTCGCATCACCCCCTTTCCCGATCGAATCCGTCTCTCGAAACCGATCCATCGGCCATACCTGCGTAATGTGCCAGAAAACAGACGGCAACACAAGAAGCCAGATTCAATGCCTAAAGGGTGCTCATCCGGAAGTGAGCCTCTCTCCTCCCGCCCTCTCGCCCGATCACGGCCGAGACACCCGCCTGTCGACGTCCAATGGTCAGGTCCTGCAGTAGTGGCCCATGAAGGCCTTGGTGATCGCGCTCAACCGCTCATCGAGGATCGCGTAAACCTTTTTCTCGATATCCTCCGGAATCCCTCCGTAAAACGCCTGTGCGATGCCTCCCGTGATGCAGGCCAGGGTGTCCGTATCTCCTCCAAGAGAGACAGCCGTCCGGATCGCGTCCTCGAAATCCGTCGAATCCAGAAAAGCGCGAATCGCGGGGGGTACGGTCCCCTGGCACGACACATCGAACGGATGGCCAGGGCGGATCTCGTCTATCGGCCGGCTCAGATCGTACGCGAAGCGCGTCTCGATGAACGTCCGGATCTCCTCCTTCGAATGCCCGGTCCGCGCGAGGAAAACCGCTGCGGCAACCGCCTGCCCGCCTTTGATCCCTTCGGGGTGGTTGTGGGTCACCTCCGTAAACCCGCGTGCTCGATCGAGAACGCTCTCCAGATCGTGACAGGCATACCCGACCGGACTGATGCGCATGGCGGCCCCGTTCCCCCAACTGCCGTAGGGCTCCGAGTCTTCGCACCGCGCCCAGCGATGGAAGCTTCCACCGTATCCGGCGTGCGGATACCACCGGTAGAAGATCTTCAGATTCTTCACATAGGGCGTTCCCGTCAGGATCGTGTCCGCCAGGGCAACCGTCAGCACCGTATCATCCGTGTAGACGCACAGGTCCGAAAACAAAACGAAATGCTTGGTCTTCATGCGCGTCCCCTCATAAACCGATCCTACGATATCACCCGCTATCGCCCCGATCATGGCCTCTCTCCTTCCCGGTCCAAGGCCGCTCGGTCCGCAGAATGCGGCCGCGCCCATGCAGGCCCGGCTGCGCAGGCGGTCCGGAGCGAATTGACCCTGTTTCAAAATTGCGATACTGTTTCGGCATGATACCGCAATCACCCCTCATCCGTATACCGAAATGGGCCCTGGGGGCAGCCATGCTCCTGGGGCTTCCACCGGCAGGCGTCCTGCTGGCGGGGCGCCCGATCGGACCTTACTTCGCATTCCCGCCGCGCACGGATTTCGTCTCCCACGCGCCTTTCTCATGGCCGGTCTTCTGCGTGTACGCCCTGGTCGGAACAGGCGCGCTTGCGTTCATCCTCTTTCTGTGGGCCCGGTCGAGAAACGCCCCGGCCCCCGCTCCTGCAACGAAGCGGCCCTTTCCGTGGTGGGGTTGGGCGGGGATCGGATGGGGGACCGCCGTCTGGCTGTTCGCCTGGACACGATTTTCCTGGTTCGCCCCCTTTCAGCCGCACACCTTTTTCCCCCTCTGGCTCGGCTACATTCTGACGATGAACGCCTTGATTCATAGACGGCTGGGACAATGCCCCCTCAGCAGCCGGCCCGGGCGGTTCGTCCTGCTTTTCCCCCTCAGCGCAATCTTCTGGTGGTTCTTCGAATACCTCAACCGCTTCGTGCAGAACTGGCATTATCTCGGCAGCGAATACGACGCCTGGCGCTATGCCCTTTACGCCACGATCTCCTTTTCGACCGTTCTGCCGGCCGTTCTCTCCACCCAACGCTGGCTGCTCACTCTTCCCTGGATCCGCCGGGCCTTCGAGGGCCTCCTGCCCATCAGGCCCCGTCACCCCGCACGCCTCGCCGCGTGGACGCTGCTTCTGTCGGCTGCCGTTCTGGCCGGCATCGGCGTCTGGCCCGACCTCCTCTTTGCCGGCCTCTGGGTGGCGCCGCTCCTGATCATGGTCGCCCTGCAGTCCCTGACCGGCGGCCGGCACCCTCTCGAAGGCATCCCGAAGGGCAACTGGCGAGGGGTTGTCAGCTGGTCTCTCGCGGCGCTCCTGTGCGGCTTTTTCTGGGAGATGTGGAACGCGGGCAGCCTCTCCCGCTGGGAGTACACCGTTCCCTTTGTCCAGGGTTCCAAGATCTTCGCGATGCCGGTCCTGGGATATACCGGATATCTGCCCTTCGGGCTGACGTGTGCGGCCGTCGCCGAGATCTGGATGGAGCCGGACACATCTGCGCAAGGCAGGTAACACGTTTTCATGTTTTCGAGGGTGCCCGCTTATGGTATCTTCCCGTGGGAAAAATCAGGAAAGGAGCCGTTATGAAAGTCAAAACCAGCGAACTGCCGGGCATCGGCAAGAGCTATGCCCTAGAGACAGCCGAGGGCGCGCGCCTGGTCGTCATCGTCCATCACCAGGGGAACCGGGAGTTCTACTATTTCGAGGACCCGGACCAGGACGACCCCAGCCAAACGTTTCTGCTGACCGACGAGGAGGCCCGCCAGATCGGGACCATCCTCCTGGGCGTGGACTATCAGCCGGTAACCGACGACCGGATGGAATTCCTCATGAAGAACCTGCGGGTGGACTGGCTGAAGGTGGCCCCGGAGAGCTGCCTGGCGGGCAAATCGATCCTGGAATCGCAGATCCGGAAACGCACCGGTGCAACCGTCATCGCCATCCAGCGCAGGGAGAAGATGATCGGAAGCCCCGACGTGAACGAGGTGATCCAACCCGGGGACATCCTGATGTCCATCGGAACACGTGACCAGACCAAGACCCTGGAATCCTTGTGCCAGTGCTGATTGGAGCCCTCGAACCCGACACGCCCTCCGTCCCATAGGAAGAAAACCATGGCTCAGCTGCCCTTTCTGCTCCTCGCAGGGCTGATCCTCTGCAGCTTCTTCTTCGTCAGTTTCAGTTCGCAGAAACTGCGCCTGCCCTCCGTCTTGATCTACATCGTGCTCGGGATCGCGCTGACATCGTTTTTCCGGGAAAACGAGGCCATCCACCTTGCCGGCGAAGTCGGTATCGTCCTGCTGTTCTTCATCCTGGGGCTCGAGTTCCCTCTGACCCGTATGGTCGAGATCAGCCGGCGCATCTGGCCGGCCGGTCTCATGGATGTCCTGCTGAACACCGGCGGCGCCATGGCGCTGGCGCTCCTGTTCGGGCTGAATCCCCTGGCCGCCTTCGTGCTCGGATCCGTCGCCTACGCGACCAGTTCCTCCATCTCGGCCAAGCTCCTCGAGGAGCAGAAGCGCCTCGCCAACCCGGAGACGGAGTTCATCCTGGCCCTGCTGATCTTCGAAGACCTGATCTCCCCGGTTCTGGTCTCCTTCATCGCCGCCGCGAGAACGGGCGAAGAGATGACCATCGGCTTTGTCGGGCTGCTCCTGCTCAAGATCATCCTGCTCATGACGGGGGCCATTCTGATCGGGTACTATGCCTTCAAGCGCATGGAAGGCTTCCTGGCCCGCTACATGCAGCAGGATTTCATGCCCCTGTTCGCAACCGGCATCGCCCTGGCCTACGCCGGGGTCGCCATGACCCTGGGGCTTTCCGAAATCCTGGGGGCCTTTCTGGCCGGAATGATGCTTTCCGAAACCGGTAAATCCAGCGAAATCGAACACCTGATCGCCCCCATCCGGGACATCACCCTGCCCTTCTTCTTTTTCTGGTTCGGCACCACGATCACCCTTGGCGAAGGCGTGCCCTTCGTCCCGTTGATGATCGTGATGGCGCTCTGGGCTGTCGCAGGCAAGATTCTGACCGCCTTCCTCGGGGGACGCCTCTTCGGATTGACCCGCAAGACGGCCGGGCGGGCGGCCTTTTCCATGGTGCACCGCGGAGAATTCTCGGCCGTCATCGCCAGCCTGGCCTTGCCCCAGCTGCGGATATTCAGCGGCATCTATATCTTCGTCACCGCGGTCATCGGGGTCGTCTTGTTCCAGAAGGCACCAGCCATCGCCAACTGGTACATCGCCCGTTGGCCCGACAAGAAAAAGGGCAGGCTCGAAGAACCGGCATCGAACGCCACCCCGAGGCCGTGAGTGCACCGGCCGGCCTCCGTGAACTACTACAGCCCGCAGGCAGCCTCGAAAGGCAGGCCGAAAACTGTTTGGAGGGACCGGGCGGGCCGAGAGGAACCTCCGGCCCGAAATGCACACGTAAAAGGGAAACCGTCCGAACCGGTTGATATCGGCTGCACGATACAGTAAAATCCGGTCCCGCTTGCAGGATGCAAATCTTGCGGAGCGCAATCCTATTTTTCGAATGGAACAACCCATGATCGAGACTGACGCCCTCCTGGAAGCCCAGGCGATTATGACGCGATTCGCTGCAGAGACGGGGATCCCTCCTGCCGCCACCCGGCCTCCGATCCGCTATCTCTGGACGGATGCCTTTGCCGTATGCAATTTCCTGGGCCTGTATCGAACCGCCGGAGATCCGTCGCACCGGCAGCTTGCCGTAAACCTCATCGACCAGGTTCACCACGTCCTGGGCCGCCACCGTGAGGATGACACCCGTGAGGGCTGGATCAGCGGGCTCAGCCACCGGAACGGTGAAGACCACCCAACGGCCGGAGGGCTCCGCATCGGCAAAAAACTGAATGAGAGAGGCCCCTCAGCACCCTTCGACGAGCCTCTGGAATGGAATCGCGACGGACAATACTTCCACTATCTGACCAAATGGATGCACGCGCTCGACCGCGCCGCCCGCCTGCTCGGGCAAAACCAGTACGGGAGATGGGCCTCGGAGCTGGCCAAAACCGCCTACACGCGCTTCGTCTACTCCGCTGCGAATGGCCTCGAACGGCGCATGGTCTGGAAGATGAGCATCGATCTCTCCTATCCTCTCGTCAAGGCCATGGGGCACCATGACCCGCTCGACGGCTTCATCACCTTCATGCAGATCGATTCCAATCCCTCCAGAAAAACGGAAAAGGGTGGATGGCCCGATCTCGAGACCGAGATCGCCGAACTGGCCGATATCTGCGCCGGAAAGAACTGGGCGACGGACGATCCACTGGGGATCGGAGGGCTCTTGTGCGACGGCTTCCGCCTGGCCCAACTGACGGCCCGAGGGGACTTCCTCGGCAACGGTCTGCTCGAGGCCGTCCTGGAGGCGTCGCTCCAAGGCCTCAAGGTTTACACGAAGAGCAGCCCCACCAAGCGGCCGGCGGAACAGCGGCTGGCCTTCAGGGAACTGGGGCTGTCCACCGGCCTGCACGCCCTTGCAAAGACAGAGCGGCTTCTGGTCCACGAAAGCCAACTCCCCCTGAAGACCCGAAGACTCCAGGGGCTGGTCAACCGCCTGATGAAATACGCACCGCTCGCCGGCGAAACCGAGGAATTCTGGCTCGATCCCGCCCATCAGGAAACCCCTGTGTGGATGGAACACCTTGACATCAACCGAGTGATGCTTGCCACGAGCCTTGCACCGGACGGGTATGTTGACATCTGATCGGTTTCCATTTCGGAAAGGGTCCTTTTGCGGGTGTACTGATCCCGGTAAGGCTGGAATCCTTCGGTGCAGGTTTCGGGCATTGCGGTCTCTTGCCGCCGGATCCACCGGTTGAACGAAGAGGCATGCATCGGGTCGGCGGCCTGTCGTGGAACGGCTGGGACGCCTTCGAGCTCTATCAGCAATCCTGTGTGGGGTCTGAAAGGAGGTCTTCCGTGGACCGGATCTTGATCGGCAAAGGAGAGCAGCCCGTTCACCTGCTCACGCGCTACGCCAACCGCCACGGCCTTGTGGCCGGGGCGACGGGCACCGGCAAGAGCGTCTCGCTCCTCGTGCTGGCCGAAGGTTTCTCTCGCCTCGGCGTGCCCGTGTTCATCGCCGACGTCAAAGGCGACATCGCGGGTCTCGCCATGCCCGGCGTCATGAACGAAAAGATTCGGGAGCGTGTCGCCCGGATCGGCATCCCGGATTACACCCAGGGAGGCAATCCCGTCATCTTCTGGGATGTCTATGGCGACTCCGGCCATCCGGTCAGGGCGACCATCAGCGAGATGGGGCCGACCCTCCTCGGCCGGATCCTCGAACTGACCGAGGTCCAGATGGGAGTCCTGGAAATCGTGTTCCGGCTGGCGGATGAGCAGGGCCTGCTGCTGCTCGATCTGGACGACCTGCGCGCCCTGCTCGGGCTCGTTGCAGCCAGCCGCAAGGAGGTGTCGGCGGCCTACGGCCTGGTCAGCGCCCAATCCGTGGCCGCCATCCAGCGCGCCCTTATCTCCCTCGGAGACCGGGAAGCGGAGGCCCTTTTCGGCGAACCGGGGCTCGAACTCCCGGATCTGATGCGGACGGATCTGAGCGGCCGCGGGATCATCAACATCCTCGCCGCAGACCGGCTGATTCTGAAACCGCGCCTATACTCCAGTCTGCTCCTCTGGATCCTGTCGGAGCTCTTCGAAAACCTGCCCGAGGTGGGCGACCTCGACCGGCCGAAACTGGTCTGCTTCCTCGACGAAGCCCATCTCCTCTTCGATGACGCCCCGCCAGTCCTGCGCCGCCGCGTCGAACAGGCCGTCCGGCTCATCCGATCCAAAGGCGTGGGGCTCTATTTCTGTTCGCAGTACCCGGACGATCTGCCCAATGACATCCTCGGCCAGCTTGGCAACCGCATCCAGCACGCCCTGCGGGCCTTTACGCCGCGCGATCAGAAGGCGGTCCGTTCGGCCGCCGAGACCTTCGCTGTCAACCCCAAGCTCGATGTCGCCCGTGTCATCTCCGAACTCGCCGTCGGAGAAGCCTTGGTTTCGACCCTCCAGGAAAAGGGCCTTCCCATGCCGGTGGAGCGCACCCTGATCTGCCCGCCGCGCTGCCGCATGGGGGTGATCACCCCCGAAGAACGCCTGATGATACGGACGCGAAGCCCGCTCGGCGGCAAGTACGACACCCGCCTCAACCGCGAGTCGGCCCACGAGATCCTCGCCCGCCGGGCGGCGGCGGAACCTCCCGAGGCACGGTCACCCGGACGTCCGGAGCCCGCTGAGGACCGCAGCGGCCTCGGCGGGATTCTATGGGGAACCAAGCGCCGTCAGGGGATGCTGGAAACCATGGCGAAACAGGCCGCTCGCACCATCGGGAGCCAGATCGGCCGCCAGATCCTGCGCGGTGTGCTGGGAGGCATTTTGGGCGGATCCAGCCGCCGTTAGGGTTTCCATCCGGAAATGGCCTCTATTGCCGACCTCGGAGTCAATCCGCGCGTTTGCTTGTGCGGCGGCCTGCAGCTGAGCTCCATGCAAACGCTTGATCTCCTCGATATCGGCGAACCGGATCCCGACGCGAAGCGGCGGGACCGAGCACGCGAAGCGCCCCGTGAGAAAATCCTCGTTTCCCGATGAAAACCCGGGTTGAACGGAGAAATCTTTTCCCGGACGGATCTAGATATTCCGCTCCAGATTGATCGTCATGGATGGATTGAACCTGTTGGCACTGAAAAACTGGATCAACTTGGGATCGTTCCAGGCAACCAGCGTGTTGATCTTCTTGACTCCCACTCGTTTCAGGTGATCGACGAATTCCGCAATCAATCGGGCACCGATCCCCTGATGCTGAAAATCGGGGTCGACACCGATGGTATCCAGCGTGGCCTCCTGCTGGAAGATGCCATACTGCCCCATGTAGAGTTCCCCCATGACGAAGCCGGCGACGCTTCCATCTTCTTTTTCGGCCACCAGCGACACCGGGACATAATCCTTCGTCTCGAAAAGCTTCTCGAATTTCGCTTTGTAGTATTCGTGGCGCGATTCCTTTACGACCTTTTCATCGATCTCGAGGACGGCCTCGAAGTCATCAGCTTTCATGAGCCTGATCTTTATGGCATCGTCTTTCATAACCGCTCCCTTCTACATTGAAGTGGACTGCAGTCGCTCCTCCTGTTTCCCACCGTAAATTCGTCAACCGAACGGATCACCCTTCAGGGCCTCGAGCACTTTCCAAATTCAGTTCCTGCTCCGAAAAGGGTTCAGTACAAAATGAACCTCCTCAGAGGGAAATCCGTTGCTGGTTCGTGTGTCGGGTGCTGCGATGCGTTTCCTCATCGATCCACCCCATCCTGAAAGCGTGGCAAAATGGAATCGACGTTTCTGCGGGAAGGATTTTTCCTGCCGGGAAGGCAGGTTATTTCAAGACGTTCTGGGCTTTTTCATAGAAGTATACCACACTATCGACGGATGGCTCCATAGTCTTGAAACAGAAAAGAGAGGTCAACCCTTTTTCGTTTGAGATTCGAACATGTGTGGACTTCGTATCCCTCTCCGCCGATCGGTCGATTCGCTGGAAAGACCCTGCAAAAAGAATCCGTTATGCAGCGCCTCCGCAGTCAACCCAACCGCATGCTCAAGAAGCACCCCTGTTGATCGCCCCGGATATCCTCTGGCCTGAGGCGACAATTTCTGGTAGAAGGAAGGCATTCCACACCTTTTGGAAGGGCATCAGGAACCTTCAACACAGGGAGGACCGGCGCTGAAACGGCAATCCTTTCACTGGGCCTGGGTGATTCTGGGGACCTGTTTCCTGGATCTCTTCGTCAATTACTCCGCCCGCCTCGGCTACGGCGTCGTCCTTCCCGAAATCATCAAGGACCTGGACCTCAGCCGCACCGCAAGCGGCTCCATCTTCAATGCCTATCTCTTCGCTTACATAGCCCTCACGCCCCTCACGGGTTATCTCACCGACCGTCTGGGGGCGAGACGCATCATCACCGCCTGCGCCTTCATCCTGGCGACCGGGCTTTTCTTTATGGGACGGTCGCATTCGCTCTGGACGGTCCTGTTATCCTATGCCGTCGTGGGACTCGGGGCTACAGGGATGTGGACGCCGGTCATCACGGTGGTCCAGCGCTGGTTCGCCCCTCACCGGCGGGGACTCGCCCTGGGAATCCTTTCGACGGGATACGGTCTGGGATTTGCGACCATGGGGGCGGCCTTTCCATGGATCGTCTCCCATTTCACCTGGCGCCATGCGTGGTATTTCTTGGCTGCCGGGGCCCTTGGCATGGTCTTCCTGAACGGCGGACTCCTGCGGAGCAGCCCCGAGGCGGCCGGCGCCGTGCCTTGGGGCCTGAAGGACATCGGCATCCCTCTGACGACGGGGGGTTCGAAACGGAAGATCCCACTCCGGAAGGTCTTCAGACACCGGAACTTCTGGCTCATCGGGTGGAGCTACTTTTGCGCCTCCTACGGCCTTTACGGGATCACCACCTTCATGGTCGACTATGCGAAGGACCAGCTCGGGCTGCCCCTCGAAAAGGCGAGTCTGCTGGCGACGGTGCACGGGTCCTGCCAGGTGATCGGCGTTCTCACGATGCTGCCCCTTTCGGACTATCTGGGCCGAAGGCGTACGATCATCATCTCCAATAGCATGATCGCCGCCAGCCTGGCAGGGATTCTTTTAAGCGGCCCCTCGTGGCAATGGCTCTACCTCTTCGTAGGGGCCATGGCCGTCTTTTACGGTGTCACCTTTCCGATTTACGGGGCATCGGCCGGCGATTATTTCCCGAAGGAGTACATGGGAAGCGTCATCGGGATGTGGACCCCGTTCTACGGGCTGGGGGCCATCGTGGCCAACTGGGTGACCGGTTTTCTGCGCGATACCACCGGCCGATACAATGCGGCCTTCGTCATCTGCACCCTCGCGGCCATCCTGGCGGTGGCCCTTGTCTGGTTCGTGAGAAGGCCGGTCACGGGCGAAACCGATTGACAGAGAGGAGGAAGACATGCCGGATAGGGGACGTTATTTGTTGATCGATGTCGGCGCAGGCACCATGGATGTGCTCTATTGGGATGCCGCACTCGACATCCACTACAAGGCGGTGGTCAAATCACCCGTCCGGCGTCTGGCCGAGGAGGCATCGGCCATCGAGGGAGACATCCTCATCACCGGCTGCGAGATGGGCGGCGGAGCTCTCGGGAGCATTTTACGCGGCAAGGCCGATTCGGCCCGGGTGGTCATGACCACCGAGGCGGCTGCAACCCTCCATCACGACATGGGAAAGGTCCGCTCCTGGGGGATCGAGGTCGTGGATACAGCCCAAGCCTTGGAACGGATGAAAAACCCCGGTCTCAAACGGCTCGAACTGGCGGACGTCGACCCGGAGCGCATCCGCAGGCTCGTCGAAAGCTTCGGGGTGCCCTTCGCCTTCGATTGTGTCGGCCTCTGCGCCCAGGACCATGGCGTGGCCCCTCCGGGCGTGTCGCACCTCGACTTCCGGCATCGCCTTTTCACGGAGATCCTCGACCGCAGTCCCTCCCCATCCGCGCTTCTCTACCGCGCGGAGGAAGTGCCGGCTGCCATGAACCGCTTGAAATCGCTTGCGGAATCCGCCCGGAAACTGCCGGTGGAAGAAGGGATCTACGTCATGGACAGCGGGATGGCGGCCATTCTGGGGGCCTCACGCGACCGTGCCGCCCGCGGGAAAGAAAAGATCCTGGTGCTGGACGTGGCCACCTCCCACACCGTGGGAGCCGCGCTCGAAAGGGACGAAATCGTCGGATTCTTCGAGTATCATACGCGGGACATCACGGCCTCCAATCTCGACCGTCTGTTGAAAGACCTGCCCGAAGGAAGACTCAGCCACGAGGAAATCCTGCGCGAAGGCGGACACGGAGCGTATACCCGGCGGCGCTTCCCTTGGGAAGACACACTGCCGATCATCGCGACAGGACCCAAACGCGCCCTGTTGAAGGATTCCCGGCTACCCATCGTCTACGGCGCTCCTTTCGGGGACAACATGATGACCGGCTGCGGGGGGCTGCTCGAGGCCATCCGGGGCAGACAGGGGCTCGATCCGGCGGAGATTGTTTAATCTCGCCCTGCCTTTTTTTCTCGGAGGCACGTCAGGGAAAAGACTTGTCCAAAAACGGCGTTTCAAGGTCTTTCCCGCATTGCGGACGCGTAAGATGAGCTGCAGGCAGTTTCCCTGCGAAAAGGGTCTTTTTGCCCGATAGGGGCATCATGGACATCCCCTGGCAAACCGGGCCGATCCCGATTCTTCAACCGATGATGCATCGGTCCTGGAATCCACGAAATTGGAGGTGTGCGTGAGCACAAATATGATATAATAAAAATTTATTGAATTGCACCGCTCGCAGCAGCCTCGACCCACCCTGGCCTTCTTCTGGGTGAACAGACAGAGACGCCGGGTGCGGCGATTATAAAGCAGATAGAAAGGAAGTCGTCAAATGATGCCTGCAACAGAGAAAATTTGGGTGCTCGTCCTGGCAGGACTTCTTTTTTTTTCCCTCAGCGCCTGTAACACCATCAAGGGCTTCGGAAGAGACGTCGAGCGGGCCGGAGAGACCATTCAAGACGTCGCAAAATAGGCAGGACAACCGAGCCATTCTGCCAAGTCGATCGGCTGTGGAACCCAAGGACGGCGTCATGAGCAAGCCCACACCCCGGGAAATCGAACGTGTCAGGCACCTGCGTGACGAAATCCGGCGGCATAACCACCTGTATTACGTCCTCGACAATCCCGAGATATCGGATGCCGAATATGACCGGCTCTTCGACGAACTGAAGGCCCTCGAAGAGAAATACCCCGAACTGGTCACGCCCGACTCGCCCACCCAGAGAGTCGGAGCGGAACCGCTTGAAAAATTCAGGACGGTTCGTCACACCATCCCCATGCTGAGCCTCAACAAGTGCACCACCGAGGCCGAATTTCGGGATTTTCACCGGCGGGTCAGGGATCTCCTGAAGGTGCCCGAAACGGATATCCATTACACCGTCGAGCCCAAATTCGATGGCCTGGCGGTCGAGGTCCGATACGAAAAAGGGGCATATTCCCTCGGGGCGACCCGAGGAGACGGGACGGTCGGTGAGGATGTGACACAGAATCTCAAGACCGTCAAATCCATCCCGCTGAAGCTCATGGAAAACCCGGTGCCCAATATGATCGAGGTGCGGGGTGAAATCATCATGAGCAAGGAGGATTTCGCAGCGCTCAACCGGGACCGCGCGGACCGCGGAGAACCCCTTTTCGCCAACCCGCGCAACGCCGCAGCAGGGTCCGTGCGGCAGTTGGACCCGCGCATCACCGCCTCACGCCCTCTGGGCATGTTCGCCTACGGCATCGGCCGGATGGATTCCCGCCAACCGGCGACCCAGTGGGAAACACTTGAAGCCCTGAAAAAACTGGGGTTCAGAGTCAGCCCACACATCCGCCTCTGCAGAAGCGCCGACGAGGTGCACGCCTTCTATCAAGAGATCCTGGAGGTCCGTGACAGCCTTCCCTATGAAATCGACGGCATCGTCATCAAGGTGGACGCCTTCGACTTTCAGCGTAGCCTCGGAGAACTCAGCCGAAGCCCTCGATGGGCTGTCGCGTGGAAGTTTCCGCCCCAGCAGGAACACACCGTTGTCAAGGATATCCTCGTCAGCGTGGGGCGCACGGGCGCCTTGACCCCCGTCGCGCTGCTCGAGCCGGTCCGGGTGGCAGGCGTGGAGGTGAGCCGCGCCACCCTCCACAACGAAGACGAGGTCCACAAGAAGGACGTGCGGGTGGGGGACACCGTCGTTATCCAGAGGGCGGGGGACGTCATCCCCGAGGTGGTCAAGGTCATCCGCTCCAAACGCCGGGGCGACCCGCCGCCCTTTACCATGCCGGAGACCTGCCCGGTATGCGGCTCCAAGGTCGAGCGGCTGCCGGGTGAGGCGATCCACCGCTGCACGGGCATTGCCTGCCCAGCGCAGATCAAAGAGCATCTAGCCCATTTCGTCTCCAAAGGGGCCATGGATATGGAAGGACTCGGCTACAAGTTCCTCGAGCAGATGGTGGACAGAGGGATCATCCAGGATCCGGCCGACCTCTATTTTCTCACCAGGGAAGACCTCATGAAGATGGACCGCATGGGGGACAAGCTGGCTGAGAACCTCCTGGCGGCCATTGAAAACAGCCGGAATCCTACACTCACGAGCCTCATTTACGCCCTTGGGATCAGAAACGTCGGGAGGCATTTGGCCGGTGTGCTCGCACACCATTTCCATTCCATCGAAAACCTCGCCCGCCAAAACCAGGAAGACCTCGAAGAGGTGCACGAGATCGGACCCACCATCGCCCTCAGCGTGACCCATTTCTTCCACAACCCCAAGAACATCGCCTTCCTCGAAAAGCTGAGGAAAGGCGGGGTGACCTTTCCCGTCGAGAAGACGGAGTCACGGAATGCATCCCTTGCCGGGAAGACCTTCGTGCTGACCGGGGCGCTCGAAGGATATACACGGGAAGAGGCGCGGCGCCTGATCGAAAACCTCGGCGGCAGGGTCGCCGGTTCGGTCAGCCGCAAAACGGATTACGTAGTGGCCGGCCGGGATCCGGGGTCGAAGCTTGACCAGGCCCAGCGCCTGGGGATCACGATCCTTGACGAGGCGGCGTTTCGTGAGATCACGGGCGGGTGAACATCCGGGGTAACTGAGACCCTGGCGGCGGCCGTTATCAGGGCTGGGAAGGGCTCGGCCTTTCAGGACCGGCTGCGAGGCTCGATCTTGGCGGTCAGATAAAAGACGATGCCTAGGACCAGCAGGCCGCCGATCAGCAGGGCGAAGGTGACGGCATCCTTTTCATCGATGGCCGCCACGAACAGCTTGCGGATAAAGGCGACTAACGCCAGTTCGACAAAGACCTGGACACGGAAGCCGCCCCCTCGGAGATGCTCCACCTGGGTGTGAAGGAGTTCGATCATCATCCACAGGATCAGCAGGGAGCCGAGGGCGCGGATAATGCCGGTCTCGAGGGTCTCCCGCAGCGCATAAAGGATGTCCGAGACCAGGAGCCCCGCCACTCCTGCAGACATGAGCACCAGCCCTACCATGAGCACCAGATTCAGGCCGTGAAGCAGGCGCTCGGCCCAGCGCACCAGCCAGAGTTCCGCCCGGTGCGAAATGAACACCTTCTTGAGTTCGGCCTCCCGGTAGGAGCTCGTCATGACGTCCAGACTGATGTCGAGGACCTTGTTCATGGTCTCCACCAGGTCCTGGCGGCGGGAGGTGTCCTGCACCTCTGCGACGAGGTGGCTGATGCAGAAGGTTCGGATGAAATTCATGGCCGCGTTGACATAATGCCCATTCAGTCCGATCTTCACGTGGATCTTGCCGATCCGCTGCAGGCGAAGCAGATACCGGTGATCGTATTCCGCGGTCAGGAGGTCTCGAAACCAGCTCTTGATGGTGCGTTTGCGCTTGGCGACGGCGGCCTCGGTGGTGAAGTAGGAAGCGGTCCGCGGGCTTTCCAGAAGGTAGCTGTAAAAATCCTCGGCCAACTGATCTTCATACGGCAGCAGGCTGTTCGCAAGCTCCGCGAGATTTTTCTCGTCGAGCGTCGAAAACCGGTAGTGCTTGCGAATATCCTGCATGTTTTCCATCGAGTGGCCTCCAATCCAGGAGCGGCTTGTCGGGAACGAAGCACCAATCCACCTTGTGGATTCTACTTGCCTTTTTGCCGATGTCAACCAAAAGACCGTTCGGGACCGTCGAACGGCCTTCTGCAGCAAGAGTGACAGGGGCCTGGAATGCGCCGGAAGGGATCCGCTCGAAACATCGTACACCGCGTCATCGCATCCGGACGGCTCTTGTGGAGCCTCTCCTGATCAGGGATCTTTCAGGAGGCGAGCCGTTTTTTCAGCATGATCCGATCTCCCGGGCCGGCCGTCCTCATGGAACCGGCCGTCTTTCAGCAGCATGCATTGTCCGGAACGACGAAAGTCCTCCACCATGAAGGATCGTTCTTTCAAAAGACACACCATCAGGAGGGTGCTGGCCGGCATCACTGCACTGGCATGGCTGGCGGTGTTCTCATCAGGCTGCTCCGAGGACGAGCGGCTGAAGCGGGAGATCCGTGAAGATGCCAGGGCTGGACGCTTCGATGAGGCCGTCGCGAAGGCGCGCGAGCACTTTGCGGCGGACAAGCTCACGCTCATGGTCCTGCTCGAAACCATCGACATCGAGCGCAATCGCGCCGAGAAAACAACCTACCGGCACCACCTCACCCTCGAAGCAGTGGCGTGGGAAAAGACGGACTCCGGGGTTTCCCTTTCGGGCGGAATACGCAATTCCGGGGACCGGACCCTGACCGGTTACGGCATCCAGGCGACCCTGCTGCGGGACATCGAGCGGAAGGAGACCTTTTTCTTCGCTCGAATCGCACAGGTGCCCCCCGGGGGTCTCGGCATCTTCCGCTACGATAGAAAAACCCGGGCGCCGTTCGATCACGTGCTGCTCGAAATTCATGATTTCGGGATCGAAGACGACTGATTCCCCTTTCTTTCCGCTTGACAGGGAACAAGTCCCTGCTTCATCTTGTCCCCTGACTCATCAGGCCGAAAAAGGATCACGCCCCGCCAAACCCGTTCCCGTCCCCTCCAGATCATTCCAGCCGCGCGGATAGCTGGAGGAACGGCAGCGCTCCAAGGAGGACTCCGAGATGAAAAAAAATCCCCTGCGCCAAGGCATCCTGACGCTGTTGTCTGCCGCGCTGTTTTTGATTGCGGCAACCCCGGTCCTGGCGGAAAAGGCTGAATACAGCATGGTGATCGCCCACCTGTATCCTGCCGACATGGAGAGCAACGAGGTGCATCCAGCCCTCGTCCGCTTTGCCGATATCGTCGAGACCCAGACCGGCGGCGCCGTGGAGGTCAAGATCTTCGGTGCCATGCAGCTGGGGACCGAGATCGAATACACCGCCAAGGCGCAACAGGGGAAAACCGTGCAGGCCGCCGTCCTCTCCTCAGGCGCCTTTTCCTCTTTCTTCCGAAAATACCAGGTGATTACAACGCCCTTCCTTTTCGACGATTACAATACCGCCTGGGCCTTTTTCGACAGCGAATGGTATGCGGGCTTCATGGACGAGATGCGGAAGGCGACCGGTCTGCGCTGGCTGGGGACCTTCGATGAAGGCGGCGGGTTCGTGGCCTTCACCAACAACAAGCGGCTCATCAAAACGCCTGAAGACATGAAGGGTTTGAGGATCCGCGTCGAGGAAAACCCAGCCCACATCGCCGTCATGGAATCACTCGGCGCCAAGGCCGTCCCGCTCGAATGGGGCCAAGTCCCCACCGCCCTTCAGACAGGGGTCGCCGACGGTCAGTTCAACGCGCCTGGGCTCAACACCGCGATGCGCTTTTGGGACACGTGCAAATACACCACCTGGACGGGCCACATCTACAATACGGGCAACTGGTTGGTCAACGACGTGTGGTTCAAGAGTCTGCCCGAAACCTATCAGCAGATCATCCTGCGCGCCGCCCGCCAGGCCATCGGCTATGCCCGCGGGGTCGCGGCACACCTTTGCTACCTCGGCTGGCAGGAAGGCACCCGGAAGTACAAGGACCATTACATCCCGAGCAGTCAGGAAAAAGAGGCCTTCAAGAAACTCATGCGTCCGGCCTTTTTCACCTGGGCGACAAAGGATTTCGGTCTCGCCCCTGAACTGCTCAACGAGGTCTGGTCCACGGTAGACGGCATCAGCAAAGGACTTGACCAGGAATATCATGACAAGTGGGGCCGTTAGCAGGCCCCATCCCCGCCGCCATGGAACTGATCGTCTCCTTCAGCGATAAACTGAACGGCATCGTGCTTCGCGTCTGCGGAGCCATGGTGGCAGTACTCCTCGTCATCAATATCTACGGGGTCTTCTTCCGTTATGCGCTGAACGACCCCCTGCCCTGGCCCCTGCCTGTTTCGCGCATCCTGCTCGTCTGGATCGCGCTCCTCGGGATCAGCGTCGCCCTCAAGGCCGGTGAGCATGTCGCCGTCGAAGGGGTCGTTCGCTCCCTGCCCGAACAATACGAAAGAACCATCCGGGTGGGCGGCTACGCGGTCACAGGGATCTGGCTCGCAGTGGTCCTCTGGCAGGGCTGGCTCGCCACCGTTGCGGCCGATCAGATGATGATGATCTCAGCGAAGTTACAGCTCTCCTTCAAATGGCGGCTGGCCGCCGTCCCGATCAGCGCCGCCGTCCAGATCGTCCACGTTCTTGCCTGTCCTGCGATCATCCAGGCCGCCATGGAAGAAAGAGCGGAGAAGCATCCATGACGACCGTCCTCATCGTCTTCGTCCTTCTCCTCATTCTGGCCGTCCCGATCGGTTACATCATGGGCATCTCGTCTCTGATCGGGCTCTTCCAGATGGGCGGCTGGGAATACCTGGAGCCTGTGGCCGTATCGCTCCATTCCGGCACATCCGGGTACATTCTCGTCTCGATCCCTTTCTTCGTCCTCACGGCGGAGATCCTGAATCAATCCGGCATGACCACCAGGCTCGTGGCCTTCGCCGACAGCCTTTTCGGGCACCTGAGAGGCGGGCTGAGCCATGTCAACATCTTCGTCAGCATCCTGTTCGCCGGTCTGACCGGCACCGCGATCACCGATACCGTAGCCGTAGGCGGCATCCTCATCCCCGCCATGAAAAAACAGGGGTACACCGCCGGCTATGCCGCAGCTGTCACCGCCGCCTCGTCGGTCATCGGACCGATCATACCCCCGAGCGTCGTGATGGTGATCTACGCGAGCATCCTGAGGCTTTCGGTCCCGGCCCTCTTCGCTGCGGCCCTCATCCCCGGCCTCCTGTGCGGCCTGGGCCTGCTGGTCCAAAGCTGGGTCCTGAGCACGCGGCGGAACTACCCGAAATCGAGCCGCGCCACTCTCGGGACGGTAGCCCGTGCAGCCATCCAAGCCACACCGCCCATGGGCGTGGGGATTTTCATCCTCGGCTGCATCCTCTTCGGCATCACGGATGTCTCGGAGGCCGCCGCCGGCGGCGCTCTCTATGCGCTCCTTCTCGGCTGGATAGGGTACCGGAGCCTCGGTCTGCGGGAGATCTGGCAATCGATGCTGAACACCGTCGTACTCTCGGGGGTGATCTTCCTGCTCATCGGGGCCGCCGCGGCCCTGGGCTGGTTCATCACGCTGTCGGGTGTCGTGGAAGAGACCGGGAAATGGGTGGCTTCATTGGACGCCAGCCCCTATATCATCCTGACGCTCGTGGACGCGGTCGTTCTGATCGCCGGCATGTTCATCGACGTCATCCCCGCCGCTCTGGTGCTGGGTCCGGTGCTTTCACCCGCCATGACCCAGCTCGGCGTCGATCCGATCCATTTTGCAATGGTCATGATGGTCGGGTTGAATATCGGCAACACCACGCCTCCCATGGGAATGAGCCTGATGACCGCCTCGCGCATCGCCCGCATCCCCTATGAATCCTGTATGAAGGACGCCGGCTGGTTCATCTGCGCGGAGATAGGCATCCTGCTGCTCGTGACCTATCTCCCGGTTTTTTCCCTGTGGTTGCCACAGCTACTGGGCTACACGAACTAGATCAATAAGAGATGTGTTTCTCGATGAAATCCTTGTGCTCCTTTTTCCACTCCTCTCCGAACTTTCTCTCGTAATAGGAACCCAGTCTCTCGAGCCAGCGCCACCAAGGGCTCCGGCCCCTTTCCCGGGCCTCAAGGACGTCCTCCAAAAACAATTGGATGTCGTTCAGTTTTTCCTTGGGGACGTAGGAAGCCGCCCCCTCATGCAAAGACTTCAGGGTGTTTTCAGGAGACAAGGCGTGCGCCGTGAGCATCACCGCCGGCACCCCTCTGCTTCGGGCGATCTGAAGCAGATTGAAGCCATCCACGCCCATGATGTCCAGGACCGCGAGGTCGTAATGCCTGGTATTGAGCAGCTCCGACGCTTCATCGAAAGTGGAGGCCGCCGTGATGGAACACATGGGAAGCAGTTCCTCGAGGCTTTCGAGCACATCCGGTTCATCATCTACGATAAGGACCTTCTTCCCTTCCAGCCGAGACAGCGTGGCGCCTTTCTCAGATCCCTTTTTAGCCATAGGTTCATCTCCCTAAAAGGATACGCTCTTGCAGACGAAAAACGGCGGCCCGAAAAGTCCTCGCACGCACCCTACTCGATCAATTCCGGCAGAAACGTCGCAATGGAGGGAAACGCAATGATCGCAGCAGTCCCTACGATAAGAGCCAACAGGAAAGGAACCGAGCCCCTGAAAATCGTCATCAGGGGGACGTCCCCGGCGATACCCCTCACGATGTACACGCATATTCCCACTGGTGGGGTGATGGTGCCCATATGTGTGACGAGGACGATGACAATCCCGAACCAGATGGGATCATATCCCAGATTCACCACAATCGGGTAAAAGATGGGAATCGTCAACATGATGAGCGCCATCGAGTCGATGAAGAAGCCCCCGATCAGAAAGATGAGGCATATCAAAGCCATGATCGCCCATGGAGGCCAGTGGATCATCCCGACGGAGGTGGCCAGATCCATCGGGATGCGGGTCAGGGCCAGGAAGTGTCCGAAGACGGTGGCCCCGGCGATCAGCATGATGACCATGCAGGAGATCTTCAAGGTCCCGTAAACGGCGTTCAGGAAATTCTCCCATGAAAGCTTTCTCTGCGCCACCACGATGATGAGGATCAGCATCGCCCCCACGGCCCCGGATTTCGTAGGGGTGAACAGGCCCATCACGAGGCCTCCCATCACGAATGCGAAGACGGCGATCGTTTCCCACAGGTGCCGAAGGGAATAGAGCATTTCCTTCAGGCTGAATTTCTCCCCTTTGGGCCCCTGCTCCGGCTTCCACAGGCAGTAGATCCAGATGGCGACCATGAAGAGAAATGTGATGAATAGGCCGGGTACGATACCGGCGATGAACAGGCTCCCGATAGACTGTTCGGTCAGGATACCGTAGATGATAAGGACCACGCTCGGGGGGATCAGGGAGCCCAGCCCCCCGCCCGAGGCCACGGAGCCGGTCGCGAGTTGCCCTCCGTAGTCGTACCGTTTCATCTCGGGCAGTCCGATGGTCCCCATGGTAGCCGACGTGGCGGTGGCCGATCCGCAGACGGCCCCGAAGGCTGCGCAGGCCATGACCGTGGCCATAGCCAGCCCTCCCCGGACGCGCCCGATGAATTTATAGGCCACGTCGTACAAGTGGCGGCTGACCCCGGCATAATAAGCGATATAGCCCATAAAGACGAAAAGAGGGATCAGGGTCAGACCGTAAGAGGAGAATACGCTGAAAACGTCCACGGCCAGGAGCTTCATGCCCGCCCTCAGGTTCGTCAGATAGCTGTACCCGAGGAAGCCCACGATGGCCATGACGTAGGCGACCGCCATTCTCGTAAAGAAAAGCACCAGCAGGAGCACGATGCCGATGATGCCCACAAGCGTAAAATCACTCATCCCGCTCGCCTCCCCTCACAAACACCAGGAACTCAATGAACATGATCAACGCCAGGTTGAGGCAGGCGAAGGACACCCCGTAAATGAGATAAAATGTGGGGAATTGAAGCGTCGGGGAGACCTGGCCGGCCTGCCCCATCTCCCGGGCGTAAAGGAAACACTGCCAGGCGACAAGACAGAAGAGCAGCGTCGTGATCAAGGTCACTACGCAATCGTTGATTCCTTTGACCCGTTTGGGAAACCGCATATACAGCAGATCCACCCCCACATGGCCTTTCTCGATCTCCGTATAGGGCAGCGCAAAAGACAGCAGTAAAAAAGCCATCATACCGACGAGTTCCTCCGAGCCTAGCAAAGGATGCCCGAACAGACTGCCCACGACATCGGCGCACGTGAGCAGCATCATCCCCAAAAGGCAGATCCCCCCCAACTTCGCCAGAAAATCCGAAAGCGCTTTTGCGATCTTCATCTAACGCGCTCCTGACTCATGGGCGATCGGGAAAAACATTTCTCGACCCCCCACAATGGTTGCCGTTCAGATTTCAATGCGTTTCCATCCCGGAATGGTCTTCCTTGCCGATCTGGGCCTCCATCTGCACGTTTGCCCGCGGGGCGACCTGCAGGTCGCCCCGCACAGACGCTTGATTCCCCTGACAGGGGCCATACCGCGAGCCGCCGCGAAGGGGTGGGAATGCACACCCGGAGGCTATAATGAAAAAAACCTCCCTGCAAACATTTTTCCAATCACACTTTACTTTCAGCCAAATCTAGTCCGCCTCTTTGTATTTGCTCTTGAATTCCCCTTTCTTCGCATCCTCGAGCCTCTTCTGGACAAACTTCAGCACTTCGTCTCCGGGAAGGTTCTTCGCCTTGGTTTCACTGATATACTCGTCCAGTACGGGTTGGACGGCTTTGGTCCACCGCGCCGATTCCTTCGGTCCGATCCCGATCATCGTGTTCCCGTAATCCAGCAGGAAATTGATGCCTTCGAAGGCCCCAGCCTCCCAGGCCTTGCCATGCCTGAAGACCCATTCGCTGTTGATCTGCTCGATAATCGCCTTGACGTCGTCCGGAAGGGCGTTCCATTTGTCCTTGTTCATGGCGACGAAAAACCCGAGGGAGTAGGCGGTCGGGTAGCACGCGATGACATAGTTCGTCACCTCGGCCATTTTCCAGCCCTTGTTGGATTCGAGCGGGTACAATCCGCCATCGACCACGCCCTTCTGAAGGGCCTGGTAGAGTTCGTTCATGGGAAAAGCAGCCGGCGTCCCGCCGAGAGCCTTGATCATGCTGGCTGTCGGGCCGTGGGAGCGGATCTTCAACCCCTTGAGGTCCTCCATCTTATGGACGGGCTTGTCCTTGGTGTGGATGAAGCCGGGGCCGTGGGCATGGAGGTACAACAGCTTCACCTCGTCCAGTTCAGCCGGCTGGAATTTTTCGTACACCTCATTGATGATGGCCGTCGCCACCTGCCCGCTCGGAAAACCCAAAGGCAGGTTGATGAAGTCCATCAGGGGAAAACGTCCCCGGGTGTACTGCAGCACGGAGCACCCGATATCCGAGAGCCCCTCTTTCACCCCCTGATAACATTGCGAAGCATCCGTCAGGGTCTGGCCCGGGTAATGCGCGATTTTCACCCGCCCGTCGGTCCTTTTTTCCACCTCTTTGCACCAGGCCGCCTCCACTTTGCTTTGGGAGTGGGTGGGGGGCATGAATCCGCTGTAGGTGAGGTGGATGACATCCTTGGCATCCGCCGCGCCCGGCATCAGAAGGCCCGTCAAAAGCATGACAAGAAAGGCCAGGCCTACACCAAGCACAACACCCGGAGAAAAATGACGCTCGACCGATAACTTTTTCATTTCCAACCCCTCCCTTTCTGTTGAAAACCCATGATGAAGAAACGGGAACTCTGCCATCCTGTGCAGAATCCCACGGACACACGGTATTACGTTTCCCGGATGACCCTTTTGGCCTTCAGTTCGAACCGGGGCAGTTCACCGACCCCGATAATCTCCACTTCCGGCGTAAACGTCACCATATATTTGAAGTGTTCGATGAAGCCACGGACGGCCTGTTCCAATTTTTCCGCCGGAACGTCCTCGGAGGCCGGTTCCACGCGGATCCGGATGCGTTTTCCGCTGCCCATTTTTGGAACCACGATCTGGTACTCGTTGGA
>ENA-OSEO01000432-OSEO01000432.1-sediment-metagenome-genome-assembly--contig:-NODE-432-length-108038-cov-19.355721_pt1 | contig 108038 bp, 93 predicted proteins | sample MGYA00237883_ERZ534232 | MGnify/ENA metagenome assembly ERZ534232
TTTACGAAAGCTACGTTCGGATCATCTTTTATCTGCCAGTAAAACCTGTTTTCATACAGGCCGGGGGTTCTTATATCAATATAGTAAATTGTAATCTTGCAATCCGGATATTGTTCTTTTAAATACATTGCATGTTTCAGTGTTGCAAGGCAGCAAACATATGAGCAGTACTGAAGATGGTTTTCATCTCTCGAACCAGCACACTGGACAAAGGCTACGTTCTTCACCTCTTTCCCGTCAGAAGGCCGGACAATGGCCCCCTTTGTCGGACCGTCCGGTGCGGCCAAGCGTTCCATCATCATGTTTGTTATGGCGTTCTGAATTTTACCGGAGCCGAGGAGATCAAGTTTTGTTATGTCATACGGATTCCATCCGGTCGCCAGCACAACAGCCCCTACTTTTAGATTTACCGTCTCCGGTTTCATGTCAAGATCGATTGCATCATAGGCGCAGGCTTCAAGGCATGGTTTCGCACAATCTTTTGGACACGCCTTGCTGTCAATCACATATTGAAACGGAAATGCCTGTTCACAGGGGAGATACGCTGCCTTAGTCTTGTTCATCCCGAAATTGAAGTCGTTACTCCTCTCTGTGGGACATGCCTGTGCACAGGCATCACAAGCAACGCACTTCTCGTTGACATACCTCGGGTTTACCTTGACGGTAACATCAAAATTACCCTCTTCGCCCTTGATCGACTCAACCTCTGCAAGGGTGTAAATCTTGATGTTTGGATTGTTCTTGATCCTCTTGTACTGGAATTCAAGACCGCAGTTAGGTGGACAGAGTTTCCAGAAATACTTGTTGAGTTGTGTAACCCGTCCGCCAAGGTATGGGTTCTTCTCAACAATATAAACCTCCAGCCCAGCCTCAGCAGCCTCGATCGCAGCGGTAAGCCCGCTCATGCCACCTCCGATTATCAGTACTTTCTTGTTTTCTGCCATATTAACCCTCCTTTAAGGCAGTAAGTCATAAAGAGATACTTATACCCCTCTGCATAATCATCTCTTTATAACATACATCTATAAATGGGGCATATTATAGAGCATAATTGAACAGAAATCAATATAAAAAAAATGGGGAGGGCTCTGCCCTCCCCGAAAGCAAGTATTTTAAGGGAACATCTGGACGTATGGTACCTTTTTGAATTCCCACGTGTTGTTCTCTGGATTGTACACGGAGTTGGTGAAGCATCTCCAGTTTTCGTCATCGATCTTGTTGAAGTCGCCTCTGTAGTAGTAGCCAGGATACCTGGACTCCTCCCTGAAGAGGATATGGCGTGCATGTGCCTCGACTGACAGAACCCTGTGGTAGTTTTCAAAGCACCGTAAGAGCTCATGGAGGTCTTTTGCTGCCATATGGTTGCAGTCCTCTTTGAGAATCTCCAGCTTCTTGAGCCCCTCTTCAAGCATGGTCTTTGATGTCATATACCATGTTGCACAACCGCCGAAATACTCATCAGCAATTTTCATGAGTCTTGCCTGTATTGCCTTAGGACCGATGTAATAAGGATTGATGTCGGGATCGGTTGTATAGGTCTTGTATTTCTCATAGACCTCAAACGGCAGATAGAGTTCAGCCGCAATCTCATCAGGTGACATTTTCGGTGATGGCTTATAGTCTGCATTGTCGAGGATATATGCTATTGCAGCCTTTGCAGCCATTCTGCCCTCTGCATGTGAACCGGAAGAGAACTTGTGGCCTGATGCGCCGACAACATCACCAGCCATAAAGAGCCCTGGTACGGTAGTCATCCTGTTATAGCCCCAGGTGTAATGTTCCGGTGTGTTGGGAATATCGCCAGGGCCGCTTACCCAGAATCCCGCGCAGCCGGCGTGCGACCCGAGGAGATACGGTTCGGTCGGCATGATCTCGGACGGAACCTTTTCGGGCTGGACATCGTTTGCAGCCCAGAGGGACGCCTGTCCGATAGCCATGTCAAGGAAATCTTCCCATGCCTCTGCCTCAAGGTGTTTCAGTTTCTTTGCGCCTACTTTTTCGCCGAGCTGGTCAATAATTCTCTTGGAAAACTCTGCCATTGCGTGATGGGTATTCATAAGGATCGGTCCTTTGCCGTCCTTCATGGCCCTCATCATGAGATGGTTCCTGATGGCTGTGCCCATATTCTTTGCATAGTCACCATATCTGGCAACAGCATCATCAAAATACTCTTTATTGGCGCAGTAATCCTCACCATAGCTGTCGGTTGCCTTTGCCTTGAAGAAGAGGAACCATGCGCCGACAGGGCCGTAGCCGTCCTTAAACCGTGCAGGCACGAACCTGTTTTCCATCAGGGACATCTCTGCACCGGCCTGCATGCCAAAGGCATAGCCTGAACCACAGCAGAACACCGGGTACCACGTTCTTCCCATTCCTTCTCCGACCGACCTCGGTCTGAAGCAGTTAACTGCTCCGGCAGTTGCACAGAGAAATGCCTTTGCTTTAAAGGAATAGATCTTGTTTTCCCTTGTGCTGAATCCGACGGCTGCTGCTACGTTCTTCCCGTTTGTATCCATGACAGCCTTGACAATGAATACCCTTTCGAAATGGTTCTGGTCCATCCCGGTCTTTTCCCTGTTGGTCTGAAGGGCCTTTTTCGCAGCCTCTGCAACAACAACCTTGTAGGACTCCCCGTTGATCATGATCTGCCATTTGCCGGATCTGCACGGGGTTCCGCCATCCACCAGCGATTTATGGCCCTTTTCCTTTGCCTCGAGCCCGTCTATTGAGAAACCGTCTTCGCCTTTTTTCCAGATCGGGAGACCCCATTCTTCAAAAAGGTGAACGGAATCGTCAACGTGTCTGCCGAGGTCGTATACGAGGTCTTCCCTGATGATGCCCATCAGGTCGTTTCTTACGTACTTTACATAATCCGCTACCTTATTCTCACCGACATAGGTGTTGATAGCAGACAGGCCCATTGCAACGGCGCCGCTTCTGTCAGTAGCGGCCTTGTCGACCATAACGACCTTCAGTCCTTTTGCATTTGCCCATGCGCATGCCTCGAATGCTGCACCGCAGCCGGCCATGCCACCGCCTAGGATAGCAAGATCGCACTCAATTTCCGTAACCGCAGGCTTCTGACAATATGAAAATGTACAGGTTTCTTTTTCCATTATATTTTCACCTCCTTATTCTGTTCTTGCCGGCTTGTTGAATAAACCGGGTTGTTTAATCGTTGCAAAGTCCGGCTCCGGTTTTCCGGCAAACGGATCGACAGTACCTTCCACCGTGGTCCTGATCGGGAATTTGAATCTCTTGGTCAATCCGCTCCTGAATTTGATCGTCCACATGATTGTGTCGGTTCCTCTGAGAGGAATGGTCTGTGATCCAAGGGGAACAAAGTCTGAGTAGCCTCTGACCTCAATAGCCTGCTGCGGGCAGATCTTGACACAGTTAAAGCACTCCCAGCACTGTTCCGGCTCCTGGTTGTAGGCCTTCATCGCTTCTCTGTCAAGCGCCATGAGATCGTGAGGGCAAATATACTGGCATGCAGTTTTATCCTGAGCTTTGCAACCGTCGCATTTCTCGGTAATTACAAAACTTGGCATATGTAACACCTCCTTTAAAATTAGATAAAGAGTAACATTAATACGACAAAAGCTTAGTTAGATTGTTTTTGCTCCTTCCACCTCCTTTCTCTTATTTTCCCTGAGCTTTGATAAACTCATCCATGATATTAAGTGACTTTTTGCTGATCACAAGATCAAATATCTGATCTTTTATCTGTCTTGGAAGAGCCTCGATGCTCTTTGTTGTAGCAGTATCGAATTTTGCCATAGGGAATAATTCAAGCATCTTGTCCCTCTGTGCTGCTGTGTTCGGCACAGCTATTACCTTTAACCCTGCCAAAACCTCTTTCGCCATATCTCCAAGGCCAGCAGCTTTTAGTTTTTCAAGCCGCTCTTCATTGATCCATAAGTTAATCGGATAAGTTTCTTCTGCCATATATTTATCCCTCCTTTAATTTATTTCAATGGTTCAATCGTAAAAACCGGCTGCCTGTTCTTTAAGTAATTCTCATTAACAAATGGAGATCCAAAGCCGTATTTCTCTGCGCATTCCATAATCATATCGAAAACTTCCGGTCTGAAGATACGGCGGGGTGGCTTCACACCATCCTGAATAATGCTTCTTATTAAAGTTCCGCTAAATGACGCCTTTTTGTCCTTGTGACCGCAGAGCCCTGAATAGGTAACCTCGTCGCATTCAGGACAGAACCACCAGTCGAGATTGAAGATCGGTGTTATTCCGAGTGAACCCTTGGGTATTTTCTCAAATATCCTGTGCGCGTCATACGGGTCATAATAGCTTCCGACGCCCGCGTGGTCCCTTCCAAACATATGGTGTGTGCAACCGAGGTTGGTCCTTAAGCATGCATGGAATATTGCCTCTCGTGGTCCGGCATATCTCATATCCCAGAAGGAACATGTACACAGGAATGTGTCTTCCCTGAAATATCCGTGTTTGCCCTGAGCATCCTGGCAGAGAAGAATCGCCTCGTCAATGTAATCACCTGCCCTCTTCTCACCAATAATCGCATTCACAAGAACTCCTCCACGGGGTTTATCTACCATCATGGAGCCATAGGCACCCAGGAATGCCCCTTTCATGAGCCATTCATGGCCGGTATGAGGGACGTTTCTTGTCTGATGATTGATGATCATCTCCCAGCCTTTTTCCTTGAATCTCTCTCTCATCTTTAAAGGTGTGAGCCAGAAACTTGTAAAAGGCTCGTTTATCTTTGGGGGATTAACGAGAGTAATCTTTCCACCGAGGAATTTATCCTTGTACTGATACGTTCTCTTTACGCCAGGATGTTTCTCCTCTGTAGTGCCATAGACCTTCATGGCAACGTCTTTTTTGTCGAGTGAGAAAACATCTGTTATGTCGAAAATAGCTAAGGGATTCCCCGTATAGGTAAGAATGATTGTTTCATCCTTCTTTATCCCTGTTGATTTCAATTCCTCATCAGAGATGTCAAATACAATCGGTATGCTCCATACAGTCCCGTCTGCGAGAGCCATTTTATCGCACACTGCATCAACATCAGCCTTTGTCATGAACCCTTCAAGGGGTGTGAAAAAGCCGTAAGCAATATCAATGACCTCTGTTGCAATCTGCAAACGAACATCATACTCCTTTGCCTTTGCTTCCCTCAGTTCTTTGAGTCTTTTAACTGCCGTGTCTTTTGGCATAACCCTCTCTATGATGGGTTTTCCGCCATGCCCAATGTTTTCCATCTTCTCCTCCTTTAGTTGATATTGGAACTGTTACTTGCCCTCTAATAAAGCGCACACCTTCTTGAAAATGTCGTCTATGCTCCCGGTACCTTCAACAGTCTTGAGAATCCCTTTCTTCTGGTAATAATCAATGAGTGGCGCTGTCTGGGCATCATAGACATCTAGTCTCTTCTTTATTGTCTCCTCCTGGTCGTCGCCCCTCTGGAAAAGCTCGCCGCCGCACTTATCACAGACTCCTTCTTTTTTCGGTGGTGAAAAATATATGTTATACATCTGCTGGCAATTCTTGCAGGTCCTCCTGCCCGTTAATCTCTTCATGAGGTCTTCCTTCGGGACATCAACACTCAGGGCAGCATTCAGCGGCATCTTGAGACCATCCAGCATCTTGTCGAGCTCCTCTGCCTGAGCAGTGTTCCGCGGGAACCCATCGAGAATGAACCCGTTTTTGCAATCGTCCTGCTGCAATCTTTCTTCAACAAGGCCTAAGACAATCCTGTCAGGGACAAGCTCACCCTTTTCCATGATTACCTTTGCCTCTTTTCCCAGCGGAGTGCCGTCAGCAACAGCCTTTCTCAAAATATCGCCAGTCGAAATCTGCGGGAGCTTATATTTGTCAATAAGCATCTTCGCCTGCGTCCCTTTCCCGGCTCCTGGTGCACCAAGCAACACTAATCTCATAGTTCTACCCCCATATATTGTATTGACCTTTTGAGTAACTACTACTCCTGCTACTTGAAAAACTTGAAAAACTAACTGCGAAGTTCTATTCCAAAGAATACGTGTGCTTTTAAAAATACATTTATTTGTACGTGGCAGATTACTCTATATCTTCTATAAAGAAAATAAGACGGACATATAAATATATGCTTAGTCCTGTTTTAAGTCAAATTCATATTTTTGATAAAACGATAAGATTTACTTATTACCCCTTTTAGAAGTACTAATCTTTAAAAAATTGTTCCTAGTATGTATTCATACCCTGTAATCTCAGTGTCTATCCATAAATGTTGATTATTCAACCTCCCCTTATCCCTCCTCTCCCCGGCGAGTCTTTGACCCTCAAGGGAGGGGCTTATTTATTAACCCTCTCCCCTGGAGGGAGAGGGCAAGGGTGAGGGGGATTTAACAGTTTATGGACAGACACTATTTATTCATGTCCTCAGTTCTTGTTCTTAAAAAAAAGTCGTACACTTCTTTGAGTGCCTTCCCCCGATGGCTCAACGCATCCTTTTCTTCGTCAGACATCTCAGCGAATGTCCTTCTGAGTCCCTCGGGATAAAAAACCGGATCATATCCAAACCCATGGAGCCCCTTTGGCTCTGTTCCGATCGTGCCCTCAGCATAACCAAAAAACGTATGGACGCTACCGTCAGGGAGTGCCAGGGCTATACAGCATACAAACCGTGCACCTCTCTTGTCCTTACTCACTGATCGCATTTCAGACAGTAATTTTTTGATATTTTTTTCATCATCAGCATCTCTCCCTGCAAATCTTGCTGACTGAACTCCCGGGGCCCCGTTTAACGCGGAGACCTCAAGGCCTGAATCGTCGGCGAGAGCCGCCTTCCCTGTATATGCTGCAACAGTCCGCGCCTTCTTCGCTGCATTCTCTTCAAATGTAATTCCGTCCTCTGTTACCTCAGGACATGCCGGGAAATCATTGAGGGTAAGAAGTTCGATGCCGATATCCTTCGTAATCCTCTTCAACTCCTCTATCTTTTTTTTATTCCTCGTGGCCAGTACAATCTCTTTCATTGAGTTTCTCGTGTTTAGTATTTTTTAAAGAAACTAATAGTGTATTCTTCCTTATAGACGTCTTAGTAACGCACTGAATGCTGTTACATTGTCATTGAGAGCGTCCCGAGTGAAACGGGGAAACAGCGAAGCAATCTCATTTTCTTGGGATTGCTTCGCCGTCCCGATATATCGGAACTCCTCGCAATGACACTCCGTAACATTGCGTTTGAATCAAGTCAGTGGACTTTTATAGCACAAAACAGTCCGGAAACACAATAAATGACATCTTTCGTTGACAATATTTTTATAACATTTTGCTATAATATGAAATGTCAGAAGAAAACAAGGTTGCAGGTTTACTTCTCAGAACTGTCGCCAAATTTCTTGACTTCATTATTATTTTTGCTGCTTTAGAGAATGATTTTGTACCAAAGGCCGGCTTTTTCGCAGGGCTTACGTATCTTTTAATCAGTGACGGTTTTTTTCACGGCAGGAGCATAGGGAAAAAACTCCTGGGTCTCAGAGTTGTTTCAGCAGACACACAGGAACCCTGTACGTTCAGGGGTTCCATACTCAGAAACAGCACGCTTGGTATCGGTTTCCTTTGTATTAAGATACCCTGGTTTGGATGGATAGCACTAGCAATTATTGCTGCCTTTGAGTTTATTATGATGTTAGGGAGCACTAATGGAATGCGCATTGGTGATGAGTTGGCAAAAACTATCGTCGTTGAAAGTTCACCCGCTCAGCAGGAGGCATAATGATCTTAAACAAATTCCTCGGAATATTCTCAAATGATCTTGCAATAGACCTCGGTACGGCAAACACGCTCGTTTATATAAAAGGAAAGGGAATCGTCTGCAATGAACCTTCTGTTGTGGTCATAAGAAAAAATGACAAAAAACCGATAGCGGTCGGGGCGGAAGCGAAGAGAATGATCGGGAAGACCCCAGCAAATATTACTGCAATAAGACCGATGAAAGATGGCGTCATAGCAGACTTTGACGCCACAGGAGAAATGCTCAAATACTTTATCAAAAAAGTGCACAAAAGAAGCAGCTTCGTTTCACCACGTATAATCATCGGTGTTCCTTCCGGCATCACGCAAGTTGAACAGCGGGCTGTAAAAGATGCTGCCCAGGTGTCGGGTGCACGAGAGGTCTACCTTATAGGAGAACCGATGGCTGCTGCCGTCGGCGTCGGGCTCCCTGTTGGTGAACCATCAGGGAATATGATCGTTGATATCGGGGGGGGCACAACAGATGTTGCTGTTATTTCTCTCGACGGGGTCGTTTATAGTAAAGCCGTCCGTGTTGGCGGTGACAAGATGGACGAGGCAATCATGGCTTATATCAAGCGAAGATATAACCTTATGATCGGAGATACGACAACAGAACAGATAAAGATTAACATAGGCTCCGCTTACAAGACCGGCAGCAGTGAACAGCATGTCCTTGAGATAAAAGGAAGAGATCTCATTTCAGGCATACCGAAAACCCTTTCAATCAATGAGGAAGAGATTCGGGAAGCCTTGCAAGAACCGGTTAACACGATCCTCGATACCATCAAGGTCATTCTGGAGAACACACCCCCTGAACTCGCAGCAGATATTGTTGACAGGGGAATTGTCCTTGCAGGAGGCGGAGCACTGCTGAGGGGTCTTGACTTATTAATCAGAGAGGAGACCGGTCTTCCTGTCATAGTAGCGGAGGATCCCATAACAGCCGTTGTCCGTGGAGTCGGCAAGATGCTCGACGAGATAGACCTCCTTAAGAAACTCGCTCTAAGTGTATAATGCCCAAAAAACGGTTTCTTTTGTTTCTGTTCATCATAATTTCCCTCATCTTTATCACGTACCAGAGCGACAGGGCACCATTCCGGCCACTCAACTTCCTTAATAGTGTGTTTAGCACAATACACGAGGTAAAACACGCTGTAAAAAACTCAATAACATCTCCGTTCAAAAGAATGCTCCTCAGGGAAAAAGAAAACAAGAAACTACGAGCAGAAATCGCTCAACTCCGCACAGAGCAACAGAGATATCACGAAGCTTTTCTTGAAAACAAAAGACTCAAGAAACTGCTTTCATTGAAGGAAGCAGAACCTCGTTATGTCACTGCCGCGCAGATTATTGCCAAAAGCATGGATCAATGGTCAGGCATAGTGACCATTAATAAAGGCTCATCCGATGGAGTCAACAAGGATATGACAGCCATCACTTCCCGGGGATTGGTCGGCAAGATTTCAAACGTATCCGGTTCTTATTCTTCACTGCTTCTTATCACCGATATAAATTTTTCCACGGCAGCACGGCTTCAGAAAAGCAGGGCAGAGGGTGTCCTCTCCGGCACCGGGTTTAAGAAATGCAAGCTCAAATATATTCCATACGAAGAACATGTAGGGACCGGCGATATAGTGATAACCTCGGGTCTCGATAAACTTTTCCCTAAGGGAATTCCGATAGGCTCTGTATCGAAAGTCGAAAAAAAAGGAACCGGTCTTTTCCAGTATATCGAGGTGCTCCCGTTCGAAGATACTGAAAACATTGAGGAGATAGTAATCATACGAAGAGAATGATCTATGTCATATGGGCAATTATTGTTCTCCTGGCATTCCTCGTACAGGGAAGCATTTCATTCATGCATATCAAACCCAACCTCACAGCTCTCTTAGTCTGTTCCATGGGATTGAAGAGGGGGGAGATACCGGGAATGTTTTTCGGTACTTTCGTCGGACTCATCGAAGACAGTCTTTCAGGTTTCCTCCTTGGCCCGAACATGCTCAGTAAAGGCCTCATAGGCTATCTTTCCTCTTCACTTTACAGCAGGTTATTCATCTGGACCCCTCTTCTGGGCGTCATCAATATTTTTTCTCTTACATTTCTCGACAGCTCCCTTGTTTTTATGTTGAGAAGCATATTTGATAAAATACCGGTAACCGTAGGATCTGCTCTCTTTATCATTATGATTCAATCAATTGTCAATGCCCCTGCCGGCATTTTTTTGAAGCCGAAAGACGTGTCATGAACATGAAAATGTCCTGTAGAAATATTTCATGAAACCGGAACAAAAGTCAGAAAAGCTATCCCTCTTTACCTATATCTTCCTCATAGCCTTCTTAATCCTCATCGTGCGGCTCTGGCAGTTACAGATTCTTCAGGGGAAACAGTATAGGGAACTGTCCGAAACGAACAGATTACGCATTTTCGCAACACCAGCACCTCGGGGAATTATCTTCGACCGGAATGGTATTCCGCTCGTAAAGAATTCTTCTTATTTCTATGCTTCAGTACTGCCTGGTGAATTTGATTTACATAACGTGCAGTCACTCGCTGATATTCTTCACATACCTGTTTATGAGATAAGGGAACGGATAAATAAAAATGCCGTAAGCCCCCTCGCACCCATCCGATTAAAGCAGGGGCTTTCTTTCGAAGAGGTTGCATATATTGAGTCAAGACGATCTGACTTCCCCGGGCTCATCATTGAAGTAGAGGTAACCAGGGAATATATGTTCGGCGAAACCGGAGCGCATCTCATTGGTTATCTCGGAAAACTCACACCTGCCCAGGCAAACGATCCCTCCTATAAAGAGGTACCTCGAGATGCTTTTATTGGACAATGGGGCGTGGAGAAACTATTCGATAGTTCACTGAGAGGCATACCCGGCACAACGGTTACTGAAGTCAACGCCCTTGGCAGGGAGCTGAGACTCCTGAAGGGGCAGCAACCGGTGAAAGGAGAGGATATCACATTAAGTATCGACATCAACCTCCAGCAAGAGGCTGAGAAGGCCTTTGATGAAAAGACCGGTGCACTCATTGCAATAGACCCCGACAATGGTGAGGTTTTAGGCCTGATAAGCACCCCTTCATTTGATCCCAACTTGTTTACGAGAGGAATAACGTATGAAGAGTGGCTGAAACTTTCTCAGGATGAGAAAAACCCGATATTGAACAGGGCACTGCAAAGCCAATACCCACCGGGTTCTACATTCAAGATTGTCACTGCGATAGCCGGACTCGAGGAAGGAGTAATCACACCAGATACAAAAGTACATTGTAAAGGAGGTCTCCGGTGTGGTGGAAAGTTTTTTGGTTGCTGGAGAAAACGCGGGCATGGTGTGCTGTCATTACATAGAGCAATAGCAGAGTCATGTGATACATATTTCTATGAGGTCGGGAGACGACTCGGGGTTGACAGAATACATGATTATGCAATACGCCTCGGCCTTGGGAAAGAAACCGGCATCGAACTTATCCGGGAACGAAAGGGTTTGATACCAAATACAAAATGGAAACGTGAACAAAAAAAGCTTCCCTGGTTTCCTGGGGAAACATTTATAACTGCAATAGGACAGGGATATGTTACAACAACTCCAATTCAGATGGCAGTCATGACAAGCACTATTGTCAATGGAGGAACCCAATATAAACCCGTGCTTCTAAAAAATGCCGGGCCTTTCGTTGTAGGAAATGCAAACGTGAACCAGGAAACTCTTGAAATCATAAAAGAGGCGCTCTACGGCGTTGTTCATGATACCGGTGGGACTGGCTGGGCAGCTCGGTCCCAGCTCACGGCGATAGGTGGAAAGACAGGAACAGCCCAGATCGTGGGAATAAAGAAGGACTCTGCATTACTTCCAGAAAAATTCAGAGACCATGCCTGGTTTGTTGCCTTTGCACCCGTTGAAAAACCCCGGATAGCTCTGGCTGTCTTTGTTGAACACGGCGGCCATGGTGGAGCAGCCGCGGCGCCTATTGCAAAAAGGGCCATTGAGGCGTACATCAAATCCCAAAATAACAATGGAGGGGGCGATTCACTCCAATCTGGCGGGTAAATCACTTTCAGGTCGTAACGGTACATTTCCCTTGCGGTCACTTGACCGACAGGTCAACTCATACTTTATAATTGAATCATGGGAATATTGGATTGTATTGGAAATACTCAAATTGCAAGCATAGATAACATGAACCCAAACCCCAATGTAAAGCTCTTCGCAAAACTCGAAGGCAATAACCCGAGCGGTTCTGTAAAAGACCGCATTGCCCTCTTCATGATTGAAACTGCGGAAAGAAACGGAGAACTCACCCGCGATAAGATAATTCTCGAAGCAACGTCCGGAAATACCGGGATAGGACTTGCCATGGTTGCATCAGCAAAGAAATACCGGGTAAAGCTCACCATGCCTGCATGCGTCAGTATAGAGAGAAGACGGATACTTGAAGCATTTGGAGCAGAACTCATATTAAGTCCCTCAGAAGAAGGTACAGACGGTGCAATTCGCTTAGCAAACAAAATACTTTCCGAAGCTCCTGACAGGTACTTCATGCCTAACCAGTTTGATAATGAGGCAAACATCATGGCTCACTACGAAACAACCGGGAAGGAAATCATTGAGCAGACGGATGGAAAAATAAGCCATTTTATAGCCGGTATGGGAACAACAGGCACAATTATGGGGAGCGGGAAAAGGCTCAAGGAATATAATGAAAATATCAAAATCATAGGGGTTGAACCTGTTCCAGGTCACCGGATACAAGGTCTCAAGAACATGTCAGAGTGTATTGCTCCAAAAATATTCGAGGCCGACAAACTCGATGAACGCATTATGGTTAACGATGACGAAGCATTTGACACGACAAGAATGCTTGCAGTAAAAGAAGGTATCTTCGCTGGAATGTCCAGTGGTGCAGCAATGCATGTAGCCCTCAGAAAATCGAGTGAACTTCAGGAAGGCGTGATCGTCGTTATTTTACCCGACAGAGGAGACCGGTATCTCTCCACAGCACTTTTTACATCGGTCTGTGCCAAATGCCCGCCATAGGGAAAAAATAAAGGCACGGGCAAAAATATATTCCTCCATCATGAACTGCTCCTTTCTCATGGCTATACCTTTACCTGTCTTTTTTCTGGTAAATTAAAAGATGTTGCTAATAGACCGCAGGCTCATTAAAAACTTTGATTGGATAATGTTTTCTGTTTCAATCCTGATTTCTCTTATCGGTATAATGACAATTTACAGCGCAACGCGTCCCGTCGAAACAGGAGAACATCCTGGTTTTTACATAAAACAAGTCTACTGGCTTGTTCTCGGCATCATTGCCCTCCTTCTTGTTGTAAGCTTTGATTATATATGGCTGAGCAGATATGCTCTCCCTCTATATATTACAGGTGTCATTTTTCTGCTGGCCGTATTTATCTTCGGTAAGATGGGCCTCGGTGCAAAGAGGTGGCTGAGTTTCGGGCCTTTTGCATTTCAACCCTCAGAATTCTTTAAACTTGTATACTTAATAATGCTCTCACAGCACCTCAGCACGTTGAAGAACTCGCTCAACTCATCCAAATTGATCAGAATGTTCTTTTTAATCGTCTTTGTCCCTTTTGTCCTGCTTATCAAACAGCCTGATCTCGGAACATCATTGATAGTTCTTGCAATATTTGTTTTTCTTGTCTTGACAAAGGGAATCCAGAAACGGGTTGCGATCATCCTTATCATCATAGGCTTAGTATCGCTTCCCTTTTTAGGCAACATTTTCTGGGAAGGTCTCAAAGACTATCAGAAAAGCAGGATCGTTGCTTTTATTGAACCTGGAGCAGATCCAACAGGGACAGGATATCATATCAATCAATCCAAGATTACGGTAGGTTCAGGTAAATTCATTGGAAAGGGCTACCTGCATGGCACACAGGGTCCGTTCAGGTTCCTTCCTGAAAAACACACGGACTTCATCTTCGCTGTCTTTGCAGAAGAATGGGGATTTCTCGGTAGCCTCGTGCTTTTGTTTTTCTATTTCGTCCTTATCATACGAGGAATCGATACCATCGAAAAAGCAAAGGATGACTTCGGAAGACTCCTGGCTTCCGGGATTACCTTTATGTTCTGCGCATATTTCTTTATCAATATCGGCATGACTTTGGGCATTATGCCGGTCGTCGGGATCCCCTTACCCTTCATGAGCTACGGAGGAACAGCGCTCCTTTCTAATTTCATAGCGATAGGGATCCTTATCAACATCCGCACAAGGAGATTCGAGCTCTTTCACTAATAGCTTTTTATCTGTTATAATTTTTTTTGTTCTGTAGCATTTCGTTTTCACCCGTTATTCTTTCTTTAACGGCGGTGTAGCTCAGGTGGTCAGAGCATGCGGCTCATATCCGCAGTGTCCGGGGTTCAAATCCCTGCACCGCCACCAAAATGCTTTCTGCAGCAAGAAAGAATTTACCGCGGAGTCCCCCAATATCTTACACGCACGGTTACAATGTTTATGAATAATGCAGGTTAATCCTCACATCTTCAGATCTCTTTAAATTTGTACGAACAAATGTAAAACAAGAAGAAATCAAAAAATGTAGGGTTTTTTCTTGAATTTTAACAGTAAAAAAATACTATAATATTGCGGGGTAAAATCAGGTGCAGCCGTGTTTTTGATGGGCATAGATTCATTATATGGTCATGATGTATTCTTATGATCGTAAAATTGACCTGTCCGGAATACATGTAACACCATAAAGCTATGAAGAAACTTCCTAAGTCAAAACCTCGTAAGAGCAGGAAAATACGCAAGACGAGAGAAAGTCGCCAGGCAAGAATTAAAAAAATTATCCAGAAAATCGAATGCTCAAAGGATTTTCAATGCTATAAGTCAAAGTTCAAAGACCTGTGCAGAGCTCAGGATATTGGCCTGAAATCGTTCCTTCTCTGTCTGGAAGAAAACCACGATTGCAATTTTGCAATATTCTTCATAGATGAATATCTCTGTAAATGTCCTCTTCGTGTCTATATAGCTAAAGAATTGAAAAAATAAAAGCAGAAATTCAGAAAAATATCCCGACAAAGAATTAAGCGTCAAAAAGACCGCAAAGAAGAAAAAGAAATAAGTTCCCTCCATCCCGAATACCCGATTTCTTTAGGCTGGAGAAGAACGTCCCCAGCCCCTCCTCTGCGGTCTTATATATTAATGAAACTAAATTTCAAAAAAAATTTCAAGCTAATTTCATAACTCTTTGTAATATAATAACATTTTTAAGAATTGCCTTGTGTCCAAATAGTATCAGATTGCTGAAAAACCCGCCGCATTTCATTGCAAGGAGCGAATCAATCTCTGGGATTCCTCGCTTCACTCGGAACAATCTCTAACCAACGGAAAAATTCTTCTCTAACATTTAAATGAAATTTTGATATATTTGATATAATGGTGAAAGTGTTACACACGATTATTAAGAACCCCATCTGTAATTGTACACGGGGCTTTGCTCGCTGAGTACAGATACGGAATATTTCTTAATAATGCTCACACCGTGGAAACTATGGGCATTCCCCCGGGATAAATATATTGAGGGGAGGAAGAATAGTATGCGTACAAAAAAATACAGATCTTCTTATCTATATACAGACCGAGACGTCGCACGGCTAGCGAAGATGTCGCTTAATAGTCTCCGGGTTGCTAAAAGCAGAGGGAAGGTGAATATGTCAAATCTCAAGAGTGTCGTTGAATTCGTTATCAAACAAAGGCTATCGAACTGCAAATTATAAGAATCCCATATGTTGATCTCCACACCACGAGATTCAGCAAGAAAAAACACCTGAATTTTTAACAAGATCAATTAAAAAATCCCTTGCTTGTCGCATGTTCTAAATGTAAGACTCCTTTCAGGATTCCAGATGAGCGAATAACATCAGGGGGGCAAAGTTCAAATGCTCAAAATGCGCAGCAAGCCTCCTTGTAAAGAACGCTGCTTCGACAATAAAAAAAGAACCAGAAAGTGCCGCTTGATTATCTTGCAGCAGGATCATTATCTTAGTCTTGACAGCCGTCTTAGCCGGTTTTTTTCAAACATTCCTATTGCAGGGATTGCACTGAAGAATCTCATGGCTCTATTCCATCATTGTTGAGGCACATGCAATTCGGTCTCATACCAACAAGGAAAAACACGGCTGGTCCGGTGAAGGTGAGAAATGATTGAGACAGGTTATGGTGAGGTCTTCAATCTATTCTTCGATGACTTTCTCCTCCTGCGAATCAATAATATCGCTTGTCAGCAATTTCCTTACAAAATTCCTCAAAATCTCAGATTGTTCTGTGGTAAGGTTCTTGAACTCAAGAGCCATGCCCGGGGGTGTTTTGAATAAATCACCGTAAACACCTTTTATATAGATTACAACAGCGTCCAAGCAAAGCTCTTCACCATTTTCTAAAGAGAGCGTTACCGTTACTTCTGATCCAATCGGGAAAGCATCCCTTTTGGTGACATATATACCGCCTTCGGAGAGGGTTCCGGCATAGAGCTCATATACCACGCCATGAAACGAAACCGATACCTTGTCTGTATATGTGGCTCTCATATGCCTCCTTCTGAATCCCATAAGCGCATAGAGGCTCTCCTGCAAGATCTCATGTATCTTTGCGATATTCACCGGTTTCGTAACATACCCTGAGCATCCAAGCCGTTTGCATTCTTCAATTGTTTCTTTTCGGGAGTCTGTAGTCACCATGATCACCGGAATTTCTGTCGTCCTTTTATCTGCCTTTAAGAGTCGCAACGCTGTAATCCCATCCATAACCGGCATGTTGATATCGAGCATGACCAGGTTTGGTTCCGTTACCTTGATAAGTTTTAATGCCTCCAGTCCATTTTCAGCAGGGATTACATCGAATCCTAATCTTTTTAAAAGAAGGCCAAGATACATGACGAAGGTTTCACTGTCATCTGCAACAAGCACAGTTTTTTTTCTCAATGTCATTATCTGCTTCCTTAATATTTATCGCTCGTGGAATTTTTTCTTCCCAATATAAATATTAGTAACCCTTTCGGTCGATGTCAAGAAAACCTTATCATCTCAGCTGCAATACACGGCGAAAAAGTGGCGGGTTTCCTCAGTCGCCTATGCTCTTTCGGAATGATAATGCGAACCTTATTCCTGTCATTCCGAACCCTTCGCTTCACTCAGGGCAGGCTCAGTGAGGAATCTTTTCTATCGGTTCAGGATAAACCATACACTGAGCAAGGCGAAAGTGTCCGCGAGAAATCTTAAAGGTTTACAATTCACCGTGAATTGCTGTACGCAGCATAATTTTGTTGACAAGAAGACCATTTTGTGTTTTATATATTCAAAGGTGAAAAAAGAATTTTTCCATAGGTTATGAAGGGAGGTGGTTGTTAGAAATCAGTACCATAACGGAATACCACAAGAATATCTATCAAGGAGGGAAAACATGAAGAAATTTCTTTTTATGTTACTCATTGCAGTATTTGTATGTTCAGCTTCAGCAGTATACGCAGCTGAAAAAGCACCGCTCGGAATGGGCAACTTGGCAGTTAAACTTGATTGGATTAAATTTACAGACAGTGATCTAAAGGACGCTGATGTTGATTCAGGATTCTATATCGGACTTGAGGGATATGGCATGGTCACACAAAACGTTTACCTTGGATTGGAAGCCGGCTGGACAAATCCTACAGGCAATGTCGGTCCAATAGATACTGACTGGACATATATTCCCATAGAACTAAACATTAAATATGCGGTACCCGCTGCCCGGAGCCTTGTTTTTGATATTGGCGCCGGTATCTCCTATAATTACGGGAAATTTAAAATGGCCGGCGCTAGTCTTGATGATTGGATGTTCGGTGGTCAATTCTTCATGGACCTGAATTACACTATAGACCAGTTTTTCCTGGGTATCAGCGGAAAATACCAGTTAGCCCAGGATTTCGACAAGGAAGGCGCCAAATTCAGTCCCAACAACTGGAGGCTTGGCGGACAGATAGGGGTAATGTTCTAATCATCATTGTTTGAATGCGTTTTTTCCTAAAAAGGTAGAGCCATGAAGGGCTTTACCTTTTTGCTTTTATGATGCACTCACGAGAACATCATGGAAAAAACCTGATAGCTTATACAATAAACGATTATAAGGGGGTTATCATGAAAAAAATGGTTCTGTTTCTATTCATAGCAGGGTTCATCATGACATCTTCTACCCTATTTGCAGCCGAAAAACTCCCACTCGGAGAAGGAAACATAGCAGTAAAAATGGATTGGATCAAGTTTACTGAGAGTGACTTAAAGGATGTCGGTGTCGATTCAGGGTTCTATATCGGACTTGAAGGATATGGATTGGTCGCTGATGATAATTTCTATATCGGACTTGAAGCAGGTTATACAAATACGAGCGGGGATTTCATGGATCCTGTAGCAGGCAGCACGGGCACAAGACTGACCTATGTCCCCATAGAAGCAAACTTAAAATATGCAGTAGCTGCCTCCCGGAATGTAGCCTTTGATATTGGCGCCGGTCTCTCTTACAATTATGCCAAATTTAAAATCTATGGCGACAGTGCTCATGATTGGATGTTTGGAGGACAATTCTTCATGGATTTAAATTTCACAATACAACAGTTTTTCCTGGGTGTCAGTGGAAAGTATCAGATAGGAGAAGACTTCAAAAAAGATAATAGAAAATTCAGCTGCAACAACTGGAGGCTTGGTGGACAGATAGGAGTAATGTTCTAAAATATTGGCACAGTTACTGAAGATAACTGATTAGGTAAAGGAGAGGGACCAGTGATATAAGACACCCTGTCAGATGGCGCTTCTTGTAGGAATAATTTCATATCTTTTTCATCTTCATTGCATACTCATTTCTTTATGTTTACATAACGTCTTGATTCCTTCAATTTGTCAATTAAGTACGTTGCCTCTACGACTGAGCAGTTTTTTCGTATTATTCTCATTGTGTTTCGTCATGTTTTTCGATAGAATTCTAAAAAACAAGTTTTTTTTATTTTATTTGTCTACAAAAAAAGCTGGAGGGTAAAATGGCATCTGACAATGTTGTCTTTCTTGAAGTCATCGAATGGTTTGATAAAACCGGGCAAGAGATTATCCACAGGATTCCCGAACAGGGATCAGGTGAAATCAAGTTAGGAGCGCAACTGATTGTTCGTGAAAACCAGGCTGCTGTCTTCTTTTATCTGGGCAGGGCATACGATGCCATTGGTCCGGGCCGCCATACATTAAAGACAGCCAATATCCCTCTGCTGACCAAGGTGCTCAGTATTCCATGGGGCATGAAGAGCCCGCTGAGGGCTGAAGTATATTTCGTCAATATGAAGGTTTTTCCAAACCTCAAGTGGGGTACAAAACACCCTGTTGCCTTCAAGGATTCTGAACTCGGCCTTATCCGGCTCAGGGCATTCGGTATTTTTAACATAAGAGTTCTCCAGCCTGTACTATTCATTAATAATCTTGTCGGCACACAGGGGATATTTACCACTGAGGATATTGATGACTTCTTAAGCCGCGTCATTATTTCCCGTTTTAACGACCACCTCGGAGAAAATCTCGATTCAATTCTCAATCTCCCCGGGAAGTATGACACACTTTCAGACGGGCTCAAGAAGCGTCTTGAGAAAGATTTCAGCCACTATGGACTTGGTCTCTATGAATTGTTTATCACATCAATTACACCACCCACTGACGTGCAGAAAGCCATAGATGATAAAAGCCGCCTCGGAGTCTTTGACGATCTGAACAGTCTGATAAAGATGAAGGCTGCGATGGCATTAGAAAAGGTCTCCGAACAACAGGGAGAGGCAGGGACGGGCATCGGGATGGGACTGGGTCTTATGATGCCAGCCATGTTTACGGACTTCATGAAAAACGCCCGCAATCAGACGCCTGGCACAGAGGTTCTCTGTCCTGACTGCAAGAACCCGGTTACACCGGATGCAAAATTCTGCCCTTTCTGCGGACACCAGCTCCTTGTTTTCCAGCAGTGTTCCCAGTGCGGAAAGAACCTCCCCCCTCACGCACAGTTCTGTCTTAAGTGCGGCGCCAAGGTTAAGAGTAGACCGCAATCGAAAAAATGTCCTCACTGCGGAGCAAGAAACCTGACTGAATCCGTCTACTGCAACAAATGCGGTGAAAAGATGCAGGAGAAGTGAAAAACCTCCTCGTTGAACACAAGTGCCCTCAATGCGGCGCACCCGTTACGATCGAGGAAACAGACAGACTATTCTCATGTAAATATTGTCGCGTCAGGCTGTATATCACTCCGAAAGATTACCACCGGTATTGTCTGCCGGTTAAGTCTTACCCTGAAGAGGAAATTATTTTTGTTCCATACTGGCGGTTCCGGGGTATGTCTTTCCTCATAAAAATCCCTACCATACAAAACAAGGTCGTGGACACAAGTTTTCTCGCCACAAACCATGCATTCTTGCCCTTATCACTCGGCGTGAGAACCCAGACGCTCAGATTGAGGTTCGCTGATCCCAGGACAAAGGCCACATTTTTAAGTCCTCTCATATCCTTTCAAAACGCTGTCTCACGATTCAGGGCATCACTACATGAGGTAGAGAGCGCTGTAACTTCAGGTCGGCTTTTTGATCATAATTTTTTCAGCGATGCTGTAACAACATTCAGATTACCAACAGATAAAGCAGTCTCAGGATACGGTGCACCAACAGAAAAAACAGAGGACGATTCCTCGCCAGGTCACTTTTCCCCCCGAACATTTATAGGAGACACCGTCAGCATTATTTACTTTCCGGTCTATCTGAAGGGGACCGCTGTCTATGATGCAATTCTGAACAGGCCTATTGCAAGACTTGATGCACGTGATGTAGATAACTCCTTCCTGCCAGACAAGAAAAGGGACTGGTCAGTTCAGTTTATCCCTGCCCAGTGTCCTGATTGCGGCTGGGATCTCACAGGCGGAAGACAGAGCCTCTCTCTCCTCTGCAAGAATTGTGAAACAGCATGGCAGGCTTTTTATGGACAATTCAAGAAATTATCTTATCGTGCTGTTTCATGGAAAAATAAACATGTGGTTTTTCTGCCATTCTGGAGGTTGAAAGTACAGATACGCGGACTTCATCTGCATTCCTATGCCGATCTTGTGAGGTTTGCGAATCTCCCCCGGGCCTTAAAAAAAGAGTGGGAAAACATCGGGATCTTCTTCTGGGCCCCTGCTTTCAAGGTCCAGCCGAGAATGTTCCTCAAGCTGGCCAAACAGATGACAATCTTCCAACCCTCAGAAGCATTGGAGGAAGCCGTGCCCTCATCTGCTCTGCATCCGGTAAGCCTGGATAGTAAAGAGGCATTCGATAGCATTTTGATCACCCTTGCTCATATGGCATTAAAAAAGGAAAAAATCTTCCCCCTGCTTCCCGATGTCCGGATGAAACTCAAGAACGCTGTCCTCGTATACTTCCCTTTCATCGTAAGGGGCAATGAGTTCATACAGACACAGATGCAATTCAGCATCCAGCGGAACGCTTTACGAGAGTGATATTTCATTGTAGGGCTCCGGCATTTCTCGTGTAGTATCTCACAAACGATTGGTTTTTGAACAACTCAGTAAAATGCATGTACCGGAGACGCGGTTGGCTTCAAAGTCTTTTGTCCCGACAAAAGTCGGGATTGAAATCAAAAGATTTTGAAGGCGACTGTGCCTCCGGAACAATAATCAATTGCTTTTTTCGGGTTAATATTATGCGGATACGTTTGAGAATTGCATCATGGCATATGATAAAGTTCCTGCAAATATCAAAAACTTCTTAAAAATTCTCCCCCCATTATCCTTATTATTGCCTTTTTATATTTAAACCTTTGTAATTCAATAATATTCTCTCTTTACAAACCATAAAATAATTACTACCATGGATGAAGGAACACATGAAAATATTTCTGTATATAGTGATGATCTTGATCGCAACCAATCCGCTTTTTGCAGAGGAAAATATCCAGCAAGATCATGTAAAACAGGGGTTCATTTATATTGATGAAGCCCAATACCGCAATGCAATCAATGCTTTCAAGAAAATCATTGAGGAAAACCCGGAACATGCAGAGGCATATTATGGTCTCGGGATCAGTTATCTAGCGCTTGGAGACACTGAAATCCTAACGATTCCCCTGTTGGTTCAAGATGCAATATATTCATTTAAGAAGGCATTAAATTTTGGTACAACGCATCCGGATATATATTATTCTCTTGGACTCTGTTACCTTGCTCTCAAAGATAAAGATTTAGCGATCAAGCAATACGATATTCTTGAAGGTCTGAACAGGGATTTAGCTGATCAGTTGCTCGACAAGATCGTTGCCTATGAAAAACTTCACGAAGAGACCGTGATCCAGGAAAAAATTATTCCCTCTGATGAAAAGAATTAGGATACAAAAAGAATATCGTATGCAGGTAGGAACATTCATATTCGATAGAGTCGAGTTTGCTGGTTCACTGGGAGATCTCGGGACACTCATCCCCCTTTCTGTTGCGCTCATGGTCATCAACGGCCTTAGTGTCTCAACGGTATTGCTGGCTGTCGGTCTTTTCTATATCTTCACCGGGTTATATTATAAACTCCCCATACCGATACAGCCCTTGAATTAAGAAATATCAGACTGTGATATGTGATAATTGAAGACTCCCTGCGGCAAGACAGCAGTCCCGAATTTTTTCGGGATTAATGTAGGGAATTTTTATTATATAGTTATATTCACTCGCTCACCCCGTGGCAAGACCACGGGGAATACGCTCGCTACCCATTTAATACATGGCGACAGATCATACATATAACCGTATCGGAATAAATCGCACAAGGTTTTGACACTGAGTAGGCAGTCTTGGGAGCCCATTTATTCTCTTTCTCTGTTTTTTTCTTCTCAATGGCAGAGAGCTCACTGCCTGATCGGACCCATCCTCTGCTTCTCGGAACAACGTTCGAAACCGAGACATACGGACCTCTCTTATTCGAGCTTCAAGATGCTACAGACAGCTCATGTCATGAATAGCCAGATTAAGCTTCCATTGACTGACAACGTACAGGTACAATGACACCTGTCTGCTTTCACGGTTTACAGGAGAATGTAGCCGATACGAATAATGTGCTCTTGATAATTGCTTTCGATTACACTGAACTTCAGATATAATTAGACAATTAGAGATATAGTATACTCTATTGAAACGTATGGGCATAAGCTTGACACTGAGACAGAAAATATTCTTCGGGTATGCAGTCATGATCCTTTTCATCATCGTTGTGGGGGCATACGCAACGTGGAACCTTAATACACTCAACAAACTCACTGAAACAGTTATCTATGACGACATCGCGGCACTCGAGCAAACAAAAAAATTACACGACAATATCCAGGCTCAAGACCTTTATGAAAAAAGGTTCCTTGCCTTTCAGGATATCAACTCAGAAGATGCCTTTTGGGAAAGGAGCAATGACTTTAAGTTTCTTGTTAAAGAGATAGAAAAAAAACATCCGCCGTTCTCAGAGACATTAAAAGATTTGTCAGCAGCACATGAAAGCTACAATGATTCGTTTAAGAAAGAAGCCCAGCTCCTCAAAAGAAACAACCCGCAAGAGGCGAAAGAACTCTCATCCTCTGAACTACGAAACCACTTCATTAAGATCATTTCATTGTTGAAAATTCTGGAGAAAAACCTGAGAGACCAGCAACGGTACCATATGAACGAATCAAGCATGCTGAGTAAAAGGGCTTTAATCGTAACTGTTTCACTCAATATACTATCGATCTTTTTCGGCATTCTGTTTGCTTATATCATAACGAACAACCTGACTTCGTTTATAGAAAAGCTGAAAGATGCCGCTTATTCTATTCAGAGTGGTAATTTCGACAATCCATTGGACATCAAGGGTGCTGATGAGCTTGCAGACCTCGCTATTTCTTTTAAGGAGATGTCGGCACGACTCAAGGAACTTGAGGCTGTGCATCTTGATGCAAACCCTCTCACGAAACTCCCGGGGAATCTTGCGATAGAGAAAGAGCTCCTCACAAGACTCAACGAACAGGAAAACTTTTCGTTCTGCCTTATTGATCTCGATAATTTCAAGGCATTCAATGACCGGTACAGCTTTGCACGGGGAAGCGAACTGATAAAGTGGCTTGGCGAAGAACTCAAAGGGATATTAAAGGCAGCCGGCTCTGAAGAAGACTTCCTCGGCCATATTGGTGGTGATGACTTTGTGTTTATCTGCGCTCCCGAAAGGACAGAAGCACTCTGTAATATGATCATTGATAAATTCGATAAAGGTGTTCCGAAGTTTTACGACCCTGAAGATCTCGAAAGAGGCTATATCGTCTCCCTTGATAGAGAAGATAAACCGGCGATCTTTCCTATCCTCACTATCTCCATTGCTGTTGTGAACACGGACAGGACAGTTGTCAGGGAACCACGGGAAGTAGCCGAAAAAGTAGCTGAACTAAAACAGTATGCAAAAACATTCCCAAGGAGCATCTTTGTTGTTGACCGCAGGAGAGCACGATAGGTAACATCTTCCATCACTGCATTGTCAGTCCTCGGACAAAAGTGCTCATACCCTATGTGTTTTCCTTCTTTCGAGACGTACGATTCTTCTTTCAGCGTATCGAACAGTTCACACATCACCTTCATTGTCACCCATAAAAAAGTGAGGATTTTGATACAATAAACACGTACTACTGCGATGATGAACTATATAAGGAGTGCAGATACATGGCAGATGAAGACCTTTCAAAACTGAAGATCGACAAGTCAGCACCAACATACCGTCCCCTGAGACGGAGAAGATTTATCTACGGAGCAGGGATTATCGTCTTGTTTTTATTCATAGCTCTTTTATACGGTACGGGGTTCTTAACCCCTGCCGTTCAAGTTGAAGTTGCAAATGTCACAAAAATTTACCCTTCACAGGCATTTACCCTGTTGAATGCAAGTGGCTACGTCGTTGCACAACGTAAGGCTGCTGTTGCTTCCAAGGTAACCGGCCGGCTTGTTGCTCTCATGATTGAGGAAGGAAACGAAATAAAGAAAGGTGAAGTAATCGCACGGTTGGAGAATGAAGATGTTATTGCATCCCGTAATCAAGCTGCTGCTGAACTCAAGGCCGCCCGGCACAACCTCGAACTTGCCCAGGCTGAACTGACTGATGCAAGACTTTCTTTCGAGAGGTATCAAGAACTCCTGGAGGATGGATTCGTATCACAATCTTCTTTTGATTCAGCTGAAGCGCGTTATAAAAAGGCGCAGGCTTCTGTTGAAGCTGCTCTGGCCCGGGTCACTGCGAGTAAGGCTGCTCTTGACGGCGCAGAGATCGCGGTAGAATATACCTTAATCCGCGCCCCGTTTGATGCCGTTGTCCTGACAAAAAATGCCGACATCGGTGATATTGTCACCCCGATTGGCGCGGCTGCCGATGCCAAAGCTGCTGTCGTGACTATTGCCGACATGGACTCTCTCCAGGTAGAAGTTGATGTCTCAGAATCAAATATACAGTCAGTAAAGATCGGGCACCCATGCGAGATACAACTTGATGCCTTACCGGATTCCCGATTCCTGGGAAAAGTTCATATGATCGTTCCTACCGCTGACCGGACGAAGGCTACCATACTGGTAAAAGTGCGCTTTCTTGATAAAGACAACAGGATACTCCCTGAAATGAGTGCAAAGGTCGCATTTCTTTCGCGGGATATAAGACCTGATGAGCAGGAACCACGCACTGCCCTGCTAAAATCTGCTATTCTCGCTGATAATGATAAGCATTCTGTATTTCTCATACATGAAAACAGGGTTAAAGCAACACCGATAACCGTGGGGGACACATTCGGTGACATGGTTGAAGTTCTCAGCGGTGTAAGGCCCGGGGACAGGGTTGTTCTCTCACCGCTGGACAAAATAAAGGATGGTTCAAGGATCAAAATACCTGAAATATAATATTATACTCTTTAAAGTTTTTAAAAGTTATTTAAGTTTCTTAAAGAAACCTGATAATACCCTTCTCCCCCTTTTCCAAAGGGGAATGAAGGGGGATTTTAAGAACAAATGGTTTGCTTTTTGATTTATAAAATCTCCCCCACCCCCTCTTTGACAAAGAGGGGTATTTTACAAACTTCAGAAAAGAACTCATAATGAATGAAAAAGCCCCTATTGTTGAGATAAGAAACCTCAATAAATCATACAAACGCGGTATCCAGATCCTCCCTGTATTAAACAACATATCGTTGGATATTCATGAAAGCGATTTTTTAGCTCTCATGGGACCGTCCGGTTCCGGTAAGACGACCCTCTTGAATCTCATAGCCGGCATCGACAAGGTCGACAGCGGCTCCATAAAAATAGGGGGTGTTGATATTACGACCTTGTCTGAAACAGAACTCGCTCACTGGCGTGCATTAAACGTGGGATTCATATTTCAGTTTTATAATCTAATCCCTGTACTGACTGCTTTCGAAAACGTCGAGTTGCCCCTGCTCCTGACCGGCCTTTCGAAAAAAGAACGGCGTGAACATGTCGTAACTGCGCTCCGGGCAGTAAATCTCGCGGACAGGATGGATCATTATCCGGGGCAGCTTTCCGGCGGACAACAACAGCGCGTAGCTATTGCACGTGCTGTCGTGACTGACCCGACGATACTCGTTGCTGATGAACCAACTGGTGACCTCGACCGGCAATCCGCCAACGATGTCCTTGAATTGATGGAGAACCTCGTTCATCAACTCGGGAAAACTATCATCATGGTAACCCATGACCCAAGAGCAGCAAAAAAGGCGCATGTGATCATCCATCTTGACAAAGGTGTCTTGAATGCACGTCCTCAAACTGATCTTTAAAAACGCATTCCGTCACAAGCTCCGCACCTTTCTGACCATTCTTGGTGTTGCTATCGCGGTTCTCTCCTTCGGTCTTCTCAGAACAGTCATAAGCACGTGGTATCTGGGAGTAGAGCAATCATCTGCAACACGGCTCGTAACACGAAATGCCATATCACTTGTTTTTCCTCTTCCCCTTTCCTATAAAGAAAAGATCCGGCAGATTGAGGGGGTAAAGAGCGTTTCCTATGGAACCTGGTTCGGCGGCATCTATATTGATGAGAAACATTTCTTTGCAAATTATGCCGTTGAACCGGGCACGTATCTTGAAATATATCCTGAGATTGTCATCCCCGAAGGTCAGAAAGAAACGTTCCTCCGTAACCGGAAAGGCGCAGTTGCCGGGCGTGCTTTGACAGAAAAGTATGGCTGGAAAATTGGTGATATCATCACGCTCAAGGGAACGATTTATCCGGGCAACTGGGATTTCGTTCTTCAGGGTATTTATACCGGAAGGGATGAAAATGTTGATGAGACGGCCTTTGTCTTCCACTGGGCATACCTCAACGAGACATTGAAACAAACAGCGCCTGGCAGGGCAGACAAGGTAGGCTGGTACATGATCGAGATAACAGACCCGGGACTTGCAGCTGACGTGTCACTCAGGATTGACAGGACCTTTAAAAATTCTCTCGCTGAAACACTCACCGAGACCGAAAAGTCATTCATGCTGAGCTTCATTGCAATGACCGAGGCAATCGTCATAGCAATCCAGCTTGTATCTTTTGTCATTATTTTTATCATTATGGTAGTCGTTGCCAACACGATGGCGATGACAGCACGCGAGCGAATCGGTGAATATGCAATTTTTAAAACACTCGGGTTCGGGGGATTTCATATCACCGGCCTTGTATTCGGCGAATCCCTGTTTATAACCCTTACAGGCGCAGCTCTGGGTATCATCCTGACATTCCCTGCGGCAAACATATTCGGAAAAGCACTGAGCACGTATTTCCCTGTATTCAATGTAACTCCTGATACCATTTACATGGATATAGGGGTCTCTGTTCTTGTAGCATGTGTGGCAGCAGTCTTCCCAACCTGGCGCGCAATACAGATACGGATAGCCGACGGATTGAGGAGGATTGGATAGATGAAAATATTAATACCCTCTCCTCAATCCCTTCCCATAAAGGGAGGGGCGTATAAAAGGGGGTCCTTCTCTCCTTTCTTATTAGAAATGGCACTTCATAAGCCCCCTCTCCCCTTGCGGGAGAGGAGAAGGGTGAGGGGGATCTCAAGATGAAAATATTTTTTTCATACAGCATCCGTAATCTCTGGACACGCAGGCTCACCACGGTACTGACGACATCGGGAATGGCTCTCGTGGTGTTCGTTTTCGCAGCGGTCTTAATGCTTGCTGAAGGCCTCCAGAAAACTCTTGTTGAAACAGGTTCCTATGACAATGTCGTCGTCATTCGAAAAGCGGCTGAGTCCGAGGTCCAGAGCGGGATCGAACGTTTACAGGCATCGATTGTTGAAACACTGCCCGAGATCGCTATGGGTCCGGATGGTAAAAAGCTCGTTGCAAAAGAACTCGTCGTACTGATCACACTTCCAAAGCGGGTAACCGGTAAACCTTCAAATGTAGTCATTCGCGGAATCGAAGAGCAATCCCTTACGGTGCGTCCCCAAGTGAAGCTTATCAAGGGTCGCCTGCCGAGACCAGGTTCATCCGAGATCATTGCTGGATTAAGCATTGCTCAAAGGTTCCAGGGAGGAGATATCGGGGAAACCATCCGTTTTGCCATGAGAGACTGGTCCGTTGTAGGGGTATTCGATGCAGGGAATACGAGCTTTAACTCCGAGATATGGGGAGATGTGAATCAGTTCATGCAGGCATTCAGACGGCCTGCATTTTCGTCTGTTATCTTTAAGCTGCGTAATACCACGGAATTTGAAAAAGTCAAATCATATATAGAAACCAATCCGCGCCTGACCCTCGACGCATTCCGGGAGCCGGATTATTACAAAAAACAATCAGAGATTATGGCGAAGTTTCTCCGCATTCTCGGCTTGGCACTCACAACCATATTTTCTCTCGGTGCGATCATCGGTGCCATGATAACCATGTATTCCGCTGTGGCAAACCGTGTCTTTGAAATCGGCACGCTCCGTGCCCTTGGGTTTGAACGGTGGAGGATTTTGGCAGCCTTTCTCATGGAATCTCTTCTTCTCGGTTTTTCCGGAGGCATTATCGGCCTGTTCTTTGCTTCTTTTCTCCAGCTCTATACTATTTCAACAATGAACTGGCAGACATTCTCTGAACTTGCCTTCAGCTTTTCCCTTACTTTTGAAATCATATTCTTTTCAATGCTTTTCTCTTTATTCATGGGGCTTGTCGGAGGAGTATTCCCCGCCCTGCGGGCATCACGGATGAACATCGTCGATGCATTAAGGGCGGGATGATGATAAATTTTAACCATAAACAAAAAGGGTTAGATCAGAAAATCTAACCCTTTAATACTGTAAATCATATGTATAAGAAGATTCTATCTAACCCATGTGCTTATTTTCCCAGCCCAACTCATAAAATCTTTCTCTCTAATTTCTTTTGCATTATAAAGAGGTAACAGCCTTTTTAGTTTATTCTTGAGAGGCTCGATGCGAACACCCCTGCCGACAGCCTGAAGGATAAATTTTTTGGCGTCTATGCCGGTCCCGATATTGATGAAATTGATTACGTTAGGCCGGTTCGAATCCCAGCCCTCATAAAAACTTCTTGAACCCATCAGGATATTAATATCAGCGTCATCTGCATTGAGCTGCTGGAAATAGCTTTCATCCTCATAGCTTTGATTGATTTCATACCCGGCCAGCTCGTCCCTCAACCACCCGGAAATATCACCTATCTTGATCAAAGCAAAAGGACTGTTACTCGTCTTCAGCTTTAATGCAATTTCCTGTCTGTTAGATGGGCGGACAAGGATTTCTATATCTCCGGGCTTGTTTCCGTTATATATCCTTTTCAGGACGTCTGTTTGGCTTAATGCATCAAATGTCTTTTCGTTTATCACGACCCTATCGTCTTCAAACATAAAAGCAGGCCGATCCTTCAGCTCATCACATAACTCCTGCTTTGCACTCTGCCACAGCTTTTCCGTAACCTTGCCTTTACCAATGAGTTCGAGTTCACGGAAGAACAGTTTCAAATCCGCATCTTCCGTATTTACGGAATTAACAAGAGTGAGCAGCAAGGGATTGTGATACATATCATGTGCTGCCTTGCGCAATCGTGAAGCATATTTCTTTGCATAACTGAGAAGTATAAGTGACTTCAGGACAATCTTCCGCTTTTCGTCATCGCTATAATCTTCTTCATCCTTGAAGGCCCGTGTCTCCTGCTGCAAAATGGAAATATGTTTTCCGTAGCCGGCACGTATGAATTCGGAGAGATTGAAGTTAAAGGCAGTCGTCACAAGGTCACGGTGATCGGTAAAGGTAGCGGAGAAATTGAAGAGAAAACCATTCCGCGAGAGTATCGAATATATATGCTTGCGTTGTGCATTAGTCTCCAGTTTTTCTTTAGGCTGATAGTCGACAAAATCCTCATAAAACTTCCAAAGTGTCTTAAGGGCATTCTTCAGCGCGTCCTGCTGGTACTTACACAATTGTTTCTGGCGGGAAAACGAAGACAGATTAAAAGCCGTCCAGTTAGCGGGAAGGCTGTCAAAGGGTAGGTCTTCTATTATATACTGCAGGGATAAGCGGTTCATCGCAATTATCGTGTGAGCAACCCCTTTGCTTTAAGGTATTGCCTGACATTTTCTACAAAAGACTTTGCGTTTTTCAGGATTTCCCTGGCTTCTTCTACGTCAATCACAAAAGTATATTCATAGTCGCTGAGCTGTCTCTTAAAGGCCCTGTAGAGCTCCTTGCTCATCTCTGTCGGGAAGAGTTTAGATTTTACAAAATGCTCGCCGAATGCTGAGAGCACACCTTTATGAGGGGAAAAGAAAAGACCCTTTGAAAGCAAAACCGCTTCGGCCGAATAAAACATGGCATAGTAGCTTCTTGAGACGGAAGATTCGTAATCCTTTTCGGCAATAAGCGTGCCTGCGGTTTTAAGATACCTTCTTGCCCTTTTGAGAAGCGATTGTATTTCTTTCAAACCGGTATCCCTTCCTTGCGGATGTTAAGCAGGAGAGGACTTTTGACAGTCCGGTAGTCGCGCTCCGAGACCGGATAGACCGACAATAATACGCCGTACCTGGAATTCAGATCGGAAACAAGGTCTATGATTCTATCTATTTCTTGGCCGGGCTTAACTCTCCCCCGAAGCACCAATGCGAGGTCTATATCTGATCTGTCCGCTCCCTCTGCTCTTGCCCATGAACCAAAGAGAATCACCTGTTTAAGTCTGTCTTTATACAAGACGGATACCTCTTTCTTGAATTCGCCGATCGTTTTCCGGAGCGCGCGGCTCTGCTTTATAGTCTTAGCTTTCATATCACCACCATATAAGAGGTTTTATAAGTTTATAATCGAGATTTTTTAAGTCTACTGTTTCGCCATCTGCCCCTGGCGAGCGATGAATAAGTCTGTCGAGGGTTATGACATAGCTTGAATTGAGTGCAAATTTGGGTTTATTCCAGATTTTGACAAGCTCGTCTTCAAACTGGCTGATAAAGGCGATGATCTTGAGTGCAATATCCTTGAGAGTCTGAAGCTGTTTGATGCGAGTCTCAGTCCATTCGCTTTCACCGGAGAAAATATACTGATGGAGCCATAAATTGAATTGCTCCTCCAGAAATGCCCTGGCATTCTTATTGATGAAATAATCAACCTCGCTTTGACGTTCAAAAACGCGAAATGCCCTTTCAAGAAGCTCCTCTGGTAACTTGATCCCCTGTTTTTTCAGCGACTTGAATATGTCGTCAAATTTGGTCTTTTTGCCTTTCTCGGAATAGGAAACAGAAAATGCGATCGTTCCATTTTTCTGCTTGTCCTTCAGGGAATATATAATCTCCCTCTTCATCAGGTTAATGTATCCGGACTCACCCTCTACCTTTGCGCCAACGAATACATCTCTCAGAGCGTTAAAAAAACTCTTTTTCCTTCGTCATTGTAATAATCCCAATTAATGATATATAAACAACATATAGTCTACCTGAAAATTAAGAAACAATCTCTTTTGAGTTTCGCCTGCCATCATGAAATAGCCTGCTCAGAAATCAGATAGATCAGAAAGGTTAACCCAAAAAATGCATTTATCAGGAGCACAGTTGACTGAAAAGTCTTTTGTCCCGACAAAAGTCGGGATTGAAATCAAAAGACTTTGAAAGCGACTGTGCTCCTGATTCAATAATCAATTGCATTTTTTGGGTTAAGGGAATCACAGAGTGTGCCGAGAATATCCTGTTCCATGTTATACGAAATTCGAGGCATTATCATTTCTCAACACAAAAGTATTCACAAATCGTATGTGCTTTTATATGCAGATTTTAATAAAAAACGGGATGGATATCAATTCAAATATAATTTTAAAATCCCTTTATTTTCCTTCGCACCACTCCCGTGCGTTCTGGAACATCCTGAGCCAGGGAGATGCCTCAAGGTTTTTCTTCCACTCTTCCGGCATGTAGGCCCACTGCCATTTCAGGAAGGTCCTTTCAGGGTGGGGCATCATGGCGAGGTGTCTTCCGTCAGGGGAGCAGAGCGCTGTTATTCCTGAAGGAGAGCCATTGGGGTTGAAGGGATATGTCTCGGTAATATCCCCTCTGTCATCGACAAAACGTATTGGTGCAAGGTCCTTCTCGAGAACTTCCTTTTGTATTTCATTGTCAGGGAAATAGGACATTCCTTCGCCGTGTGCAACCCAGATACCCAGGATTGACCCTTCCATTCCCCTCAACATGATCGAAGGACTTGATAGAATTCTTACGGTTGAGAACCTCGACTCAAATCTTCCGGACTTATTCCGTATAAATCTTGGTTGTATGTTATCGGGAATCCCCTTCCACGGAACCCACCCAAGAAGCGCCATAAGCTGGCACCCATTGCAGACACCAAGGCTGAAAGTATCCTGCCTTTCATAGAAGCTTCTAAATTGCTCATAGAGTCTGTGATTAAACCTGATCACCCCAGCCCAACCTTTGGCAGAATCAAGTACATCTGCGTAGCTGAAACCACCAACAAATGCTGCTCCCCTGAACTCATCAAGATGTATCCTTTCTTCGATGAGATCAGTCATCATGACATCCCATACCTCAAACCCTGCAAGATGAAAAGCAGATGCCATCTCCCGGTCGCCGTTACTGCCTTCCTCGCGGATAATGGCAACTTTGGGAAGTCCGGGAGTTTTGAAGCCCTCACCCCCACCCTTACCCTCCCCCCTCAAGTGGGAGGGAGGGATGTGGGGGCTAACTTTTGGAGCTGTGTCACGTAATCCCCCCATACCCCCTTTAGAAAGGGGGGGTGGGGGGGGATTCTGGGGATAAAAAGTAAGAATGTCCTGGGGTCCTTTTCTATCAAATATTACTTTTCTTTCCTCATTGACACATTCAGGGTTTGCCTGGAGCCTGTCAAGGTAATAACTCGTCTCTTCCCAGATGTCCCTTAAGACCCGCATATACTCATCAAAGACTAACTCACTATTGATGCTGATTTTTATTTCCTTTTCGGAGGTTGTATTTCCAATAATTTGATAAGGAATACTTTCTCCTTTCAACAGAGAAAATATTTCTTCTTCCTTTTCAGGGAGATATTCAATGACAAGTCCGAGTTCTTCGGAAAATAAAATAGACAATTCGTATGTCGAAGGTTGGAGATATAAGGTTTCACCCCCTCCCTTCCCCTCCCCCCTCGGGGGGGAGGGCTGGGTGGGGGGGATGACTGCTGACTCTTTAATATTAACGTCAATTCCGCAATTGCCACCGAATGCCATTTCAAGCATTGTGGTGATTAATCCTCCATCGCTTCTGTCATGACCTGAGAGAATGAGGTCATTTGCAATTAATTTTTGCACAGCATAAAACGTGCGTTTTAGAAGCTGCGGGTCATCAAGGTCGGGAGATTCGTTTCCAATCTGTCCATAGACTTGTGCGAGGGCAGTCCCCCCAAGCCGATCTTTTCCTCCGCCGATATCGATATAGAGAAGCCTGCTCTCACCGGGCCTTTTTATGTCGGGCGTAATAATTTTTGTGATATCAGGACACGTCACGTAGGCTGATACGACAAGGGTTCCTGGTGCCTTGACGATCTCCGTGTTACCTGCTGTATCAATAACCTTTGCAGCCATTGAGAGACTGTCTTTCCCTCCGTCAATGGCTATGCCGAGCTCTATCAGGACATCCTTTAATGCGACAGCAGCATCATAGAGACGTGCACCTTCACCAGGGAGTTTTGCCGCCCACATCCAGTTGCCGGAGCATTTAATATCTTCAAGTGCACTCACGTGTGCCCACACAAGATTTGTCAGAGCCTCGCCGATACACATGCGGGCCATCGCTTGCGGATCTATCAATCCCTTGAGAGGCTGTTCACCGATGGCAAGGGTCGCTCCTGTTTTTCCAAAATGACTCTGAGCTATAACAGCAACATTGGATAACGTCAACTGAAGGGGCCCGACGCACTGCTGTTGAGCAATGAGACCGGTAACAGACCTGTCAACCTTGTTTGTGAGAAACCTCTTAGAGCCTACTGATAAAAGTCTGAGAACTCGTTCAACAGCATTTCGAAGAGTAATCCCCCCTCCTCCCCCTTTTAGCAAAGGGGGGCAGAGGGGGATTTTTAAAGGTTCAAGCTGCGACTTTATTCTCTCAATGGTAAAGGTCTTCTGCGGCATCTTACCGAGTATCTTTGATAACTCAAGGTAGACCGGTGTACTTCCATCAATTTCATCATGCAGTACTATATACCCATCACCTGTAATTTCGCCGATAAAAGCACACGGCACTTTCTCTCTCGAACAAATTGCCATGAACTCCCCGGATCTGGAAGATTTAATGAGTAGCGCATCCTGTTCCTGATATTCCGCCCCCCATATTTCAAGTACTGAAAGCGTCGCATCTCCTACCTGGATGTCCCTTATCTCAATCCTTGCGCCTGCGGGATAAATGATCTCTTTGACAACGTTGCAGTTGCCGCCTGCGCCCTGGTCATGGATACTGACAATAGGATTGTTCTCCCCCATTTCAACACATGCCCGTATGGCCCTGTTTACCTTCTGCTCCATCTCGGCATCACCCCGCTGCACTGCGCTGAAGTCAAGCTCGGCAATGTTTTCACCCTGTATCATGCTTGACGCTGCACCGCCGCCCATGCCGATCCTGTATGCAGGACCGCCTATCTTGACAACAAGCATACCCTTTCGTGGTTCAACCTTTTCGATATGCCTGTTGTCTATCTGTCCGATGCCGCCGGTGAACATTATGGGCTTAACCCATTCCCTCCTCTCGCCGTCAGGTAGTCTCATACCAAAAGACCTTGTGAAACCCTGTATAACCGGTTCACCGAATTTGTTCCCGTAATCAGAGGCGCCGTTACTCGCCTCGATCTCTATCCGGAGCGGTGATGCCAGATTGGGAGGGTAAATAAATGATTGATCTTCCCATGGAAGATGATATCCTGGTATCTGAAGATTGCCGACACAGTATGCAGCCGTTCCTGCAATGACAAGGCTCCCCTTCCCTGTAGCGTGTACGTCACGTATTCTCCCCCCTGTTCCTGTTTCGGCACCTGGGAATGGCGCAACGCCTGTAGGAAAGTTATGTGTCTCAGCAGTAAAAATAACGTGGTAATGAAGCAGTTCGTCATGATAGCGGGAAGCCCTGTCAGGAAATTCGGGCACAATGGTTACAATTTCGTACCCTTGAATCCCGCTCGAATTATCCTTAAAGGCAATAATGCTGTTCCTGGGGTTCATTCTGAGAGGATCCCTGATTAGATCCAGCAAGTTTTCCGGCTTCTCTTCCCCGTCAATGATCAGCCTGCCGTTGAAAAACCAGTGTCTTGAATGCTCGCTGTTCGATTGACCAAGGTCAAAACACTCTACACTAGTCGGGTTACGTCCTATTTCACGGACAAAGAGATTGTAATAATAGTTCATATCCCAGTCATCTAACCCAAGCCCCATCGAGAGATTTATTCTCTTCAAAGCCTCAATACCCTCTTCGATCAATGGCACCGTATAGACAGGCTCAGGTTTGACCCCTGTGTCAAAGGTCACGATAGTTGCAGGATACTGGCACTCTGTCATCCGGTCATGGACAAGATCCAAAAAAGACTGGAACTGTGAATAGGCGAGTTGCGAGTTGATACCCCCCCTTGGCCCCCCCTTGGCAAGGGGGGGATGGGGGGGTGTTGATTTCCCATTAAAAACTAACCGGTATCTTCTCGAACGCTCTATTCTCTTGATTTTTGTCAGACCGCACGCATGGCACACCGACACGGCGTTTGTAGACCAGGCGGTTGTAAAATTCATGCGCGGACCGACCTCAAAAAGACAGTGACGAGTGACAAGTGACGAGTGACGGGATAGAAAACTCTTATCCGAGAAGTTTTCCGGTTCAAATGTCTCTGACAGGAGCCAGCGGAGGATATCGAGCTCTTCTTGAATCAGAGAAGCTGTTATTTCAATATTAAAACAATATTCTGTCTGGATGTCCTTTATTAAAGGAGAGATTTTTTGCCGGGCAACCCCTAACAGTTCTTTTTTCCTGGCAGGAAAAAGTGCAGGTTGTCGATAAAAATGTATTAAACTCATGTGGCATTATTGTAACCCAAGATTCTGTCAGATGTCATTGCGGAGGATAGCGCTATGAAACAGGCAGTATCCCTCCGGGATAACAGAATACCTTACCACCGAGGTGATGAAGGGTCCTGGCCTGATCGAGATCTACCCTCAGGTAACCATCAAATATGCCCTCTTTCGCTGAAGCAGCTTCCACCTCTCCGATAAAAATAGTATGATCACCTGCCTCATGTTGGGAATAGAGCCTGCATTCAATGTGCCCGATGCATTCCTTTATGATCGGGGCATTGACCTTCTGTGCCCTGAGCGGGGCAAGTCCGCAGATTTTGAATTTGTCCGTATCCCTTCCGGAGTGTGTTCCGCAGCATAAGACTTCTTCGGTCATATTCGCATGAGGTATGTTCATAACAAATTCCCGGCTTTCCAGTATGAGATTGTGTGAAAACCTCCCATGACCTATTGATGTGGCAACAAGCAGGGGTTTGAAACTCACCGGCATCTGCCAGGCTGCCGTCATAACATTGAGTTTATCCCCGAGTTTCGAGGTTATCAGGACAGTCGGTCCATGATTAATCAAACGTATGGCATGCGAAAGGGAGATATTTTTTAAAGACATCACGCCTCCTTTCTCCTCTACACGTATTGTCAAGAATTAACCACAGAGAACACAGAGAAAAAATTGAATATCAAATAGTTATTAACAGTCTCGTAATAATAATAAACCTCTCCGCCGCAGAGGCGGAGGAGTATCATGAAATCTCCCCTCTGTGCCCTCTGTGGTTTATTCATATATTCTCCTTCTTTACACATTGCACATAAATCCCTTGCACGCATGCCGAGAATCAGCGGGATGACCGAAAAACACGTTTGAATATGTAATCTACATGTTTTAAATAGTACGTGAGGTCAAATATCTGCTCAATCTCTTTTGCTGAAAGATAGCGCCTCACCTCTTTGTCCTTCAAGAGTAATTTCTTGAATTGAATGCCTGACCTCCAGCTTCTCATGGCATTTTTCTGGACAAGGTCATATGCACCCTCCCGGTAAAGCCCTTTCTCTATGAGCGCAAGCATGACCCGTTGAGAAGCATAAAGGCCGTAGCTCCTTTTCATGTTTTTCTTCATATGCTTCGGATAAACATGAAGCCTCTTAAGAATCCCTTTCATTCTGTGGAGCATGTAATCGACGAGTATCGAGCTATCCGGGATGATCACACGCTCAACAGAAGAGTGCGATATATCCCTCTCATGCCAGAGGGCAATATTTTCAATTGCAGCCAGGGCATTTGTCCTGACGACTCTTGCGAGGCCGGAGAGATTTTCGCAACCGACCGGATTGCGTTTGTGCGGCATGGCTGATGACCCCTTCTGTCCCACCATAAAAGGCTCTTCTGCCTCAAGGACTTCCGACCGCTGGAGATGCCGTATCTCAACGGCGATCTTTTCAATACAGGCTGCTATCAGTGCGAGTGTTGTAAGGTATTCTGCATGTCTGTCGCGCTGGACTATCTGTGTGGCAACCGGATCCGGCTTCAGCCCGAGTTTTTTACATACCTTTTCTTCAACAGCCGGTGGAATATTTGAGAATGTCCCGACGGCACCCGAGAGTTTTCCTGTACTTACGACATCACGTGCATGCTTCATCCTTGAAAGGTTCCTCTTCATATCCTCATACCACAGGGCGAATTTAAGACCAAACGTCATTGGTTCTGCATGAACACCATGGCTCCTTCCGATCACAGGTGTATCCTTGTATTTATAAGCCTGTTCTTTCAGCACAACCATGAGTTCCTGTATATCCTCTACGATAATAGTCGACGCATCGCGCATGAGGAGTGCCTGTGCAGTATCAAGTATGTCCGATGAAGTCAACCCCTTATGGATAAACCTCGATTCCACCCCAACACTCTGAGCCACCGAGGTCAGGAATGCAATGACATCGTGTTTTACAACCTTCTCTATATCATCAATAGCCTCTACATCAAAACCTGCTTTTTTCTTGATAACCTTGAGGGCATCCTTTGGTATCTCGCCAAGCGCTGCCCATGCTTCACAGACAGCAATCTCGACATCAAGCCATTTCCGGTATTTCGTTCCCGGATCCCATAACCTTCCCATTTCCGGACGCGTGTAACGTGGTATCATATTCCCTCCTCTCGTGAAATTATTGCCTCTATGCGATCTTTTGTCAAATATTCTACCGTTTCATTAAAAAAAGGTGTAACAGAACCCCTGTCCCAGCGCTCTTTTCCACTCTATCCTCTTGCAAAAAAAGGCATTTTTATGGTAGTCTTTTGTTCCTGAAAGATTGCTTCTTTCAGAAATCCATTATACTGCCTCTGTGCGCCACTATGGCGTTTTCTCGTGAAAACAGAGGGTAAGGAAACAGGAGGAACAAAAAAACATGGTTGCAGCAATGAAAGAACTGCTTGAAGCAGGAGTACATTTTGGCCATCAGGTAAAGCGATGGCATCCGAAAATGAAAAAGTACATCTTCGGAGAAAGAAACGGCATCTATATCATTGACCTTCAAAAGACTGTCAGGGGGCTTGAGGATGCTTACAATTTTGTCAAAGAGGTTGCAGCTTCAGGGGCTCCTGTCCTCTTTGTCGGTACGAAGAAACAGTCACAGGATGCTATCCGGGACGAAGCAAAAAGATCCGGAGCCTATTATGTCAACCAGCGCTGGCTCGGAGGCATGCTCACAAATTTTTCAACTATCCAGAAAAGCATTGAGAAGCTGAAAAAGATCGAAAAAATGAAAGAAGACGGCACGCTTGATCTGCTGACAAAAAAAGAAGCTGCTGCCTTTGAAAAGGAAAAGGCTAAACTGGAAAAGAACCTCTCAGGAATCAAGGATATGACAACACTTCCTGGCGCCCTGTTTGTTGTCGACCCCAAAAAGGAGAAGATTGCTATTGCAGAAGCACGGAAACTTTTTGTCCCTATCGTTGCAATCGTTGACACAAATTGTGATCCCGATGAAGTGGATTATGTTATTCCTGGCAACGATGACGCGATCCGGGCAATAAAACTCATAGCATCAAAGATGGCAGATGCTGTTATCGAAGGGAAAGAAATTCTCTCCAAAACTATCGCTGAAGCAGCCGAAAAACAGCTGGTAGAGGAAAAGATTGAGCAGGAAGAAGAGATCGAGGTGTCAGAATGACGAAAATCTCCGCTGAAACAATTAAAGACCTCAGGGAAAAGACAGGCGCCGGCATGATGGAATGCAAAAAGGCCCTTACCGAAAGTAACGGGGATTTCGAAAAGGCTGTTGACATTCTCAGACAGAAAGGCCTTTCTTCTGCCTTGAAAAAGGCAGGACGAGTCGCATCAGAGGGTCTGATAGATGCCTATATTCATCTGGGAAAGATCGGGGTACTCGTTGAGGTCAATTGTGAGACGGATTTTGTCGCACGTACCGAAGACTTTAAAGAACTCACAAAAGACATCGCCATGCATATCGCTGCAACGAGTCCCCTTTATTTATCAAGAGATGATGTCCCCCAGGACGTCATAGAACGAGAGAAAGAAATATACAGGGCACAGGTGAAAGATAAACCCCCGAAGGTCGTTGAAAAAATTATTGAGGGAAAGCTCGAGAAATTTTATACGGAAGCCTGCCTCCTTGACCAGCTCTTTGTCAAAGATCCCGATCAAAAGCTCCGTATAAGAGATATCATTACAGGAAAGATCGCAAAGCTCGGTGAAAATATTGTATTAAGAAGATTTGTCAGGTTTCAACTCGGGGAGACGGCTGAGGGATAATAACTTGTTTTACAAGCGAATAATCCTGAAAATTAGCGGGGAAGCCATGATGGGAGACAAAGGCTATGGCATTGATTACACTACGGTTGATTTTATTGCTCAGGAGATTAAGGACGCAGCTTCAAGAAACATTCAGGTCGCAATCGTTATAGGAGGAGGAAATATCTTCAGAGGAGTTGAGGCAAGTTTGCAGGGGATTGACCGGGCTTCAGCTGACTACATGGGGATGCTTGCAACGGTGATCAATGCACTTGCCCTTCAGAATATGCTTGAAAAAAAGGGCATACCAACAAGAGTCCAATCTGCCATAGAAATGAAGGAACTCGCAGAGCCCTACATAAGCCGGAAGGCAATTCGCCATCTTGAAAAAGGCAGAACTGTTATCTTCGCAGCCGGAACGGGGAATCCGTATTTCACTACTGATACGGCTGCTGCCCTCAGGGCAATGGAAATAGGTGCTGATGTCATATTAAAGGCAACGAAAGTCGACGGCATATACTCCTCGGACCCGATGAAAGACCCAAAGGCAAAAAAGTATACAAAAGTTACGTATATCGACGTGTTAAAAAAGGGTCTTAGTGTCATGGATTCGACAGCTGTGTCATTATGTATGGACAATGATTTGCCAATTGTGGTATTTAATTTAAGGGAAAAAGGCAATATCAGAAAGATCATCAAAGGGGAAAAGATAGGAACCCTTGTAAAGGGGATAGGCAGTGCAGGAGTTAAAAAGAAAAGCAGCTGAGCGCATGACACGGACTATCGAAGTTCTCAAGAAAGACTTCGCTACGATCAGAACTGGCAGGGCCTCTCTCTCTCTCCTCGATGGAATTCTGGTTAATTACTTTAATACACAAACTCCGCTTCAACAGCTTGCTACCTTGAGCATACCTGAAAGCCGCCAGATAACCATCCAGCCGTGGGACCAAAAGATCATTCCTGATATCGAAAAGGCTATCCTGAAATCAGATCTCGGCCTTACGCCGTCAAACAACGGTAAGATTATCAGGATTATCATCCCTCCACTCACGGAAGAGAGAAGAAAACAGCTCGTAAAGGCCGTCAGGAAAAAGGCCGAGGAAGCAAAGGTTGCTGTGAGGAATATCAGAAGAGATACAAACGACGAGCTCAAGAAACTTGAAAAAGAAAAAAAAATGAGTGAAGACGAAGCCAAGAAATTTCACGATGAAGTTCAGAAAATCACTGATTCATATATTGCAAAAGTAGACGATGTATTGAAGCTTAAAGAAAAAGAGATTATGGAGGTTTAAGATAACCAACCGTAATTTTGTTCTGAAAGTGACAGATGCCAAGCTGTCAGACATTCAAAAAGCCCTAAAGGATGCGGGAATCCAGGTAAGAAGCATTATCGAGGTCTTTAAAGAAGAAAAGAATCAGGAGCAGCCGCAGGAAAAACAGCATGACAGTTAAAAAACAGAAGACAGTTAAGACAAAAAAATCTGCAACAAAGACGTCAAGAAAAGCTCCTCGAGAAAAGACCCGGACCGCAGCAGGAAAAAAAATAAAAATCCCGGCTAAAAAGCTGCCGAAAGCTCCTCAAAAAAAGACCCGAACACAACCAAAGAAAAAGACAGCGAAGACAAAGATAACGCTGCCCAAGTCTGATATACGAAAATTAATAAAGAAGGTAAAGAAAAAACCTGCGCCTAAAGTAAAGAAACCTAAAAAGAGACCTTCGATTACAAGCGAGCAGCTTACGAAAAAAGCTGAGGATGAAAGAAACATCACCTTGAGAAGATACCTCATTAACAAGAGACAGGATATCCTGAGAGAGGCAAAGAACGAGATATCCAAATATATCAAAGGTGAGACAAGACAACTTGTCGAATCAGCACTTGATGACGGAGACTGGTCTGTCATTGACCTCTCTGAGGATATCAGCCTGAGACAGCTCAGTGCTCACAGGGAAAACCTTCTGAAGATTGACGAGGCATTGAGGAAACTCGATGAGGGTACATACGGACAATGTGAAGAATGCGGAGAACCCATAAGCGACGGGCGTCTCAAGGTCCTGCCGTTCGCGATTTATTGTATTGATTGTCAAGAGAGACTCGAACAGATGAAAAAAATAGAGCTGGAAGAAGGTCGGTACTGATTAAATAAGAACCTTATGGTATAAAACATAGGGTTCACATAGAAATCCATCCTTCAGAGATCTTGCCTCCCGGCCTCCTGTATTCTCACAATAAGGACATGTCACGTTATTTGCATTAAACCGTAACTCCGCCGGATTTACATAATAGGTTTATAAAAATATGCTCTAATTGCTTGATAATAGCTACTTAACCAGAAAAATGCATTTATAGGAGGTACGGTTGTCTGAAAAGTCTTTTGCAGCAACACCTTGTTCATGCTGTGATGCAATTCTTGATGTGCATGAGAATATTCGGATACGTTTGAGAATTGCATCAGAGCATATGATAAGATCGTGTTGAAATGGATAGCGAGCGTATTCCCCGTGGTCTTGCCGCAGGGAATCTTCAATCAAAAGACTTTGAGGGCAATTGTGCCTCCGATTCAACAAATCAATTGCATTTTTCGGGTTAAGGATTTTGGAATAACACGTGCAGAGGCTGCGCGGAATTGAGGGGTAATAACGGTAGCAATATATAACATGCTTAAAAGAAATAATGATAAGTTTCATTAGTAAAGAATGTCCCCTAAAATCATCCCTTTAATGAGATTTGAGGCACTGCAAAATTGTTTTGATTTGCATCAAACTTACAATTACAAAGGCATTTAACTTACTAAACCGCAGAATAGGGTAGAGTGAAAGAAGAATTTTCCTTAGAATTGAAATATGTTCTCTTTCAATTTGTATCACTTTCCCCAGTATCTGATTATGAGTCACTGGAAAATCAAGATGGAAGAAGGAATCTCCACGGGTTTGATAATATTTAATGCCGCTTTCTGTATAGATTTTCATAAGTCTGTGGCATACAATATCGTTCCCTCTTTTAAAGAGAATTATATCGCCGATGTTGAAATTCTTTATAGGGCTTACTGTTATTTTATCCCCTGTTGTAATAAGGGGGAACATTGAAGAACCAAATGTAGGCAGACGAACATCAACTCCTTGCCTCAATAATTGCTCTGATATGTTGTTTATTCTAAACAATTCACCTGCTCGTTTAATCAAAGAATTCCTCGAAGCTCAGCTTCGGGATAGTTCATTTTATTTATTTTAGCAGTTTTGCATAGATATGTAACTTCTTCGTTGCAAGTTTTGAAAAAGCATAGCGATCTCTGGCATATTAATACGATGAAAAAGTTTTTTAAAATAGCCTCCCTGAAAATAGCCCTTGAATTTGATAGCAGATGTTGTGAAATATTACTCGATAAGGCGCTGGAAGCATTTGCATCTGAGCCTTTCGAAACCCCTGACATGCGCTTCAGAGTTGACACTATATCGTTGCCACCCCTTGTAAATACATATCAACAAATATTCACATCACATCCCGAAGGGAAATGGATCTTATTTGAAGACAATTTCAAAAAATTATATATAATTGCACTACAACACCATACTAGTAAAGTGCCAGATCAAATTATACAGGCCAACAGAACCTTTAGTCATTTTATTATTTATAAGAATCCGGATAAGCAAACTCCTGTCCCGACGCTAAATTATCCCCTCCATGAACTTGCAGTGCTGGGATATATTAATATTAATAAAATCGGTATCCTTCTCCACTCTGCATGTATTTCATTTGGGGATAAAGGATATCTTTTTGCTGGTTCTTCCGGTGCTGGCAAATCGACGATATCTGAACTCTTCAGAGAAGTTATACATGCAGAGGTCCTTACCGACGAAAGAGTATTGATTAGAAAAGTGAATAATCATTTATTTGTTTTTGGCACTCCATGGCATGGTACAGCTGGCATTTATAAAAATAGGGGTGTTCAACTTGAGAAAATCTTTTTTATTCATCATGGCATCGAAAACAAAGCAAAGGCGATATCAGCAACAGAAGCTTTTAAGCAATTAATCATAGGATGTTTTCCCTTCAGTTGGCATAATGAAGGAATACAATTTAACCTGGAATTTTGTTCCCAAATAGTTAATACAAAGCTATGCTATCGACTGGAGTTTGTTCCAGATTTTTCAATTGTGGATTATATGATACCTTTTTTAGACAGAAAGCCAGCTGAGTAATATATTGCTACACACTGGTTTAGCCTCAATGCTCAACTCCTGCCAGAACATCTAAACCAATAACAGGTACCGTACTGATGCCCCGCAAGTACCAACTGCCCTGTTTTACAAGCAGTCAGTACTGCTTCTTCCGGCGATAATTTGATTTTCCAGCATACGGGTTTCTGCCAAATTTTCTTTTTCATTCTTCCCCCTATCACACTAAAAATCCAAAGCTTTTTTGCCTTGTTTTAGCAATGTCACATAAATAATCAACCTTTTTTGCAATATCTCCGTGTTCGACAATGCTCCATGCTGCGCACTGACCACAGAGGTTGAAAAGATTGCATGTATCGCAGGGCAATATAAATTCCTTTTTTCGGCTTATTGAAGACAGTATGCCCTCTTCCCATATCCAACGCAAATTATGAGTCCTTATAGAAAATCCATCCTTTGCCATCATCATGCATCCTTTGGCAAATCCGTAAGGGTTGATATGAATCATAGTTATGCCAGCGCCGCATTTATATAGCCTGTCATCAGAGGGAGTGTATCCGATAAATTTATCACAGAACTTTTGCCATGCCTCCATTCGCTTAGGAAATGTTTTGTCGAGCTGAACTACATCTTCAGGAGATAAACGATACTGCTCAGGATTTGAGAAATAACTGTTTTCAAGCCGCTTAGTGATGATAGGATCAAATCTGAACTCACATCCCCATTGCTGAGCCATTTTATCCATTGTCTCGATTTCATGCTGATTGATTGTCATAGCCATAGACTTGAGTTTCAGCTTTATCCCAGAGTCAACGATTCTTATTATCCCGTTAATGCATTTTTCATAAGATCCTTTCACTCTGGACACCTTCTCATATGTTTCTTCCGTAGCGCCGTAAAGGGAAATCTCGACAACAAAGGGCGGATATTTGGACAGAAGCTCAACAGTCTTGTCATCAACAAGTGTCCCGTTTGTGAAGAGGGCAATAAGAAAACCCTTCCTTTTTGCATACAGGTATATCTCCTTGAAGTCGGTCCTCAATAGAGGTTCGCCGCCAGTTAGAAGCAGATAGAGCGAACCCATTGAAGCAAGTCCATCAAGGAGTCTTATTACTTCTGAGGTGGTAAGTTCTTCCCTGTTGTCTTGTTGATCTGAAATAGGAATGTTGCAATAACAATGGACGCACTTATTATTGCATCTGTAAGTCAACTCAAGTGTTGCATCTAGCGGAACCCTTTTGTTTGAATTACTGGGATAGATTCTAGTATTGAACTCAACAAACGGGAGGGTTTTCACAATACCTCAATTAAGTTAGCAGTCGCCATTTCATGAACGAATGAAAATACATCATTTTCAAGCTGTTGCTCTTCACCTTCGTATTCTCTTTGGATTTCCTTAACTATGTCCGTTAGTTTTTTCTTGCCATCAATCTTCTCCCATATTATCGCACCGGTCTCGTTAAGATTGAAGATTGATTCTCCATCTGCTACAGATGAGACTAACGGTACAAGGATATACTCATCATCTATCTTCCGAAATACTACATGTTCATTTTTTCTGAGAATGGTATGCATTGATATATCCATAATTAAAAAATAAACGAGAATTTTAAAAAAGTCAATTTATATAATGCCTTAAAGATGCTAATTAGCAACGATTTAACCAGCAGACACTCAAGCGATAACAAAAATTAATCACATCAGTTGTTCTAAATTTGTTATATAGATGACACATTTAAAAAGCTTACGTTTACAGGGATGCTATCTTCAATCAATAATGCTTGATTCTCTGTCAGCAGTCGGTTTAAATACAATATTTGTTAATGTACTCAACATTGGGTAGACAATATCGAGCATGAGGACTTGATGAAGAAGTGAACCGGCGAAACGGCTGCGAAGCAGGGTTTTTAACCGTATTCAACACAATCAGATAGAAGTCCGCAGTGCGCACCTTCAGGTGAACGTTGTACCCGCTGAAGGAGGGTCAGTTGCAGGAGGATTGATGTTGTGAGGATATAATGCTACTTTTCCTTTTCTCTCAAAAATCCTATCCTTTTTCTCGTCTTCTGCGGCGGTTCCATGAGCTGTCTAATAGCCTCAAAAATCATATGTATTTCTTCATCATGTTTTTCCATTTTCCTTTCAAGCTGATTCAATTTGGCGGTAAGTTCTTTATGTGTAGAAAGAATTTCGCGTAACTTAACAAAGGCTTTAATTATATTGATGCTTATTTTAACTGCCCTTTCGCTTTTTAAGACACTTGCAAGCATAGCAACACCATGTTCAGTAAATGCATAAGGTGTAGAACTTGAGTGTTTCATTGTCCGGAACCGGTGACAAATTGTCACCAGTTGACTTCTCTCGTCAGGAGTAAGCTGAAATTTGTCAAGAAAAATAATCAATAGCGGATAAGCAAGTATAGTCACAACTCCTTTGGCACCCCCCTGCCGTACACCTCGTCCAGAATCTCCCGTGCACCTCTTGAGAGGATATCTTCAGCAAGTGCGATTCCAAGGGATTCCGCCTGCTCAGCTCTTCCCTCGATATGTCCCCTGATAAGCCTGTCTCCTGCAATATTTCCAACCAGCCCGTCCAATATCAATTTTGGATTTTGGATTTTGGATTTTGGATTTTGGATTTTTTGCTTTATTTGTGCATATGCCGCGATAGGGACCTGGCATCCGCCTTCAAGGTGTTTCAGGAACGCCCGTTCAGCTTTCACACAGACGGCAGTCTCGGGATGGTTCAACGGAGCAATGAGATTCCGAGTAACCTCATCATCAGCTCTGCATTCTATCCCTATAGCGCCCTGACCGATCGCAGGGAGGCTCACATCAACAGGTAACAATTCAGTTACCCTTTCTAATAATCCTAATCTCCTGATGCCAGCAGCAGCAACTACTATCGCCTCAAACTGGCCTTCGTCAAGCTTCCTTATTCTCGTGTCAAGATTGCCCCTGAGTTGTTTGATCTTTATATCAGGCCTTCTATTGAGCAGCTGGCAGGAGCGCCTGAGACTGCTCGTTCCGACAATTGCCCCCTGTGGCAATGCTTTCAGTTCTGGAATCTTGAATTTTGAATTTTTAATTCTTGAAAGAAATGCATCCCTCGGGTCCTCCCGTTTACAGATCACGGCGAGATGAAGGCCTTCGGGGAATTCGGTCGGTACATCTTTCATGCTATGGACGGCAATGTCTGCGTCATGTTTCAGGAGTGCCTCTTCTATCTCCTTAACAAAAAGGCCCTTGCCACCGATCTTCGCCAGTGGAACGTCAAGAATCTTGTCTCCGGTAGTCTTGATCTTCTTCAGCTCGATCACAAGATCAGGATAAAGTCTCTGGAGCTGTGACTTCACCCATTCTGCCTGCCAGACTGCGAGCTTGCTCCCGCGCGTCCCGATAATAATCCTTTTTCTTTTCACACTACTCTTCGTCAATACCATACAGTTTCCGCACGAGAGCGACCAGGCTCTCCTTGTCTTCAGAACTGTCCTTCAGGGCAGCAGTCGGTGGATGGATGAGTTTATTCATGAGGGCAGTTGCCATGTACTCGATTGCCTCCCTTTCTTTTTCGCCGAGACCTGCAACCTTGTTTAAAAGCCTGTCGAGTTCTTCTTTCTTCATCTCTTCTGCTCTCTCTCTCAGGGCCTTAATGGTCGGAACCGAATCAAGCGATGCCTGCCACTTGATAAAGGTCTCTATTTCCTCTTGAACGATCTTTTCCGCCTTTTCAGCTTCACGCTGCCGTTCAAACATATTCGCATTAACAACACCCTGAAGGTCGTCGATATTATAGAGATAAACATTGTCCAGTCCGTTTATCTCAGGGTCTATATTTCTCGGGACTGATATGTCGATGAGAAAGACCTGGCGCTGTTTTCTCTCTTTCATCACCTTCTGCATCTCGTTTTTTCTCACGATATAATCCGGGGCGCCGGTCGAACAGATGACAATATCAGCATGAACCATCTCGTCTATAAAGGCATCAAATTTAACCGGCCTTCCGTTGAATTCCTTTGCAAGGTCACATGACCGCTCGTATGTCCTGTTTGCGACCATGACTTCTTTCACTCCATTCGTGATCAAGTGCCGTGCTGCAAGTTCAGCCATTTCACCTGCGCCCAGGAGCATGCATGCCCTCTTTGAAAGATCTATGAAGATTTTCCTTGCGAGTTCAACAGCTGCAAAACTTATCGAGACGGCATTCTCAGCTATCCTTGTCTCTGTCCTCACCCTTTTTGCAACAGAGATCGCTTTCTTCATGACCTTGTTCAGAAGGACTCCGGTGGTTTTTTTCTCAAGAGCAAGCTCAAACGCCTCTTTCAGCTGTCCGAGTATCTGGGGTTCACCAACTATCATGGAATCGAGACTTGATGCAACCCTGAAGACATGTTTTACCGCATCGATATCATCAAACATATAGAGTGCCTTATCAAGTGAAGTTCTCTTGATATTGTGGAACTCTGCAAGAAACTCCCTGATAGATTCAGCTGCCTTTTCTTTATCATGCACATTCGCGTAGAGCTCCACCCTGTTACAGGTAGACAGTATGACAGCCTCATGTACCTCAGGAAGTTCTTTGAACCGCATGAGACCTTCAAGGAGCTTCGGTCCGTCAAAGGCAAGCTTCTCCCGCACGTCAACATCGGCAACCTTATGATTGAGCCCTACAACCAATACTCTCATAAGAATACGTGGAGACCTTTCCTGAGCAGTTTAATGCCGAAAAAGGCGATAAGGATCGTTAAAAAACCGACTATCGATAACAGAGCAGCCCTTCTCCCTCTCCAGCCAGCAACAAGCCGGGCGTGGATAACGATAGCATAGATAAACCAGGTAATAAGTGACCATACCTCACGTGCATCCCAATTCCAGTAACTTCCCCAGGCACTCTCGGCCCAGAGAGCACCTGTTATAATTGCGAGGGTAAGCAGGGGAAACCCCATCTTTATCAACCGGTAATTTATTTCGTCCAGTATCTGAAGGCTCGGGAGTCTCCCGAATAATCCGCCGAGATTTTTGGATTTTACATAGTGTTCTTGCACGAGGTACATGACACCTATGCAGAATGCAAGTGCAAAGGCAGCGTTACCGAGAAAGGCAAATACAGTGTGTATGCCAAGCCAGGAACTCTGCAACACGGGACTTAACGGCTTTATCTCGCGTGGCACCATGGAGGAAAGCAGCATAAGGATAAATACAACAGGCATGATAAAAGAGGAGAGGAGGACAACCCTGTACCGTACCTGTAATATAAAAAAAATAAGAACAATGCACCAGGCAAAAAACGATGTTGCCTCATGCGCATTCGTTATGGGGATATGACCGGCATCGACGTAACGATAGACAATGCATAGGGTATGAAGAACAAACCCAATGGCAGCAAGCATGACGATTATCCGGGACGTGATCTTTGAGCCTTTGAAGAGTTCTATGATGCCAACTATGGTTGCTGCAAAATAGAAGGTCAGGGCAAGTTCAAATAAGAGTAAGCCCATCAGAAACAACCAAGCTCACATTTGGAAATCCTGACATTGAGCTCGTCAGCAGTCTTTCCGACCTCCCGGTATGGAACAGCGAGCTTTTGAGCAATTTCCCTGGCAACAGGGCACGGGAGTCTTCCGTTGACTGTCTTTTTCTTAATCTCTTCTGCTATCTTATTGTTCATTTCAAAAATTCGTTCATGAGATCATTATGGCACGTGTACCATATTTTTTTAAGAAATGCTCCCCTCATTGCTGTCCAAAATAACCTGCGGAAAAGGAAGCCGGGTGCTGAATAAACACAATGACGACACCGTATAAAGAAAACATCCTGTTTCCCTGTGACATTCTATGAGCGTAATCAGGAAAACTTCTGATAACAGAACCGGGGTATGCCATATTAATTATCATGTCGATTCAGTGTGTTTATGAGGTATCCGGCCTCCCTTTGAAATTTATTTTGGACAAGCATGTGCTCCCCTTAAATTTTAAAATATCGGGTTCTAAAACTCAACGAACCCTTCATCTGTGATAATCTTTGAGATGTTTGGTGTCCTCATTGTACACGATGTGATTATCACCATGCAGCGTTTTTATTTACACCAATAATTCCAGCGTCAATTTGTTATATTAAAATAAAAGGCATCGAATGTATACCAATAAAAACAGTTATTAATGTCAATGAAGCTCCCTGGCGCAGAGACGGCGGGTTATCATGCAGTAAACTCTATTATTTTAAAAAATCCCCCCTCGACCCCCTTTGGAAAAGGGGGTGAGGGAGAGGGAACCCCCAACAAAGACTGTGGGATATTGAAAATTTAATAAATTATGATTACTGTCCTGCGGAAAAGACTGTCATGCATGCTTATCATCACTTTCCTCGCACTCTTTCCTGTCCGCTTAGAGGGGTTTTCCTTACAAAAAACAATAGACCATACTGTCCTTTCACATGTCCGTTCACTTATTAAAAAACATATTATTGAAGCGGGTTCACCCCCACAAATCACAATTAACGGAGAACCTATCTACGCCACGTTCATGCTTGAGATCTTCTATAAGAGAAAAGATTTTCAGCCAGCGTGGGTGATTAATGAAATCAAGCTCGGGCAAGCACATCATTTAGTTGAAATGATCGAAACTTCCTACCTTGAAGGGCTGACACCGGACCACTATCATCTCAGAACGATTAAAGCACTCCTCAGCGAGGTGCACGAAAACAGAAATAAAAAAGCTCCTCAAGACCCCGAAAAGCTCTTTGATCTCGATTTGTTGCTTACTGACGCCTTTCTCCTCCTGGGTTGTCATTTTTCGGCAGGATGCGTCAATCCGGTAACAGTCGAGGCAGAGTGGTTTACGAAGCAAGGCAAGTTAGATGCAGCCGCTGTCCTGGAAATAGCCCTGAGGGAAAACCGCATAAAAGACACCTTACAGGGCCTCCTTCCTCCTCAAGACAGCTATGCAAAGTTAAAGCAAGCGCTGAGCGCCTACAGAAAGATCGCGATAAAGGGCGGATGGCCGTCAATTCCGCAAGGTCCCTCCTTGAAAATAGGGTTCCGGGATGAGCGGATAATACCACTGAGACAACGTCTCATCCTTTCAGGACACCTTGACCTTGATGATAATGTCCCGACAGTGACGTTTGACAGCGCACTCGAAAATGCAGTAAAAAAGTTCCAGAAACTCCACGGACTAGATACTGACGGTGTCGTCGGCCCCTCCACCCTGAAAGCCCTGAATGCTTCAGCTGAAGCACGGGCCCGCCAGATAGAGTTAAACCTGGAGCGCATGCGCTGGATATACAGGGATCTCGGTCAGCGCTACATCACAGTAAATATTGCAGATTTTACCCTGGATCTCGTTGAGAACAATAAAAAGAAACTCTCCATGAAGGTTGTCGTAGGGAAACCGTTCTGGCATACCCCTGTCTTTAGTGACAAGATGACCTATATTGTACTCAACCCTTCGTGGAATGTCCCTCACAGTATAGCTGTGGAAGAAACAATTCCGAAGATTAAAAAAGACCCCGATTATTTAGTAAAACAGAACATGAAGATACTGAAGGACTGGAGTGAAGATGAAGAGGAAATTGACCCGAACAGTATTGATTGGCAATCTCTGGATGTCCGGAATTTTCAGTACAGGTTTCGTCAGGAACCAGGACCCCTGAACCCCCTCGGCAGCATTAAATTTGTTTTCCCCAATGAATTTGGCGTTTACCTCCATGACACGCCGAGTAAAAAACTCTTTGCAAAGAGCGTGCGGAGTTTCAGTCATGGCTGTATTCGTCTTGAAAAACCGATCGACCTCGCAGAATACCTGTTGAATGATTCCCCGGATTGGACACGGGAAAAATTACTGACTGAGATCGGTACTGGAAAAGAGCAGAAAATAAGGCTTCCAAAACCTGTTGATATCCATATCCTCTACCTCACCGCCTGGGTTGATGACAACGGTCTCCTTCATTTTCGTGATGATATCTATGGAAGGGACGAGCGTCTTGACAAATCCCTCAGAAAGAATCCGCCTCGGGCACTAACGGAAAAATCACTATAGCATCCAATATTATTGATATACATTATTCCCGATTTTTACCTTATCGACGAAAAAAAGCTCACAGGCATTGGCACCGTGGTCTTTGCGCGTGAGGCTGGAGTTCCAGAATACTTTTCCTCCCTTATAGGTACCTTCTAAAAACACCAAATACCCTTCAAGAACAACTTTTTGCTTTTTCCTAATTGATTTGAGTGCTTTGTGTACATTCTCTGTGGCAGGGATGATATGATTGTTCGCAGAATGATCGCCAATATAACCACCGGTCAGAGGGCTTTCTGAATCATATTGAAAATAATACCAACGGTCGCTCTGTCTGTAATTAATATGTTTATCATACCGGGGTTCTGTCAATTTCCCCCACGCAAGAACGAGATCAATCGGTGCGATCTTTCCGGTCCATCCATGCGAATAAGACTTCTTGCTCATCACCATCACCGATGCCTTGTACTTTGCCTTTGGTTTCAGTTCAAAAACGCCGTTCTCGATTTCCAGCGTAATAATATCCTCTGGATTAGCAGGTACCTGTATCGGATCCTGCAATGTGTCAATCTCTCCGTGTGCCGCTGCTGTAGGCTCTGGTTTGCTACAGCCGCCTACAAGCGATATCACTATACATAAACAAAGAAGGTATGCAATCGATTTATTCATTGTTAATATCTCCGCGCTTTTCTCTCTATATATCTAATATTATCTTAACCATCACATAAACTTTTGTCGAACACAAAGAGAAGCGTGGGATAAGTTTTATACACAGGCTCTGGAAAAAATACAGTCTTGTTGTCAGTACGGAGAGCCGCTAAGTATTCGGGACGGTGTGCAATGATGTCCGTTCAGATTCTCAACAGACTGTCTTTACTCGAATTATCTTTATAGATAAAGTAGTAGGAATAAAAAAGTGGTGCTTGCTTCCCCCCATTTTCAGCAGATTGTACATCCTGAGACATACAGCTTAAGACTCTTACGTCTACAACCTCTACGTCCTGCGACCTTACAACCGGTTCGCTGAATCTGAGGGGAGCAAGGACACCACCTTTGGTGAGCTTACTCTTCCTGACTCATTTATACCTCAATCTGCATTGCTTGTCAAGCTTTTTCTCTGTTTTGAATTTTCTCTTGCATCGTCAGAGAAAAAATAGTGCATTTGGAGAATATACATCTTTACTCTCTATGTACACCGATCGCTGCAAGATCCTTATAATCGTATGTAACCGTACCCTGTTCATCCTGATACAGTGTGCCGAATATATGCGTTGCATTCGTTTCTGTTATTTCAAACTCCTGTCTGTAACCTATTGGAAGATTCTGATTAGATATATTGATAATGCCAATGACTCTTTTAACAAACTCCCACTCTAAGGGTCGTAGTGGTGACGGCTGGCAACCGATGAATAAGGAGTAACAAGAACCTGAGGAGCTATAATCCGTCTCTTCAACGACATATGTGTAAACAATATTATCAGAGTTAATTTGTGTTGATACTCCTATTATTCTTTGACCTGCGATTTCTTGCTCTTCAGAAATATCATAATAACTGCAAGTAATATAGCCAGGCTCGTCACATTTGATCCGACCAGTTTCCATTGTATAATTTTTTCTTGCTGAATTTTCAGCTAGAGTAATATTCTGCCGTAGTCCATTGACGTTATAAACAAATTTATAAGTAATCTCCGCTCTATTATTGTCTATATGCGGACTCTTGTATAAATTGTAACTGGGATCAGTCCATATGAATGTTTCCTCAGAATTATAATCTTTTCCCACTTTTCTATAAAACATAATGAAATATTTGTCTTCACAAAGATTGTCATACGCCATAACATAATGATCGATGCCAGTATCTCTTTTATAATCAACATCATATTTGTCAGATGAAAAGTATGATGTATAATTTCCTGTATCTTCTTCAATGATTTCATCACCAAGGAGTAAGAAATTGTTATTGGTTATATCGGTAATATATTCATTATTCTGGGAACTCGAATGTCTTGCTTTAAATCCTTCTTGATTAAGTTTCCTATATACCACCTTATCTTTACTTATAACAGCAATCATACTGTGCGTTGTATCATTTACTGTTTCCGTATAGTTGTAATAATCGCCCTCAAGGACATGGTTTTTTTCATCTTGAGCAATAACATTACCTAAAACATACCTGTCACTTTTATCCTTATAGAGAATAAATTTTTGATCATCTTTATCATGCCAAACTGTGATGGCATAGGCATCCATGATTTTAGGGTTACTTCTTGACATAACGAAATTATGCCTGCCACCGGCATCCAACCTTGCATCTTTAAGAAAGGGATACACATTGACGTTAGGATACCCATCTAAACTCGTAGATCCTATAACGTATGGAGCGTTTTCCGTAAAATTATCTGGCCTATATAAAGTGCGGGATCCTGATATTGTCCATACTTTATCCGGTTCATAATAAATTGTTACTTCACCAACTCCATACCTCGAAAGAGTTGGATATTTAAGACATATTGATTCTTCATAGGGAGGCGAGGGCCTATATGGCGGCAAAGAAACAACGTGTTCATTTTTATTAGGATGAGACTGAATAGTTGGGATGGTAGAACCGGATAAAGTCGATTTATTCTCAATCTGTTCCGGGTCGGCAGACACGAATTCATATCTGCCGTTTTTTACAGAGTATCGGAATGCCGCAAAATCCTTATCTTTCATGTTAACAAGGAAGATATAGTATCGACCAAGTTCAACCTCTTTCCCTATGACAGCGTCTTTTTCTTTTCCCAGTTCACCCCGGAAGACGAGCATGTATTTACCGTCTTCTTTCATACTATCCGGTGGTGTAAACGTAATGCCTGAACTTTTGCTCTTCCTGCCTATGCTGAGCTTGCTATCCCAGGCTATTTTTCTCTTATCATATGCATCGTCATACCAGAGTTCAAATGTTCCATCCATGTCTTCATCGGTTTTATTCTCAATCACATAGCCTGAACCTGAATTGTCAGGAACCATGTCAATGTCACCTCTGAAGAAATAATTCAAAAGACCGGCAGAGTAGCCAACAGCACGGGGGATGAGTTTTGAGGCGTAGTCTTCATGACATTTCTCGTCGCGGTAAAATGAACGATAAAAAAGGGTCCCCTCTCCAAACATTTTATAGAGTTTACCTGTCCAGCGACTCGCTCTTACAAAATTATCTATGACCTCTCCGTCTCTTATTTTTTTTATGTAAATCCCGCTGTCTTTAATTCCATCTTCTGCAATCTGTGTTACTAAAGGTTTTACTTGTAATAAATATTCCTCGAGATCTGTGCTCGATTTTTGCGGATACGGGAAATAGTGCCTGTGATCCGGTGAATATCTTTCCGCGGCAAAGATTGTATCACCGCTAAAGAAATTCGAATTCGTATATTCGGACAGACCTATGGCAAGGCTGGTTGCTTTATTATTTGTAAAAAACTGCGATGGATTTTCTATGACATATTGATTTGTATCATAAAACTGGGAAATCGGGACAAGATTTTCATAAGATACCGTCAACGATACATTTGGAATGAATTGCCCTGCACGTGATGCGTGTGCATTAACAATTGCCTGGTTATTCTTTGCCCACGTTTCAAAATATTGGCTTCCATTAAACCGATTTTTCCCAAAAATTGAATCCTCAGGATGCGCATCATTGCGAACATGGTCGGGAACGGTTTTATCCTGGATAAGATGTATTTGATGCCCCAGACCTCTGAACATTTTAGCGAAATTTTCCTGTCTTTCTGAATCAGTCATTGATGTAAGCGCACGGTAGTAATAGTCTCTTGCTTTTTGCCAAGACCAATCCTCTCCAACAGAACTCTGCTGATATGAGCCATCCTGTGACCAAAGGAGCGAGGATTTTCCCTTTAAGGGGATCACGATGTTTTCATCAAGGCCAGCTTGATTCCATTCCTTCAGTGGATTATGGAAATGGTTGAAAGAACGTAAAGTTGGCTTGTCTTCATATTCAGCGCCTTCTTGAAGCCATTTTGTGATAGACTTTTCTTCACTCCATTTGATGCTCGTGTCAAGCGCATCAACAAATCCAAAATTTTTAAGGTAGTCACCTTTATTCTTGCTTAAAACAGAGTTTTTCGCTGCATATTGCGCAAGATATTTATGTGTGGTTTTATCATCCCACGATAAAGCAATATTAATGAAAATAACACCAATTAGAGCGAGCATTATTAGACTAATGAACGGTTTCTTCATTTTTCGCACCGTCCTCCTTCTAAATCGTAAGGTTTACGTCCTTGTTCTAATAACTCCTTATTGACTTCCTTCGGTAGTATTTTTATGTTTTTTGGGAGGCAAGAATGAGTTATATTTTCTTTCTTGTCATATCTCTCACCAATATAAAAATCAGGTGCGCCCTGTCTCTTCCTTTCTTCCATCGTCAACTTTTTCAGGCGTATAATCACTTTACCGTCTTCAGTTTTAAAAGTCCTTTTCAATTCCTTCCATGTCATCATGCCGATATATTCATATCCTGCTTTAAATATCAGAACATCCATAGGTGTCACATTACTTACTATCAACAAACCCTGCCCTGGAACAGAAAACTCTCCGTTCTCGTCTGTTACGGTCTCTCTTGCATCATAGTATTCGCTCACTCCTCCACCCGGAGTGATATGTTCTTTATTCCATACCCCAAGGACTACAACACCCTCTATCGGGTCACCGGTATCTGCATCTATTACCCTTCCTTCATATGGTCCGTCATAACGGATTGCAGAAGCACAACCTAACGGAATAATAATTACTAAGACAGTTATAAACGCTATAAGCATGTTGTTTTTCATTTCATGCTCCTTTTTTTCAGTATCGGTATATTTTCCATATTCCGTCCCTATCCATTACAAAATAAATGTAATAAGTAATGGTTTCAATGCTGCCGCCATACATCTCATTTTCCCTTAAACGATACTTTGCGGTATTACTTTTTACGTAAATAAGCTGAATATCCTGCATTTCCTGAACAAGCTGTGGCAATTGATCGGGAAAAGCTGTGTAGATGTCGCTGTAAAGCTGTTTGGATTCTTCGAGATAATAATTCAATGCGCCATCTATATCCTGCTCTACAAGACAGTCTTTCATCCTCTCCCATTTTCCTTTGAGCAGAGTGTCTATTTCCGTCTTCGAGAGCACCGTCACAGCAATTGTATCAGAATATGTGTTGCCCAGATCATCAACTGCTGTTACCGTCGGGTAAAAAATGCCTTCAGAATCATAGGTATGCTCAATATCTTCAAATGAAGTTCCGCTGCAATCAAATACTCCGTCTCCCTCAAAATCCATCCGGTATGAAACAGGGATGAAGGAAGTTGAGGTTGAGAAATAAGTTGTTAATGGTGATATGCCGCTGGTTATGTTTGCTGAGAGTTCTACCTGTTGGGCAGTATCATTTGCATATATTATTATTGTTTCTGAATCTGTATTTCCGTTAGAATTGGTTGCAGTTGCTGTTAGTATATTTTCTCCTGTTGTGAGCGGTATATTATTCACTATCCATTCGTTACCAATGATTTCGGCAATGATTCCATTGACCGTTACACCGATATCCTTTGTGTCTGCCTGAACGGTTCCCTGAACGATTACCTTTGATTTGTTGATTGTCTCTCCACCTGATGGCGATGTTATCGTTATCTCAAGGGGGGACGTAACTTGAAAGATAACTTTGTTTGAATTACCGCCACCAGGTGGAGAATTGTAAGCCATGACTTCATAGTGACCGGGTGTTTTGAGGTCTTCCGATGCCAGGCCTGTCCGGAGCTCTGTTTTGGTTATACAATATGCAGGTTTCTTTACACCATCGTAGAAAACGGCTGTATCATTAAAAAATCCTGTCCCATAGAGATGAAGAGTGAGGCCATCTATCCCTGCTTGAGCATCTGATGGTTCAAGGGATGTTATGGATGGGACGGGATTCATTACCGTAAAACCGATACTGTTTGATATCCCGCCTTCAGGCTGGGGGTTTATAACATTTATAAAAAATATACCCGCATCTGAAAGCATTTCCGCAGGAATAGTCGCCTGGATTTGTCTGTTGTCTATGAACATTGTCGATAAGGGTTGGTTCCCAAGACAAGCTATAGATGAAGACATAAACTTTTTGCCTTCTACAGTTATTGATAGATCGCTATCCCCCCTGACTGTACTCTGCGGAACTACGGATGTTATTTCAGGCACAGGGTTGGGGAGCTGTATCAACGTGAGACTGTCCGTCTTGGAATCTACAACTGCTGCCATATTGGTAAAATTATTGACTGCAACTCCTCTCGATTGTTTGTTTAAGGCATACGTTTGGATAACCTTTCGGGTATCAAGATCAATGAGGAGCAGGGTTTTGTCTCCATCACAAATGACAATGGCACGATTATCCAAAAGATTAATAGCGACGTATACCGGATGTTTGTCTACCGGTATGGCGTATATCTCCCATGTTTGAAGGTCCATGACAGTCATGGAATTATCCTTTTCATTTACAACAGCAGCAATATGTGTCTCCGGATTTATAGCTATTGCCTTTGGATTTTTTCCTACGCTCATCCTACTTATTTCCTGGTATGTATCCAGGTCAATTACCGAGATAGTATTATCCTTTTTATTTATAACTGCTGCAACATTTAGCAAAGGATCTACTGATACATCTTTTATCTTTTCCCCGGTAGGGATAACATGAGTAACACTCAAACTCGTCAGATCTATAACTGATAAATATTCATCCTTATGATTTGCTACGAGACCTGTATGATTTAAAGGATTTACTACAATTCTTTCTGGTTTGTTACCTACTGGTATTGTTGAAATTATCTTATACGCATCAAGATCTATTATCGAGACTTTATCATCGCGGCTATTTCCAATAACTGCGATATTAAGCTCTCTATCAATAGCAACCCCTATCGGTGCTTTCCCGACAGGTAATGTTGAAAGGACTGTTTCTGTTGTTAGGTCTACTATTGATACTGAGTCATCCTTTTTATTGGTTATTACCGCAATATCAGTAACCGGATTAATTGCTATTTCGCATGGATTTGATTTAAGGGGTATCACCGGTGTTTTTATACAAGAATAAATATGTTCCCTGAATAAGAAAAATAAAACGCCAACTATGAACAAAAGAAAAAATATGTAACGGAAAAATGTGCGCCCTTTCATATAAACACCTCCTGCTTTTCAAAGGCGCAATAACTATATCAGCAAGACTCCTTTGTTTTCTCAACACTTCTTGGCTTTTATTTAACATTTTGTAACTTTCTGCACCAGTTACCCTTTACTGCTTTAACTGATATGAATTTCCGGCTGAATACTTCATCAGTGATATACTGTGGAAGCTAAAGATTGCTCTTAACCAGAAAACTGCATTTTGCGGGTTAAAGACATGGATGATGTCCTCAAAGATAAAATTAATGAATTAGTCAATACTATGTGTCACGTCAAGTTGAATACCCCTTTCGCGGCTTCATTTCATAACGCAATTTGCTGCATTACATATTCCCCCATCTGGAATCTTCTTTTTTAATCTCCCGAGCCTTATTCTTGCCGCAGATATCGCAATGCAATCGTAGTCCGCTTTTTTGTCCGTGTTCACACATATGGTTCTATTCGTGTTTGAAAGCCCCCTTTCATTAAATTTTATATGAGCGACCCGTATGTTATTCCACGTAAGGGGCAGGTCCTGATAGAGGTTTTTCTTCAACAAGGGTATCGGGTCATTGTATCCGTCTGGGCGATTACTGTCTGATGCGGTGAGATATCTATCGCCATCCGGCCAGGGGTGGATATCTTCCTGTACCATATAATGCGTTTGTGCCAAACTCACAAAGTGCGCCCTTCTTCTCAGCATCGCCCTCACCCGCGCACCCATCAAGTCAAGGTGCATTTCCCTTATCTGAGCCTCCACCCTGTATTTGCCGATCCAATCCGCGTACTCAAACCAAAGTGCAACAGTTAGAATGCAAATGATAGAGACGGCGACGAGGAGTTCTATAAATGTTATCCCGTTATCTTTTACAGCAATCATACGCAGCTTCGCTGTTCATGTATATTGTTCACAATATCGAGCACGCATACATTGGCAGAAACCTATAAGGCAGGATTTAGATTAGAGGAACAACCCGGATTTTTCTCAACACTTCTTGGCTTTTAGTAAACATTCTGTAATTTTTCCCGTGGCAGGAACAAACCATCCCGGGGGAGGTACGCGGGAATAAGATTATCGGGATACACACATTGGATGGGACAGGAATAGCCGGCTTCTTTAGAAAAGACGAACTATTGGGGAGCACGCACCCCTGCCAGTGAGCCCGTGATGAGAAACATTATCTGAACATTCCATCGTTTCCCCTCTTTATACGCTTTTTATGAACAAGCTCCATGATATAGTCGACGCACTCCTGTATATCACCCCATCGGAATCCCTGAGAATGCTCCGGCATACCCTTTGGAGGTTCTTTGCCATAAATAACGACATCTGCCATTCGCAGACTATTTTCCGCTCCTTCTTTGAACTCCTTCCCGTCACCTGATACGAATACCACGATATCAGGTTTCAAGAACTCCACCGCACTGTTCCCCTCAACGAGGATGCCTTCAAGATCATAGAGCCTGTCCAGTGCCATCGGAAGAATTTCCGCCAAATCAGCCTGTGGTGCCTGCACCCAGAGCACCTTTTCAGAACCTGAATCCAATAATCTCTTCGTATCCTTCCCTTCCTCTGAAAGAGCGGCTCTATCGTCCGTTACAGAACAGTAGATTGCGGTCTTTGTATACTTTATCGATCCCCAGCCCTTCAGCCGCTGGAGAATCAAAGAAGCAACCGTTGTTTTTCCTGCACCGCTACAGGCGCCGCTGATACCTATTATGAAAGGCTTCATTGTATTGTGAGTTGAGAATCGACAATCACGGAATTCATAAGCGAAGAGCGCAGGGCCGAGAGCCGGGAGCAAAACGAAGACGTAAAGCGTGCGCAGTAAAGTATAATGTGTTTTTAAGCTTAAATATTAACACTTATTAAGGGTTGCATAATTGAATGCACATTTATCCGGAAAATCTCCCCGCCCCCTTTTTACCAAATCCCGAAAGCTTTCGGGACCTTTGGCAAAGGGAGGTTAGGAGGGATTTTTTGATAATCATGCGCATACTGTTTCGACACTGTTAATAACACTTATAACTGTTTTTGATTTTCACTCCTGTATTCTACAATCATAACTTCCCTATGTGGTTTCGACCGTAACCTCTTCTGAAGGGACAGTCACCGTTTCCTTGTATCCGCACTCCTTTTTGTGACAGAAATGGATGGTATTCCCCGTCTTATCCCTTTTTTCAAGGAGAAAATCAGCGCCGCAGTCCGGACATTTTTTTTGAACAGGCCTGTACCATGTCGCGTATTTGCACCGGGGATAATTACTGCAACTCCAGAACGGCTTTCCTTTTTTTGAACGCCTCTCAACGATATCTCCTCCGTCAAGAGGGCACTTGACCCCGATAGAAAGAGACTTTGTATTTTTACATTCCGGATATGTTGAGCATGCAAGGAATTTCCCGAATCTCCCGGACTTTATCACCATGTGTGAACCGCACTTTTCACATATCTCATCTGTCTGCTGGAGAACCTGCTCCGAATTGTTTGCCTTGTCATTGCTGTTTTCTGCAACCGGTTTCGTGTTTTTACACTTTGGGAAACCGCTGCACGCGAGAAATCTTCCGTGTCTCCCCCATCGTATTACCATTGGCTCACCGCACTTCTCACACACTGTTTCAGTTGGGATGTCTCTTGGTTTTACCTTTCCTTTGATTTCAACAGCCTCCTGGAGTTCATTGCTGAAAGGCCTGTAAAAATCATTGACAACATTTATCCACTGCATCTTACCGTCTTCAATGCGGTCAAGCTCATTTTCCATCTTTGCTGTAAAACTCACGTCCATGAGTCCGGGAAATCTTTCAACGAGATAGTCATTCACAACGACGCCAAGCTCGGTGGGGGCAAATTTGCCGTCACGCTTCTGGATGTATTTCCTGTCCTGTATAGTCGAGAGGATTGCAGCATATGTACTCGGCCTTCCTATGCCCTGTTCTTCCAATGCCTTGACAAGTGATGCCTCTGAGTAGCGTGGAGGCGGCTGGGTGAAATGCTGTTTCGGTTGTACATTGAGAAGCCTTAAAGTCTCACCCTCTTTCAGGGCAGGGAGTACTGATTCTTCCATATCTTCTCCATTGTCTTTCACTTCCGTATAAAGGGCCATAAAGCCATCGAAACGGATGACGGTTCCCGATGCACGTAATTCATAAGATAAGGGAGTTGTATTTATCAAGAAAGTTGTCTGCTCCAGTTTTGCCGGAGCCATCTGGCTCGCAATAAACCGGTTCCAGATAAGTGTATAGAGTGCGTATTGTTCTTTTGAAAGGAACTGTTTTATCTCATTCGGCCTTTTGTCAGGGTATGTCGGCCTGATTGCCTCATGTGCCTCCTGTGCAGATGCCTTACTTTTATATACGGGGGGTTTCTCAGGCACATAATCCTTTCCATATAGTTCCCTAATCACGTTTCTCGCCCAATCCTGCGCCTCTTTTGCAACCCTGTGGGAATCCGTTCTCATATAGGTAATAAGTCCTACAGCTCCTTCTTCCCCGAGTTCAATCCCTTCATAAAGCTGCTGTGCTATCATCATGGTCTTTTTTGCCGGCAGCCTCAGTTTCCTCACTGCCTCCTGTTGCAACGTACTCGTGATAAAGGGCGGATACGGCTTCCTGCTTCTCTGTTTCCGCTCTATCCTGCTCAGCACAAACTGCTTGTCTTTTATGTCATGGACAACTCTATCTGCTGTCTCTTCATCTGTAATAAGGAATTTCTTGTCGGTCTTTGTCTGTTGACCGATTTTGCTGAGCTTTGCCCAGAATGCCGGAGGAGTTGAGCCTTCGAATTCTGCATTGATACTCCAGTATTCCTCTGACTTGAATGACTCGATGTCACGTTCGCGGTCAACGATCAACCGTACTGCAACAGACTGAACCCTTCCCGCACTTAATCCCTTCCGTACTTTTCTCCAGAGAAGGGGACTGAGTTTGTACCCAACAAGCCGGTCGAGTATCCTCCGTGCCTGCTGCGCCTCAACCTTATTCATATCAATCTTTTCAGGCCTTTTGATTGCTTCCCGAACAGCCCGCTCTGTTATTTCGTAAAATATGATCCTGTATATCTTGTCGTTTAATGACCTTGTTTTCTTGTCTTTAACTTCGGATGCAATGTGCCATGCAATTGCCTCACCCTCCCTGTCAGGGTCAGGGGCGAGATATATGACGTCGGCATCTTTTGATTCCTTCTTTAATTCCTTGATTATTTTCTCCTTGCCCGGGATTACCTGATACTGTGGTTTGAAATCATTATCAACATCAACGCCGATATCCTTTTCAGGAAGGTCTTTTATATGTCCGATTGATGCCCTGACCGCAAACTCTTTTCCGAGTATCTTATGGATAGTCTTTGCCTTGGCCGGTGATTCGACAATAACGAGTTGTTTCATGCCAGATAAAACCTCTTTCCTGTAGTTTGTTTAACGATGCCTTTTAATTCCAACGAAAGAAGCATGCCGAGCACTGTCGATGACGGCAACCTGCTCTCCCTGGAAATACTGTCTATCTGCCTTGGCTCCATGGAAAGGAATGAACAGAGTTCCTGTTCCTGCCCTGTCAAATCGACTTTTAAACTGTCCCGGGATTTTATGAACCCCTTCAGAACAGGTGCGAGCTCTTCAACGATATCGTCTGTATTTCTTGTCAGTACCGCGCCCTTTCTGATAAGCTCGTTGGTGCCCTCTGATGTCGGTGCGGTAATTTTACCGGGAACTGCAAAAACCTCTCTGCCCTGATCAAGAGCGTATGTTGCCGTAATGAGAGAGCCGCTGTCAGATGTTGCCTCTACGACGAGCACACCGAGTGACATGCCGCTGATTACCCTGTTTCTTCGCGGGAAGTTCTCCCTGTTTGGCGGTGTTCCGGGAGGAAACTCACTGATAACGCACCCTGCGCCCGCGATCCTCTCCATGAGCATCTTATTCTCCGGAGGATACGGCACATCAAGCCCTGACCCGAGCACCGCAATGGTCCTTCCACCAACACCCAGTGCCCCCTTGTGTGACAGGGCGTCTATGCCCCGTGCCATACCGCTGACGATGCTAAACCCCATGGATGCGAGATCCCCTGCAATCCTCTCGGCAACTGCTGCCCCGTACGATGAAGGCTTGCGAGAACCGACAACAGCCAATGCGTATCTGTCCCGTGTCTCGATATGCCCCCTGACATAGAGGACGACCGGCGCATCATCTGTTTCCCTGAGCAATTCCGGGAAAGAGGGGTCTTCAAAGCTCACAGCCTTTATCCCACTCTTTTCAAGAACCTCTACCTGTTTCTCGACATCGGGCCATGATGAGAACGATTTTATGTTGCGTGCCCTGTTCATTCCTATCCCCCCCTTGGCAACGAGGTCTTCAACTGTTGAATGAAATATTTTCTCGGTTGTCCCGAATACAGAGAGCAGTTTCCTCGAACCTACTGGCCCGAGATCCCGCAACATGGTCAGTGCTATAGAATACCGGATATCTGACATGGGTACGTAACGCCCTTAACGCTCTTTTTTCAGTTTTTGTATTCGCAGCCGTAATGCATTGAGTTTAATGAACCCGTCGGCATCGCTCTGATTATATACATCTTCTGCCTCAAAAGTTGCAAGCTCAGGGCTGTAGAGAGACCGGGGAGACTTTCTTCCAACAACATAACAATTGCCCTTGTACAGCTTGACCCTGACGGTTCCCGTAACATCTCTCTGCACGTCGTCGATAAGGTTCTGGAGTGTATTTCTCTCCGGAGAAAACCAGTACCCGTAATAGATAAGCTCGGCATATCGTGTTACTATTGCATCCCTGAGATGCAGTATTTCCCGATCAAGGGTAATGGATTCTACCGCCTTGTGGGCACAATGAAGCATGGTCCCTCCCGGAGTTTCGTAAACACCTCTTGATTTCATCCCTACATACCTGTTTTCGACGATATCAATCCTTCCGATTCCGTGTTCACCCGCAAGGAAATTTAAACGTTCAAGGAGAACCGCAGGCGCCAGCTTGCCATTATTCAATGCAACAGGATTCCCTCCCTCATATGAAATTTCGATATATTCCGGCCTGTCAGGCGCCTTCTCAGGCGGTGATATCATGGTATATAAATACTCCGGCGGTTCTTTCCACGGGTCTTCAAGAATACCACCCTCATAGCTGATATGGAACAGGTTCCTGTCAATACTATAGGGCTTTCCCGCCGTGGCAGTAACAGGAATACCGTGCTGTTCTGAATACTCTATCAGAGACTGCCGCGAACTAAACTGCCACTCCCTCCATGGTGCAATAACCTTAATATCGGGCTTGAGCGCATAATACGAGAGTTCAAACCTCACCTGGTCATTGCCTTTTCCCGTTGCGCCGTGTGCAACAGCATCAGCACCTTCCAGCTCTGCAATCTCTATCTGGCTTTTCGCAATAAGAGGCCGTGCTATGGACGTGCCGAGGAGATAGGAGCCTTCATATACTGCATTTGCCCTGAGCATCGGGAAAATATAGTCTTTTACAAATTCTTCTCTCAGGTCCTTCACATAAACCCGTGCTGCACCTGTCTTCAGTGCTTTTTCCTTGATATCTTCCAGATCCTCACCCTGTCCGAGATCTGCACAAAAGGCTATGACCTCCGAGCCGTATTTTTCCCTCAGCCAGTGGATTGCCACTGACGTATCAAGACCCCCGGAGTAAGCAAGGACGATTTTCTTTATCATTGATAACCCCTTATAAACAGATCCGGATTTGCAATAATGGCACCGTGAGCATTCTGCTTATATTCAAGGTATAAAACTTAGCATAAATCAGAAAAAATGTAAAACGACACCAATCCTAGGTAATGTCCTATTTCGTCATTGCCCGACTTGGAGACTGTGTCACAAAGGTAGCCGCAGGCTTTAGCCTGCGTATATTCTGCGCAAACTAAAGTTTGCGGCTACAACATATTGGTGCATTAATATAAAAATTCTAATTGTGACACAGCCTCTTGATCGGGCAATCCAGAGAGAGGCATAAAGACTGGATTCCGCATCAAGTGCGGAATGACAGACAAAATGAGCATAGGACAGTACTAAATCCTGGGAAATATATACAGATACTATTTACAAAACACAACCCCCCTCCCCTTACCGCCTTTTTTCATTGACAAACAGTAAGCAGATGCATTAATATGATATTGAGAATCAGTCTCAATTAATTTACTAATTATGCACTTTATATAGATAATTATATATTTGTGAATTCTTGAGGGATACAATATGTGAGCGAATTTATCCAGACTGCCTTCATGGAACACAGAGGAACATAAAAAAAAGGCACATCCTTTCTACCCTTTTGTTTGTCTGTAGCTTTTTGGGCAGAAGAGTCTCAGGCCATTGCTCTCCTCACAGGTCGGAGGAAATTTCCCTGTGCTTCACAGGCTACCAGACAATGGCAGCCGCAGGCTTAAGCCCTGGGGAATGTTTTTTCTTCTTATTCCATGGGGTATGAGCGCAACCTAAAGGTTGCGGCTACACCCTCCAGGGGAGGGCATTTATATTATCTCCTCTCCACGGGAGGGAGAGGGTGAGGGGGGCAAATCTATGTCAATTCTATTATGAGATTTTTAATAATATGAATTGTTTCTCATAGGATCAGCACATAAATTTTCGCACTTGTTTGATAGTTACCACGGTATTGGAAAAACATGGCACATAAGATCTTCAGGGATTTTCTAAAAGAAAGAGGCCAGAGGCTGACCAAAGAGCGGGAGGCCATTCTCAAAAAGATATTTTCTTTTCAGGGCCATTTCGAGCCGGAAACCCTTTATCTGCAAATCAGGGAATCCGGGCTCAAGGCATCAAGGGCTTCTGTCTACAGGACACTGAACCTGCTTTACGAGTGCGGTCTTATTGAACGGGTGAGAAAAACAGAACACGGTACGATTTACGAATGCACGTACGGTCACAAACACCATGACCACATGCTCTGCATGCGCTGCGGCAATGTCATAGAGTTTTACTCAGCAGACCTTGAGAAACTCCAGGATGAATTATGCAAACAGCAGGGCTTCGAGGGCACGAGCCATACACTTGAGATCAGAGGACACTGCAAGAGATGTCAGACAAACAGGGATTAATTGATCAGGAAACAGCAGGGTACCGGAGAAGGCAACGGAGGAGAGGCCGGGAGAGGCATCAGCCGTATGAGCGTGTTTTGCTTATCGGCAACCCGAATGTCGGAAAGAGTGTCATCTTCGGACTGCTTACCGGCAAGTATGTCACCGTCTCGAATTTTCCAGGCACAACAGTAGAAATTTCATACGGGAATATCACCGCAGGGGATAACAGATTTCTCCTCATCGATTCTCCCGGCATCAATACGTTTACCCCGATGAGCGAAGATGAGAGGGTCACGAGGGATATGCTCCTGAGAGAAAGACCCTTTTCCGTCGTCCTCGTCGGCGATGGGAAGAACCTCAAGAGAGCACTCCTTTTATACATACAATTGGCAGAAATGGAACTCCCTGTCATCCTCAATCTCAACATGGAGGACGAAGCCAGGGACAGGGGCATCGAAATAGATTATCAGAGATTGAGCACGATACTGAACATAGACGTAATCGGGACTGTTGCTCCGCAAAAAAAGGGTATCCAGAGGTTAAAGGATGCACTCATACAGCAGCGTTATCCTTCTCTCAGAACATACTATGGCGATGACGTTGAGAATACAGTCAACAGGATAACCGAACTTCTCCCGGAAGCTTATATCTCTAAACGGTCAATAGCGCTCATGATCCTCCTGGGCGATGAAACCATTCGCGACTGGCTTATTACGAATGTACGACCGGATATAATCAGGAGGATAGAGGACATAAGGGATGAATCACAATCACTATCAAAGGAAGATTTCGCACACACGATAAATCAGACAAGAATAAGAATTGCAGAGGAAATAAGCAACGAGGTCGTGAAAAAAAGTAGCGGAAAGGCAGGCCAAATCGCTCAGAAACTGGGATCATGGACCATGCACCCTGTGCTCGGAATTCCTTTTCTTTTATGCGTCCTTTTTATTTTTTACGTACTCGTGGGCAAGCTTGGTGCGGGTACCCTTGTTGACTTTCTTGAAAATATCATATTCTCGAGGTACCTCAACCCCGTTATAGAAACAACCGTAAAAACCCTTATTCCTGTCCCCTTTCTTCAGGATATGCTCATCGGACAATACGGGGTCTTTACCATGGGATTGACATATGCCTTTGGCATCATCCTCCCCATTACTGCGACTTTCTTTTTCGTATTTGGCGTGCTCGAGGACAGTGGATATCTGCCGAGGCTTGCGGTACTCTCAAACAAGGTATTCAGCTTTCTCGGCCTCAACGGCAAGGCTGTTCTTCCCCTTGTTCTCGGTCTCGGCTGCTCCACAATGGCAACGATGACAACGAGGATACTCGAGACAAAAAGAGAGCGGATTATTGCCACATTTCTTATCGCCCTGACCATCCCCTGCTCTGCCCAGCTCGGAGTCATACTCGGTATCCTCGGTTCCTTTCCGCCAAGAGCCCTCTTCTGGTGGGCAGGGACTTTAGTCGTGGTCATGTTTTTTTCAGGATACCTTGCATCAAAGGTGGTCCCCGGAGAAAAACCGGACCTCTTTATCGAACTGCCTCCCATGAGAGTCCCTTCCCTTGGGAATATCGTTATGAAAACACTGAGCAGGATCGAATGGTATCTGAAAGAGGCAGTCCCCCTGTTCCTTCTCGGAGCCCTCACCCTCTTTATGCTCGACAGGCTCCTGATACTGAGCTGGATTCAATCCGCAGCATATCCTGTGATCGTGAAGTTCCTTGGCCTTCCCGCAAAGACCACCGAGGCATTTCTCATGGGTTTCCTCAGAAGGGACTATGGGGCAGCGGGGATCTTTGACATGGCCCGGCAAGGTCTCATGGACGAAAAACAGGTAATAGTCGGACTTGTAACGATGACCCTCTTTGTACCCTGTATTGCTAACCTCTTCATGATGATCAAGGAGCGGGGGTTCAGGACAGCGCTCCTCATGGTGATGCTCATTGTTCCTTTTGCCGTGCTGGTAGGGGGGGCGCTCCGTTTTCTCCTGTCTGTTCTTACATGAACTCGGGCCTGATATCGAGGGTAAAGCTCTGCAAGATCTCTCCCCCATGGCCGTCGTTTATAGCTATAATGATAGTGGCCTTTCCCTCGTAACCGGGAGGTACGTTCCATTGTACCTGTCCGTTATCCTTGTTAATGGTCATGCCGGGTGGTGAAGCCTTGAGAGAATACACGAGGGGGTCTCCGTCAGGGTCGGTTGCCCTTGCCTGGTATGAATAAAATGATCCATCGAATCTGAATGTCTCTGCTGACGGCACAATAACCGGCGGAGAGTTCGCAATAAACACAAATAATTCCACAGGTGTTCCTTTCCTCTCACCGTCATCAGGAATGATCTTGACCGTAATCTTATCACCCCGCCTGAAGTCCTCTGTTATGGCAAGTTGATCGGATGACTCGGTTAATTCCTCGTCGTTCTTCCACCACTGGTAGGTAAAATTCACACTGTCGCCTTCTCTGTCAAATGCCTTTGCGTCTATCTTTACCGTGTCTCCTGCAACGGGATTTGGCGGATACACATTCAGGACAGTAATGCGCGGGGCGGTATTGGCGGTTGTAACTGAGGCATACTGGGAGGATCCTTCTAATGTCTCTTCGAATGTTGCTTCATCATCTTTAGCAACCGGATCCTCTTCCCCGGCAGTCACGGGAGGCTCCGGAACAGTTTGCTCAGCTTCTTTAACCTCTTTGCCCTTGCATCCAAAAATGACAAAAATAAGAAGCACGAACAGAATGTGGAGCGCCTGCATGAAATAGTGCGCTAATCCCTTTTCAGAACGCATAGAGTCCGGATAACCGTGCCCTTTCTTCGAGAACTCCGGTAGTATCCTGTGAATTTATTTCCACCCTGTGGAGATACGGTACTGGCGGAGCCGGAATCATGCCGGAGGTTGATGAGACAACGCCTGCTCCCGTGAGTGTTTCACCGCTAAGATCAGAGTTTCCCCGGATAGTATCAACGATCTTTACTGACACATGGTAGGCGGTATTGGTTCCTGCCAGATCAAACTCCAGATCAGGTATATCAGTCGGGTCAAGCGAAATGCTGCACGAGACAGGCCAGTCAGCAGTAGAATCGCAGAGCTTATCGCAAAAACATGTACGCATGTTAAAACCGTCCAAATTATCATCCGGGTCATCGGGGTCTCCGCAATCACACATAGAAAACGGGTTACCACCTGTTGACTCACTCTCCATAGTCAAAAAGGCAATATTTAAGTTTCCACGTTCGTTAATAAGATCAGCCCCGATCTCAGCACCTCCTGATGCAGCCTCAAGGGCTGTCCCGTATCTCTTGTACGCCCCTGAAACCCTTGTTCCCTGTATGACCATGTATATCAATGCTGATATTATCGCAAGTGTTATTAAGGATAAGACAAGGACCGTAACTAATGCAAGTCCCTTTTCATTGTTGAGCTGTTTCATCGCAAATGCCTTTCATTTTTCATTCCGACCCCGAACTTGATTCGGGGGAGGAATCTTTTTGTTTTGCTCTGGACCGGCTCCAATATGCTCTCTCTTTACTCCCTCAGGTTAGCAGGTTTTACCACGAGCGTATACACCTTCCAGCGGTAGTCCTGATAGTCAGGGATTATTGCAAGGTCAAAGTACCTTCCAAATCCTAAAGTATCTACATCGCCAACTTCTACACAGGTAGAGCACGCCCCGGCGTCTGTTGAAAAACCGCTGAAATTATATCCCGGATCCCTCTGCCCTTCATGGGCGAGGATATAGACCCTCACCTCTTTTAGTTGTTCTCTTACTTCTGCAGCAGTAAGGGTATTCAGAACGTCCTCCGAATACGTATCAATGGTACCGTCTTCATCAGTGTCCAATCCGAAAATCAGCTGCATATCAGCCACACATTCAAGGAGACGTATCTGGGTCTTTGTTCCATCCGCCTGATTGACAACTCCCTTGTAAAGGACGCCTGTACCTTGTGCGCATCTCGGAGGCATGTCACCAGGCACTTCCACATAATAATCCGCCCTGTTAAAAGGCATCCGTAAATCCGTGTCAGGGTCTACGCCGTATACGAGAAAGGCATCTCTTTCAGTGGACGGCGCAAAATCATTAGGGAAAGGATTACTGAACTGAACGCGAAAATCACCGGCGCTATCGGCGACCAGTATCCTCTGGTTCGCTTCCCCCCTCAACGGAATCAGGGCAATAACCCTGTCACCGTTATTGAGATCTTCCAATGCGCTCAGAGGCCCCCCCCATACATTTACTGCATTGCCTCCTCCGGCAAGACCCATGACGTATGTCCACTTTGTTGCAGCTTCATTTATGGCAATATTCGTCGCCTTGATGACAAGGACGTCCGACGCGTTAAGCGTCCCGGCTACGTCATTCCCGTTCCTGACAGCCCCCGGCGGGTTCGAGGCCCCTGCCGGGTCTGTCCCCCTGGCAGGGTTGTTTGGGGGTCCGTCATTATAGTCACGCTCATCCCAGACAGTCGCCCCGTCAGCGATGGTTTCCCAATAGGCCACTCCTGCCGGAATAACCCACGGCAGGCCGTATCCTGCCTGCTCTATATCCCTCCTCAGGATGTCAAGCCCGACAAGGCGCTCAACCTGTGACTCGGCTATCCTGCTCTGCTGCTTGAACTGTGTAAGCATCGGCACAAATATGCTTGAGACCACAGCCATGGCAATGACAAAGACCGTCATGGTAATGATCAGTTCGATTAATGAAAAGCCTGCCTGTTTTCTTATGGTCGCCCTGCTCATCTTCTCCTCAGCGATACAATATTGTGAATGAAATCTTCACCTTTCCAGTTCCAAATAACCCTGATACTTAACCGCTTTGTATTACAGGTCGAATCATTTAATATACAATCTCGATTGTTTTCTAAATCCCAGCAGGTCAGGTTTACACAAAAATCCTTCGTCATATTCCTTAGAGTTCTTTGAAAAACTTCCCCGGTGGCAAATGTAGCAGGGCAATCAGCACCTGCCGGAATAGCACCGGCATCGGAGACGATTGTATCAAAAGGCAAGCTTCTTGTCTCTTCCAGCCGCTCTGCGGCAACCCTGAGCGCTTCATCCCTCAGGATATTCCGCATGTTGCTGTCGATGCTCAACAGCGCTGTCTGCATGAGTCCCATAAAGACAAGGAGGAGCACGCAGAGCGCGATCATCACCTCAACGAGGCTGAAGCCTGTTTCGTTTTTCATATGCCGGAACATTTTATCTCCTCTCGCAGAGGTTCAGATCCGTATTATATTCCCCCATCCACATCTTTGATTGCTCGATCACAATGCAGTCCAAATCAGGGTCCCTCGTGTTAATAAACCTGAAGGTCATGGTTGTCACAGCCGGTGTCCATGAAATAAGTCCCCTCGTATCGAAGGCTATGGTCTGGGGCATGGCTTCACCAACAGCTTCTAATTGATAATCAAACTCGTACCGCTTTTGGAGTACCTGGGTGTCCTGGGCATTGAGGATTCCGTCTCCATCAGGCCCGGGGGGTTCGAAATCCTCGATAATAGTATATTGTGTTGTGTCGAGTACTGCCCAGACAATCCTGTTATGCGACATGGCACGTGACCTTGCATCCATCAGATCAAAATAGAGTTCCTTTGTGATACTTTCTATCCTGTAATTCCCCATCCACCCCTCATATGAAAAACCCAGGGCAATGATCAGGACGCCGATGATGCTCACGACAACGAGAAGTTCAATTAATGTTATCCCTTTGTCTCTCATTTCTCAAAAATATGGATAAATTTCCTTGTCGGTTTCGGCGGCACGAGGATACCGGGCGGTGTGCCGGCAGGAGGCACACCCTGCACACCGGCTGTCCTTCTTCCCCCTCTCTCTGTAAAAGCAGTCTTCAGGTCGACTTCCTCGATGCTCCCGGTAGATACCTGCATGACAGCCTTCCCTTTGAGAATAGAGCTTGACACCGCGCCTCCGGTATCCCAATCCACAGCCCAGAGATGCGATATTCCTCCGAATTCACAGACATCGGCAGACGGCTTTGTAGTCGTATAGAAGACAGCGCCGATAGACGCGGCAAGGGTGTCTGTAACGTTACGCTCTGCCAATAAGTCACCGGCAGCTTCATCTAATAATATATACCATCCGTCCTCATCTTCTGAAGCCCCATCGGTGGCGTCACCCAGTGCCCCGAAATTAACAGTGGTGGTACAGTTAAAATCAAAGCCCTCTATTCCATAACACGGCTCTTTAACCCCGTAGAGTGCCCTTTGATTCGTTGCGTCGTCGATTGTGTCAGATATCCTGTAATAGAATCTCCCGGTACCCCAGAACAGGAAGGCCTTATAATTCTTGTAGCCCTGCAATTTGGCAACCGCAGACGTGACCGGACCAGTGTTTATAACCGTACTCAATACCCATTCATGGTGTGCTGTAGCCGGATCAATACCATTTTTTGTCGTAAGCCTGAGCACACCGCCGGCATTCCACTTTGTGGTAGCAAGCAATGGATCTGCCTCAGCCTTCACAAACCCGAAGTAGAGGGCATCGTCCTGATAATAACTGGAGCTGGTCCGATCATGCTGGTCATAGTCTATCGACGAATCGATCATTGATCCTGCAAATGCATTCTGTATACCTGAATCGATCGTCCTCAGGAGTGTTCCGTCTGCGAGGTCGAGGATGAAGAGCCTGAGATTCTGGTCAGAGAACGCTTTAAACTGGTGCGTATCCGTATCAATAGGTCCTGTGGGGCCGGAGCCGAGTACTACATACCATCTCCCGTTCTTCCTGTTATCCGGGATACCGTCTGTAAGGGCGCTGCCCCTTACAATCGCCGGGCCTGTGGTAGAATAACCCAGGCTCTCGTTCGTGAATTCCCAGAGCACCTCCGGACTGGACGGGTCCGTTATGTCAAGTGCAAAATACGATGAATAGCCTTTTCCTGCTGCCGGTGTCTGAACACAATTGCTCGAACCGCACACATCTTTGCATGCCCCGCCGATACGCATTCCTCCGATGACAATTGTTCTCCAGGTATTCGCAGTCTTCGTGCAGTCCCAGTAATTAGACTCTGCGCATCCGTCTGTTCCTATGCTCGCATCAAATATGTATGGTGTTAAATCAACAAGGTATAAATGGCAGTAGCCCGGCTCTGAAGTGTACTTCAAATAGGGCAGGACGTTCTTCGGGATGAAAGCCCAGGCTTCCTCACCGAGTGATTCACCTGACAGCGCTGCCTTTTTATTTCTCTCTTCGAATATCTCCAGCGTCCCTAAATGAAAGGCATGCAACATCCCGTCATTTGCTCCGACAATGACCATTCCCCTGCCTGTATAGGTTTCCAAGCCGGTATAGTCCTCATATGTTTTGTCGCCGTAAGTCTTATGGTATGCATTCAACGGCACCCACGATACAATCCTCGGTGTGGAGTTTATAATGTCCCCGAGTTTCCATACCCTTGGAACGCCTTCTTGTATTCCATCAACCGTATCGAATACATCTCCATCGCCGTTTAAGTCAACTTTAACCAATCTGTTTCTTAAAGAATGCTGGCATGTTTCAACGCCAGGGCAGTCACCATCAATAGTACAGGGCTGGTCAATGGTTACCGAACAGAATTTGTCGTACCCCCTTACATATGATATGGTCCGTCCGGCTTCTGCATCAGTGCCTTCCTGAAGGAGGTCTCTCAAGGCTGCTGCGTTGCCCGGAACAAAACCGGTTTTAGTGCTGCCGTCAACAGTTGTAAAAATCTCCCTGTCATCAGCAGACCTTACCCATAACCTTGCCCCTGCTTCCCAGAGGCTGTTTATATTTTCGAAATATACAACAGCAGCAGGGGTGGAAGAGTCAGCCTGACCGTCGCCGTTTACATCTTCGAACAAGAGTGCCTTGGTTAAATTGTCTGTTGTGCATATTTCACCGTCCGGACAGTCCGAATCCACAGAACAGCATTCTGTAGTTGTTGTTGAGCAGAGCTTGAAGCAGAAATGTACTATGTAATCCTGATTGAGCAGGAGAGCCATATCCTCGACTGTATCTTCTCTTATGGTGCTGTCTCCAAGAAGGGGGTCGATGTGGTACCAGAGGTTCTTGAGCGACCCTGTCCACATGATTTCCTCGCCGGCAAAGGAGCGTTCAGGATAAAAGATCGCCTGTACGAGGTTTGCACCTGTTCCCTCCCCTGATGCAAGAACCGAGGCGGCAGTTCCTGAGGCTGCCCTCCCCGCTATGGTCAGGAACGCTTCCCTGAGGGCAGTATACAACTCATCCGGGTCTTCAGCCCGCTGGTACGTTCCGCCTCCGTTAGCAGCAGTCTCGCTCATCAACACATCAGGGTTGCACTCTCCCGGGTCTTCGGTTGGCACACCGCTAAACACAACGTGGGTCGTTATCGTCTGGGCATTTATCGAATCTGCTGTCGGCATCTGGGTAAAATCCTGGATGTTCCTGTTTTTAGCAAGCCACGCAAGGTCATCAAGGTTCCTGCTTCCCGCAAACGCCGGGCAGGTTGCCGAGATTTCCGTATCGATCTGCCCGTCACCGTCATTGTATGATGTAACAAGATTATTCACATCATCATGCAGGTCTGTTGTCGACATACCGTCTGTTATTAAAAGGATATTATTTTTCTGGCACCGGTACTGCACGGGATTTTTATCCTCATTAAAATCCGTTTCATTTATTCTTAAGTCTGTCCTGTTTGCAAAATAGCCGATTGCATTATAGAACCCCTCTGCAAACGGCGTCCATGTTTCTGCACGAATATCATTAATTGCACTGATAAGTCCTGAACTATCATCCCCAATATAATGCTTTACCTCCCCGCCGTCTAAATTACTCGGCTCGTTACAAGTATATGTGATGTGGGAGTCCGGCATAAGACACTCTGTTGGTGAACCATAGTTATTGAAGGCCATCATACCAAAGCGTATCAGATCACTGAATTCCTGTATGAGGCCGGTCTGTTCTGAACTTTCAACCCGTGCATGGTAAGTCCATATCGGATCTCCGATCTGAGCCAGAATACCGGAATCTATAATGAAGGCAGGTATGTTCCACAGCTGATCGGAGCCCGTGGACTCTCCGGAAGGGTCAATAACTTCTCCTATCTGTATAGTCTGGCAGAAATCCAAAAGTTCCCTGGCAATGCAATTCTGTGGAGATGTACCGGGTGGCGCTTCCTGCCAAACCTTGTTAACATGGTCCCAGCATATTCCGACGTATCCACCTGGATCATTATTGTCTGAAGGGTCCAGAATATTGGGGTCGCTGACACATACCAATGCTTTTGCATACTCGGGAGGCATATCTGAAGGGTCTACTCCTTCTTTAATGTATATATTTTCGCATGCATTCTGTATTCTCTGGATATCTCCCGTTCCGGGTAATTGACCATGCTTATAATACATCCAGCAAGTCTGTAGGGCATGGTTGTATGGAGGCTCGACCTTTTTCCCTTTGCTCCCTGCGTGTTCCTGCATACAGTCTTCTGTATATTTCTGCGCCTGTCCGTAGCTACAGCCTGAACCCCCGCCGATGGCACAGTTCCATTCGTCAATAGCCTTCTTGCAGTTTTCGTCAAAGGTGAAATCGCCTTTAAAGATATCTATTCTTGTGATCCCGCCGGTTGACGGTTCATGGGGCTCGGTTACCAGTCCCCTTACGCCAAAGGTTATACTGTCGTCTGCCGAAGGCCTGACAACCCAGTCGCCAGAAGGGATTTTTTTGATAAAACGTTTGCCTATACATCCTCTGGTTTCGCCAATAAGTAATCCATTTGCCGTATCATACTTCCCGCCGGTCAGTATCATCTTCTGGATATCCATTTTCGAGGCAGAGAGCCAGTTAAGGAAATTCCCGCCTGCCACAAACTGTGTAACTGTCTCTGGGTCCGTATTCCCCAAAGTGACACACATATAATTCGTCCGGTATGTGCAGCCGACCGGCGGCCATGCTCCTGCATATTCCGAAAACTGTGAGTACTCGAATGTATCTCTTAACACACACTGGCCTCCGCTACACTCCGAATCTACCGCGCAGGATGATACATGATCATCGGAACAATAGTACGCATATTCCAACCCTTCAGAGGAATATAATTTTAATGGATCGAAATTGCCGACATAGGTATTCGTATTATCATAGGTATTATCATAACAGTACTCATCTTCAGCAGAAATGTAGGTCAAATCGTACATACTCGCTGAGTTGTCTATCATGAGAAGCAGGTTCGGGGTCACACCGGCGACAACAAAGGGTGGGACGACACAGTAATCATTCATATCCGCCTGCGAAAGCGCAGGAAGAGATAGGGACAGGAGAATGGCCAGGATCAATATTCCCGTGCATCTTATAGCAGTATTCATCTTTTTCATGGCTGACACCTCACATTGTATCGTAAAAAATAGTATTTTCAAAATGCGCTGTTTTTTCATTGTGCTTAAATTGCAGCGTCTTTACGGCAAAATTAAACTGCAATTACCGTGCCATTAAGCAATAAGCTGAAAATAATGGATTTTTTATGGTATCTGCGGGGTCTTTTCAGGGATATATGAAATTGATTACATAATTTAGGGTCTCAAAATAGTATTCATATTACACCCTCTCCCACCCCTCCCCCCTCAAGGGGGAGGAACTATAATCCCCTCTCCCCTGGAGGGAGAGGGCAAGGGTGAGGGGGATCATGTATGTGTTTATTATTATGAGACTGTTAACAACCTAATCATAGTGAAACAATTATTTCTGTAACCTCAGTCACCTGCTCACCCTGAGGACACCCTCGAGCTGGGCGATCTTCCGGGTAAGACCTGAAAGCTGGCTTTTATCCCTGACTTCGAGGATGAATGTAATATGAGCCTTTTTATCCTCTGTCGAACTCGCCTCCAGATGGCTTATATTGACTTCCATTGAAGAGATGATGGCGCTGAGACTCGCAAGCATCCCAGGCTTGTCCACGGTTTCAATTAACAGCCGGGTGGGAGATGTGACACCATCCTCGGTTTTCCACTCAACATCCACAAGCCGTGCATCATCCACTGCGAGTTTGTCAAGATTCGGGCAGTCTCTCCGGTGAACGGAAACGCCTCTTCCCCTTGTCACAAATCCGACGAGACTGTCACCCGGTATGGGGAAACAGCATTTTGCAGTATGGTAGAGGATGTCATCGATACCTTTTATCGTAATACCTTTCGGCTCTTTCAATGGTTTCGTAATCTTTGGAAGGGGAATCTCTTCTTCCGGTTTCTCCGGCATCAATTTGTTGACAATCTGATGAGCAGAAAGTTTTCCATGCCCGACAGATGCATAGAGGTCCTCAACAGAGTTCAGATTAAAGGACTCAAGGATCTTCTGAGCCTCCTCTGACTTGAGGATTGAGGCATCAAGGTCATGTCTTTTCAGTTCCTCTTCAAAAAGTTTGCTGCCGAGTTCAATGCTCTGTGTCCGCTCTTCTGCCTTTATCCATTGTTTTATTCTGCTTTTAGCGCGCTGGGTAACGACGAACTTCAGCCAGTCCCTGCTCGGTTTCTGTGTCGGGGACGTCATGATTTCCACTGTATCACCGTTTCTCAGGACAAACTTCAACGGGACGATACGGTCATTGACCTTTGCGCCCATGCACCGGTGACCGACCTGCGTATGTATGCTGTAGGCAAAATCCACCGGGGTTGATCCCATGGGCAGTTCCTTGATCTCACCTGCGGGGGTGAAGACATAGATCTCTTCGGGAACAACCTCGCCCTTTACTGCCTCGAGAAAGTCCTTTGCATCAACAAGGTCTCTCTGCGCCTGTATTAATTCTCTCAGCCACTGGATATATTTATTGCTTCGTTCATCAATCTCGCCTTTCTCCTTATAGCGCCAGTGGGATGCCACGCCATACTCGGCAATCATGTTCATCTCAACAGTCCTTATCTGAAATTCGACCCGCTCCCCTTTCGGTCCTATAACAGTCGTGTGGAGCGCCTGATACATGTTTGCCTTCGGTATGCCGATATAATCCTTGAATCTGCCGGGTATCGGTTTCCATATGGAATGAATGAGACCGAGGATTGCGTAGCAGTCAGCTTTTTTCTCGGTAATGATGCGAAGGCCGAGGACGTCGTGCACCTGCTCGAAGGTGATCATCTGTTTCTGCATCTTCTGATAGATGCCATAGTAATGCTTCACCCTCCATGACAGGCCGGCGGGTATGCCTTCCTCTTCGAGCTTGCCGGTGACTATATCAGTAACCTCTTGCAGGTATCCCTCCTGTTCCTCTCTCCTCTTTGCCACCTTCTTTTCAAGTTCATGGTAGAGATCGGGCATGAGGGCTTTAAAGCTCAGGTCTTCAAGTTCGGTCTTGAGCCAGCCAATACCAAGCCTGTTGGCTATCGGTGCATAGATCTCGAGTGTCTCTGAAGCGATCCGCTGCTGTTTATCCTCCGGGAGGTAATGGAGGGTACGCATATTGTGGAGCCTGTCGGCAAATTTTATGAGGATGACCCTCACATCCTCGGACATTGCCAGGAGCATCTTTCTGAAGTTCTCTGCCTGGGCCTCTTCTTTTGTCTTGAAGACTATCTTGGAAAGTTTTGTCAGGGCTTCAACGATAAATGCAACCTCTTCGCCGAAGATCTCCTCTATCTCTTCCCTTGTCTTGCCTGCATCCTCGATCGTATCGTGAAGGAGTCCAGCCACAATGGTCGGGATGTCCATCTTCATATCTGCAAGGATAGAGGCAACTGCAAGAGGATGTTCAATATAGGCTGATCCTTCAACCCGCTTCTGGCTCGTATGGGCTTCCCTGGAGAATTGATAGGCGCGCCAGAACACCTTGACATCAGCATCCGGATTATAGGCAATAACCTTTTTTGTCAGATTGCCAAGGGTCTCTTTTGTCATGATTTATTATACAACGTCATATCAGTCATTGGTCACTGGTGTGCTGTCCCATAAATAACCATGATGACTTGTCATTCCCCGTCAAGGGGGAGGATGACTGTTTATTAATTTTTCTCCACACAATTCACAGAAAAACCATAGTTTTATTGACTGATGACTATTGACTATAATCCCCCCATTCCCCCTTTATTAAAGGGGGGGCACAAGGGGGGGTTATTACATGCTCGGTCTTATTGCCTTCAGATTCAGCTGGAGATATGTGACACCTTCCCATTCGTTTATGCATGGGGTAAATACAGCATCGACGGTTATTGGTTGCACGGCAGTGATTCCACCCTGTTGTAATATAGTATTGTAGGCTATGGCCATATCAAAGCCTATTGCTTCGAGGGCATGGCTTTTCTGCCTGAGTTTCATCTTGAGATGATTGCTCTTCACAATCCTCGGATAGAGGATCTCCAGTCCCCTTGAGCCCAGGAGCGGTTCGGGATTACCGGAACCAAATGGTTCGAGCATCTCGATTTCCTTTGTGAGTCCGAAATGTATCTCTGAAAAGTCGACCTCGGCATCGATTCTCAAGTGGGGGACAAGATCGTTCTCATCACAGGTCATCTGTGCAATTCGTGCCATGGATGCTTCAAAGGAATCAATGTGCGCTGCCGGAAGCTCGAAACCGGCAGCCAGTTCATGACCGCCAAAACGCGTGAGGAATTCCCTGCAACGGCTCAACGCATTATATAGATGGAAAGACGGGATACTCCTCCCCGACCCCCTGGCAACAGCTCCTTCTCTTGAAATGATGCATGCGGGTCGACAGAACTTCTCTGTAATCCTTGATGCAACGATACCGATAACACCCTGATGCCACGTGTCCGAGGAAAGGACGATGACCGGGCCAACCCCTTTTTTCTGAATCTGATGAAGGGCATCCTGATAAACCTCCTCCTCTATGCGCTGTCTCTCTGCATTGAGTTGATCCAGCCATGATGCAAGCTGCACCGCTTCATCTTCAGAATCGGTAAGGAGGAGATTTATGACCTTGTGGGCGTCGGAGACCCTCCCTGCTGCATTCATCCTTGGAATAAGCGTAAAAGAAAGTAACTGGGGCCTGAGCACCCTCCCGCTGATACCCGAAACCTTTCTCAGAGCCTCCAGACCAGGCCTCATACCGTTTTCCATGAGCTTCAAGCCTTCTTTTACCACGAGTCTGTTCTCATCGGTAAGCGATACAACATCAGCGATCGTGCCGAGTGCAGCGAGATCAATAAAATCCCGTATGGTTAATCGCGAAGCGTGAATCATTGATAGCCCATGGACAAGCTTCAATGCGACACCAGCGCCGGAGAGATTAAATACAGAAGATTGGGGATGAGAGAGTTTGGGATTGATAACAGCCAGGGCCTCCGGGAGGAAGAAGTCCGGACTTTCACCCCCTCCCTCACCCTCCCCCCTCGAGGGGGAGGGAGGGGTGGGGGGGCTCTGTCTGTCCGGTTCGTGGTGGTCTGTTATTATGAGATCCATGCCTGCTTTAGCACAGAGGCGTGCTGTTTCAAACGATGTTATCCCGCAGTCAACGGTTATGATGAGCGTGGCTCCGAACTCCCGTGCCTTCTCTATTGATGCAGGGTGAAAACCGTATCCGTGCTCGATCCTGTTCGGCACAAAAAAGGTGCATTCAATACCGAGCAACTTCAGGGCACTAATCATGAGTGCAGTTGCTGAAACTCCGTCCACATCATAGTCACCGTGGACAAGTATCTTCTCATTGTTCTCTGCCGCAGCTGTTATCCTCTCAACCGCGCTCCTTATCCCGTGGAGGTCAAAGGGGTCGGACAGGGTCGAGAGGTCAGGTTTAAGGAAAGAACTCACTTCTTCAGGGGTTTTTATTCCCCTGTTGATACATACCTGCGCCAGGGTAGGAGAAATAGAGGCTTTTTTTGACAAATATTGAATGTATTCGGAATTCGTTTTGTTGACAAGCCATTTCCTATGCATAGATTAGCCAAGTAGTCATTGAGTCACTAGTCAACAGGCCACTTAAAAAACAGTTTGTCACTTTTCCAACAGGCTGTCAATATTCTCCCAAGAAGCAAAGCTTTGTAGAATCCTTTCATGAAACTAACATCAACATAAAGCATTAATGTTTTATAAAATCTCCCCTAACCCCTGGTTTACCAAAGAGGGGAGTGCTTCTATGTTTATCCCCCTTTGCAGGCTGTCCGACAATTATAAAATTTCAAAGTCACACAGCACTATAGTGTAGCCGCAACTTTTAAGTTGCGCTCTATGTACGCAGGCTGAAGCCTGCGGCTACATTGTCGGACAGCCTGTTTGGTAAAGGGGGATGGAGAGGGATTTTTTAATCAATGTATTTCCCTTTTTTGTATTTGTATTTCTGACAATACTCATCGACTGCTTTCTATTGTTTTGCAAATGGCCTTCTGCCCTTCCACATGAGCACGATCGGGCTTGCGATGAAGATAGAGGAATAGGTACCGACGATTATCCCCGCAATAATTGCGAGGGCAAAATCATGAATAACCTCACCGCCAAGGAAGAAAAGCGCCAGTGCAGCAAGAAGTGTCGTCATGGTCGTTATAACAGTCCTCGAAAGAACTTCATTGATGCTCCGGTTCACGACGACCGCTACAGGGTCCCTTTGCCGCGCCTTCAGGTTCTCCCTGAGCCTGTCGAATACGACCACGGTGTCGGTAAGGGAATAGCCTGCGATTGCCAAAAGGGCAGCAACAATAACAAGGTTTATCTCGCGATTCAGGACATAGAACAGAGCAAGCACGGCGAGGACGTCGTGCAATGTAGCAATGGTTGCACCGACCCCGAACCGGAATTGAAAACGGAATGCGATATAGATGAGGAGTCCTGCTGTGGCAGCCATGATAGCCCAGAGGGCGTCTTTCCTGAGCCGTGCACCAACCTTCGGTCCTATTTCCGTTGTCGATTCAACAACAAGCTTCTGGTCAGTGAATCTCTGAGAGAGTATCGACGTGATTTTTTCTGAGAATCCTCCGAGCGTCTCTTCCTCTCTCTTAACCCGTATCAAGACCTTTTTCTCGGCAGGCATGTCCTGCAACTCAACGTTTTTAAGACCTCCGTCGTCAAGGGCCTGCCTCACCTCACCGAGGGTGAAAGGCTTTTCAAATTTTATCCGGACGGCTGTCCCGCCGGTGAAATCTATTCCCAAATTTGCTGTCCCGCGAGCAATCTGGATGACTGTTAAGATCCCGAGGGCAAGGATTATCCCGGAAAGGGCAAACGCGTAGTACTTTCTTCCCATGAAATCTATATTCGTCTTCTTTAGCAGTTCTATCATATGCTCAACCTCCTCATTATTCCCTTGCTTATGAGAATGTCAAACACCGTCTTTGTCCCGATGAGGGCAGTAAAGAGGTTTATTGCAACGCCCAGGCTCAATGTTACTGCAAATCCCTTTATCGGACCCGTGCCGAACTGAAAGAGCACAGCTGCTGTTATTAATGTCGTGACATGGGAGTCAAAGATCGTCCAGAAGGCCTTGCGGTATCCTGAATCAACCGCAGCTGCCGGGGTCTTCCCGGCCCGCAACTCCTCTCTCATCCTTTCGAACATGAGGACATTCGAGTCAACAGCCATCCCGATGGCAAGGATGACCCCTGCAATTCCGGGGAGGGTCAGTGTTGCATGCAGTGATGCCATGGCACCGAGGAGAAGCATGACGTTTAAAAAGAGTGCAAAGTCAGCGATGAGGCCGGCGAGCCTGTAGTAGAAAATCATGAAGAGCACAACCGCAATTGTACCGACAATGCCGGCGATCTTCCCGGCTTCGATGGAATCCCTTCCGAGAGAAGGACCGACTGTCACATTCTGGAGCATCTTCAACGGCGCAGGGAGAGCGCCTGCTTTAAGGACTATACTGAGGTCCTTTGCCTCGTCAAGGGTAAAGTTTCCCTCGATCATGGCGCTCCCTCCCGCGATCCTGTCCCTGATAACAGGGGCTGAATAAACATTATTGTCGAGCACTATCGCAAGTCTCTTTCCGATGTTTGCGCCCGTTACCTCCTCGAAGATCTTAGCACCTGCGGTATTGAGTTCCAGGGACACATATGGCAAGCCGTATGAATCAAAACTCACCCGTGCATCATTGAGAAGATCTCCGGTAAGGGCTGCCTGTTTTTTCAGGAGAAACGGTATCTTTCCGATGATCTCTTTCGTATTTTCATTTATGGTGCTCTTAAACAGTATCTCATTACCTTCGGGGATTCTTTCGGCAAACTGCTCTAAAAGCGCTTTTTCTTCCCCGGGCACTATTGCCTGCGGAAGCTCTGCTGCAACCTGTGCTTCATCGTCTACGAGCTTGAACTCGAGTATTGCAGTCTTGCCGATAAGGTCAATGGCCCTCTTCGGGTCCTGTACACCGGGAAGCTGGACAACGATCTCGTTTTCACCCTGTCTTACGATCGTGGGCTCTGCAACCCCGAACTGGTCGATCCTGTTGCGGATCGTTTCAAGCGCCTGGTCAGCAGCATCGTCAGCAATCCTGCGGGTCTCGCTGCCTTTAATTCTGTACACGAGCTTTTCTTTGCTATCGATCAGTTCTAAAACAGTGAAGTCTTTTTCGATTACATTCATGATCTCGGAGGTCGAAGGACTCACGGTGACCTGTGATCCACGTGTTGTAACGTCGGCTTTCAGCCCTTTCTTTGAGAGAAAATCCCTCAAAGAAAATCCGTACCGCTCTGTCTGGATCTCAACAGCCTTGTCACCCTCTACCTCGTACTCAAGGTGTAACCCACCCTGGAGGTCAAGCCCGAGGACAATACCTCTGTCCGGCATGACCCTCTTCCACCACTCAGGCATGTACTGAAAGGCAGGAGTGTTGGGAAGGAAAAAGACAACTGCAAGAACAAGTGTTATGCCGAGAAGGATCAGCTTCCAGAGTACCTTCTTCTTCATCAAACCTCCGCCGTCAACAAAATCCTTTTAAACTGCTCACAACAATCCCCTGCTGTTCCCTCTCTGGGAGGAGTCTTTGAGGATCGTCGATCTCTTCGGTGTTAATTATAAAAAAATTCTAATGCCAAAATCAGTCTTCGTCCGAGGTGGCCCTGACGGATGCAATATATGACTTACCGAATTTCACCCTTGTATTCTCAGCAATCTTGACGGTGACTGTATTGGTCCCAACGTTTTCTATAATGCCATAAACACCGCCTGATGTGATAACCTTATCCCCTTTTTTAAGAGCGCTTAACATTGCCCGGTGTTCCTTGGCCCTCTTCTGTTGCGGTCTGATAAGTAAAAAATAAAAGACGACGAAGATAAGGATAAGGGGCAAGAGACTCGCAAATATGCTTCCACCACCCTGAGCGCCCCCTTCAGGAGCTGGACCCATTGCATATGCTGTATTAATCAAAAATTCGATAATCATAGAGACACCTCCGAAAGTTTAGATAATATACATGCTTTACATAGTTTTTATCAACCAGTGTAGGGAGAAAGACAGTTTTAAGTTATTAAGGTTCTCATAATTGAATAGACATTATTCAGAAAATCTCCCCTCACCCCTCTTTGCCAAAGAGGGGCATTATTCCTCCCTTTGGAAAAGGGAGGTTAGGAGGGATTTCTTAGACCAATGTCCACATTATTTTGAGAATATTAATATATGTTTTCAGTGTTGAATTTTTGACAAAAAAATCATTAACTCAACACTCAACAATTAAAACTTAAGCCACTGAGCCTTTTGTGCTTTGTGCCCATGCGCTTCGCGCTTACCCTATAAACACAACAAACCCAGAAAACTAAAAGGTGCTCTTTGCTAACAGCGTCTCATTTGTCTTACAATAAGAAAACAGCATGTCAAAAATATTTTTCTCCGGCATCGGTGGCAGCGGCATGTCGTCCCTGGCGAGCTTTATGGCCGGTCGGGGACATCTCATTATCGGGTCAGACCGCTCGTTCGACAGAAATACCGGTCATCCGCTCCACGAACTTTTTAAAAACCAGGGAATAACCATTGTCCCTCATGATGGCTCCGGGATAGACAGCTCAATCGATCTTGCGGTCTTCAGTACTGCTGTCGAAGATACCCAGCCCGATATAACGAGGGCACGGGATTTGGGGATTCCATCGAAAACACGTCCCGTGTATCTATCGGAGATAGCATCGGGATTTAAAACAATTGCCGTTTCAGGTACAAGCGGCAAATCGACCATAGCAGGGATGCTCGCATTTGTTCTGCACAAGCTCGGCCTTGAACCGAACTATATCGGTGGCGGCAGGGTAAAACAATTCAAGTCCCGGCGTCATGCCGGTAATTCACTGAACGGCACCTCAGACCTCCTGGTCATAGAAGCATGCGAATCAGATGATTCGATCATCCACTATCATCCCGCCTTTTCGATCATCGCAAACCTCGGCCTTGACCACCATACCGTCGGGAAGACCGCTGAGATGTTCGAGATATTCGGCAGAAATACCGGCGAGATAGTCGTTATCAACGGTGACGATGCAAACCTCAGACGCTGTCGCTTTGACAAAGCAATAATGTTTTCTATTGAGACACCATCTCAATACCAGGCAAAGAAAATCGATTACCACCCATTGAGAACAAGGTTTTCATTACAGGGGACAGACTTTAGCCTCTCACTCCCCGGACAGTACAATCTCTACAATGCACTCCCGTGCATTGCGCTTCTTTCCGAGATGGGAATTTCCTCACGGGATATCGCGGGAATCCTGCCCTCTTTCTCCGGACTTGATCGACGGTTCGATATTCATCTCAACACAGGGAAGTACCTTGTTATCGATGACTATGCCCATAATCCCCACAAGATTTCCTCTCTCATGGGGTTTATAAAGACATTCAGGCGCCGTGTCTGCTATATTTTCCAGCCGCATGGTTTTTGCCCGACACGGTTTTTACGGCAGGAGTACATCGATGTATTTGTAAAGAATCTCAGGGAAGAAGACCATCTGATTCTCCTCCCGATATATGACGCCGGCGGCACAGCGCTCCGAGACATATCAAGCGAGGACTTGTCATATACAATCAATGAAGCAGGGAGGTCAGTCGAGGTCATGCATGAACGGCCCCTTCTCCTCAATCGCATCAAAGAATGGGATACTTACGTTTTTTTCGGTGCTCGCGATGAAACACTCTCTGACTATGCAAAAGAGATCGCGCAGGGGCTCAGATGAAAAACCAGTTCTTCTATAACACCCTCCCCTGCTCCCCTCCCATCAAGGGAGGGGGGGAGAAAAGAAATGGTTTCCATTCAAGGAGCGGAGTTGTTTGAGATTTCTCGTATTATAAAACTAAGTTCCCTCTCCCCTTGCGGTAGAGGGTAAGGGTGAGGGGTCTTGGATAGATGAAGAAATACCATTTACACGCGCATCCCTCAGGTCTCAAGCTCAACTACGAAAAAGATCTCAACCCGGAGCAGCATGCCGTCGTTATGCACCCCGGTGGACCAATGCTCGTGCTTGCCGGTGCAGGCACAGGAAAAACAAGAACAGCCACGTATCGCGTTGCACGGTTAATAGAGACAGGCATCAGACCCGAACATATCCTGCTCCTGACATTCACGAACAAGGCTGCACGGGAAATGATGCGCAGGGTCGAGTTTCTCATAGGCAGGAATATTCAGGGACTCTGGGGAGGGACATTCCATCACATAGGCAACATGATTCTGAGAAAGCACTGCCTGCTTATCGGATACAGGGAAGGGTTCTCCATCCTTGACCGGGAAGACTCAAAAGACCTGTTCGATATCTGTCTTGCGGAAACGAAAAAAAGGGAATCTTTCATGCCGAAAGGTTCTGTATTATGTGAACTGTACTCTTTAATGAAAAATACACAACTGAGCATCGACGAACTCCTTTCGTTTCGATACCCACATTTTTTCAATGCGGGAGACGAGATAAAGCATGCAATCTCACTCTATGACGAAAAGAAGCATGCCCTTAACCTCATGGACTTTGATGACCTCCTGACAAACTGGAAAAGGGTCCTACTGGAACATGAGAATATCCGTGACTACTACAGATCAAAATTCAGACATATCCTCGTCGATGAGTACCAGGATACGAACAAGCTCCAGGCAGAAATCGTTGATCTCTTATCGGGCACGCACAGAAACATCATGGCAGTCGGTGATGACGCACAGTCCATCTATTCTTTCCGCGGAGCAGATTTCGAAAACATCCTCAAGTTTCCTGACAGATATCCTGATGTTATGATCTTTCATCTGACAACAAACTACAGGTCGACACCTGAGATACTGAATCTCGCCAACAAGAGTATCATCCATAACGTGAGACAGTTCCAGAAGAAACTCTGTTCGATCAAAGGCTCGGGAGACGTACCCGGCGTTCTCCCTCTCAGGGACATCTTTCAGCAGGCTGATTTTGTTGCCCAGAGGATACTCGAGTGCCATGCAGAAGGGACGCCCCTCAACGAAATGGCGGTGCTTTACCGTTCACATTATCAATCAATGGAGCTCCAGATGGAGCTCCAGAAACGGAGCATACCGTTTGAGGTAAGATCGGGCCTGAAGTTCTTTGAACAGGCACACATAAAGGACATCCTCTCTTTCCTGAGAGTCATAGTTAATCCTTACGATGAACTGAGCTGGAAAAGGATCGTCAAGCTCGTTCCCGGCATCGGCACCATTACCGCAGGTAAGCTCTGGGACTCGATGAGCAGGTCAGAAAATCCTCTTGATACGATATTTGAAGGAGGTAAGCTCGTTCCCAAGAAGGCCATTGATGCCTTCCACCTCTTTCTTGATCTCATAAAGATATTGAAGGGAGGCAGCGATCCCGGGAAAGCTTTAGAACCTTCTACCGCTATAGAGCACATATTGAGACACGGCTACGAGGACTATCTTTACAATCACTACCCTCATGCAGAAGACCGGATTGAAGATATCGAACAGATGACACGGTTTGCGCACCACTATTCCTCACTCGAACAATTTATCAGTGAATTAAGCCTCCAGGGCGCTTCAGGAGGAGAGGTCGAGGATGGTGAAGAGAATAAAGAACGTGTCGTACTCTCCACCGTCCATCAGGCAAAGGGACTCGAATGGGACACGGTCTTTGTCATAGGCCTCAATGACGGCCGGTTTCCATCAGCGAGATCACTGAAAACCGATTATGAGGAAGAGGAGAGAAGGCTCTTCTATGTTGCTGCCACGCGGGCACGTGATGATCTCTATCTCTGCTATCCCATAACATCAGAGGATTGGCAGGGCTTGGGGCTGTTAAAACCATCACGGTTTATCAGGGAATTGCCCGGGGATGTGTACGAAGAATTTCTTGTCGAGAGTGATTCTGAGAACGGATTTTCGAATAACCCGGGAAATGCATTTACATAAGAGTCATGGAAGACGCATGTATGATATACTTTATAGAGTCGAAAATGACAACTTTTTATCGCTGGATTAGGAAATACATATCGTTGGAGAGACACAATGAAATGGTACGATGAAATAGCGAGGATAGCACGTGAACTCTATGAAAAAAGTGGCAGAATTGAGGGCCGTGACCTCGACAACTGGCTTGAGGCAGAGCGAATCGTCATGGAACAGTACAAAGAACAAGAAATGCTTGAAGGAGAATCATCTTCTTCCGATAATAAACAATCGAAAAAACCTGACAAGAATAAACAAAGTTAAAAACCGGCACTGAGACTCTTTTAGGCGACCCTCTTGCAACACATCCGTTCAAGTGAATCCTGACCCGGATCCAGCAAGAGGATGCATAAACCAGTATAATACCCGTCATTGCGAGGACAAAACCCGTGGCAATCTCAAAGAGATTCCTCGCTCCGCCAGGAATGACAAAGAGTATTGTGGACAGGAACGACCCCTTTTGTCGCTGGATTTGGGAATTAAGTGCTTAACAATCTCAACGCCTTCTTGTGGAGAAGTGCATTTCCTGACACGAGGAGCGTTGTACATTCTTTCAGGCTCACTTCAAGCGTATCGACGGCCTGGCCGCCCATGTCAGTAAAAATCCCACCTGCCTCTCCAACAAGAAGCCATCCACCTGCGAAATCAAAACACCTCGACGGTGACGGACTGGCAAAGACACTGACTGAACCTGATGCAAGATAGGCAAGGTCAAGTGCCGTGGAACCGAGACATCTCGTCTTTCTTGATTCCGAGAGAAGCGGGATGATACGCGAAATATCTTTATGAGGTGCCTGTGCCTCATATGCGACAAGGTAAAATATACCGTCTTTTTGTGTCGTGATTCTCTGCCCGTTCAAAAACGCCCCTTTCCCTTTCTCCGCCCAAAACTCATCTCCGTTTATGAGGTTGATAATATATGCGAGCATCATACCTCCAATGCTGTCTCCTTCAGCAAGAGCTATCGATGTACTGTAAAAAGGAATCCCTGATATGGCATTCCTGCTTCCGTCAATAGGGTCTATGAGAATCTTCCTGCCGCCGCCTCTGATATCCTTTGTGCCAATCTCTTCAGAAATAATGGTCAACCCCTCTCCTGATTTTTCGAGGCCGGAGATAATAATGTCTTCCGCCACTTTATCGATATGATAGGTCTTGTCTCCGGAGGCACCGGTACCGAGTAAATTCTTCTTGTTTTTTTTGACTAAGGGAACTTTTTCGAGAAGTCTCTTCCCTATAGCCCTGAGCTGTTCAATTTCCATGAAGCATTATTTTACGCGAAGATAGTCACGGTTTAAATAACCTTATATCATTATGTCCAAAATAACCTGTAAAAATTTTTTTTGGACACGCACGACCTTATACAAAATACAAAATGTTCAGGAACACGTAATGCTCATCTTCTTAATTGCATCTGCAACGCCCGCAACTCTGACCATCTCCTTGACGTCATGAACTCTCACGATATTCGCACCATTCATGATCGAGACAGCGACCGCAGCTGCAGTCCCTTCAAGTCGATCTGTCACAGGAAGATCTCCGAGGACCCTGCCGATAAACGCCTTGCGGGATACGCCAATGAGTATTGGCTTTTTCAGCCGGGTAAATTCATGAAGCTTTCTGATAATCTCGAGGTTATGGTCACATGTCTTGCCGAAGCCTATACCGGGGTCAACGATGATCATGTCTTCCGAGACACCCGCCCGCGCTGCCAATCGTACTCCCTCGTTCAGGTAATCAATGACCTCGGGTATAAGCGCCGTATAAGAGGGATTGAGCTGCATGTCTTTCGGCGTTCCCTTTATATGCATAATCACAACGGGTACGCGATAATGAGCAATAACCTCCGGCATGTTCGGGTCGAATCTCAGTCCGCTGATATCGTTTACCATGGATGCTCCTGCCTCGATCGCCCTTTTGGCAACTGCTGATTTGTATGTATCGATAGAAATCGGGACAGAAATCTTTTTTGCGAGCACTTCAATGACAGGGATTGTTCGCCTTAACTCTTCATCTTCATGAACCGGTTCCGAACCAGGCCTTGTAGATTCTCCTCCGATATCAATGATATGAGCTCCCTCTTCAACCATCCGGACTGCCCGCTCGATTGCTGAGGTCCTATCAAAATAAAGACCGCCGTCTGCAAAGGAATCCTTCGTCACATTCAGGATTCCCATAATATGGGCCTTTTGAGATAAGTCGAAAGAAAAATGTGACCAGCTCAGTTTCATAATGGGTGACTCCTTAGACCTGAACTGTTCTTTTCGATACAACATCCTGAACAAGGGCATCGATCTCGGTAACATCCATGGTCTCCCGTTCAAGGAGGGCCTTTGTGAGGGCTTCGAGGGTATCTCTGTTCTCCAGGAGGAGATCTTTTGATACGGCATATGCTTCAATCACGATGCGTTTGACTTCTTCATCGATATCAATTGCTGTCTTCTCGCTGTAATCTTTATGTCGCGCAATTTCCCTGCCGAGAAAGATCTGTTCGTCCTTTTTCCCAAAGGTAAGGGGTCCGAGCTTTTCAGACATTCCCCATTCTGTTACCATCTTTCTTGCGAGCTCTGTTGCCCGTTCAAGGTCATTGCCTGCCCCTGTGGTCATGTGTTCCAATGCAATCTCCTCTGCTGCTCTTCCTCCCAGGAGAACCGCGAGGGCTTTCATCAGGTACTCTTTGGAATAGGTATACCGGTCATCTATGGGGAGCTGCTGCGTAACCCCCAATGCCCGCCCCCTCGGAATGATGCTTACTTTGTGGAGCGGATCTGTCCCCGGTGTCAGTTTTGCCACGAGCGCATGGCCTGCCTCATGATACGCTGTATTTCTCTTCTCCTCCTCACTGATGATCATACTCCTTCTTTCAACACCCATGAGCACCTTATCTTTTGCTTCGTCGAAATCGGACATCTCAACCTTGTTCTTTGATTTCCGCGCTGCGAGTAACGCAGCTTCATTAACAAGGTTCTCAAGATCTGCACCGGAAAACCCAGGCGTGCCCCGGGCAATTTTATCAAGATCTGTCTTTTCATCGACCGGGACATTCCTTGTATGAACCTTGAGTATCTCGAGCCTCCCTTTTACATCAGGTGGCGGGACAACAACCTGTCGATCAAACCGTCCCGGCCTCAGCAGCGCCGGGTCGAGAACGTCGGGTCTGTTTGTAGCTGCGATAATAATGATGCCCTGATTGCTCTCAAATCCGTCCATCCCTACGAGGAGCTGATTGAGGGTCTGTTCACGTTCATCATGACCACCGCCAAGACCTGCTCCCCTGTGGCGACCGACTGCATCGATCTCGTCAATAAAAATAATGCATGGTGCATTCTTCTTGGCCTGTTCAAATAAATCCCTCACCCTCGACGCACCCACCCCGACAAACATCTCAACAAAATCCGAGCCTGATATTGATAAAAACGGCACCCCTGCCTCGCCGGCAATTGCCCGTGCGAGAAGGGTCTTCCCTGTTCCAGGGGCACCGACCAGAAGCACCCCTTTTGGAATTCGACCGCCAAGTTTTTGAAACTTTTGAGGGTCTTTAAGAAAATCGATAATCTCCTGGACCTCCCCTTTTGCCTCTTCAATACCGGCGACATCGGCAAATGTTATTTTGACAGTCTTCTCGGAGACTAATTTTGCCTTAGCCTTGCCAAAGGACAATGCCTTGTTTCCACCTGTCTGCATCTGCCGCATAAAAAAGATCCAGATAGCAACAAGAAAGATAATGGGCCCCCAGTTGAGAAAGATGTGCCACCAGGGATTCTGTTCCTCCGGTTTGGCGATGATCTTCACGTTCTTAGAGCGCAGTATCTCCACGAGCTCAGGATATTCTGCGGTATATGTCTTAAACGTCTTGCCGCCCCTTAATTTTCCTTCCAGATTGTTCCCTTTTATCGTAACTTCTTCAATGTCACCTGCTTCAAGTCTTGTCATAAAGTCAGAAAATATTATCTCCTGGTCGCTCTTTTTAGGGGGGCTGACAAGATGGAAGAGGAGTATTATCATAACTCCAATGATAAGCCAGATGAATAGATTCCTGTAAATGCTCAAGCTCTGCCCTCCTGAAAAGCCTCTTTTATCAAGCCAAAAAACTTATCCTTACCATATTTGGATATATGCATAGCATAACACGAGGATTATATGTTCTGAACACAGAAAAATCTACTCAGTCTTTAAAGCTCTTAATGCAACCAGAGGCTGTCTCAAATGTTTTGTATAAATACTGTTAATAATTTTTATTGTAGCATATTGAGAGGCCGTTTTCAGTAATTGACAAGTCCTTCCTCAATAAGGCGCTTCTGGATATTAATCAGTTTCCCGATTCCTTCTGCTGCAAGATCAAGGAGGCTGTCGAAACGTTCCCTCGTAAAAGGCATCCCCTCGGCAGTACCCTGCACCTCGACAAACTCACCTCTTCCTGTCATGACAACATTCATATCGACTTCTGCAGCCGAATCTTCTGCATAACAAAGGTCAAGCATCGGTTCGGCTTGAACAATCCCGACACTCACAGCAGCGAGATAATCCCTCAACGGAGCCTTCTCAATGAGCCCGTTATGCAATGCATACTGCAGGGCATCTGAAAGACATATGAATGCACCCGTTATAGCAGCTGTCCTCGTCCCTCCGTCCGCTTCTATGACATCACAATCTATCCATATGGTTCTTTCTCCGATGCCCGACAGATCGACGACAGACCGTAAGGCCCTGCCAATCATCCTCTGAATTTCCTGTGTCCTCCCACCGAGCCTTCCTACTGTTGATTCCCGTGTTGTTCTTGTCTGTGTTGCTCGTGGTATCATGGAATACTCTGCTGTTATCCATCCCTTTTTCTGCTCTTTGAGAAAAACGGGCACCCTCTCCTCTATGGAGGCTGTACAGATTACTCTCGTTTTTCCAAGGGCAATCAGCGCCGAGCCCTCGGCATTCCCAATGAAATTCCTGGTGATCTTCACCGTGCGTATTTCATCATTTTTCCTTCCATCCGGTCTCATATGTCCTCCGTATGTTAATCCACCACACTACATTACATGCAACATTTCCGATCTACTTTTGCCCTGAATATCACAGATTGCTTGATCAATCAGGTCAGATGCTGTATCGGAGCGGCTTTATCCCGATGAATATCGGGATACCTCGGAGGTCCGCGAAGCGGGCCGAGAATGAGCGATGATACAGCGTCTGACCTGCTATTCCACGGTCATAATCTTGATTAGTAAAATATCTTCTTTCAAGCAAACGTACCTACATACCGATTATGATTTTTTCAATATGTTCTATTCTCTTCCCGAGAAATCTCTCGCCGAGTCTAAAAAACTTTTCCGGCGCATCAGTTACATAGAACTTCCTTGCCGGTTGGGTCTTCTCTGTCCTGATAATCGTCAACCTTTCCAATGTTGTCTTGATCTCCTGCGATGTCGCAAGAGCAGAATCAATGAGTCTTACGCCTCTCCCCATGATTTTCGATATGACTGTTTTGAGCAGAGGATAATGCGTGCATCCAAGCACAAGGGTATCTATGCCTTTCTTTTTTATGTCCTTAAGATATCTTCTTGCAATAAGAGTAGCGATATTCCCCTCCGTCCATCCTTCCTCAACAAGGGGCACGAACAGAGGGCATGGAAGCCCGCATACCTCGATACGTTCATCCAAAGCCCTTATCACATTGGTATAAGCCTTGCTTGTTATCGTTGCATCGGTTCCGATAATTCCCACTCTCCTGTTTTTCGTGGCTTTCACCGCTGCCTTTGCTCCCGGTTCAATAACACCAATAACAGGGATTGATATACTGCTTTTAATTGCATCAAGGCTTATGGATGATGCGGTGTTACATGCAATAACGAGCAGTTTAATGTTTCTTGTGAAGAGGAATTTCGTATTTTCAAAGGAATATTGAATAACCGTTTCCGGTGAACGAATGCCGTAGGGAACCCGTGCAGTGTCTCCGAGATAGACCGTATTTTCATGTGGTAACAATTTTATAATCTCTTTTAACACGGTAAGTCCGCCCATCCCCGAGTCAAAGACACCAATTGGCCTGTTGCTGCCCTTAACGTTTTCTGAATGTGTCACATGACGCTCCTCACCATTCCTGGTTTTTGCACTCTCCTCGTGAAAAACCGGCGCCATTATTCCAGTTCAATAGAAACGATGTCTTTGAGAGGATAGAAAAGATAAAGATGTCCTCCGAGTGTCTCTATTTCTTTCCCTTCGATCAGCGCCTTCACATCCCGGATATCCGGGATATTTGAAATCAGACTTTCATACAGCCCCTTCAGAAGGAAGAATTCTGCGTATGCATCTCCCTGGAAATTCCTTCTGAACTCGTCAGATAAATCGACGTAGAGTATCCGATCCGTGTCTTTATATACACCGAGGAGTCTTGAACCACCCGGGATAGCTGACATCGCCCCATCGCCTGGCCCTTTGAGAAATTCTTCAACCACGGCTTCAGCAATCGCAAGTTGCGCGGTCCTCCTCGGAAGCCTTCTCTCTTCCATCAAAAGCCGGTCATTAGCAGGGTAATACATCCTCAATGAAAAAAGATCTCCATGCACAATCAGGGATTCATCAACATCCTCCGGAGACATTTCGTGTGGAAAGAGTTTCATGAAAACGAGATATCCTCCGAAAACACCCGCAAGGAAGAGGACTGCCAGAACTACCATGCTCTGCGGTTTTTTCACGATACTCTTCACACACCTCTCCTTTCTGACATCACCGGGTAATGTCCATTTGAATTTGCCTGAGTCCATAAGCCGCAATACCGCTCAGCAGTGCATTATTAATTCTCTCAGCCGTCTGTTTGTCATAAACAAGAAATTCCGGCGATGGAAATTCTATCAACACACAAGGTGCCGCTGCTGCGTTAAGAACCGGCAGATGCATGTCCCTGCGGACGGCATCTATGTTGAACTCTTCTTCGATAGCCTTCTCAATGCTGGCAGCAAGTGCCTTACTCTTCCCGATATATCTCCTCTGACGGGAATGAATACTATAGTAATCGGCAATCGTCTGCGAGTCCTGATCTTGATCATCAAATTTTGGACTGTAAATGACAAAGTGCCCAGATCCCGAAGTATGGAAGCTCATGAAGATATCCGGCCTCATCTTGTTTACAAGACTTATCCTATCAGCAAGAGGTACATATTGATCAACCTTACGTGTATAAAAAACCTTCTTTTTGATGGTAGAAAGTGCCCTGCCCAAACTCCGCGCCATGGTAAGGCTGAGCTCTTTCTCACTCAACTTTCCGGAGGTTATACCAAAATCATAGCCGCCGTGTCCTGCATCAATGACATACCTATTCGAAATAATTGTTAAAGGTTGCTTGTCTGTGAGGTGCTCCTTATGCTGTATATCAAGCACAAGCCGCGGAGGAGAAGACAGTCTGGAAAATTTTATTGCACCCTCCTCTTTCAGTGAGAGGATGAGGCGTTTTTCTTGCAAGCTTATGCTGAAGGGTGGGTCCTTTTGCGGGTTCAGCGTGACTGATTCGGAAAACTCTACGGTAATCTGTAAAGCCGAGGTGGCAACCTTTGCGTTCTGTATGATTGCCTCATTGCCTTCAAGAACAATGCGTGTCAAGCCAGCCTGCGTGCTGAAACGGAGCTTTATATCCGCACCCTGCTGTGCAAATATGGAGCTTACAGGAAAAAATGCTACGAAAAAAAGTAAAACCCATGTCCTCTTCATGAGATGGAACCCTTTTTCTATACTACATAATAGTCTGTGATTGTACAAGAAAATCAAAATTATGAGAGGCTGCCAGTTTTCAAGGGAACTTGTTCCGGAGAGCGGTTACAATCAGAAGATTGAATCCCCAGTTGTCCTGATCTCCGAAATACTTTGCCACTCTTTGTAAATTTAAAGGGGATAATCCCATCGGTGTTTCTCTCTATGAGCACCTCTCTGACCAGGATCTCAAATGACCTGCCGATGTGTGTTTGCAGGTCATTAAGTATCCTTGCTGTGAGGCTCTTTTCATCACCGATTTTTATAAGACTTTGATTACGGAATATGTACCTGAACCAAAACTTCAGGGCAATGACCTGTAGGATCGAGAAATAGAGATGGTAATCCTTGCCGAATTCCTCTATCTTCATGGAGGTGGAGAGTATGCTGAGAGTTCTCTATTTCGTCAAACGTAGTATATGGGCTGCAATTTCTTTAAAGGCGTTTTCCAGATCGCTGGAATTCTGTGCTAAAACAAACAATCCACTCGGTTGACTCGGATTATACGTATCTGAGTCAGGCGTATTTGCCATCCGCTTGAGTATATCTATGCCTCTTTCTCCGTCAGGTCCTGAGGGGCCTGTCATATGACGCCCGGAACCTTCCAGGCCAAGCGTATAAACAATAATGCCCTCACTGCGCGCATGTTCTGCCATATCTTCTGACAGATTTCTGGATATCCTGTTGATATTAGGATAGTTTACATTGCCGTTATGGACATTCCTTCTGCTCGGCCATAACTGGTATTCGTCTGTGCCGTGCGCATTATAATATTGCGGCACCGGCTGCATGTTACCGTTGTTCAGATTATAACAACAATACCAAGTAGGGCTCTCAATGCGGTCATGTCTCCTGAGGCCATTTGGTTCAGTAGCTGTTTTACCGGTCCTTATTGACCCTAGAATAGGGGTACCATCTGTCCTCCTGAATATTGAAGAAAAGGTATTCGGAGAGCCATCGGTAAAAAACACCATGACCCTCAGGCTTGAGCGGTTTGCAGGGGCAATACTGTCGAGCTGGTTTTTCCCCTGCCAGAGCCCTTCACCAAAATTGGTGAAGCCATCAAAGCTCAAACTGTTGATATCGCTTATGATAGCTGTCTTGTCGAAACCCCGGTTTACCAGCCAGATAGGCTCATTAACTTCTGCGCCATCGCCAAAGGTTATTAGAGCAATCCTGTCAGCGCCTGTGCCGAAGAAATCGACAAATGTTTTCGCAGCATTCTTAACATCATTTCCCACCGGAGCAAGGGATTCGGTGTCGTCAATTACTAATGACATGTCAAGATCACGTCTCAGTGTCTCGGCGATAGCGCTCGCAGTAAACGTTTTATTCCCGGCTATCCGCAAAAAAAATGTTGGCACTGTTGCCTGTCCTGTTACCTCAATAGTCCACTCTCCATGCCAGTATCCGTCATCGGGGTCTATTACTTTCTGGATATTTATATCCGGCGGAGATGGGATTGCCCTCAGGGAACCAGAGGTAAAATTTGCATAATAAAACTTAATAGCTGCTGCCGTTGCATTTTCTCTCCGTGTAGTCTCATCTCCTCCCTCTTTTATGGCATTTCCAGCAGCAATGGCTGCTGCATCAACAGCAGAAGCCAGCTTTGCTTTCACTGCCACCCCTATCCCTCCATCAATGGCTATGCCGATAATTAAAAGAAGGACGATCATTCCAATGGTCACGAGTATAACAACCTGGCCCCTTATGTTTTTAATTTTGATTAACATAACTCCTCTCTACATTATGGTTCTTGAATACACTTCAGATGTATATTGTATTATCCTGCTGAAAATAAGCGGATGCTTATAAAAAACCTCTGCTATGTAAGCCACCTCACCGTCATTGAGAACGAGATTTCCTATATCTGCAGGAGGCGCCGGATTACCCTGGCTGGGACGGTTCCCGACCCTGCTGACAGGTATGTACGAGATTGGACAATTATTCCATCTGTCCCACTCAACCACTATTGGCCCATCTGTTCTCCCCTGTACCTTTATCAAATACATGCAGCCGTTTGAAGACATCTTTAATGGCTGTGAGGTATCAGCTACGGCATCCATGATGAATTCGGTGTCTGCAGAAGTCCGTTCATACAGATTTGCAGCCTCCCTGCTCATATTTATTGTTATATTTTTTGCATGGATGGCACGGCCGAATTCAAACACACCGAGGGCTAACAGAAGTATCAGAGGTAATAAAAACGCCAGTTCAATAATGCCCTGACCGTTATTGTTTCTTACTACAGTTCTTTTCATAACTTATGTTAACCGCCAGCTGGGAAAGGTTCATTTCTCATCGTTGCCTTTACGGTGAATGTATATTTGCCATCCGGGAAGAAAGGCCTGATGAGAGGGGTCAACAGCGACCATGAATACTCTTCTACGGCTACGACAATTATCTCGCTCGGATTACCGACATCGCTGCTCCGCGGGTTATCAGGGTCCGCAGGAATCGAAGAAACAGAGCCGTCCTGGTTCAACCTATAAAAGGCTACAGAACACGGGTTTTTGTTGCATAAACCAATAGAGCTGTCTTCTATCTTCTTGATGACAGACAGGCGGCGCCTACCGGGGTCAATGTCTTCCCTTCCTGTAACTGCATAGCGTGCCCCTGAGCGAACGGCATGCTGCATTGCAAGATTTGCAAAAAGCATGAGGCTGAGGTCAACAATAGCAAAAAGCAGGCCGAGAATGATAATCACAATGAAGGTGAATTCAAGGACAGAAATACCCTTTTGATCTGAGGCGACTTTCAATCGCCTTATCATTGACATAGCGCTCTTACTTTTTAGAGATGAGGTACTATACCTTATGCTGCTTCATAAAGTATATTAAAATTATTTGTCAAATTTAGATAAAAGTCAAGTATTTTTTGTGTAGCCGAATTTTGCTTTGATTTACCCTCATGCAGTATCCCTACCATTTTCATTCATATATTATATTTTTTCTCATGAGTATCGAATTCTCTTTCAAGATATTGATTTTAAATAAAAATTCATTACAGCTCCCGTCCCGTACTTGTTGATACGGGGCAGGAATGACGAACTGGAATGTTTCTTAACCTAACTAAAAGGCAGGTTAAACTCATAGCCACAAAGCAATGTTTATTATATGAAATTCCTAAAGTTTGTATTATCATGTCTCTGCAAATGACGCAGGATTTAGGATTAATATTCTATCAATTTCTCCTTTCTTCAACTTTTTGTGATTTCAATCACAGTCTATCATCAGGTTCCCTGTTATTATCTATTTAAGGATATTTTTTAAAAAATGGAGATTCTTTGGTTTTTGTTTATGGTAAAAATATCGCATTACTATAAAAATCAATTACGCTTATTTTTAAAGAATTATTCGAAAATTTGATAAAGTATGGCAATTTATATATACTACCCAATAATGAGGAAATAATGGTCATCAATACAGGGCCATGTGAAACCGGATTTATGAAATAGCCGATAATAAAAGAGGTGCAGAGATGGGTAAACATTTTTATATCCCTCTTCTAAACAGAGCGCCGTTCCTGTTATATACACCAATGTCTAATTGCAAGCTTCTTTTCTTAACCCCGCATGAATCTTCCCATCCTGTGAATATGTTGTTCCCCCTCTGCCGGAAGTCTTTTGTGTTTTTTCCTGACGTGATAGAAACCATCAGTGCCAAGTCGGTTGTATGTTTCTACAAAACAATATCCTTTGGGTGGCTTATGAGCAGGCCGATAAGTTTTATCAATAATTCCGGCGGTATGGTATGTTCCGATGCAGGGGACTATTTTTTATAATACATAAATAATCTGTGAGGTATACCATGGTGAAAAAGGGAAAAAATTACCGGCTTTTATACGTATTGGCAATTTTATCGCTGTTCGTCTGGAGCATCTGTTCAGCTTATGCTCTTGATGAGCTCTTTTTAACGGGGTTCGTGGAAAACGTTGACTCCAGGGGGGGTGTTATAACCGTGGACGTCCAGTCTGAAAGTTGTCCGGGCATCATGACGTTCAGGGTTGAGGATGTATCGAAACTGGAGGCGAGTGAAGGGAAAAAGATATCCTTTTTTATCAATTCGTCATTCTGCAATCCTCGTGAAATATATCCAATACATGACATTACTTTTTTGAGGGGGCAAAGGCCATGAAAAGAAGTCTAACCATAACATTTACAATAGTGATGTTATTGCTTTCTGTTTTTCTTTCAGAAGGCATGTCTCAAACCATGGATGATTATTGCCAGATTCCACCGTTTGTCGGCTTTGCCGTGGCGCCCAATGTTCTTTTTGTTATGGATCTCAGCGGCAGTATGAGCTGGAAGGCCTATTCTTATGGCGATACCGATAGTAACGGTGACGGTTACCTTGACAACTATAACCCTGCGGTTTCATATGAGGGATATTTTACGCCCTCCAAATTATACACGCTTGATTCAAACGGAATATATGAGGAAACAACGCCCACGGGAGACCCCTGTATATGTACATGTGTAAACTGGAGGTGCAGATGGTTCAACTGGGGAGGGTGTGAATGGCACGGTGGAGGATGCAGCAGGTGGGGCTGCTGCATAGAGGAACAATGTAGCGGAGACTGTAATCTTTTATCAGGGAATTACCTCAATTATGCGATCATGGCCAGAATAGATCTGCTTCGCTGGGCATTGACAGGAGGAACTCCCAGTACCTGTACCGGCGCCCAGACCTTTAATCATGGGTTCTGTAACCCAGAATTATGGAACCAGCCAGGCAATGATGTAAAAGTAGGAAGTGTCTGCAACAACAGCCTTGATGTCAATGGTGACGGCACAGCAGACGGTGGCTGCATCCTTCTGACCGATAACGGAACCAAAATTAAGGTTCCCTGGGACAGGGTCTATGCCGGACTGGCATCTAAATTCAAGGCATTAGAGTTGAGACCGAGAGTGGGCGCCATGTTTTACAGCGGCAGCGCTGTCCGATCCCAGAAGATATATATAGGTGATTTTACAGCACCTGATTCAACTGCTGACGAGTTCCCGTATATGAATTTCATATCCTATGTAAATTCCGGGCAAGCTAGTGGCGCAACTCCTACAGGCCCTGCCATGTGGGATGCCTTAAATTACTTCTCACAAAAAACCCCGGAATATGGAGGGTTTCAACCCCAGATGGGGGAAGGGGACCGATGGAAAAATCCCATGTATGTTTGTGAGAAGCAGGGAGGGGTGAATTGCCAGTACGTTCCCTGTGCGAACAATTTCGTTATACTTCTGTCAGACGGCCAATGGAACACAGGCGGTGGCCCCCCGGCATATACCACCTGTTCTATTAACTCAGGGTTTGAAAATCACTCCGCAGACCCTGTGGTTCCTGCCTATAAAATGCACATGGGGTTCGACAATATCGTAACGGGTGTTCACACAAATGTGAAAAACGTATATGCCGTGGGGCTTTTCCTGGGTGGCACGGGAGAGCACTCCATGAAGAACGTGGCGGTATATGGCTCTTTTGACAATCTGGCAAGGACATGGCCTGCTAATTTAACCGGGTACCCTGACGATACCTGTTACATGGCTGACTGCGGAACCGGCAGGGGTAGTCCGTGTGAACCATTACCTGCATCATCTCCCGACTGGGACAAGGATGGAGACGGCAATCCGGATACTTATTATCAAGCGACTGATGCATTAAGTATTAAAGACAACATTCTGGATGCTGTTCTGTCCATCCTCCAGCAGATTGCCTCGGGGACAGCGGCATCCGTGCTTGCATCAGGGGAGGGAACAGGTGCAAACCTCGTACAGGCAATCTTTTATCAGCAACGCTCCTTCGGCACAATTGACATTGAATGGACAGGTTCTATCAAGAACCTCTGGTACCATATTGATCCAATGCTGATAAATACCTCCATCAGAGAGGATACGGCGTCCCCGTATATTCTCGACCTGTCTGACGACTACATAATAAATTTCTTCTTTGACCCGACTGACTATACGACAAAGGCAAAACTTTTTTCAGATGCAAACGGTGACGGTGTTGCTGACAGTACAGTTCCGGAAGCAACCATCCTTTTTGACAATATAAAGGCACTATGGGAGGCGGGAAAGACATTGCACCAGAGAAATCCCGGAGACAGGACCATTTATACCTATGACGGAGCAAATCGCATAGAGTTGCCAGACACAATATCAGGCGGTTCCTCCTTGATATGGCTTATGCAGGCGGCCAATGCGGACGAAGCATCAGCATTGGCGATGTATACAAAAGGGACTGATTTAAAAACTTGTTCAGTCAACAAAAATATTTGCAGCAGTGATACAGACTGTTCCGATGCCGGCGAAACATGCAAGGCCTACAGAAACAGAACCGTAACATATGACGGGGTGACAAATACATGGAAGCTTGGAGATATTATTAATTCCACCCCACGGATTGTCTCATGGACACCGCTCAATTTTTATCACAAAATATATCAGGATACTTCATACGAACAGTTCACAAAGTCAGATGCTTACATGAACAGGGGACTGGTCCTTGTCGGGGCAAATGACGGGATGCTCCATGCCTTCAGATTCGGGAAGTTGGAGCTGTTCGAAGAGAAATTCAAGAAAGCTGCATTGACGGGAGCAGAGCTTGGAAAAGAGGAATGGGCATTTATTCCCAAAAATACCCTTCCCTATCTGAAATATATTGCAGATCCAAACTACTGCCATATCTATACAATCGACATGACTCCTTATGTCTTTGATGCCAGCATTGGTGCGCCAGGAACAGGTGATGTATCAGATAGCGCAAAACTTTTTAACGGGTCTACCTGGAGGACGGTCGTCATAGGCGGAATGAGGTTGGGGGGCGCCTGCAATGACGCAGCAACCCAGTACAAAGTACAGACACCAATAGCCGGTGAAGGATTTTCATCTTATTTTGCCCTCGATATTACAGACACGGGAGATCCCCAGTTTCTTTGGGAATTCTCTCATCCTGACCTCGGTTTTGCGACGACAGGACCTGCCGTCGTCCGGATTAGCTCAAGGACAGATGGTGCGCCTGACAACAGTAAGAACGGAAAATGGTTTGTGGTTTTCGCTTCAGGTCCAACGGGGCCAATCAATACAGTCGCGCGTCAGTTTAAGGGTTATTCTGACCAGAACCTCAAAGTTTTCATACTCGATTTGAAAACCGGGCAACTCATGAGAACAATTGATACCGGTATACAGAATGCCTTTGCAGGTTCCCTGACAGGTGCAACGATTGACTTTGATCAACACGAGGGTTCTTATCAGGATGACGCCCTCTACTTTGGCTATACGAAGGCAGAAGAAAGTCCATTAACCGAAAATACGAAGTGGACGAAAGGGGGGGTAATACGGATTCTGACAAAGGAGGACCCCAATCCTGATAACTGGGCGTGGAGCAAAGTCATAGACAATATAGGACCTGTCACCTCGGCTGTCGCAAGTCTACAAAATTACAAGACAAAGGTTGTGCGCCTCTATTTTGGTACGGGAAGATACTTCTATAAAATTGCAGATGAGATAGATGATGCAGACAGTATAAGAAAGTTGTATGGTATAGTAGAACCCTGCTTCACAGCAACAGGAATAGACGTTGACTGTAATACTACCGTCTCAGAGGGTTCTCTTGGTCATGCTGCCAGCGCAGATGGTTCAACAGACCCGGAAGGTTGGTATATAATATTAGACTCTTGTACTGATGCCGCAGGATCAGCGGTCTCCTGTGGAGACTCATCGGAACGTTACAAGACTGAGCGTTCGATTACAGACCCACTTGCTACTTTTGCTGGAGTAGTTTTCTTTACGACCTCAAAACCCGCTTCGGATATATGTGGATTTGGTGGAACAACCCATCTGTGGGCTGTAAAATATGATACTGGTGGTGCTGTAAGCAGTTCGGTTCTGAGAGGACAAACTATCATGCAGGTGTCCACGGGAAGCATAGAGGAGATAGACTTGAAAACAGAATTTACTCAAAAGGATGGCAGGAGAACTGCTGCTCGTCAGGGTGTTCCCCCTCAAGGACCCCCTCCCGGGATTCTTATGCCGCCCAAACCTGTAAAGAAGTTTATACATATCCAGGAGCGGTAAGGTGCGCCTGCATTATTCATAAACTATGAACCACGTCCTGTGGAGTAAACTTTATTACTCCACAAGGGCCGCAACATCTCCAGACTCTTTGGGGTTTTAGTTTACTGGCATCATTTCTCTTCAGTTGTGTACTGAAATGGCGATACGTTGAACCTGGACAGGGAGGATATAAAATCGGCACGGGACAGCCCAGCTATCTCTTCTGCTTTTTCCTGGAATATTATCCCCATCTCATACCACTTGACCGCAGCTGATAGTGCAGTGTCTCATAAACGACTGGTGTTATAAACAGCTTAAATGGGGTGTCATTCCCGCAATCCCGAATGCATTCGGGAGTCGGGAATCTTTCTGAGAAACCCTGAGCGATTCCGGACAAGCCGGAATGACAAAATGACGCCAATATTAGTCATTAAAGATTACATATCTGATCAGCAAAGGAATTGAGAGACCTATCCCATAGGTTAAAATAAACCCGAGAATCATCTCTGGCCATGTCACACTATTCATGCAACCAGCTTCCCCCTTACTATCTGATATTTTTATACCGCTCTTTCAAGGCGAATCTTCTCATATTTCACCCTGGGGATCTTCTTCTCGCGTCCGTTTGATTTCGCCCTTTCAAGTTCAATTAAACCGATATCTGCAAGATAATGAACATCGTCAGAGACATTCTTGATATTCCTGCCGAGTATCTTTGCCAGTTCATAGATGGATTCAGGCTGTCGTTCCCGTATTACCTTGATGATTCGTATGCGCTCCTCTGTTATCGCCTTTCGCATTGTCTCAAGGGTATCAAAGTAAATGCCGGTCTCCTTTTTGGGTACTTTTTCGCCCAGTTCAAGGCGCTCCATTACGTCCCCTGCCTCGTTAAGCATTTCCTTGACGCTCTTGATCCCTATGGTTACATTCTTAACCTTCACTACACAGCTACCTTATCATGTTTCCTTGTCTCAGGCATTTCCTCATGTGTTACCTTCTCTATTGCTCTTTGAACAAACTGATTAAGTGAAATCCCTAACATGGCAGCCTGTTGTACTGCCTTTCTATGTAGCTCAGGATTGATGCGTACGTTGAAACTACCCTTACAGACTCTTTCCGGCTCTTTACCGATCTTTTTGCAATATTCTATATAGTCATCAACAGCCTCTTTAAATGCTTCCTTGAGTTCATCAATACTTCTGCCCTCAAAACTCACAAGATCATCAATGCCCTCAAGTTTACCGTGCAGAACGTCATCCTCTGCGCTGTAATGGACGGTAGCGATATAGCCTTTGTAAGTTAAAATATCCTTCATTTAATCACCCCCTTACTTTTCAGCCTATCTTCAATTTCGTCAAGCTGATATCTCTTCATAACCTTTGCCGGATGTGGTTTATGAAACTTTATCACGTGCCCGGTTTTATGATTTAAAAAAGTAGCTCTCGACCCTGCTGCTGATCCCAAAGCATATCTGTTTTTGATTGCAGTTATTTCATCTTCGCATGTCCGCCAATGCCAAATAGGTACAGATAAACCTGCGAGAACATAGTGTGAAGTATTTCCATGGACTTCTGGAGTTCCAGACTCATCGATATAACAGATGTACACTTTCGATGCACCTCCGCAATCAAAAAAAAAAGCGACTGGAGTGAGGTCCTAAGACCTCTCTGAGAGACGCGTGGCGACTCCTTCCAGACGCATTTTTATATTATCAAGAAGCTATTACCCTGTCAATCCTCTTTCTTAACCTTGCAACCCTGGGGATAGTCCAGGGATAGTGATTATGTAAAATTATAGGAGCTAACCTATTGGAATATAAAAATATTCTTGGTGGAGGCGGCGGGAATCGAACCCGCTTTTCTCCTTGATAGTGGCCATTCTATATGGCAGAGCATAACGGAAGCAAAACCACTGTGTGCTAAGTGGAGGTGAGTAAGATGAAGAAAAAAGCAGTTCAACAGCAAAGGTCGAATCCGAAAGTTAATAAGAAGCTGAAAGATGAGGCCAAGTCGCATTTTCCCCCACGTAGGCAAAGACTGATTGAAAACCTGCTGTCTATGAAGTTCAAAACGGTAAAAGACGCAATGATTGATGCTGGCTATGCCGACTCTACGGCTACGAAAGCCCCGAGCGAAATTATAGGAAATTATAGGTTTCAGACGGCTATCCAGGAGAGAATGACTGCGGCCGGGCTTGACGAAAAGAGGTTGACGAAGGTTTTGAGTGAGGGTCTGGAAGCTACCAAGGTCATTTCAGCCATGGTTGTTGCTCCATCCGGCGATAGAATGAAAGACGCAAATAGTATGACAAAGGATTTCATCGAAGTGCCGGACTTTCCTTCACGTCACAAGTTCCTGGAGACAGCACTTGAACTTCGAGGCGATTATCCAGACAAAAAAATCGACCTCAATTATACGGTTGAGACACATGAGCAGCGTATTGCCCGCTTAAGAGGAGGCACATAAGATCATCATAACCCCTGAGATAACATATCAAG
>ENA-OSEO01000434-OSEO01000434.1-sediment-metagenome-genome-assembly--contig:-NODE-434-length-107608-cov-10.413983_pt1 | contig 107608 bp, 89 predicted proteins | sample MGYA00237883_ERZ534232 | MGnify/ENA metagenome assembly ERZ534232
GAGGCGTACAAGCCAGTACGCCGCAGTGACGAGGGATGAGCAAAACGCAGCAGATGGGCGTTTTTCAACGGCCTGTTGAAGGAGATGTTCATGCCCAGAGTGACTGTAGAACCCAGCGGGGATGTGGGGATCGCCCGGTTGACCCATGGGGTCACCAGCCCCATCGGGCCCGAACTGGTCGAGGACCTGCGTAATGCAGTCCGGCGGATCCGTTCCGAACATCAGGGGCTCATCCTTGCCGGCGGGGACAAGTTCTTTTCCATCGGATTCGACCTCCCGAACCTCCTTCAGCTCGATCGAAAAGGGATGTCCGACTTCTTCCACGGCTTCGGGGACCTCCTGCTGGAACTCGCCACCCTGCCCATACCCACGGCAACGGCCGTCTGCGGCCACGCCGTGGCCGGCGGCACCATCCTCATGCTCACCACGGACTTCCGGATAGCCGCCTCCGGGAGGACCCTCATGGGGCTGAACGAGAGCCGGCTGGGCGTGCCCGTGCCCTATGCCGCGGACCTGCTCCTGCGCCTCCTGGTGGGGGACCGGGCCGCCACAACGATCATGTACCGCGGGGAACTGGTGGAGGCCTCGTCAATGGAGGCCATGGGCCTGGTGGACCGGATCGCGCCCAGGGAGAAGGTGGAGGAAACGGCCGTTGCGATGATCGTCGACCTCGCGGCCCTTCCACGGGCGTCCTTTGCCGTGATCAAGGAACACCGGATGGAGCGATTCCGGGAGCGCTATGAGACCAACGGCCGGGCCCGGAACGAGCAATTCCTGGACATCTGGTTCCAACCGGAGACTCGGAAGAGGCTGGAAAAGGCTGCAGAAACATTTTGAAAAGCATTTCTTCAGACAAAAATATAGATATTAGAAATTGACGCTATATCAGGTCCGTTTTTAATCCGCGTAATCCGCGAAATCCGCGTCGAAAAAGCCTTTGATGTTGACCTTGAAGTTTCCGTGATCAGGCCAAAGACAAAAAACGACTTTTGACGCGGATTACGCGGATTACGCGGATGAAAATCAACATCAAAAAAATGACAGGTTCATAAAACGTCCGGGATCACATCCCCCGCCTCTCTCATTCCGAAAGGCTGCTCGCCTGTGGGCAACGGTTGCGGCATGGGAAACGCCTCCTGGCTTCCAGTCCCTTCGGGCATCTTTCCCGCGGGTCGTTGCGTGTCCCGATCCCATGGACGATCCAGGAACCCGATCCAGCCTGCGGTGACGGTGATCGCGCCCAGGTCCCGCTCCACCTTCCCTTTGACCACGTAGGCCCTCCCCCGCCCGAGCAGGGAACAGAAACGCCGGTACTCCCGGGGAAAGAACACGGTCTCGTAGAGTCCGGTCTCATCCTCGAAGGAGACGAATTTCATGGGGTCCCCCTGCCGGGAGTGGACCGTCTTGCCGGTCACCAGCCACCCTGCCAGGGTCACCACGCGTCCCACCCGCGATGGAAGGTCCCGCGCCAGGGTGCGGCTTATGCGCCGCAGGACCTCCCTGTATCGCTCCAGGGGATGCATGGACAGGGGAAACCCCAGGGTCTCCATCTCGTAGCGCATTCGGGTCGTCCGGTCCAGGGGGCGGCGGACCCCTTTCCGCCCTCTTGGCGCTGAGGACGGGTCAAAGAGGCGGGACTGGGCCGGGGTCTCGTCCCGATGGAAATGCCGGAGGGCCTCCCAGAGCAGAATCGGCCGCCGGTCCGCCCCCTCGATCCGGTCAAAGCATCCCGCGCGGACCAGGACCCGCACGTCCTGAAGGTGCATGTGGGGCCGGGTCCGATCCAGAAACGCGGCGAACGACTCATAGGGGCCACGGTGGTCCCGCTCCCGGACCAGGGCCTTCTGGGCTTCCTGTCGCAGGTCCTTGAGCTGCATGAGCCCCACGCGGATCTCCCGCCCACGGCCCGAGTAGGCGATCCCGCTTTGGTTCACATCCGGGGGGAGGAGCCTCAGTCCTATCCGTCTCGCCTCGGAGAGGTAGCCGAAGGCGGAGTAGTATCCCCCACCGTTGGAGACCACCGCGGCCAGGAACTCGGCCGGGTAGTGGGCCCGAAGCCAGGCCGACTTGTAGGCCACCAGGGTATAGCTGGCCGAGTGGGGCTTGCAGAAGCTGTACCCGTCGAACCCCATCATCATGTCCCAGGTCTCCCGGGCCGTCTTCAGGGGGACGCCGTTGGCCTCGGCCCCGCGAAGGAACCGCTCGTGGAAGTCCCGAAGCCTCTTCTCCCGGTGCTTCTTGCTCACCACCTTTCGAAGGGTGTCGGCCTCGGCCGCGTCGAATCCGGCCAGGTGAATGGCCGCTTGGCTGAGTTGTTCCTGAAAGACCATGACCCCCAGGGTCTCCTGAAGCACGGGCCGAAGGCGCGGGTGGGGCACATCCCAGGGGGCCCCGTGGAGACGGGTCACCCAGTCCCGAATGCTCCGGTTGGAGGCGGGCCGAATGATGGAGGTCACGATCACGTTCAGGAGAAACGTGTCGAGCCGCCGGTATGCCTCCAGGGTGAAACCGCTTGCCACCTTGACGAGGACCTGGCGGGTGGCCGGGCTCTCGAAGTAGAAGACCCCCATGGTCTCCCCCCGGTAGAAGATCTTCAGGGTCTCCGGGTCGTCCACCGGGTCCCAGTCCGCGTAGTCGATGCGACGACCGGTGTTTCGCTCCACCATGGCCAGGGCGTCCCGGATCACGGCCAGGCTTCGGTTGCCCAGGAGGTCGATCTTCACCAGGCCCGCCTCCTCCACGGCCTCCTTTTCCCACTGGAGGACCTGGACCCCGCTGGCGGAGATCTCCACCGGACAGTACCGTCGCACCTCGTCGGGTACGATCACCACACCCCCGCAGTGGACCGAGAGGTGGTTGAGGTGATCCTCCAGCCGGACCGCCGCGGCCAGGATGCCGTCCCAGGGGGGATCGAACCGGAGTCCCCGCATTCGGGGATGGGAGGGGAGGTCTTCCCAGACCTCCCGCAGCCGCCAGCCGTAGCCGATCTTTCCGGTGACCCGGCCGATCTCCTCCTCGGGTAGGCCGAAGACCTTGGCCACCTCCCGAAGGGCCGACCGGGCGCCGTACGTGTTGTGGTTGGCCACCATGGCGGCCCGGCCGTGGCCGTACCGGGCGAACACGTAGTCCAGGACCCGGTCCCGCTCGTCCCAGGCAAAATCCACGTCGATGTCCGGCGGGTCCATGCGGCCGGGATTCAGGAACCGCTCGAAAAAGAGGTGGTGCCGGATCGGGTCCACGTGGGTGATGCCCAGGGCATAGGCCACGATGGAGGCGGCGGCGCTCCCCCGGCCGCACGAGCGGGGGGCCCTGCGGGTGATGTCCGCCACCACGAGAAAGTAGTGGGCGAAGTCCTTCTCCCGAATGATCCGCATCTCGTGGGCCACCCGCTCCTGCACGGCCTGAGTGATGCGGCCGTACCGGCGGCGGCACCCCTCCAAGGTGAGCCGGCGAAGCCGCTCAAAGGCCTCGTCATCGTCCATGCGCTCGAACCGGGGAAAGACGAGCCGGCCCAGGGGCCACTCCGTTCGGCACCTCTCGACCGCCCGCAGGGTGTTCCGAATGGCCTGGGGGGCGTGGGGGAACCGGTCGATCATGGCCCGGGCCGAGCAGAGGGTGCTCTGGTCCCGGGCCGTATCTTCCGGGGTGAGGCGCGAGAGCTTGGTGTTCAGGGCCACGGCCCGGAGGATGCGGTGGAGCGGGAACTGATCCCCCTTCAGAAGACAGGCCCGGTTCGTGGCCACGGGCGGAATGCCGCTCCGGCGTGAAAAGGCGAGGCACCGGGACATGCCCCAGCCCGGCGACATCTCCACGAAGAGGTCGTCGGCCCCGTCTTTTCCAAGGGTCTTGAGCAGATCCGCATCGTCGGAGAGGACGATCAGACCACTCCGACGTTCCCGGAGGGAGCGGATCAGGTCGAAGTCCGGGTCGCAGTGGCGCGCGGAGATCAGGCGGCAGAGGTTGGCGTATCCGTCCTCACTTCGGACCAGGAGGACCGCCCGGTGGGACCCGGCCGTGACCTCGCTCCCCACCACGGGGCGGATCCCCGCCTCCCGGGCCGCGTCGAGGAACGAAATCAGGCCGTAGAGGCCATTCGTATCCGTCAGGGCCAGGGTATCCATGCCCAGGGCCCGGGCCGTGCGGCAGAGGTCCTCCACGTCCGGGATACCCCAGCCCCGGGAATAGTGGGAGTGAACGTTGAGGTGGACGAATTCGTTCATAAAAAATGACTCCATCACACATTCGACGCTGTGAACGGGATGTGACAAAAATAGGGTCCCGGACCTTTTCCACTCCACCATGTGTTGACTTTCATCCGCGTAATCCGCGTAATCCGCGTCAAAAAAGTTTTTGATTTTGACGTTGAAGTTGAATGGATCAGGCAAAAGACAAAAAGACTACTTTTGACACGGATTACGCGGATTACGCGGATTTAAAACCCATTTATTTTATATGTATCAAATTTTCTTTTGGGTTTACCGCGCCGGACAGGTCGCGGCGGCCATGGACCGACTGCGAATGAGTGCCCTCACATGTCCGGCCGCAGCAAACGGCCGACTCCCCGTAGCGCTTCCGAATGGAGTCCAGGGCGCGGGCCACCCCGGCCCGGACCTCGCCTGAAGAGGGCCCTGCCGGAAACAGGGAGAGCTGGCGGCCGGCCGGAGGGACCAGGTCTGTGAACCAGATCCGCATGAACCGGACACGGACCCGGCGGGTGCATGCCCGGTGAAACACCTCCGCCAGAGGGGCATACAGGTCCGGGTCCCACGCCCCCTCCTCGGAGAGTCTCGTCCGGCGCACCACCTCCCGCTGGTCCGCGTAGCGGATCAGCAGTCCCGCCTCCCGGGGGGCCAGGTCCCGCTCCCGAAGCCGGCGGCCGCATCGCTCCACCATGCCGTACAGGGCCCCCAGGAGCCGTCTGTCGTCGTTGTCGTCCTCGGAAAGGACGGTTTCCTCCCGCACGACGCCTTTTCTTCGGGGCGGAACCACCGGCGTGGGGTCGATCCCCAGGGCCCGGTCATGGATGACCCGGCCCAGGCGTCCGAAGAGGAGTCGAAGATCCTCCGGACCCAGGGCGGCCACCTGCCGGACCCGGGTGATGCCCAGTTCTTCCAAGAGAAGCCGCTGGCGGACCGGACCGATGCCGGGGAGCATGTCCACCTCCAGGGGGGCCATGAAGCCCTCTTCCCGGCCCGGATCCACATCGATGATCCCCGGCCCGGAACGGATCCGGGAGGCGATGCTCGAGACCATCTTGTTCCCCGCCACGCCCGCGGCGCCGGCCAGCCTGAACCGATCCAGGACCTCCCGGCGTATTCGATCGGCCGTGTCCTTGGCCCGTCCCCACAGTCGCGATGTCCCCGTGACGTCCATGTAGAGGTGACCGGGCCGGGGCGGCTCCCAGAGAGGCGTGTACCGGGCCGCCACACCGGCCAGGAGGCGGCCGGCCGTTTCCATGCGTGCCGGATCCGGCCGAAGCACGATGAGGTGCGGGCAGACGTCCCGGGCCCGGCCCAGGAGCATGCCCCGGGTCACCCCTTCCCGCCGGGCCTCGGGGGAGACACAGAGCACCTGGGCACGGCCGGTCCGGCCCCAGGCCGTGATCACGGGACGGTCCCGAAGCTCGGACCGGCCCACCCGCTCCACGGCAATGGGAAAGGCGGGGATGTGAAGATGGATGATGTGACGGGACATGAGAAAATCAGTGCCTAAAGCATGAAAACAAAGTGCCTAAAGTGAGCTAAAGTGCCTAAAGTGCCTAAAATGAACGAACGCACCTAAAGTGGACGGCCAGGCCTTCGCCAGATGAAGAAAGTGCCTGAAGTGCCTGAAGTAAGAAAACAAAGTGTCTAAAGTGCCTAAAGTGAGCTAAAGTGCCTAAAATGCCTAAAATGAACGAACGCACCTAAAGTGGACGGCTAGGCCTTCGCCAGATGAAAAAAGTGCCTAGAGTTCCTGAAGTTGGGGAAACCCCTCCCGTCAGTGTGGCCGTTGATTCGCGTCGTTACACCTGCCCCCATCCTGACGGACGATTCCTACAGAGATATAGGCCTTTGTTTTTATTGGTTTTATCTGTTAACTTTAGTTCACTTTAGACACTTTAGCTCACTTTAGGCACTTTCCTTCAATATCTCCTCAAAACCCCCACCACCTTCCCCTCGATCCGCAGGTCCCCCTCGCGGACCAGGATCGACGGCATGCCCTCGTGGGCGGGCCGGAGTTCCACGTGGCCGCGTCGCCGGTAGATCTTCTTCACCGTGGCCTCGTTCTCCACCAGGGCCACCACGGTCTCCCCGTTCTCCGCGGTGGACTGCCTGCGGACCACCACGTAGTCGCCGTCCAGGATGCCGTCGTCCCGCATGGAATCCCCCTTCACGCGAAGCGCGAACACATCGCCGCGCCCCCGCATGGAGGGCGGGATCTCGATCACATCCGATGTCTCCACCGCCTCGATGGGCCGGCCCGCCGCCACGGTCCCGGCCAGGGGGACCTCGAACCGGCGGCTCTCCACCGGACGGATCACCTCGATGGCCCGTTTCCGGTTCTTGGCCTCGGGACGCCGGATATACCCCTTTCTTTCCAGGTGGGAGAGGTAGGTCGCCACCGTGTTGTAGGAACGGAAACCGAAGTGGCCGCGGATCTCGTCAAAACTGGGAGACTGCCCCCACTCCTCCAGATACCGGGAAAGGTACTCCAGAAAGGCCTTCTGCTTCTCGGTCAGCTTCATGCCTGCCTCCAGTAAAACCTTCAGTTTCTGAAAATTTACTGTAAGTTTTCATGAAAGTCAAGCCGGGAGGCGCACCGGCCGGGGACCGGTGGAGGGGGTCGTCCTGCGGGTTGAAGTGGGAAGGCTTACACCAGGGCGGCGGATACCGCCTCGGCGAGTCCGGGGAGGGGGTAGGGCTTCTTGAGGTAGGCCGCGGCCCCCAGGGCCAGGGCTCCATGATCATGTCCAGGAGCACCCGATCGCACGAGCGGTCGGCCAGCCACTGGAGGGCCGCTTCGCCGCTGGGCACGCTGAACGCCAGGCATCCGAGGTGGGAGAGCATCTCGGCTGCCGGCTCAGCCCAGGAGCACGGACCGGCTGAGGAGGATCTTCGGAAACTGCTGGACCCGCCATCCGGCGGCCTCCGCCCTTTCGATCATCACCCCGAACTCCCGCTTGCTCACATGAAACCGAGGCTCCACATAGAGGAGCCGTCCGCCGGGGTGGATGAACTCCCGGGTTTCTTGGAAAAAACCGTCCGGATTCGGCACCTCGTGGACCATGTAAAAGGCGAGGATGAAATCCACCTTGCGGGTGATCCCGATCCGCCCCGGCTCGCACAGGTGATAGTGAATGGTATTTTTGAGCCCTTGCTCCACGGCCCGGACGCGCAGCCTGTCGAGCATCTCCTGCTGGAGATCCGCGGCGATCACCGTCCCGTGTTCCTGCACCATTCGGACCATGGGGAGGGTGAAAAACCCGGGACCGCACCCGATGTCCGCTACGGTCTCACCGGGTCGAATCAGTCCATCCAGGATCTTCTCCGGGTCCTGGACCCAGCGGCGAAGGGATATGGCCAGAAATCCGGCATGGGATGCAGGGCACACATGGGTGTTCATGACGGCCTCCTGTCGGGCAAAATAAGTTTAGCTACTATACATTAACCGCAAAAAAAAGGGATATCCGGTCCCTACCCCTTCTCCTTGAGGCTCTCCTCCCACTGGTCCAGGAAGGCATTGAGCTGGTCGAGGAATTCGTCGAGAAAACCGAACTGCTCCGGGCTGAGCCCTTGGAAGTAGTCCCGGAATCCCCCGTCCATGGTGTCGTGCCAGTGCTTGTGGGCATAATAAGCGATCTTTCCCTTGTTGGTCAGATACAGGCACGCCTTCAAGGGCTGGCCCGGATCCGTCCTCTTCTCCACCAGGCCTTTTGCGTCGAGCTTCTTGAGCGTCTGGGACACCGCCCCCTTGGTGATCCCCAGTTGTGCCGCGGATTCGGTCACGCTGATCCCTTCCTGGTCTCCGATGAGCTCCAGCAGGAACATCTCGGACCTATACAGGATCTCGGCGGTACCGAAATGCCACGGCCGGTTCTCCAACTCGGCCGTTCGCCGAACCACCCCCATGAACTTCTCGGTCAAGTAACGGGGAAGATGTGTCAAGCAGTCTCGACTCATGGCGTGAATGTATAGCTACTAAACCTTCTTGTCAAGCCCTTTTCAGGACAGTGGCTTACTTTTTGAAGAGCAGGACCGATTCGGACCACCTGAGGGAGCTGGATCCGGGCCTTGCAGACGCCTTCCCCACCCCGCCTGATTCCTGAGTTTCGTGGAAGGAGGAGCATGAACTGATCGAGCAAAGGATTTCCTGCCGGACGAGATCGGACTGTTGATCGGACTTGACAGTGGTTTTCTCATCCTATATTACGTAATACGTTATATAACAAATCAATCAGCAGGAGCGACATGGAAACGGAGAATCTGTTGCGGATCGGGCAATTGGCCGAAAAGGCCGGGGTGACTCCCAGGACCATCCGATTCTACGTGCAGGAAAACCTGATCTCAAGGCCGGTCAAGGCCAAAAAAAACATGGCCCTGTACCCTCCGGACTGCATCTCCCAGATTCGTGTGATCAAAAAGGCACAGACCAGGCGTTTTCTGCCGTTACTGGCCATCCGGCGGATTCTTGAGGAAAACAACTTCGACCACAAGGCCTTAGAGGTCATCCTGGATTCGGATGATGGTTCACCCCTGCAGTGGAAAGAGGAGGAGAAAGGCCTGACAGACATTCCGAATGACATCCGCGGTCTTCTTGAAAAAAGAGGGTGGATTCACACTGAACAGGCCAAAGAAAGAGGGAAAACCGGTTCTCCCGCAGACGGTCGCCTCATGCGGCTGTTCCATGCACTGAACCGCCATGGGGCCCCGTGGGAAGAGATGATCGCTGCACTGGATTCCATTGAATCTTTGGCCAAAAAAACGGTGGAGGTGGAGTTCCAGTCGTTCACGGGCTGGGCCCTGAAGAATCCCACATCGGACTTCAAAGACATTCAGAACCTGGCGCAGGTTTCCCTGAATCATTTCATCATCCAGGCCCGCATGCGTCATTTCGCGCATGTCGTGTGCCGACACAAAAAGGATCTTGATTATTCCTTCATGGCCTCGGCCGATGAGGGGTTTGCCGTCCCTCCGGAAGAAATCATGCCTCAGATCGAGGCGGTGGAAAGACGTCTCCCTCCCCGCTCTCCGGATACGCGAATACTCAACGACATGGCCATCGGATACAGTTGCATCGGAGATATCGACACGGCCCTCCGCTACCTTCGACGAGCCAGACGGTCGGCCCCCGGAGATCTGGAGACCCGCGTTCGCTGGATCTGGTATCGACGGTTTTTGACCGGCCACAAACGGGCCGTGCGCATGAAGCAGCAGATGATGGATCTCGTGGCCGGCCATCCCGAATACGCCATCGGAAGGGCCTTTCTGGGGGCCTGGCACATGTTGGACCTGATGGAGGCCGATGACCCCGATGACATCCTCCGCCTGGCGAATCTCTGTCTTCAGGAATTGGCCGGAGCTGAAGAAAATATGCCGGAGGATCTGCATCAAAGGACGCTGATACAATATGCAAAAAGCCGAATTTTGATGGAAATGCCCGATGCAGCGGACCACCTTGTAAATGGACTTCGTTCTTTTGAGGATATCATATCGCGTAAAACCGAACTCGATGATTATTACTCAAATCACTTGCCTTTTTTTTCAAAGTGGCTGTGGCCCAATATCTATTACTTTTCCGGAACAGCCTACGAGCGTGCAAGGCAATACGAACACGCGATTGAGATGTACCAAAACGGACGTCGGTTCGCGGTCCAGCCTCCATTCCATGAAAGAATCGAGGCGGGCATTGTAAGGGTCGAATCCGGCATTCGACGAAAGGAGCGTGCGAATGGGTGAGAAATTGTATTGGAACCAGGAAATGGAAACCATTTCCAGGGATGAACTCACTGCCCTCGAAACTGCAGCGCTGAAAAATCAGCTTGCCTATGTATACGAAAAATCCCCTTTTTACCGAGAGAGATTCGACAGCGCGGGGGTCCATCCTGAAGATTTTCTTCAAAGAGACGACCTTGGAAAGTTCCCCTTTACCACCAAGGATGACCTGCGTCAGACGCAAGAGGTCGTGGGGAGGTTGGGCGGCCACCAGTGTGCGGACATGAAGGATATCGTCCGCATTCAGGGGACCAGCGGCACCACCGGTCGTCCACTGTTGATCGGGCTGACGAGGAATGACGTCCATCTGTGGAATGAACTGTTTGCGCGTCACGCCTGGACAGGCGGCCTTCGGCCCGACGATGTCCTGATCAATCCGGCCAATTTTACACTGTTCGTGGGGGGACTGTCCGAGTGCTCCGGGGCCGAAGGCATGGGAATTACGGTGGTCCCCGCCCCCCTCGTGAGCACGGGCATGGAAAAATTCATGGGACTGATCCTGGATATCCGGCCGACGGTCCTCTTTTCCACCCCTTCTGCGACCCACTTTCTGGCCAAGGTAGTCAGAGAAAATCTGAAGATGGAGCCGATCGAACTGGGTTTCAAGAAAGGGTTCCTGGCCGGGGAGGCCTTGAGTGAGGAAGAACGGCAGAAGATCGAGTCGGTCTGGGGTATTACGGCACGAAACTTTTACGGCCTGGCCGATGTGGCGGCCGACATCGCCGCGGAATGCGGTCTGTCCGAGGGGCTCCATTTCTGTGCCCAGGGCGCCCTGGTCGCGGAACTGATCGATCCGGAGACACTGGCGCCCGTCCCCATGGAACAGGGGGCCGTGGGCGAGATGGTCTTGACCACAATCCAGCGGGAGGCCACGCCGGTCATCCGTTACCGGGTGAGGGACATGGTCAGGGTCTATACTGATCCCTGCCCCTGCGGGAGGACCGGATTCCGGTTTCACGTCATCGGCCGCAGCGACGACATGATCAAGGTCAAAGGGATCAATGTCTTTCCGGCGGCGGTGAAAGGGGTGATTCAGTCCTTCTGTCCCGATGCGGAAATGCGGATCGTCCTGCCCCATCGAGGCCCTTCCTTTGGCGACAACATCACCATTAAGGTGGAGCAGACCGACGAGGCGACTCCGGAGCAACGGGAAGAACTCGGCCGAAAGCTGCAGACGGCCATCAAAAAGAATCTGGATTTTACGCCGGTCATTCTGTGGGTGCCGGCGGATACGTTCGAGAAATCCCAGTACAAGGTGGAGTACTTCGAAAGGACCTATGAATAGGATACAGAGGAGGATGGGCCGATGTTGAAAGAGAAGACGACCCTGGTGCGAGGCCTGACCATCGTGACCATGTTTACCCTGATCACCGGAGCCATGGTGGGTATGGCGTGGGCCGTTCTGGCCAATGTCATGCTGGACCGGGCCGGTCCAGCCGTGATGTTGTCGATTCTGTTGGCCGCCGTCTTCAGCCTGTTCATCGGGCTCTGCTATGCCGAACTCTGCTCGGCCATGCCGAGCGCAGGTGGAGAATACATCTATGTCAAGAGGGGTCTCGGCAAGTTTTCGGGTTTTTTTGCCGGGTGGATCCTCCTCCTGGCCTATGCATCCATGATGCCGGGGGAGTGTATCATCATCGGTAAACTGGTCCATGGGATCTCCCCGTCCCTTCCTCCATCGGCGGTGGGAGCCGCCGTCGCCGTGTTTTTCACCCTGATCAACCTCCTGGGCGTAAAGTTCTCAGGACGCGTCCAGTTCATTTTTACCCTGTTCTTGTTTGCCGGGGTCTTCATCTATGTGGCGGCCTCTCTGCCGAATCTTGAAGCGGCCCATTATCGGCCGGTCCTCGGCCGGGGATGGGGCGGGGTCTTTTTGATGGTTCCCCTGGCCATGCTGGCCTTCATGGGATTCGACATCCTGCCCCAGGCGGCCGAAGAGGTGAATGCTCCCATACGAAAGATGGTATTCCTGATCCCGGCCTCCATCCTGTTCGTGGCCGTTTTCTACATCGCCATCATGGCGGTCAATGCCGGTCTCGCACCCTGGGAAAAGCTGGCCAAGAGCACCGCGGAAATCCCCATCCTGGATCTCGTCAAGATATCCCTGGGGGACAAGGGGGTGGTGATCATTCTTGCAGCAGGTATCTGCGGTCTTCTGACCACCATCAACGCCTTCATGATGGGAGGCTCCCGATTGATCATGGCCATGGCGAACGACGGCGAGATCCCGTCGTTTCTCTCTTTTGTCCACCCTAGGTACCACACCCCTTCGGTGGCATTGATCTTCCTCGGAATCATGGGTGTGCTGGGTTCGTTCTTTACCGAGTTGATCGCCCTTTTCGACACCGCCGCCTCTTCGGTGCTCATCTGCTACATCCTGGTGGCCGTGACCGTCATAACCCTGAGAAAGAAGGAACCGCAGATGGATCGGCCGTATCGGATCGCACTCTATCCTGTGGTGCCCATCCTGGCGATCGTGGCGACCATTCCCACCTGCCTCATTTCATTCACCTTATTGAAACCCACATCCCTGGGGGTCTTTTTCGGATGGATCCTCCTGGGGATCCTGTACTATCTGCTCGTCAGGAGAGGCGAATAAATGGAAAAAGACATCGTCATCGACCTTTGCGTGATTCCGCCGCTGCCGGAGACCATCGAGGGGTTCGCCGATCCCACGGGGCCGTTTGCCCGATACAACGAGCTGTACTCCGCCAATCGGAAGACCCTGGAGATGATCCAGGCCGACCCGTTCGGCTTCCTGATCCGCATGATGGACGAGGCTGGAGTGGATGTGGCCGTCATGCCGGCGGAGGACGCCCAGACCACCATGGGAATGGTCACTCCCAACGAAAAGGTGGCCCGGTTCGTTCAACAGGCGCCCGACCGATTCGTGGGCATGGCCGCCGTCGATCCCCACAAGGGCATGAAGGCCCTGCACGACCTGGAACACGCGGTCAAGGATCTCGGAATGAAGGCCCTTTGCCTGGAACCGTGGCTTCATAAGATTCACAGCAACGATAAATTGTATTACCCCATCTATGCCAAGTGCGTCGAATTGGACATCCCGGTGTGGATTCATACCTCCATCAACTTCGTCCCCGGGCTGAAGATGGATTTCGGTCGCCCGATCCACCTGGATGAAGTGGCCGGACACTTTCCTGAACTCACGATCATCGCCGGGCACGGGGGGTGGCCGTGGGTGAACGAACTCATGGCCGTCCTGTGGCGTCACGAAAACGTGTTCACGGACATATCCGCCGTTCATCCGGAATACATGATGAAACCCGGAAGCGGGTGGGACACCTTGCTCTGTTACGGCGACAGCCTTCTCCAGGACCGGGTCCTGTTTGGGACCGCCTGGCCGGCCTGTCCGTTCAAGGAGAGCCTGCAGGGCGTTCAGTCCCTCCCCCTCAAGGAGACGGTCAAGAAGAAGTGGCTGGGCCTCAATGCCCAAAAGGTGTTGGGCCTCTGATCATTCGATTCCGGACGGCAGTGGCTGAAAATGATCACTACGGTATTATGGATCCTGTCAGGCCTGGGGCTGATCGTAGCCGTTGTGACCGGCGCACTGTGGATCCGGCTTCGAAAGAACAATCAACGCGTTGAACAGGAACTGCAAGAGGCCAGGATCGAGCGTCTAACAGATCTTGAGGCCGTGAAAACGCTCTCTCTGACCCCCTTGGTTGAATACTATGCCGCGGATGGATTGTCCGGTGAGGCCGGGGTCTCCTACCTGATTCGAGCGGATGAGACCACGCTGTTGATGGACGTGGGGGCCAATGAAAAAAAGGCCCACCCCTCCATCCTGATCTCGAACATGACGTCCCTGGGTGTGTCTCCAGGGGACCTGAACGGCCTGGTGATCAGCCACATCCACCAGGATCACGTGGGAGGTCTTCGAGAGGAAAGGGGAAAGTCCTTCAGCCTGTCCCGGGGGCGGGTCGATCTCCCCCCCATCCCGGTCTGGGCGCCGGAACCCTTGTCCTGTTCCCCATACAACCCCGGGGCACGCCCTCAGGTCGTCCATCATCCCGTGAAGATCGCCAAGGGGCTCGCCCTCACCGGCCCTATGCCGGCATCCCTGTTTCTGCTGGGGTACCTGGTGGAGCAGGCCCTGGTGGTGAACGTCCTGGGGAAAGGACTGGTGGTGGTGATCGGGTGCGGCCATCCGACCCTGCCGGTGATCCTGAACCGGGTCAAAGCGATGCTCGATGCGCCCATTTACGCCGTCATCGGAGGGCTCCACCTGCCGGTGCACGGAGGCCGAATGAACCTGGGCCCCTTGAACCTCCAGAATCTCGTGGGATCCGATCGCATGCCGTGGCACAGCCTGGGGGAAGAGGATGTCACAAAGACCCTGGCCGTCATCCAGAAAGAGTCTCCCGCCCTGGTAGCCCTCTCTCCCCACGACAGCTCGGACTGGACCATGGAACGGTTCAAGCAGGCCTTGGGACAAAGGTACCGGCCCATGGAGGTCGGTCGCATCATAGAGATCTGACGCCTCATCCCAGGCCGCTCAATCCGGTCGGCATCGTCCTCCGGGACCGTGCCGATGGTCATGCGCGGCAACTATCCGTTTTTCAGCGGCCTGTTCCTGACCGCGGCCAGGACTTCCTCGTGGATCGTTTTGGCCACGTCTTCCTGGGCGCTGTTGTACATGCCGGAAATATTCACCTGGATTGTCCCCTCCACGGCATAGGACTGGAAACGGGTTTGCACAAAACTGTCGTGGGGCGAGCGAATGCAGCGTATGGTCTCCGAGATCACCAGCCTTTCCCCCGCGTCCACAGCTATCCGGCGAACCGTGCGCTGTAACAGCAGGTCGTTGTTCGCGGATTCCTCCGAACTCGCTTTTTCTTCCTCCATGCGCAAGGCCATGGCCACGGTCATCATGAGGAGGTGGGGTGACAGGTTGAGATTGGCCGCCGCGTTCAGGGCGACCGGGGACATGAGGGCCACCAGGGCCGCGGTCGGCACCACCTGGGTGGCCATCACGGTCACAAAGAAAAGAGACGCCAGTTTCCCACGTTGACCGTACACCAGCAACGCATCACCGAATTGCAGCAGGATATCCCGAAGCTCAGCTCTGCGGGCACGGCCTTTGCGCCATATGGCCAGGACACTCAGACCGTAATGGTCCCGAAACAGGAGGTCGGCCAGGATCGACACCTTGGGAATACGGGTCGTGAAGATGTGGGTCTCCAGTTCATAGGAGTCCCCTGGAGCCGTTTGTCGGCCGTCGCGGGTGGCATCGCGCCGGGGGAGAAGGCGGCGGCCCACAAGCACCACGAAGAGGATGCCTCCTGCCACGATGGCGGCGGTGATCGGGGTGAATTCAAAGAGGCCGAAGGGTCGCAGATCGGCGGGACGGAGCGCATCCGTCACCAGGATGTTGGACGGGATGGAAATGGCGGTGAACGGGCCTCCCAGCAGGCAGCCGAGGGCCAGAGGCATGAGAATCCGGGACGGAGAACGCCCGCTCCGCCTGGCCAGCTCCATGGCGGCCGGGAGGAGGATGGATGCCACCGTGACGGTATTGATCAGCGCGGAAAGGAGGTGCTTTTTGCCCTTAGAACGGCGTTTTCAGCCTCCAAAAGCATACCCTAAGGATGAAGGGCGATACTGAGGGAAAAGGCATGATATCCTGGACACATCGGGTACCCCCGGGTGAACGGCCTTCAACGCCAATCGGGGAGATCACGCATCGCCTTTGAACGTGTCCTTCGCTGTCATAAGAGATTCGCTGAGTCCGAACCCCGCTTGCTGATGGGAAAAGCAAAGACCCCCCTCGATCTGCGTTGCGGGGTATTGATGTTGATTCCCACCCCCAACCGGGCGTAGATTGGAGGCGTCATCGATGATGCGGCCTCCTGCCCCGAAGGGCGCCTCGAGGAGAACGCCTGAAAAGAACGATCGTCATGCCTCCGGGTCAACCCCCTGAAAGAAGCCACCCGATGGCACGCCGTCTTTCCACCCGCAGCCCTGTTGGAAAGACGGCGGAGGCCCGATCCCGCAGAAACAACGAGCCGTCATGACAAGCATGCACACACCCAAGGCAACTACCGTCTGGATTACCGATGCGGCCGCGGTCACCGCGTTGGGGGACAGCATAGAGGAAACCTGGGCAGGGCTTCTCCATTCCAGGACAGCCATCCGGCCGGTCGAACGATTCCAGGTGGACAGGTACACGAGCGGCGTCGCGGCCTGCATCCCGGGTCTGGCATCAACGGGCCATGTCTCCATGTTGAGCGGTCTCATGACGCGCCTTGCCCGGGGGCTTGGGCCTGTTCCTGCGGACGCTTCCCTCCTGACGGCGACCACAAAGGCGGGGGTGGACATGCTGGAGAGGCTCAAGCGGGGGATGCCATACCACGCCGGATACCTGCTCCCCGCATCCTTTCCGCGGATCGCATCCGAAACGTTCGGGCTGAAAACGGAAGGGATCAACATCAGTGCGGCCTGCGCTTCCTCCACCATTGCCGTTTCCCAGGCCTGCGCGTTGATCCGTTCCGGAACCGTTGACGCCGCGCTCGTTTGTGGTGCGGACCTGGTGACGGAGTTCGTCTTCTCCGGGTTTTCCGCCCTGGGCGCACTGAGCCCGACGGCCTGCAGGCCCTTTGATCGTGAACGGAGCGGGTTGAGCCTGGGAGAAGGCGCGGCCGCTCTGATCCTGATGCATCCGGCACGGGCCGAGGCAGAGGGGAAGGCGCCCCTGGGCATGGTGACCGGATGGGGTGCGGCCAATGACGCCTACCATGTAACCGCTCCAGACCCTGATGGATGCGGGTTGAGGGATGCCATCCACCAGGCCCTCGAACGCGCGCACCTGGAAAGGGGGGAGGTGAGTGCGGTGTGCGCCCACGGAACGGGAACCATCGCCAATGACGCCATGGAGCTGCGAGCCATCCAGGACTGTTTCGGCCGTCACGCGGACGGGCTGCGCCGGCCTCCCGTGTATTCCATCAAAGGGTCCATAGGGCACACCCTGGCCGCCTCGGGAGCCATCGAAATCGCCATTGGGCTGAAGGCCCTCCAACAACAGGTTGCGCCGCCCACCGTGGGCTTTTCCCGGCCCGCCGACGGGGCCCGGGGCCGCGTATCCGCAGAGCCCGCCGTGTTGACCGGCGACTATCTGTTGACGACCAACTCGGGTTTCGGGGGGATCAACGCCGCAATCGTCCTGAAGAGGGGAGGTGGTGGGTCATGCCGTTCATAACGGGGATCGGCTGGGTTACGGCAGCCGGCATGGGGTGTGGCCGGGATCGGCCCGCGTTCCACATGGCGCCCGGCGCGCTGCCTCCCGTCGCCCGAAGGGCGATCACGGAAAAGCCCTTTCCCCACTTCGGCCGCATGGACCCGTTTTCCAAACTGGGCCTGGCAGGAATCGCCTTCGCGCTCAAGGACGCCGGGCTTGACGAATGGACGGTGAAGCGTCCCTTCGGGATCATCGCCTCGACGGTCTACGGGTGTCTCAAAACCGATGCGGACTACTTTGACACGGTCACCGAAGGCCACGGTCTTTCACCGAGCCCGATCCTGTTTTCCTACACCCTTTCCAACTGCTTCCTGGGTGAAGCGGCGGGCCACTTCGGCATCACGGGGTTATCTTACGTGATCAGCGATCCACACTTCGCCACCCTCGCCGGCCTGAAGGCGGCCCTCCTGAACCTCCGGTTGAATACGTTCCAAAAATGCCTGGCAGGGATCGTAGACGGGGAGTGTCCGCAGGGGTTCCCGTCGATCGCCCAGGCGCTGCCCGGAGCGGTGTTCGTCGTCATCGAACCGACCCCGTCACCGGGACGGAGGCCTTACGGTCGCGTTGAACTGTCGCAGGACGGGAAGGTCCTCTTGGACGGGAGGGAACCCGGGTCGCTGATCGACCTGGTTCGGGATTGCCTGGCCGCCCTCGAGGGGGAAAGCCCCGAGGACCGTTGAAGAGAAGAACCCTCCGGAGGCCGGTGGTTCCGTCAGCTTCGGGCCGCAGAACGGTGATCGCGTTCGGTGCACGAAGGACCCTTCGGAGAACCCGGGGCCGTGAAGTGACGGCCCGGTCAACGAATGAGGTGTTCCCAGAGCGGGCCGGTATGCCCCCGGGCGTACAGCCTGGAGATGATCCGCGCAGTGGATTCACCTCCCGCTCCCGTCACCCAGTTGGGCCGTCCGCCCGCCTGTTCCTTCAGTCTCTTGGCGATTTCATCACTCCCGATGTTCTCGGGCTCGTAAAAGACCGGGCTCAAGATGCTCTGTTCCCTCGAAATCTGCCCCGATGCAACGGCGATGTCATGCAGTTCCGTGTGGGGATAGATGCGCACAGCGCCGAAAAAGAAGAAGACGCTTTTCCGGATCCGGCCGATGTTCGAAAAGGTTTCCCGGATCGTCCCCGCCCCTTCGCCCGGTCCTCCCAGGAGGAAATAGTGGGAGACATGGAGACCCGCCGCGAGTGCCTGTTCATGGGCCTTGAGCACGTGTTCCACCCGAAACGGCTTCCGATACGCCTTCAGCATCCCATCCGACAGCGATTCCGTGCCGAACTCCACGTGGGAAAGCCCGGCACGGGCCAGGGCCTGAAAATACCCGTCCGGAGGAGTGGTGGGGGCGAAAAAGGCCCCCCAGGGAATCGAAACCCCCGCATCCATGAATGCCTCGGCCACCCTCAAGCTGTGCGCGTAGTCGGCATTCAACACGGAGTCGGTCACGAAAAAGTATCGTGCACCCGCTTCCTGAAGGCGCAACGCACGCTCTGCGGCCGCTTCCGGTTCGATGCACCGCAACCTGTCGCCTTCGATGCCCGGATAGGTGCAGTAGATGCACTTGAAGGGACACCCGCGCTTGGTTTGAAGGTTGAGCATTCCGCCGTGTTTCAGATAATACGCGAGCCGGGCGCCCCCGGGTCCGTACCTCAGGGGGAACGGCCGCTCAAGAGGCATCGGCGGGGCCGTTGCCGTGTCCCCGGTCATGATTCCGGGGATGGATGAACCATCGGCTCCCGCCCCCATGGCCCTGAGGAGTTCGGCCAGCCGCTCCCCCTCTCCCACGATGCCGTATTCGGCCTCCAGTTCCTTCATGATCTCTTCGGGAAAGAGAGTGAACCCGCTCCCCCCCAGCACGATGGAGGCGCTGGTGTGTTTCCGGACGGTCCGCACACATGCGCGGTAGTCCCCCATGAAACTGTTCGGCTTCATTCTGTCGGTGTTGTCGATGTTGCGTATCGAGATGCCGACCACGTCCGGGGGATCATCACCGATCGCACTCCCCAGGGCCTCGAGCCCCCCCAGCGCATGGATATCCATGATGCGTACATCGTGCTCGCCACGGACGGCATCCGCCACATAATCAAGGCCCAGCGGGTACACCGGGTAGGGAGTTGTCAGGGAATTGGGCGAGACGAGTAGTACCTTCATGCACCACCCTGTATGTTGCGATTCGCTGTGTTTGAGGCGGACATACTGCGGTCGTTCATCCTATGCAAGGGGCTGAAATGAGGCAGGTCGCCTTTGATTGAGATCTGGAACACCGGAGGGAGGAGTGACGAAGGCATGCAACGGGTGTTCGGAGCCGAAGCCGCATGTCTCCATGTTCAGATGATTTCCACCCCTGTCACGAAGGTCCCGAAACCCAGCATCAGAATCCCTTTCCCTTGCAGGCCGAACCCCTTCGGCCCCGAAAACCCATCCGGGACGACCCCGTCTTTCACGAAGGCCACCCCCAGGACTGCGGCCAACGCCGATGCCGAGGCGAACTCACCCGTCAACCGTCGATATGGGATCACCAGCCCCTGGAAAGCCGCATCCGAAAGGAACGCCGTCAACTGCTCGCGGCCGAGGTCGGCACAGGCGGCGGGAATACCTGCAAGCACGGCGCCGTAGGCGGCATTGATTCTCTTGACCCCGCCCAGAGTGGTGATGAGCGACCCGATGACCGAGTCGTTGTTCTTCCCGTTCTCCAGAAACAGAGCGGCGATCTTCGGACCCGACCGGCCGCGGCCCCTTGTCACACAGAGCGCCCCGCCACCGTCGGACGGCGTCCCAGAGACTGCCGCAGAACCGTCGAAACGCCTGGAGAGTTCTTCGTGATACTCATCCGCCCCCACAACCAGTGCAGGCGCACCGCTCTCTTTCAGAAGCAGCCCTGCGGTCAACAGGCACTGCTCAAAGGAGTAGTCACCGCCCGTGACCGTCACATTGGGCCCCGTAGCCCGGAAGTGAACCGCAATGTGACCGGCCGGCGCGTTGTGAACCGACCCGACGAACGCAGTGGGGCTTGAAAATGCCTCCTCGGACGTCCTGAGACGGGTCAAAAAACCGTATGTCTCCGAGAGCCCCCCCCAGCCGGTGCTGAAAAAGACCGAGGATGGAGCATCCGTGGTCCCGGCATCCCCGTGGGCCGAGACGGACAGTGACAGGGCCATGCGCGACAGCCGTTTGAACCGCCGGATTGCCCGTGGAGAAAGACAGGCGGCGAGGTCCTTCTCGGGGAGTATTCCGGTGCAATGCCCCCGTTGGGAGATCCCCTCGATGGTCCCGGCAAGGCCCCCGGCACCGCTGATACAGGCGCTTCCCACGACCGTGAGATGCGGGGTGCTTTCAAACGCCAACTTGGTGGAGTGCAGGGCCTTTCGCCGGCCGATGACCACCGATGCGTTGTTGCCGCCGAAACCGAACGCATTCGAAAGAACGGACTCCACCTTCCCTTGGAGCGGCCTGATGAGCGGATCCACTCCCAACCGGGGATCCGGCCGGGTGCACCCGGTTGTGCCGGGCATCAGTCCCTCCTGTATGCTCATGACGGCGATCCCGGCTTCTATGGCCCCGGAAGCGGCAAGGGTGTGTCCCATGGCGCCCTTGACAGAAGACAGGGGCGGCATGTCATGACCGAACAGGGCGTTCAGGGCCCTTGCCTCCGAGAGATCGTTTTCCCGCGTTCCCGTTCCGTGCAGGCTGACGTAGTCGACTCCTGACGGATCGAGCCCGGCGTCTTCGAGGGCGGCCCTCATTACGGTCAAGGCGCCTGCCCCCTGGGGGTCCGGAGCTGCGGGATGGTAGGCATCGCAGGACAGGCCCGCGCCCAGGACTTCGCATGGGTCACCCGTCTCACCGGCCGTCCCAGGTCCCCTTGCCTCGAGCAGCAGCATGCCTGCCCCTTCCCCCAGGGTCATGCCGTTGCGGTTCCGGTCCAGGGGCCGGGCCCCTGCCGGATCCATCAACTGAAGGGACCGGAAACCGTAATAGGTCAGCCGGCACAGTCCGTCCGCTCCGCCCGCAAGGACCCTTTTCGCCTTCCCGGCCCTCAACATCTCCACGGCGATCTGGATGGCGACCGCCCCCGAGGAACAGGCCGTGGAGACCGTCACCACCGGCCCCGGGCAGTGGAACGCCGCGGCCAGATAATCGGCCACGGAACCGGGGGAGTGGTTGGTGAACCTTTCCGGAGCCAGGCATCCGGCTCTGAAAAACTCCTCTGTTTCGAACATGCCCCCTGTTGTTCCCCCGATGACGATGGCATCAGGAGCTTTCTGTGAACCAGCAAGGGCTTCTCTTGCCGCAATCAATGCCAAGTTGTGTGTTCTCGGGACCCCAGGGTCCACCAGATGAGTCCTGACCTGCCCGACCGGCAACGCCCCACCCTGCTCCACTTGGAAAAGGCGGATAGGAGCGATGCCCACATTTTCCGCTTTCAGTGCGGTCACGGTCCCGGGAACCCCGCACGCCAGAGGCGAGACCATCCCGATGCCGGCGATGCAGATCCGCACCTCACTCAACGGATCCCCCCGCCGAATGCTCATGGATATAGGTCGCCAGGGTCTCCAGGTTGGCAAAAACCCTGGTCGCCAGCTCCTCGTTATCTATTCTGACGCCGTAGTCTTTTTCAATCATCATGACCAATTCCAATAAATCAATGGAATCCACCCCAAGGTCTCCACCCAGCAATCGATCCGTATCACCGATATCTTCGGGTTCAACGTCTTCAAGATTGAGGGTTTCTACTATCTTCATCCTCAGTTCATCGATCATATTATTCATAATACTCAAAACCCATCTCTTTAAATAAATGATATAAGCATAAAAAATAACGACAAGTAAGATCCCGGAACAGAAACTTGCTTTTCGATATAGGAGGATAGACGGCTCGTGGGTTGTGTGTCAAGGAGAAAGGACTATCAACATGTTGGGCGGGAACCCTCTCCGACAGGGGATCTGAAAACCGGGACGATTCGAGTCGGTCAAGACCGGGCTGGGCAGGGACTTGCTTCTTGAGTTTAAGGGCAGTGGAAGACGGCTTTGGGTGCGGCCCACGTCCCCTGCGGCCCTCGGCCGTCCGGCCCGGGCCGTCCAGCCCGGGTCGGACCAAGGGAAGTGCTTGTATTCAGGAGGAAATCGTGTGAAAAGGAGGTAATTTCCCCTTTAGAATGATGTTTTCGGCGTCAAAAAGCCTATCCTAAGGTCGAAGGGCGATACCGAGGAAAAAATCTGTGCTATCATTCCTCATGGCTGGTCTCCTTTTTTTGTACCTTTGAGTGCGTTATTATGTGAGGGTGATTGTATCACACCTCGAGGAGGAGGCCCGCCTTCTCATACTATCTCAACCTCCGCTGGACAGGCCTTAACTGATTGAAAACACTCTGGCAGATCTTAAGGGCTCGGGCTTTTTACGGCTCAAGCAATTTTGGGAGACCTGTGGGCCCTCCATCCGGCGGCCTCCGCCCTTTCGATCATCACCCCGAACTCCCGCTTGCTCACATGAAACCGGGACTCTACGTAGAGGAGTCGTCCGCCGGGGTGGATGAACTCCCGGGTCTCTTGGAAAAAACCGTCCGGATTCGGCACCTCGTGGACCATGTAAAAGGCGAGGATGAAATCCACCTTGCGGGTGATCCCGATCCGCCCCGGCTCGCACAGGTGATAGTGAATGGTATTTTTGAGCCCTTGCTCCACGGCCCGGACGCGCAGCCTGTCGAGCATCTCCTGCTGGAGATCCGCGGCGATCACCGTCCCGTGTTCCTGCACCATTCGGACCATGGGGAGGGTGAAAAACCCGGGACCGCACCCGATGTCCGCTACGGTCTCACCGGGTCGAATCAGTCCATCCAGGATCTTCTCCGGGTCCTGGACCCAGCGGCGAAGGGATATGGCCAGAAATCCGGCATGGGATGCAGGGCACACATGGGTGTTCATGACGGCCTCCTGTCGGGCAAAATAAGTTTAGCTACTATACATTAACCGCAAAAAAAAGGGATATCCGGTCCCTACCCCTTCTCCTTGAGGCTCTCCTCCCACTGGTCCAGGAAGGCATTGAGCTGGTCGAGGAATTCGTCGAGAAAACCGAACTGCTCCGGGCTGAGCCCTTGGAAGTAGTCCCGGAATCCCCCGTCCATGGTGTCGTGCCAGTGCTTGTGGGCATAATAAGCGATCTTTCCCTTGTTGGTCAGATACAGGCACGCCTTCAAGGGCTGGCCCGGATCCGTCCTCTTCTCCACCAGGCCTTTTGCGTCGAGCTTCTTGAGCGTCTGGGACACCGCCCCCTTGGTGATCCCCAGTTGTGCCGCGGATTCGGTCACGCTGATCCCTTCCTGGTCTCCGATGAGCTCCAGCAGGAACATCTCGGACCTATACAGGATCTCGGCGGTACCGAAATGCCACGGCCGGTTCTCCAACTCGGCCGTTCGCCGAACCACCCCCATGAACTTCTCGGTCAAGTAACGGGGAAGATGTGTCAAGCAGTCTCGACTCATGGCGTGAATGTATAGCTACTAAACCTTCTTGTCAAGCCCTTTTCAGGATAATAGATCTGCGCTCATGGGAGCAAATAGTACAAATTCGGCTTCGAGCAGCATCGGCATGAGCCGCCAGCGCATATCATCATCCACCACGCATTCCCCGGACTTCAAGCAGGCCCAGCAGGAGCGGCACGGTTCAACGCGATAATCGGAAACCTTGATCCATTCGCCGCCAGTGACGGACCGAGACTCTTGCAGAAGGTGATCGGTATTGCTCTTTTTCCTCGGACTTCCGGAGACATACAGGACGTTCATGCCAATGGCCTCATCGCATGGGTTTTTCCGCCCTCGGGCTGCACCCGTGGCAGTCCTTGCAGTCAGCTTGAGACGGGGATGAATTGTTGAATCGTGATGCCGCCTCAAGCCGCGACAGACGGATGCGCTCTATGACGGGCAGGTTGTCGGCCGAAAACCGTTTGAAAGCCAGCACCCCGCCCATGATTCCCGAAAACAAAAAGGCGGCCGAAATGAAAAGACCGACGCCGATATCACGGGAGAAACCGCGGGTCAGGTACCAGGCGAGGCCGATGCCCAGCGCCAGCCCGGCCAGAGGCGGTCCCAACCCGGACGCAGTATTTCTCAATAAAGTGCCTGAATGCAGGCTGACCACGACCTGGTCCCCGACATCCGCTCCGACGGTATTGAGGGCCTCCACCGTGAAGGAACTCCCCTCCGACGTACAATGGCAGACCCGTCGGTTCACCTCGCCTGAAACGCCGGGAATATCCAGGCTTCCCGGTCGAATTACGACCTCGGCGCTGCCATTCGTTTTAAGCATCGCGACATACCCCTCATATTCGGGCATTTTCTGTAACCTCCGGTAGTTTCCACTTTGAAATAAGGCGGCTCTCTGCCGGCCGCTTACATCGGAAAATCCCGCAGTGTTTCGTGGACGCCCTTGTGCATCTCGTACCAGAAATCGAAGGCCGCCCGTTGCTTGTCGCGCCCGAATCGATCGATCCATCGGTCCAGGTCCGGATCCTGGACTTGATCGACATCTTTCTTGGTTTTCAGGAAGGCCAAAACGATGTCGATATTGTACGCCGATTCCCAGAAAACCGCGGCGTTTCGGCTCGTGATGCGGCTGGCGGTGAGCCGCGCCGATTCCAGGAACCGATCCTTGAGCCCGAAAATCTTCTTGACGATATCCGGCATCAGCTCTTCGGCCCGGGCGCGGTGAAACCGGCAAAGGCCCAGGTTGTCGACCATGAGTTCCTGGACCATGCGACGGGCTGGATAGGAACTTGCTTTTTGAGCAGAAGGGTAGAGGAAGACGCCTTTGGGTGTCAACTGGATAGGAAAGGGCGCTTCCTGTCCCTTGATGTATAGGTGGCCCGGGCTTTCCGGGGAAGATTGGTCATTCGGCCCTGCGCAAAAGAGACGGGGAGGATGTACCGTGCCAGGTTTTCCACGGACTCGGCATGGCGGGGCAGGATGCGGGGGCCGGCGCATACCTGGAAGCCGGGTGCCGCCGTTTATGCGGCCTCCACCACATGCTCCATGCCGGTGAACATCGGTGCGAAGCGGGATTGGAATCGGTGGTAGAAGGCGGTCTGGGCGCGAAAACCGGTGCAGTGACCGGCGAATATCCACTCCGGCGCCAGGCCGTCCAGGGCGGCCACGGTCTTTTCGATGCGCGCGTCGTCGGCGTCCAGCAGGTGAAGCCCCCCGATGATACCGTGAATACCCGAGGCCCCGGTTATGTCCATGGCCCGGCCACAGATGTTGACGATGCCCGCATGGCTGCACCCGGTGACGATGACCGGATCGCGCCCGGCCACGCGGGCGACCACCGAGATGTCGTCGGCCATGGGATCGGCCTCGGTTCGACCGTCCACGATGGTCCACAGGTCCATGCCGAGGGTCTCGAAATCGGTCGTTCTGGGGACTTCACCGGTGGTGGCGAGGCCTGGGGCCAGGGCCAGGGAATCGCGGGTCAGGAGGAGCCGTCCTCCGGCCGCCCGAATCCGGTCGGCATCGTCCTCCGGAGCCATGCCGATGGACCGCACGGCCGCCTCGGTGACAAAGTGGGGGCGGAACAGATCCGGGTGGGCCACCACCGGAAGACCGTTCTTCCCCACGGCCGCCACGATCCGGGCCGTACCGCGGGTGTGATCGTAGTGGCAATGGGTCAACACCAGGGCGTCGATGGAGTGCGGGTCGATCCCCATGCGCTCCATGTTTTTCAGAAGCGCCTCCGGGTCCTGGGCCACGTCCACCAGGACCCGGCAGACCCCGGCCGGGCTTTGGGCCGTCAGGAGGATCGAGATCCCGTGCTGACCGAGATAGGGGGAGTCGTACCCCACCGTGTCCTCGGCCACCACTCGAATGGTCAGTCTGTCAAGGGTGTCGGACATCATCCCGGTCGCTCCTGTTTCAGGGCCGCCCCCCCCAGGTAGGCCGCCTGGACGCGGGAATCGTTCTTCAGATCGGCCGCCGGCCCGCTGGCCGTGATCTGGCCGGTCTCCAGGACGTATCCTCGCCGGGCGATGGAAAGGGCCTTGCGGGCATTCTGCTCCACCAGGAGAATCGAGACCCCCTGGCCGTTGATCTCCCGAATGATTCGAAAGATCTGTTTCACCAGGAGAGGCGCCAGCCCCAGGGAAGGTTCGTCGAGCAGCATGACCTTCGGCCGGCTCATCAAGGCCCGGCCCATGGCCAACATCTGCTGTTCGCCTCCCGACAGGGTGCCGGCCAACTGGCGGCGGCGCCGGCGCAGGATGGGAAACAGGTCAAAGACCCGCTCCTTTTCCTCCTGGACGGCCGTGGCCTGTCCGCGGCGCGTGTAGGCCCCCAGATTGAGGTTTTCCTCTACGGTCAGGGTGGCAAAGACCTTGCGTCCCTCCGGGCAGTGGGAGATGCCCATTCGCACCACCTCGAAGGCCGGCAGCCGGTTGAAGTCCCGGCCGGAAAACCGCATCCGGCCCTTTGTGGCGGGCACCAGGCGCGAGACCACCTTCAGGAGGGTGCTCTTGCCGGCGCCGTTGGCGCCCAGGACCGTGACGATCTCCCCTTCGTGGAGTTCCAGGGTCACGCCCTTGAGGGCTTCCACGGTGCCATAGGAGACGCAGAGGTCCTCCATGGAGAGCAAGGCGCTCATTCAGTCACCTTCTTCATCCGCATCTTCTCTCCCCAGGTAGGCCTCGATGACCAGCGGATTGTGGTAGATCTCTTCCGGGGTCCCCTCGGCGATCTTTCTCCCCTCATCCATGACGGTGATCCAGTCGGAAATCCCCATCACGACGTTCATGTCGTGCTCGATGATCAGGAGGGTGAGCCCCTCGGCCGACAGTTCCCGAAGAAAACCGATCAATTCCTCGGTTTCCCGCGGATTCAGGCCGCTGCTCGGTTCATCGAGGACCAGGAGCCGGGGACGGGTGGCCAGGGCCCGGGCGATCTCCAGCATCCGCTGGCTGCCGTAGGCGATGTTCTTGGCCAGTTCATTGGCGAAGCGCTCCAGTCCCACCCGTTCGAGCAGTCCGTGACAGAAGTCGACGGCCTGTCGTTCCTCCCGACGCTGGCCCGGGGCGTGGAGCAGGGCGGTCCAGAATCCCGCGGCCAGGCGACAGTGCCGGCCGGCCATCACGTTTTCCAGGCAGGTCATTTCCGGAAAGAGGCGGATATTCTGGAAGGTGCGGGCGATGCCCCGGGCCACGATGCGGTGCGGCTTCCAGCCGCCGATCCCCTCCCCGCCCAACCGCACCTCGCCCGCGTCGGGCCGGTAGATCCCGGTGACCACGTTGAAGACGGTGGTCTTGCCCGCCCCGTTGGGACCGATCAGGCTGCTGATCTCCCCTCTGCGCACATCCAGATCGAGGTCGGAGACGGCGATCAGGCCGCCGAAGCGCTTGGTCAGGCCGCGGGTCTCCAGGAGAACGTCGTCCGCCGGGGGCGTCATGATGCGCGCTGGCTCCATCGCTTCCACCTCAGGCGCTCCCATTTCGGGGCCCTGCTGCGGCCGGTCTTCCAGGCATTTTCAGAAAGCCGCGCCGGCACGGCCAGATGCCGGCCGGTCGAAAGACCATCATGGCCACCATGACGGCCCCGAAAAAGAGCATCCGGTACTGGGCGAAACCGCGGAACACCTCCGGGAAGAGGCTGATGGCGGCCGCACCGACGATCACCCCCGGAATCGACCCCATTCCGCCGATGAGCACGATGCAGAAAAACATCGCCGACTCCATGAAGGTGAAGCTGTGGGGGGAGACCACCATCATCTTGCTGGCATAGACATTGCCGGCCACCCCGGCCAGGGCGGCGCCCAGGACAAAGGCGAGCAGCTTGTAGCCGCGCACGTTGATGCCGGTGGCCTTGGCGGCGATCTCGTCTTCCCGGATGCAGTTCCAGGCCCGGCCGATGTGGGAACGCTGCAGATTCTCCAGGCCGAGGATGGACAGGGCCACCAGGCACCAGATCAGCAGGTAGAAGCCCAGCGAGTTCTCGATGACCATGCCGGGCGCCAGGACCGGGTTGTCGATGCCCACCACCCCGTTGGATCCGCCCGTCAGGCCCCAGGGGTTGTTGATCAGGCCGATGCGCACGATCTCGCCGAAGCCGATGGTCACGATGAGCAGATAATCGCCGCGCAGGTGAATCACCGGCGACACCACCAGGTAGGCGAACAGGCCGGCGGCCAGGGCGCTGACCGGGATCAACACCAGAATGGGGACGCCGTAGAGGGTGTTGAGAATCGCCGTCGTGTAGGCCCCGATGGCGTAAAATCCGGCGTGGCCGAAATCAAAGAGCCCCACCTCGCCGAGCACGACGTTGAGACTCAGGCCCAGGAGGGTGTAGACACCGAAGAAAAAGGCCACGTCCAGCAGGTAGTCGTTGGCCGCCAGGGGATAGAGAGCGAAGGCGGCGACGGCCGGCAGCCATTTCCACAGGCCGGGCAGGGCGCGCAGTCGGTCCATGGGCGTCATCTTCTTCACACCTTCTCCGCCACGGCCTCGCCGAGCAGTCCGTTGGGCCGGAAGATCAACACCAGAATGAGGACCAGAAAGACAAAGACGTCCTTCCAGGCCGCCGAGATGTACACCGCCCCGAGCATCTCCACCACACCCAGCATCAGCCCGCCCACCATGGCGCCCGGGATGTTGCCGATGCCCCCCAGAACGCTGGCTGTAAAGGCCTTCAGACCGTATCCCCAGCCCATGGTGAAGCTGATCTGCCGGTAGTACATCCCCACCATCACCCCGGTCATACCGCCCAGGGCCGGTCCGAGGACAAAGACAAAGACGATGATGACATTGATGTTGATACCCATGAGGGCCGCCGTATCCCGGTCCAGGGCCGCGGCCCGGATGGCGGCGCCGAAGGTGGTCTTTTGCACGACGAGATACAGGGCGCCCATCAGAACAAAGGAGAGCACCAGAATCATCACCTGCAGGACGGTGATGTTGATACCCCAGACCCGGATCATGGCCGAAGGCACCACATCCGAGGTGTAGGCGAGGTAGCGCGGCCCCCAGACCACCATCATCGCGTTTTCCAGAAAGATGGAGGCGCCGAGGGCCGAGACCACCACCGGGAGCCGGCCGGATGCGTAGATGGGCCGGTATGCGATGCGTTCCAGCAGCAGGCCGACGACCGCCAGGATGACGGCCGCCAGGCCCATGGCCAGAACCATGCCTCCCCACAGGCCGAAGTGGTGGCCGACGCCGGCTCCGCCGACCACCAGGAGGGTGTAGCCCACGTAGGCCCCCAGGGTAAAGAGGTCGCCGTGGGCGAAGTTGATCAGCTTCATCACCCCGTAGACCATGGTGTAACCCAGGGCGATGAGGGCGTAAAACGAACCGATGGTCAGTCCGTTGATCAGTTGTTCAAAAAAAAGATGCATTCCGCCCTTACTTCTTGGCCTGGTAAATCACGTACTTGCCGTTTTCATCCACCTGATACATCAGGTAAGGGACTCCCTCGCGGTCGCCCTGGGCGGTGAAGCCGATGCCGCCGGTGATGCCGGGGACCCCGTCGGCCTGGTCATGCAGGTAGTCGGCCAGCTTGTTCGGGTCGGTGCCGCCGGTGGCCTCGATGGCATGGGCGATGATGTTGACCCCGTCAGCGGCATAGATCGGCCATGGGCTGGACGGGATTTCGCCGTGCTTGGCCTTGTAGGCCGCCAGAAACGCCTTGGCATGGGGATTGTCCAGTTCCGCGGGCATGGGCTCCTGAGTCATGAGCCACCCCTTGGCGACTTCCACCCCGGCGATCTTGACAAAGTCGTCGTTGATGACGGCATTGCTGCCCACAAAGATGCAGTCAAGGCCGATGTTCCTGGACTGTCGGGCGATGAGCGCCCCTTCGGGATAATGGCCGGTGTAGTAGAAGACATCCGGCTTGGACTCGCGCAGTTTGGTCAGGATGGGCGTGAAATCCTTGTCTTCGGGGTTCACGGCGTCGTAAAAGACGATCTCGACCTCTTTGGCGTCGATCTTGGGCTTCAGGGCCTTCTGGGTCTCCTCGGCCACGCCGATGGCGAAGGTGGTGTTGTTGTGCACGATGGCGATCCGCTTGGCGCCGAATTCACGGGGAACGAACTCGGCGAAGAAGATCCCCTGGGCGTCGTCCCGGCCGCAGGTTCGGAAGAAGTAGTTGCGGCCTTTCTGGCTCAGGCCGACGAAGGTGGCACCGTAGGCGATGTTGATCATCTTGTTTTTTTCAAAGATGTTGGAACTGGCCTCGACGGTGGGCGACCCGTAGGTGGAGACCACGGCCGCGATGTTCTTCTGGGAGACCATCTTCATGGCCGCCAGGGCGCCGTCCTTGGGGGTCCCCGAGTCGTCGAATTCCCGAATCTCGATCATGCGACCGCCGAGAATGCCGCCTTTTTGATTGATCAGGTCGGCTGCGACCCGGCAGGAATTGACGGCCATCTGCCCCTCGAAGGCCCAGGGACCGGTGATCGGGGCCTGGATGGCGATGACCACAGGGTCCGCGGCCGTTGCGGCCGACGGAAAACCGAGAGGAACCGAAAACAACGCAACGAACAACGCAGTACAGATCCACAACTTTTTCATGTGCAGGCCTCCGTTTCTTGAATGATTGCATCCAGTATTCACGGCTTCATCCATGGTCCCGGCCGCCTCAGGATGAACCTTAACCCATGGAAAACGATGGGTCAAATCTGAGGGGGTCGGGCTTTTTTGCGACTCCATCAGTATTCGGGGGATATCCTCCGCGCCTGAGTGAGGAGCGGACTAGCGATACAAGAAATGTCCCATAAAGTCAACGAAGATCTCCCCTGTCGGATCGGCCTCGCAACCGAAGGGGCATCGGTCGCCGACCGGACGCATGTCCTCTTCTCAAAAAAAGCCTGCCGGTCGAGCGATCCCGTTCCGGTTTTAAGAGGCGGCCCATACCGCGCAGGCCATGGAAAGACCTCATGGGCCGGCTTTTCCATGAACGCGCCACCCGGGAATCCGGTGCCCGTCCTCTCCTGTTTTCATTGACAACACAGCGGCATTGCGCGAAAGTGAACGCGCCCTGCCTCAGACAGGGCGCCGCTCTTGGCCACCGGACCGAATCCTTTCGCGGCGGGGCGGTCATGGAAGGATTCGCACCGGAAGGGCGAGACGACCGGACGCATCCAGTGTCGATCCGGTCCGTTGAACGACAAAATCCCATGGAGGAACACTGAATGAAACGACTTCTTGCAGTCATCGTGATCTCACTCGCCATGGCCGGCACGGCCTTTGCCGGCGGATCCCCCGACATGAAGCCGGGGCTCTGGGAGATCACCACTCAGGCCAAGATGCAGGGGATGACACTCCCTCCCACGACCATCACCCAGTGCATCACAAAGGATGACATGATACCCCGCGGCGACACGCAGACACAGGACTGCGAGGTCAGCGACGTGAAGATCTCGGGCGACACGGTCACCTGGACCATGCGGTGCAGCGTCGAGGGCGGCGACGTGGAAAGCACCGGCCGGATCACATACCACGGGGACCGGTTCGAGGGATCCATGACCACGATCATCAAAGAGCAAGGGATGACCATGGAGAGCACCATGTCCGGCCGCCGCATCGGCGAGTGCCAGTAGTTCCCGGAACCGGATCCCTCACGTTGACTCCCTTTCTGAATGAACCCGGGAGAGAGGCCCATGGAAACCGTTCCAGCCGGAGAAGTTTCAAGACGCCTTGACCGTTTTCAGGAAACCCTTTCGGCGCAGGGACTTCAAGGCGCCCTTCTCCTGCACAACGTGGGGGTCTATTACTTCGCGGGCACACTTCAGACCGCGTTCCTCTACATCCCCTCCCAGGGCGACCCCCTGCTCATGGTCATCAAGTCCGCGGAGCGGGCTCAACGGGAGACGCCCCTTCAGTGCGTCATCCCCATCTCCGGGCGAAGTGCCTTTCCCCGGGCACTGGAGGAGGCCGGGCAGAGGCTTCAAGGCCCCGTGGGCCTGGAACTGGACGTCCTTCCGGCCTCGTTTTTCCTGTGGCTTCAAAAATCCTTTCCGGAATGCGAGTGGGTGGATGTCTCCGGCCTGATCCGGTCCCAGCGTATGATCAAGTCCGAGTACGAGGTGGCTCAGATCCGGCAGGCCCTGGCCATCGAACACGAAATCTTCATGGACCTGACCCGGACCATCCGGGAAGGCATGACCGAACTGGAGGTGGATGGACGCCTGGCCATGCTGGGTCGCCGGGCCGGACACCAGGGGATCGTGCGCATGCGCGGATGGAACCAGGAGATGATGTACGCCCACGTGCTGAGCGGTCCCAACGGGGATGCTGCCTCCTACCTCAACAGCGCCCACGGCGGTGAGGGGACCTGCCCGGCCATGCCCCAGGGCTCGAGTCCTCGCGCCATTCAGCGAAACGAGCCGATCATGGTGGACTACAGCGTAGGGATCAACGGCTATCTGGGGGACCAGTCCAGGACCTACGTTATCGGCACACTCCCCGAGCCGCTCCAGAAGGCCCACGACTGCTCCCTGCGTATTCTGGACCGCTTTGCCCAGACCGCGCGGCCCGGGGTCTCCTGCCGAACCATCTACGAGGAGGCGGCGGCAGAGGCGGAACAGACGGGCCTGGCTCCCTGTTTCATGGGTCACGGACCGAACCAGGTCCGATTCGTGGGACACGGCATCGGTCTGGAGGTGGATGAACTCCCCATCCTCGCCCCGCGCTTCGACCTCCCCCTGGAACCGGGCATGGTCCTTGCCGTGGAACCCAAGTTCGTTCTTCCCGGGCAGGGCCTGGTGGGGCTGGAAGACGACTACCTGGTCACCCCCGACGGAGTGGAACGCCTCTCCCTCACCAGGCAGGATCTCCTTCACGTGCAAATGCAGGGCTCTTCTTGAACGGAGAGGTGACACCCGCAGCCTCAACCGAATCCAGGTCTTTCGTTGAATGGGGCGATGCATACCCTCAGGTGACTTCCCTGACGAAGAGATACCACTCTTGGGCCACGGATAAGGCCGCCGTCCATGAAGACCCATCAGGAAAACCGGGGGCATGAAGGTCATGAGTAAATACGAGATCGAACCGGGCCAGCCATGGGTCGTGGACGGAATGCGCCCCGAGGACGCTCCGGGCGTCACCATGCTGTTTCGCTCGGTGTACGGCGACGACTACCCCATCCGGACCTATATCCAGCCGGACCTGCTGATCGAGGAAAACCGGGCCCACCGAATCCTCTCTTCCGTGGCCCGCACGCCCAAGGGCGACATCGTCGGGCACAACGCGTTGTTTCACAGCGCCCCGTCCGAAACCATTTTCGAAAGCGGTTCGGGCCTGGTCCACCGGGACTACCGGGGGGGGAGCATCTTTCAGCAGATGATCCTTCACGGTCAGAAACGGATTGCCGAAGAATTCCAGGCCGCGGCCGTCTGGGGCGAGCCGGTGCTGAATCACCCCTTTTCCCAGAAATGCACCCGTTCCGTGGGCTGGAGGACCCTGGCCGTGGAGGTGGACCTGATGCCGGCCGCGGCCTATGCCAAAGAAAAATCCGCATACGGCCGGGTGAGTACGCTCATGGATTTCTATCCCCTCCATCCCCGGCCTCACGACGTCTTTCTGCCGCCGGTCTATGAAGAATCGCTCAGGACACTGTACCAAAGCTGGCCTCCGTCACGGGGCCTGAGTCCATCCACTGACGCGCCGGGAGAGGGGTCTTTCAGCCGGATCGTCCCCCAGGTCTTTTCCTTCGCCCGAGTGGTTCGAATGGCGGTCCACCGGGTCGGGACCGATTTCGAGGCCGTGTTTGCGGCCATGGAACAGAACGCGCTGGGCCAGGGAGTGGACGTCCTGCAGGCCTGGCTGCGATTGACCGACCCAGCCGTTGGCTGGGCCGTCAATCGCCTGCGTGCCCGGGGATACTTTTTCGGCGGCCTCCTGCCGCGATGGTTCGACGACGACGGGATGCTCATGCAAAAAACCGTGCACCCCCCCCATTGGGACACCATGCAGATCGTCTACGACGAGGGTCGCATGGTGGCGGACATGGCAAGAAGGGACTGGGAGGAGATTCGACAGAACCCATCGTAAGCACAGTTGATTTCTCGCTCTGCGTCTCCGCATCCCTGCGCGGGAAAAACGGCCTTTTCAAACCGCACCTCCTCGATGATCCAACGGAATTCCGCCCCGACGTTTCTCGGAAACCCACTCCATTCATCCCGAACGCTCATGGCCGACAAATCCGTTTAACTTCCCGCCAAGATGTGCCGATAAGAAAAGAAACCAGGGAAATACGGCTTCGATCATGCCTTCGACGCGCGCTCGGCCGCCATGCGCCGGTGTCCGATGAAGCGCAGGCAGCCGGTTTTCAAAACCGAGGGCCCGTTTCCTTTCTTCTCTTCATGTGTGGTTTCACAAAAGCGATGTCGTGTTTTTCCCGTGCTCTTCGTTCTCTTCGTGTTCTTCGTGGTAAAAGCGCAATGCACCACCAAGGAGACGAAGAGAACAAAGGAATCAGCGGAAGATACCGACTGCAATTGGTTGCCATACTTACGCAAAGGACTACTCAGGAGCACGCAGATGACACGAAGGGCATGGACAAGGCTTCTCCCGATTTTCGGTCTCTTACTGGCGGCCGGGCTCGTGTCGGCAGGGGCCGGGAGCGCGGGGAGCGAAGGGGTCCGGCTGTACGTCGGGTCCGCCGTATGCGGGGAGTGCCACGATCAGCAGTATGAGACGTTCACGACGTATGCGAAAAAGGCCCATTCCTACAAGAGTGTTTTGACCATGAGGCGGGGCCTGACGGATGAGGAATACCGGAATTGCCTGGAGTGCCATGCCACCGGATACGGACAACCCGGAGGATTCACGTCCGTCGAAGAGACCCCCCATCTTCAGGACGCCGGCTGCGAGGTCTGTCACGGTCCGGGAAGCCTTCACGTGGAGACAAACGACACCGCCCATATCCGCTCCAAGCTGACTCTGGAAGACTGCCAGCGATGTCACAACGAGGACCGGGTCCAGTCGTTCAATTTCAAACCGCTCCTGTTCGGCGGCGCCCACTAGAGGTGAGCGGATGACGGCTCGCCCGTGAGGTGCCCTTGCGGGAGAAAGAAAGCACGGCCCACAGGGGGGTACCATGCACGCCCTTCAGTCCATCAAAGAGAAGCTCTGGGTCCGGGTCATGGCCGCTGCCGGCGTTATTCTGGCGATGGTCATCGGCCTCCTGATCTGGAACAACATTCGAAACCAGACCGCGACCATTGAACACCTGAGCAAGCACGAGAGCCGCGTCCTGGCCACGGCCCTGGAGGGAGGCATCTTCGATGCCCTGGCCGTCGGAGACAACAACACGGTTCGGGACCAGTTCCGTCGATTGAGTGAGCGGCTTCCTGGCCTGTCCGTCCACATCTTTGATTTTGAGGGAAAGGTGACTTTTGCCACCGACTCCGACGCGGTGGGAAACGGCTTGGGAGACTTGATTCAAGGAGACCGGGCCGTTTCCGCGGTCAACGCCATGCTCGAGACCGGCCTGGAACCGGAGGAACCCTTTCGTGAAATCCTGAAGGGCGAGTCCTACCTGAGCGTGCTCCTTCCCATTCTCAATGAAAGCCGATGTCACCACTGCCACGGGACCTCGCGACAGGTCCTGGGAGGTATCCACGTGCGCTCGTCCACCGGCGGGGCCATGGCCGCCGTCCAGCACTCGCGGAATCAAGGCCTCATCTTCGGCGTGACCGGGCTCATCCTGATGGTCCTGTTCCTTTCCCTCCTTCTCAACCGCATGGTGAGTCGGCCGATTGGACTCCTGCTGAACATGGCGGGCCGGATGCGCAATAAAGATCTCACGGCGGTCGTGGATGTGAAAAAGCAGGACGAGATCTCCCACATGTGCGCCCGAATGAACCTGGTCAACGAGGACCTCTGCGGAATGATCCGGGATATCGCATCGTCTTCCCTGGGTCTGGCCGACGCCGCATCCCGTCAGGCGGCCTCCCTGGAGGAGACCGGCGCATCCCTGGAGCAACTCGCCTCCCTGACCCGTCGGAACACGGAGAACGCCTCCGAGGCGGACACACTCATGCAGCAGACCCACGGCATCGTCGGCCATGCCGACCGGGCCATGGGCGAGTTGCATGAATCCATGGGGGACATTTCCAGGGCCAGTGAGGAAATCACCAAGGTGAACAAGGCCATCGAGCAGATTGCCTTTCAGACGAACCTGCTTGCCCTGAACGCCGCGGTGGAAGCGGCCCGGGCCGGTGATGCGGGAAACGGTTTCGCGGTGGTGGCGGACGAGGTACGACGCCTGGCGCTCAAGGCGTCCGAAGCGGCCGGGAACACGGCGGAACTCATCGAGGCCACGGTCCAGCGGATTCAGGGAGGGGGCAGGGTGGTCTTGGAAGTCAATGCGTCCTTTGCCAAAGTCAGCGAAAATGTGGAACGCCTCAAGGCGGCCATTCAAGACATCCATGCGGCCTGCAACGAGCAGCAGACCGGCATCGATCAAATCAACCATACGGTTCACGACCTGGATTCACTGACCCAGCAGACCGCTTCGAGCGCCGACCAGTTGGCCGCCTCCATCGGCAGCTTCAAGGTGGAGCGGAACGGCGACGGGCACGTCCAAGAGTCCCGGCGGGAACGGTCGGCGATCAAAAATAGCGACTCTTCCGATTCCCGGCATTCTGCAACATGCTTCGGGCCACGAGAAGGGTCTGGTTGCGGTCTTCCAATTGAAGGGCCTGCTCCAGACCACCCGTATCCAGGTTCACATTGATCGCCTCCTTGGTGAGCCTCAGGCCCATGGGATTCTTCTCATTCATGGTCCGGGCCAGTTCCATGGCCGTATCCAGGAGCGCGCCCTCTTCCACCACACGGCTCGCCAATCCCAGGGTCCGGGCCTCCTCGGCCGACATAAAGTTCCCGGTGAGCATGAACTCATATGCCCGTCCCGATCCAATGGCCCGGGGCAGAAAGTAGCTGCACGCCATGTCGGCCCCACCCAGACCGATGTTGATATAGGCGGCGCTGAAGCGGGTGTCCGCCGCAAGGACGCGGACGTCCGAGGCCAGGGCGAAGCTGAACCCCAGGCCCACCGCCGCCCCGTGGACGGCACAGACAATGGGCTGAGGGGCCTGCCGCATGGCCAGGGTGAGCCGGGCGAGGCGCGCCTGGAAACGGTAGAACGAGTCCGTGTCCATGTCCGGCGCCCGCTTCATGGTATCCTTCATATCCAGACCGGCGCAGAATCCCCGCTCCCCGTTCCCGCGGAACACAATCACATGCGTGTCCAGGTCATAGAGCCGTTCCCGCCAGAAGGCCTCCAGTTCCTCCATCATGACCCGGTTCACCGCATTGTACAAACGGGGCCGGTTCAGGGATAGGAGCCCGATCCCCGGCTCCGCCTCCGTGTACTCGATCGTCTCCCAGGCCATGCCGTCTCCTCCCCTTCCTCATTCCGTTTTCGTTCGAAACACGCCCCTCCGCCGGCAGGCCGGAGCACGGAAAAAGGCGTCTGCCGGAAACCGGAACGAATCACAAATCACGAATCACGGCCGTGCGGCTCCTCGCCGTAGATCGTCTCTTCCACCATCCGGTAGGCCATCTCCGTGGGAGTGACACCGGCCTTGCGTGCCTCTTCCAGTAGCCGCCGGGTCTCGTCCCGGCAGATCCGTTCGATCCGGTCCATGAGGGCATCCATGTCCGCCTTGCCCTGATGGACATACTCCTCCCAGCCCGTCATCACGCCGCCGATGTTCTGCCACCAGTCGAGCACGAAGAGGATGCCCGCATCGCTCAGACGGCGGGCCATGGCGTATTCCTCCTCCTGGCTCGAGGCCCGAAGCTGGTTATTGGCCGGTCCGGCGATCACCTGGAACCGCATGCGGGAAATCCGATCCTCCGTGAGGATGCCGCCCTGGGCGCACGGTGAAAACAGGTCCGCATCCACGAAGTAGATCTCGTCCGGGGACACGACCTCCACGGGACCTCCCGCATGGGCCTTTTGAAAGGCCTCTACGGCCTGAGGCAGCACGTCAGTCACCACAAGCGACGCACCATCCTTGAGGTAGTATTCGGCCAGGTGAGACCCCACCGATCCGAGGCCCTGCACCGCGATGCGCTTTCCCGCCAGGGAGTCCGAACCCTCCACAAAGGCCACGGCCTGTTTCATGGCATGGTAGGTGCCCCAGGCGGTGGGCCGGCCCGTGGTGCCGAGGAATCCCTGGACGCCGCCCGCGAACCCGAAGGAAAAGTGGGCCCTCACCACATCGGCCAGTTCGGCCGGGTAGTTCATGTCCGGGCCGGTGGTGTTCCGGGTGCAGTCATTGGCATAGGCCAGGAACCCGACCTCGTCCAGGTCGTCCAGGTCCACCTGAGCGGCGTGGACCGTGATCTTGCATCCCCCGCACGGGACGTGGGCCGCCACGTTCTTGAAGCTCATGCCCCGGCCCAGGTTCATGCCGTCCACGATCACGTCGAACTCGTCCTCGTCGGGTTCGTGCCGCCGAATTCCGCCCATGACCACGGTCTGGCTCCGGTTGTGGATCCCCAGCTTTACGCTGTGAATGTGGTTCATGAAGCGGATGTCTTTCTTCTTCCAGTAGAACCCTTCGAAACGCTGATGCCGGCCCTTGCGCATGAGGCCGATCACCCGCTCCAGGTAGTCGGACAGGCCGTGCTTTGCAAAGAGGTCCCGGCTCTCCCGGTCGTTGTGATAGACGGCGCTGTCCGTGAGGACCGAGTAGATGGTGAACCGGCGGTTGTACTCCCGCCACGCCATATCGTCGTCCCACTCCCGGGCGGTGTAGAGGACAGCCCGGTCCGTGTGCCAGTCGTAGTGAATGCGGATACGATTCAGATCTTCGTCCCGAAGAACGTCGAACAGGCTCTCTTTCATGGAAACTCCATCTCCTTTCGATTCAGCGGAATAGGCGAATTTTTATCATACCCCATCACACAGACCAAGGGGGAATCACCTTGCAACGAATTCCTGCGACACGCATGGGCGTTCTGAACCCGAAGGCAACCCCCGTCATGATCGTGTGCGCTCCAGGCCTCATGATTCAGGCGGCGGGGGCGTTCCGCTCCAGGTAGACCCGGGCCCGCTCGTAGACTTCAGTTACGCGGGCCGACTCCCCGGGAAGGGCCTCACGGATGGCCTCGAGGTATTTTCTCTCCCGTACGATCTGACATGTCCTGAGAAAATTCACATCGTAGATCCACCCGATCTGAAGGAGTTTGAAATCCTGTAGTGTCCTGAGATCGGCCATGTGAACGAGTCTCCCGTTCATCAGGGCCTCATAGACGGGATCCGAAACAGAATCCGTATCCGGCAGATCCAGCTCAATGGTCCGGCTTCGATGGTTTTCCGCATTCCGGTAATAATCGGTGACCACCCGCCAGATATCCACCTTGTCAGCGTCCCGGAGGAGTTTGATAAAAAAGAGAGAGCGCTCCGATTCCCCATCCGGCAGGTCGGCCCGGTTATGGCATGCCACCGCCCGAACGATGCGATGGGCGGCGGCGGGATCAAGCCCTTCCAGGACCCGGTTGTCTCGAATGACGTTCAGGCCGAGGGCCGCGTGGTCCACGGACCGGTGATCGGCAAATGTCCTGTACCGCCTGTACTGTTCGAACCGACCGATATCATGAAGCAGCGCCGAGGCCTCAGCCAGGCAGAGATCGTCTTCGGACAGTTCGAGACTCCCCCCGATCTCCCGGATCGCCTCGCAGACCCCCCGAGTGTGCTCCGCCTTCAGGTCCATGTTCCGCTGAACCGTCGGATCATTGGAATCGAACCCGCGAACGTACTCCGCAAACCAGGTCTTCAGCCTCGGCAACAGTTCCTGGGGACTCATTTTTGATGGACTCCCACAACGTCTGATACGAACTCATGCCCATCGTCAACCGCCGGACATCCGAGATCCCGGGTGGATCCTCACTCTCCGCGGTTCAGGGTCAACAGCAACGGCCCACCCTTTCCATCACGCTATTTTGGAGATCACATCCACCACCCGGTCGCCCACGGCCCGGGTCCCCATGCCCATGCGCCCGGCGTCCAGGCCCTTGAGGTCCTCGGCCACCACCTTTCGAACCGCCTGCATCAGGAGGTCCGCCGCCTCACGCTCACCCAGGTGATCCAGCATCATCTGGGCCGCGCAGATGGCGGCCATGGGGTTGATCACGTCTTTGCCCGCGTATTTCGGGGCCGAACCGCCGATGGGCTCGAACATGGACACGGAGTCCGGGTGGATGTTCCCGCCGGCGGCGACTCCAAGTCCCCCCTGAATCACGGCCCCGATGTCCGTGATGATGTCCCCGAACATGTTGTTCGTGACGATCACGTCGTAGATCTCCGGGTTCTTGATCATCCACATGCAGCAAGCGTCCACATGCTGGTAGTCCGTGGTGATGTCGGGATATTCCTCGTGAACCGCGTGAAACCGTCTCTCCCAGAGGTCCGACTCAAAGGTCAGGACGTTGGTCTTGGCCACCAGGGTGAGTTTCTTCTTCCGGTTTCTCCGGCGGCAGGCCTCGAAGGCATATCGAATGCACCGGTCCACGCCCTTGAAGGTGTTCACGGACTCCTGAACAGCCACCTCGTCTTGAGTGCCCTTGCGAAGGAATCCGCCGCTGCCGGCGTAAAACCCTTCCGTGTTCTCCCGGATCACCAGGAAGTCGATATCCTCGGGTCCCTTGTCCCGAAGGGGGGTGTGAACCCCCGGGAGGAGCACCACGGGCCGCAGATTGATGTAGAGGTCCAACTCGAACCGGAGCCTGAGCAGCACCTCCCTCTCCAGAATACCCGGACGGACGTCCGGATGTCCGATGGCCCCGAGGTAGATGGCATCCATGCCCCGCAGGTCCTGGATCGTGTCTTCGGGCAGGAGCACCCTCTCGTTCAGATAGGCCTCGCCTCCCAGGTTGAAGTTCTCAAACTCGAAATCGAGCCCGCATCGGGGGGCAAGAGCGTGGAGGGCCTTGAGCCCTTCGGCCACCACTTCGGGGCCGGTCCCGTCGCCGGGAATCACGGCAATGCGATAGGTCGTCGACATAGGTTCTCCTGTCGTGTCCCCCAGCGTCTCGGTCGCCCGGATTCTTCGAGGGACAATGGATGTTTGATGATCCCCTCCGTGTTCATCGTCCCGGCCCGCGCTATCCGACATGAGGGTTCCGCTCATGCACGGTGCGTGGAGCGCAGGACGCCGACGAGGGCATGGAAATCACGAGGTGCGGCTCTTTCGAAGATAGGGAACCAGCCCGCCGGCCTCGATGAGGGACTGCATGAAAGGCGGGATGGCCCCTGCCCGAAAGGTCGTCTCCCCGCCCTTGAGGGTGATCTCCCCTGTGCTCAGATCCACGGTCACCCGATCTCCCTCACTCAGGGCCTGTACCGCCTCCGGCGCCTCCAAGAGAGGCAGGCCGATGTTAAAGGCATTGCGGTAGAAAATCCGAGCATAGCTCCCCGCGATGACCGCGCGGATGCCCGCCTCCCGAATAGCCAGCGGGGCGTGCTCCCGGGAGGAGCCGCAACCGAAATTCTTGCCCGCCACCAGGATGTCCCCCACCCGAACACGGGAAGGGAAGTCCGGTCGCAGATCCGCAAAGCAGTGCGCAGCCAGTTCCGCCCCGTCCGACACGTTCAGGTACCTGGCCGGAATAATCAGGTCCGTATCCACGTGGTCGCCGAAACGCCACACCGTTCCTTCGATGATCATGGCTAGAGTTCCTCCGGCGATGCGATCCGTCCCAGTACGGCCGAAGCCGCGGCCACGGCCGGTCCCGCGAGATAGACCTCGCTTTCGGGGTGCCCCATACGGCCGATAAAATTCCGGTTGCTCGTGCTGAGGGCCCGCTCCCCGGAGGCCAGGATGCCCAGATGCCCCCCCAGGCAGGGACCGCAGCTCGGCGGTCCCACCACGGCCCCGGCCTCCAGAAAAATCTCCGTGATCCCCTCCCGAACGGCCCGAAGCGCGATGTCCCTGGAGCCCGGAAGGACGATGACCCGAAGGCCAGGGGCAACGGAGCGTCCCTTCAACAGGTCGGCCGCCATGCGAAGATCCGTCAGGCGACCGTTAGTGCACGATCCGATAAAGACCTGGTCCAGGGGCACCCTGCCCGCGGCCGAGACCGGGCGAACGTTGTCCGGAGAGTGGGGGAAGGCCACCTGGAGTTCCACGCGGCTCGCGTCCACGGTCAGGACCCGATCGTAGTCCGCCCCCGGATCACTCTCTAAAAAGACCGGATCCCGCAATCCCCTGCCCTCCACATAGGCCCGGGTCACCTCGTCCGAGGCCATGATCCCGTTCTTGGCCCCGCCCTCCACGGCCATGTTGGCCATGGTGAACCGGTCCTCCATGGGAAGCCGCTCCATTGTCGGGCCCGTGAACTCGAGGGTCTTGTAATTGGCGCCCTCCACCCCGATCTCGCCCAGGGTATGCAGAATGAGATCCTTGCCTCCCACCCAGGGTTGAAGCCCCCCCTCGAACACCACCCGAATACCGGCCGGCACCTTGAGCCAGGTGGTCCCGGTGGCCAGGATCGCGCCCAGGTCCGTACTCCCCACGCCCGCGGAAAAGGCCCCCAGGGCCCCGTAGGTACAGGTGTGACTGTCCGCCCCGATGACCACGTCACCGGGGACCACGAGCCCCTTCTCGGGCAGGATCACGTGCTCCACCCCGCCGTTTCCCGGGTCATAAAAGTGCCGGATCACCTGTTCCAGGGCGAAGTCGTGCATCAAACGGGTCTGTTCGGCCGAGGCGATATCCTTGTTCGGCACAAAGTGGTCCGCCACAAGGGCCACCCGCTCTCGATCGAAGACTTTTTTCGCCCCGATCTCACGAAATACGCGAATGGCGAGCGGCGCGGTGATGTCGTTGGCCAGGGCCATGTCCACGCGGACCTGGATCAATTCTCCCGGAACGACGCGCTCCCGGCCCGCATGGGCCGCGAGGATCTTCTCTGTGATGGTCATCGGTTGTGTCATGGAGATTCCAAGTGAAAGGTGTACGTGTGAGTGCGGGTGTCGGAAATCGGCAGCCGGTGGTCAACCACCGGGAACCGATACCCGACACCATCCATTGGGTCCCCCCTACAATCCTCTCTCTTCGGCCGAGAGGGAGGGGTTCCTCTTCAGGTATTCGAGCCGGTTGAGCCCGTTCACATAGGCCTTTGCGCTCGCCGTGATGATGTCCGGGTCCGCGCCTTTGCCCAGGGCCACCAGGCCGTTCTCCCTGAGCCGTACCGTTACCTCGCCCAGTGCGTCGGTCCCCCCGCTGGCCGAATGAATGGAAAAGCGCATCAGTTTGGACCGGGTTCCGGTCATCTTGGCGATGGTGTTGTAGGCCGCGTCGATGGGGCCGTTGCCGAAGCCTGCACTTTGCAACTCCTCGCCGTCGATGGTCAACTTGACCATGGCCGTGGGTACGAGTTGTGTTCCGCTCACCACGTTGAGGTACTCCAGACGATACAAGTCCGGCGCGCGCAGGATTTCCTCGGCGTAGAGGACCTCGATGTCCTCGTCCAGAATTTCCTTCCGTTTGTCGGCCAGGTCCTTGAAAGCGCGAAACAGGTGTTCGAACTGCTCCTTGTCCAGCTCGTAGCCCAGGGCGGACAGCTTGTCCCGAAATGCATGCCGGCCCGAATGCTTGCCCAGGACGAGACGGTTCTGGGAAATGCCCACCATCTCCGGCTCCATGATCTCATAGGTCAACCGGTTCTTGAGCACGCCGTCCTGGTGGATGCCCGCCTCATGGGCGAAGGCGTTGGCCCCCACCACGGCCCGGTTGGGCTGAATCACGATGCCGGTGATCATGGAAACGAGGCGGCTGGTGGGATAGATCTCCCGTGTGTTGATACCGGTTCCGAGATTCAGCGCGGCCCGGTGGTTGTAAAGGGTCATGACCACCTCCTCCAGGGAGGTGTTGCCGGCCCGTTCACCGATTCCGTTCACCGTGACCTCGGCCTGCCGCGCTCCCGCCTTGAGCCCGGCCAGGGTGTTGGCCGTGGCCAGGCCCTGGTCGTTGTGGCAGTGGATGCTGAGGACGGCCCGGTCCAGATTCGGTGTGTGTTTCCGAAGATACCGGATGAGCCCCCCGAAATCGTCCGGGAGGATGTAACCCACCGTGTCCGGGACATTCACGGTGGTGGCCCCGGCCTCCACGGCCGCCTCGAACACGCGACAGAGAAAATCCCGGTCGCTTCGAGAGGCGTCCTCGGCGGAGAACTCCACGTCGTCCGTGAAGGACCGGGCATGGCGCACGGCGTCCACGGTGGCCTGAACCACCTCATCCCGGGTCATTCGAAGCTTGTGCTCCATATGGATGTCCGAGGTGGCGATGAAGGTGTGAATCCGAGGGCGCGCCGCGTCGCGGATGGCCTCCCAGGCCTTGTCGATGTCGTCCCTGGAGGTCCGGGCCAGGGCCGCTACGCCTAAGCCCCGGACCTTCCGGGCGATGGCGCGCACCGCCTCCAGGTCCCCTGGGGAGGCAGCGGGAAACCCCGCCTCGATCACGTCCACGCCCAGTCTCTCCAGCTGGGTGGCGATGCGGAGTTTCTCCGCGACATTCATGCTGGCTCCGGGCGACTGCTCGCCGTCCCGGAGGGTGGTGTCGAAGATGGTGATGCGATCGGTCTCATTCATGGAGTGACCTCTTTCTTTTTAAGGGAAACGGCTTCTTACGCCTCCCCGAATCTCGTTTCATCGGATGCCGGCCCCTTGCGAGGGACGGTGGTTCGTGTGACGGTCTACGAGAGGTCTTCCCCAAGGACCCTCCGCAGGTCCCCTGGAAACAGGGACCCTGCGGTGAATCGCTCCTTTGGTCTGCCGCTAGCAATTTTCATGGTTGTTTCCATTCTCTGCGACGATTCACGGCCGCGAGACATTCGAATTTATGCGTGCGATCCGCGCGCCCGCCCGGCTCAGGCCGTAACGGCATCCGTTTTGGCCGCCTTTCCGTTACGCAACTTGAGAAGCTTGTATTCCACACTGTCCGCCAGGGCCTGCCAGCTCGCCTCGATCACGTTCTCCGACACGCCGATGGTGGACCAGATCTCCCGCGCGTCCCGGCTCTCGATATTGACCCGGACCCGGGCCGCTGTGGCGGCCCGGCCGTCGATCACACGGACCTTGAAGTCCACCAGGCCCATTTCCCGAATTTCCGGATAGAATTTGTCGAGGGCCTTTCGAAGGGCGTTGTCCAGGGCGTTCACCGGGCCGTCCCCCTCGGCCGCCGTGATCTCCTCCACACCATTTACGGAGATCTTGATGGTGGCATGGCTCATGGTGGGCGCATCCCCGTTTTTCTCCAGGGTCACTCGGAACGATTCCAGGGTGAAGGGTGCGTCGAACTGGCCGGTCACCTTCTTGATGAGGAGTTCCAGGGACCCCTCGGCCGCGTCGAACTGGTACCCCTCGTCCTCCATCTGCTTGATCCGCTCCACGATCTTCCGGCTGTCAAACCCGTTGCCGCCGAGTTCGATCCCCATCTCCCGGGACTTGTATGCGATGTTGCTTCGACCCGAGAGGTCGGAGACCACCACCCGCCTCCGGTTTCCCACCATATCCGGGGACATGTGCTCGTAGGCCGCCGGATTTTTCATGATGGCGCTCACATGGATGCCGCCCTTGTGGGCAAAGGCGCTGCGCCCGGCAAAGGGCCGCTGGTTCAAGGGGGGAACGTTCGCCACCTCGCTCACGAACCGGGATACCTCGGTGAGTTGCTTCAGTTTTTCCGGAGCCAGGCATGAGTATCCCATCTTGGTCTGGAGCACACCGATCATGGTGATGAGATCCGCATTGCCGCACCGCTCACCGTACCCGTTGATCGTTCCCTGGACCATGGCGGCACCTGCGCGAACCGCGGCCAGGGAGTTGGCCACGGCCATGCCGCAGTCGTTGTGCGCGTGAATCCCGAATGGCGCGGCAATAGACGGGCCTGCCGTCTCCACCACCGTCTGGACCTCATGGGGCATCATGCCTCCGTTGGTGTCGCAGAGCACGATGATATCCGCCCCCCCATCCACTGCGGCGGTCACGGTCTTCATGGCGTAGTCCGGGTTCCGGCGGTACCCGTCGAAGAAGTGCTCCGCATCGTAGACCACCTCCAGATCCCGGGCCTTTAAAAAGGCCACGGTCTCCTGAATCATGCGCAGGTTCTCATCCAGGGTGGTCCCCAGAATAGAGGTGGCGTGCAGGTCCCAGCTCTTTCCCACCACCGTCACCACGGGGGTGCCGGCCTCGAGCAGGGCCGCCACATTGGGGTCCGTATCGGCCTTGCCTTCCGGTTTCCGCGTGCTGCCGAAGGCCGCAAGCCTGGCCGACCGAAGCGGATTCTTCCGAACCATCTGAAAGAACCGGGCATCCTTGGGATTGGAGCCCGGCCATCCCCCCTCGATGTACCCGATACCGAAGTCGTCCAGTTTTCGTGCGATGTTCATCTTGTCCTCGGCCGACAGGGTGACCTCTTCTCCCTGAGTCCCGTCCCGAAGGGTCGTATCGTAAAGGGCGATCGCCTGCATGATATCTCCTCACTGTTGGAACAAAAAAAATCCGTTATCAGGAGGACCTGATAACGGATGGGGTGGTTTGTTCGGTTGTGACTATTCCATCATCAGGCCCGGTGGCTTTAGACCCACGCCAAGAAGAAGGAGCAACAGAGCGCACACCAGCGCCTCTGCTGCGGTGGTAATGTGGATGGCCTGAATCATCGCGGAGTTCATGAGGTTCCTCTGCTCGAATGAGACGAGCGTCAAAATAATCTGTAAGTATATGCCTGGGATGAAAGTTGTCAACCTTTTTTTGACGGCTCCCTCAACACTTCCTGAGCCGCCGCCGGGAAAGGCGCCCAACGATTCGCGTCTGCACCCTTCGTGTCCTTCGTGCTCTTCGGGGTGTAAACGGATTCGATCCACCACCAAGAGCACGAAGGACACGAAGAGAATCAAGAAGAAAATGAAAACAGGAATACGTCCATAACCATCAGACATCCCATGGCACAGATTGACCAGGGATACCACTTTCCGGGGATGGCTCCCGATCATATCCGGACGAAATGCAAAAGCCGTGCCTTCCTCTGCCTCACGCCCTCACACACGCCGGGGCAAACGGTGGAAGGGGTCGTCTCACCTCACTCCGGGGGGCGCAGGGCCAGTCCGAGTTCCATGAGCTGCCGGTCGTCCACCCGGGACGGCGCATCGGTCAGCGGACAGGTGGCGCGCTGGGTCTTGGGAAAGGCAATCACCTCGCGGATACTGTCCACCCCGGCCATGACGGCCACGAGCCGGTCGAAACCGAGGGCCATGCCCGCGTGGGGAGGGGCCCCGTATTGAAGGGCCTCCAGGAAAAAACCGAATTTGACGTCGGCCTCTTCCGGCGAAATTCCCAGGACACGGAACATCTCGTCCTGCATCTCCCGTGTGTGGATTCTCACGCTGCCGCCGCCGATCTCGCTTCCGTTCAGCACCAGGTCATAGGCCCGGGCACGAACCGTCTCAGGGGCCTCCTTGAGCCGCCGGACATCCTCGTCCATGGGTGCGGTGAAGGGATGGTGGACCGCCACAAGCCGTCCTTCCTCTTCATCGAACTCGAGCAGGGGAAACTCGGTCACCCAGACAAAGGCGGGCTCGTCCTTGGTCAACAGGTTCATCCGTCGGGCCAGGTCCAGGCGGAGCATGCCCAGCACATGAAGGGCCGTCTCATTCCGGTCCGACACCATGAGCACCAGGTCTCCGGGTTCCGCTGCCGCGGCCCGGTTCAGGGCCGTCTGGACTTCGTCCGCGAAGAATTTTTTGACCGGCGACTGCCAGCCTTCCTCGTTCACCTTCACCCAGACGAGGCCCCTGGCGCCCCACCCGTTCACCGTCTCGGTGAGCTCGTCCAGGTCCTTCCGGGAAAAGTCAGCGGCACCGTCCTTCACGGTGATCCCCTTGACCACGCCTCCCTCGTCAATCCCTTGACGGAAAACCCGGAATTCGGATGCCCCCGCCGGTCCGGTGAGGTCCCGAATCTCCATGGAAAAGCGGGTGTCGGGCCGGTCCGTACCGAAGCGGGCCATGGCCTCGCCATAGGTGATGCGGGGAAAGGGGAGGTCCAGGGTCCTGCCGAGTACGCTTTCGTAGAGCCGGGCCATCATGCCCTCGTGAAGCCGGATCAGGGTCTCCTCGCGGGCAAACGACATCTCCAGGTCCACCTGGGTGAATTCGGGCTGGCGGTCGGCCCGAAGATCCTCGTCCCGAAAGCACCGGACGATCTGGTAGTAGCGGTCGAACCCCGACACCATAAGAAGCTGCTTGAAAAGCTGGGGCGACTGGGGCAGGGCATAGAACATCCCCTTGTTCACGCGGCTGGGCACGAGGTAGTCCCTGGCCCCCTCGGGCGTGCTCTTGGTGAGAAACGGGGTCTCCACCTCCCTGAAGCCCTGCTCGTCCAGGTAGCCGCGCACGCATGCGGCGATTTGATGCCGCAACCGAAAGGTGCGCTGAACTCGAGGGCGCCGAAGCTCCAGGTACCGGTATTTGAGCCTCAGGGCCTCGGAGGCGTCCACGGCTCCCTCCACCTGAAACGGCGGCACCTCGGTCCGGTTGAGGATCTTCAAGGCGGTCACCCGGACTTCCACATCCCCGGTGGCCATGTTGGCATTCTCCTGCCCTTCCAGCCGGGGGGCCACCTCGCCCCGCACCGCCAGGACCCACTCGTTCCGAAGGACGTGGGCCCGCTCGTGAGCCGTTGTGTCCACCTGGGGGTCGAACACGATCTGAGTGATGCCTCCCCGGTCCCGAAGATCGATGAAAATCAGGTTTCCCAGGTCCCTTCGAACATGGACCCAACCCATGAGCACGGCCTCCCGGCCCACGTCTTCGGCGCGAAGCCCGCCGCAGTCATGCGTCCTTTCCCAGTCTTCCAGCCTGTCGATTTGCACGCGGCAGATCTCCTTGTTCTCTTGAGTGAAAGCGGCCCGGGCCATGCAGTGCCCGGGCCGCCCGTCGAAAGGTCCCCCTGTGTGGTCGGGGCCTCAGGCGTCTTTGTCGGCCCGGATGCGGGCCTCGGCCCCCAGCATGCGGGTCAGCCGGTCCACCAGGCCGTCCAAGGGAATCTCCTCTTGCGTCTTGCTTCCCATGTCCCGAAGAAGCCCCTTACCCATGGCGAGTTCGTTATCGCCCAGGATGAGGACCCTGCCGGCCCCCAGCCGGTCCGCATGCTTCAACTGGGCCTTGAGGCTTCGGGAGGCGTAGTCCATCTCCACCCAATTTCCGGCCTTTCGAAGCTCCGCGACCAGGGCGAACGCCTTGCGCGCCGCCTCCTCGCCCAGGGCGGCTACATAGAGATCGGGGACCGAAGTCCGAGGCTGGGCCACCTCGTTCATGAGGGCGATCAACCTCTCCACGCCGATGGCAAACCCGATGGCAGGCTGATCCCCCCCGCCCAATTGCCGCACCAGGCCGTCGTATCGTCCGCCGCCGGCCACGGCGTTCTGGGCGCCCGAGTGCCCGGTCTGGACCTCGAAGGCGGTCCGAGTGTAGTAGTCGAGTCCCCGGACGAGCCGGGGGTTGATCTCGAATCCGATGCCGGCATCCCGCAGGAGGGTCTGAAGGGCTTGAAAGTGGTCCCGACATGCGCTGCACACATGATCCAGGATGGTGGGCGCCTTCAGGACCAGGTTTCGGCAGGCCTCCGCTTTGCAGTCGAACACGCGAAGCGGGTTGGTCCCGGCGCGGCGCGTGCAGTCCTCGCACAGGCCCTCGGACCGGTCTTTCAGGTAGCTGCGAAGGGCGTCCCTGAACCCTCCCCGGCACTCCGGGCAGCCCAGGGTGTTGAGATGAAGCGTCAGGCCCGACAGAGAGAGGGAGTCCAACAGGTGAAGGAGCATCACGATAAGGTCCGCATCGGACCGGGGCCCCGGATCTCCGAAGATCTCCGCGTCGATCTGGTGAAACTGGCGAAAACGGCCCTTCTGGGGATTCTCGTGCCGGAACATGGGTCCGATGACAAAGAATTTCTGAACGGGGCCGTCCTGGTGGAGGCGGTTCTGAATGTAGGCCCGGCATACCGAGGCCGTGGCCTCGGGCCGCAGGGTCATGCCGCGGCCCTTGCTGTCGTGAAGGGTGTACATTTCCTTGCTGACGATGTCCGTGTCCTGCCCGATGGACCGGCTGAACAGCTCGGTCCATTCCATGACCGGGAGTTTCATCTCACGGAACCCGAACGCACCGAACACGGCCCGGACCGTCCTGTCCAGTCGCTGCCAGGGTTCGATCTCCGCGGGCAGGATGTCCTTGAATCCTTTGATGGCTGCGAAGTCCACGGGGTATCCTTCTCCTTTTTCTCCGGAATCCCGGTCTTCTATCAAAGCCCTCGGAGCCCGTCAAGGAGCGTGCGAAGACCGCTCACTCCACATCGATCTTCGTGGCCCGGCGATTCACCTCTGCGTTCCTCTTTTCCATCCGCTCGATCCCTTCGTCCACCAGAGACCGAATGGCCTTCAGGAACTCGATGCGCGACCGGTTCAGGTGCTCGCAAAAGCCCGATTCCCGGCCTCCCCGTTTCTCCAGTTCCGCAAAAAACCGACCCACAGGGCAAAGGGTGGGCACCTTTTCATCCGCATGATTCTCCATGATCCCCCTCCTTGAGCCTGGGTCTCCCCATTCCTTCCGTCCGTCCCGGGGAATGGAATGGGACTCAGGCCGTCGATGGTCCTTCCTCATTCAGCAGACACCCCGTCCCGACCCGGCGGGACCTCGGGGGTCGTAAAAACGACATGCAGGTCCCGGCCCTCGAAACGGGCCCGGACCTCGGTGGCTCCCGCCACGGTTCTCGGAAGCAACACGTGTCGCTTGACACCGCCCACCTGTACGATGAGTTCTTCCGATATTCGGTTGAGTTCCACATCCTCTTTCCCGACAAAGGGCAGGGTCATCACCAGAGTGTACCCCCCGTCCTCCTTGACCAGACGATACGGCTCGCCGTCGTGGAATCGTTCCAGGGGATCCCGGTCCCCGTATATCCGCTGCGCCAGGTCCTGAAGCCGCTGAAGGCCCAGGACCTCGGACTCGAGCAGTTCCACCGGGAATAGCGGAATCGGGCTGAACAGGTCCCGAGCGGTCTCCATGTGCCGGCCCTGACTCTCTCTCCACCGGTCGAAATAGGCGTCACTCAGTCCCTGGGGCAGGACCCGGTTCATGATGATCGCGTCGATGTTCATGCGATAGAGGCAGAAGTACATAAAGGCCCGCTGCGTCTCCTTGAGCACGATCTTTTCCGGGTTGGTCACGAGCCGGACGCTGGTGACTTCCGGGTCCGTGAGAAGGCGGTCCACCCCTTCCAGGCGCTCGAACAGGCGTTCCAGGGCCGCGAAATAATCCTCACCGGGAAGGGGGACGTCATAGACCCGCTGAACCACAGGACGGGCATATCGCGCGATCGTCCGCTCCAGTTTGAAGATCTTCTTCATGTACCACTCGAGGGTCGTCGGGATGCTGATGAACCGGAGAGACTCTCCGGTGGGCGCGCAGTCCAGAATGACGACGTCGAACATTCGGTCCTGGGCGTAGCGGTTGATATAGAGAAGAAGGCTCACCTCTTCCATTCCCGGAAGCACGGCCAGTTCCTCGGCCAGGATCTCGTCCAGCCCTGTGGTGTTGAGCAGTGTGGAGAGATATCTGTGGATCTCCCCCCAGTTCTTTTGAATCTCCTCCTGAATGTCCATCTCCTGAATCCAGAGGTTCGGCGCCACCGAAACCGGCTTACCCCGGTTCCGGTCCAGGAGTCCCCGGTCCAGGTCGAAGACGTCGGACAGGCTGTGCGCCACATCCAGGGAGAGGATCACCGTCCGATTTCCCTTTTCTGCACAGCGCACGCCCGTGGCTGCGGCCACGCTCGTCTTGCCGACCCCTCCCTTGCCTGCGTAAAAAAGGATTCTCATTTCTCCTCCCGTGCAGCGGCGTTTTCGTCTCAAGATCACAACGATTGTATCACACCCCCCGGTGCATCGCAAAAAGGAGGCCGGAGAGGCCCGCCGCCCACCTACCCCTTGACGAAAAGGCCCGTGTCTGCAAAAGATGTGAAGAACCGTGGGACGGTTCTCTTGCCGTGGAAACATCCATTCCAACGGAATCAACCCGGGCGGAAAGCGTATGTTTTGGATGTAATCATGCGATGATTATGCGGTTATGTGATTAAGGCGATACGGAACACGGATTGTCATGGACGGGGGTGACCGGCCCCGCGGATCATGCCCGCTCAGGGTCCCCGGCGGCCCTGTTTTCCCGCTCGCCGGCCAACACGTGGAGGATACCGGTGTCGGGGATTCAGGAAATCCTTCTGATCGTTTTGATCATTGTGGTCATCTGGTTTCTTCCCCGGCTCGTCAACCGTGGAGGCAAGGCGGAACCATCGCCTGCACGCCTTCCCGGGAGGCTTGGGGGAGGCGTTCGCCTTGCGGTTCTGGCGAGCGGCCTCTGGATAGCCGGGGGCTGTCTCTGGCTGCGTCCCTGGGAAACAGCAGGGGCCTTCCCCTTTCTCCTTTTCGGAGTTGCGCCCGTGGCCCTGGGATGGAGCCTGGCCTGGGTGGTGAACGGCTTTCGAAGGAAACGCTGATCCTCCCGCTCTCCTGATATGCCTTTATTTGGATCTATCAGATATTTTTAAATGCTTTTCGTGTCCTCTGTGATCTTCGTAGTGCATTCGATCTTATGTTCACCACGAAGGCCACGAAGACATCCAGGGGACATGCTGCAGGCGATCCGCTGTCCGGACGCATGGAAAGGCGCACTTCGTCCCGCCTCCACCGGGCATGGAAGTTTTTGGTTGCGCATTGGGGCGCAATATGAGATGAAAATGCCGAGTCGTCACCCGGCCCGGGTCGCTCCAGGGGACTTCCGGCGGGACGGGCCTTGAATCTTCCCGCAGCCGGTCGAAGCAGCGGTTGCGAGGGGTATCTTTTCGCCACAGGACGCGCCTCGGGTCTGAGTTCACGCACCGCAGATCCGGGTGTCATCCCTCCGAGTGGAAATGGAGGTGGAAGCTTGTTCGCGAGGTTTCTAGCCCTGCTGATCCTGGTCTCCCCGGGCATGTTTTCGGCCTGTTCCATGGAGCGCGAGGTCTCCGCCGGAGACACCGAGGAACTGGAAAACTACATGCTCATTCAGAACGACGTGTACCCCCATCGCAAGATGGGACCCGTCAAGTTCACCCATGACGTGCACTGGGAAGACTACGGCCTTTCCTGCGACGACTGCCATCACGATTATGTAAACGGGAAGAACGTCTGGACCGAAGACGACGAGGCCAAGGCCTGCATCATGTGCCACAAGCCCGGCAAGCCCCAGGGAAAGGTCTACAAACTTTCCACGGCGTACCACAAGAACTGCCGTACCTGCCACAAGATGATGAACGATGACGAGGAGGCGGAAGTCGCGCCCTTCAAGTGCGATAACTGCCACGAGCGAAAGACGAAATAACGCTCACACGAGACAGGTCTCCTGAATCGCTCCAGAGCGGACCGGATGGAAACCGGGGTTCGATCCTAACGAGCCCCGGTTTTTTATGCCGCTACCGTTGTCACGGATGTCGTGGCGTTCATTGGGATCGCACTCCGTGAAATCCGTGCCGATCCGTCTTTCTCTTCCTGCATCTTCCGGAAATGGACATCAGGCCAGTGCCTTCCGCAGGTCCCGTGAATCCGTCACCGGGGCGCTGCACGCCTGGTCCGTGCATACATAGGCCGAGGCCTTGCCGCCCTGCATCCCGTAATTCCGGACGAACGGGGCAAGCCTGTCGATTTCCGATGTGTCACGATTCACGGGCCGAAACAGGACCGACATCCCCGGCCGAAAGCCGGTTCCAAGCACGTCCAGCAGGGCACGAGTCTCCTCGCCCTGCTCCGGACCCACAATGACCACCTCCATGGCGGGGCCAAGGCCGAAATCCAGGGCCGTAAGAAGAAACGTGAAGGCGGACGGGAATTGCCGAACTGCCCCGCCCAAGGCCCGGAAAATCCCCCAGGCCCCCTCCTCCAGGCCGGTGCGTCCCGTGAGACGGGCCAACCTCAAGAGGACCAGGGCGGCCACACTGTTCCCGGAAGGGACAGCCGCATCCTGGGTCTCCATCTTTCTCACAATCAGTTCTTCCGCACCCCTTGCCGTGAAAAAGAACCCCCCTCGATCCGCATCTTCGAATCGGGACCGCATCTCCTCCGTGAGTTCCAGGGCCCAGCTCAGGTGGGCCTCGTCGAATGTGGCCTCGTACAGCTCGATCAGGCCCCAGGCCAGAAAGGCGTAGTCGTCCAGATGGGCCTCGATGCCGGCCTCCCCCTCCCGGAACCGGTGCAGAAGGCGGCCGTCCGGTCCATTGAGCCGCTGCCTCAGGAAGGCCGCGGCTCGGGTTGCCGCCTCGGCATATCGCGGCACTCCAAAGGCCCGGGCACCGCGGGCCAGGGCCGCAATCATGAGCCCGTTCCAGTCCGTGAGGACCTTGTCGTCCCTGAGAGGATGCACTCGGCCCTCACGGACGGAGAAAAGCCTCCGCCGCACCGCCTCGATCCGCTCCTCCAGTTCATCTTCGCTCAGCCCGATGTGCAGGGCGAGGTCCGGCAGGTCCTCCCGAATGTGCAGGATGTTGGCACCGGTCCGCCTCCCGGACACCTCGTCCGAAAAGTTCCCTTCCGGGGTCACCCCGAAGACGCGGACCGCCAGGTCGGCATCTTCTTTGGACAAGGCCCCCCGGATCTCTCCCTCCGTCCAGACGAAGAAACGGCCCTCTTCCCCCTCGCTGTCCGCATCCTCGGCCGTACAGAACCCGCCATCCGGCGTGGTCATGTCGCGAAGAACATAGGTGAAGATCTCTTCGGCCGTCTTTCGATACAGGCCCTTTCCGGTGGCCTGCCAGGCCTCCGTGAAAGCCAGGGCGAGCATGGCCTGGTCGTAGAGCATTTTTTCATAGTGGGGCACCAGCCACTCCGGGTCCGTGGAGTACCGGTGAAAACCATACCCCACGTGGTCGTACATGCCGCCCCGCCGCATGGCACGAAGGGTCGTCTCCACCATCTCCAGGGCCTTGGGATTCTGATCCCGCCGCCAGGTTCTCAGAAGAAACAGGAGGTTATGGGGCGACGGAAACTTGGGCGCCTTGCCGAAACCACCATGCAGCGGATCGTAAGAAGCGGCCAGTTCTCCATAGGCCCGGTCCATAGCGGCCTTCCCCGGGTCTTCACCTCCCTCGGGGCGGGCCGTCGCCTTCAAGGCCCCGACGATCCTGCCGGCCGACTGAAGGACCTCTTCACGGCGGTTTTTCCAGACCTCTTCGATCCCGGGTATCAGCTCGATCATGCCCTTTCGCCCGAAACGCTGGGTCCGCGGAATGTAGGTGGCGGCGAAAAACGGCCGCCTGTCGGGCGTCATCACGATGGTGAGGGGCCATCCTCCGCTTCCGGTGAGCATCTGACAGACCGTCATATAGACATGGTCCAGGTCCGGCCGCTCTTCCCGGTCCACCTTGATGGACACGAAGGCGCGGTTCATCAGGGCCGCCACCCCGGGATCCTCGAAAGACTCCTTTTCCATGACGTGACACCAGTGGCAGGTGGCATACCCGATGGACAGGAACACGGGCCGGTCCAGCTTTCGTGCCCTTTCAAAGGCCTCGTCTCCCCAGGGGAACCAGTCCACCGGGTTGCGGGCATGTTGGAGAAGGTACGGGCTCTTTTCGTGAAGGAGCCGGTTGGACCCCGGTTCCCTCTTGGATTCGAATTCGTTCATCATTTCCTTCCTCCCGATTTTTCAAGATAACCATGACCGCCGGGTTGACAACCGCACGGCCGTCTCATTCCCCTTGAACCGAAACGGTGTATCCTCTATGATCCGACGCGTAAACGTCACAGCCGAACCGCGCGGAAGACATTTGAGGCCTTGCACCACCCTTACCCTGTCGGGAATGGGCGAGCCGGACCGCTGGAATCAATCCTGATGAGCGACCTGACCATCGAACGTTTGCTGGGCGAAAAAGCCGATCTGGAGCGAATCCTGGACAATCTCTCCGAGGGGATCATTGCCCACGATACGGACCGCACGATTCTGTATTTCAATCGGGCCGCGGAAGAAATCACCGGGCACCGGCGCGAGGATGTGCTGGGAAAGGACTGTCACGAGGCCTTCGGTCGTCCCTTCTGCGGTGGGCGATGCGCCTTCAAGAACGGCAGCCCGCAGGACCTGGGGACGAGCGATTACTCCCTGAACATCCTCTCCCGGGACGGTACGCCCCGGAGGGTGGAGATGCGCGTCAACCCAATGAGCGGGGCGGACGGGCGTCTAGCAGGAGTGATCGCCTCATTCCGGGATGTGACCGATCTGACCGGCCTGCAAATCCGGTGCGGCGATCTGGACGGTTTCGCCGGGATCATCGGGCGTGATCCGAAGATGCTGGAGGTCTACTCGCGGATTCGGGAGACGGCCACCACGGACTACCCGGTCTGCATCACCGGGGAAACGGGCACGGGCAAGGAACTTGTTGCCGCGGCGGTCCACGAGGAGAGCCGCCGCGGGGGCGGCCCTTTTGTCCCGGTGAACTCGGCCGCCCTTCCCGAGGGCATGCTGGAAAGCGAGCTCTTCGGGCACGTCAAGGGCGCGTTCACCGGGGCCCTGCGGGACAAGAAGGGCCGATTCGAACTGGCCGACGGCGGAAGCCTATTCCTGGACGAGGTGTCCGAACTGCCCCGCGTGCTCCAGGCCAAACTGCTTCGGGTCCTTCAGGAAGGCTCCTTCGAGCCGGTGGGAAGCGAGAAGACGCGCCGGGTCGATGTCCGGCTGATCACCGCGACGAACCGCGACCTCAAGCGGGATGTGGCTTCGGGACGCTTTCGAAAAGATCTGTTCTACCGGATCAACGTGGTGCCCATCTCACTGCCGCCCCTGAGGGAACGCAGGGGCGACATCCACCTGCTTGCAGCGCACTTCCTGGAAATGGAAAGCCGGGACGGCGAACCTGCGCAGACCCTCTCCAGGGACGCCGTGGCCCGAATGAAACGCTACGCCTGGCCCGGGAACGTTCGGGAACTTCAGAGCGCCATCCGGTTCGCCGTGATCCGGTGCCGGGGTCGCATCATCGAGGTGGACCACCTGCCCCGGGAACTGCGGGACATGGATCCGGGCCGGGCCGGGCGTGGACCCGGCCGGAAGCTGGACCCGGGCAGTGTTCACGCCGCTCTGGACCGGACCGGGGGAAACAAGGCCAAGGCCGCCCGTCTCCTGGGGGTGGGCCGGGCCACCCTCTATCGCTTTCTGGCGGACCATCCGGGGTAGACCGGGCGGCGCAGGTATTCTATCTTCATCTCCTTCGTGGTGAAAAACGATTGGAATCGACCACGAAGGACACGAAGAGGAACCGCCTCACTCCACCTCGGGGACGTCCCCGCTCGCCCGATCGATGTCCACGATCTTCACGCCCGCCACGTAGTCCTTGGTCTCGTACCGGGTGATACGGCTGAGTTTACGCGTGAACTGACCCATCTGCCGTGTGAGGTCGATGATCTTCTGAAGCTTCACCCGGATGGCGTCGTTCTCCGTCATGTTCATCACAAGGCTCTCGGAATAGCCGGAGATGCTCTGCATGGGCTGATTCATCTCATGGCAGACCGCGCCGGCCATCTGGAGGGAAACCTGTAGCCGTTCCCGTTCCAGGCGCTCGGCTTCCGCACGGCGTTCCTTGGTCACAGGAGTCAGACTGCCGCAGGAGAGACAGATACCGTCCTCGGCATGCGTCTCGATGCGGGCCATGTCCTTGAACCACCCGACTCTTCCTCCGCCCAGCGACACCTTGTACACGGCATCACCCACCCCTCTCCGCTTGACGGCTTCCCGGAGTTCACGGGCCGCCCCGTCCAGGGCTTCCCGATCCCGAACCTCCTCCTGAATACCGGCGTCCGCCGGATTGTACCGCAGGATGTGCTGGTCCAGAATCCGATCCCGAAAGACGTCCGCCACGTGATCACGGGAGCAGCCCATAATTCGCGCAAAGCGTTCGCTCACAAACTCGTACCAGATCTTCCCCTCGTTGTCCTCATGCCATGCGGATAGATACACGATAGCCGGGTTGCCCGTCCTCTCGAAGGCGTGGTAGGCATCCACATACCCGGCCACGTGCCTCTTGAGTTCCACACTGTAATCACCGGTCAGGATTCGCCCGTAGTAGTCCCGAGGAATGACCCGATTGAACGTTCCTTGACTCTCCATGTCCGCACCCCCCTTACGACGTCACCATGGGCCGCCCCGCCCTACCCGCTTCGACGGCTCCAACCGCCCTTTCGGAACATAGCGCGCCTTCCTTTGTACTCTGAATCGGAGCATCGGCGCAAGAGGGAGGCGGGGCACGGCACCGGTGCTTCGGGTTCGTATGGGATGCGGCATGCCCTTTATCGAGGCTGCACGCTGGGTCAGAGATACGGGGAAAACAGCCAGGCCAGGGAATCCCGGATTTTTTCGGGGATCGTTCGTCCGTCCATGTCCTTGAGAAAGACCTCGCGGGATCGCCGGCGGCAGGACTCCCCGAATGCGGCCAGTTCCGCGGCAACGGTCCGGTCGTACACCTCTACGCCCAGTTCAAAGTTCAGGCGAAGACTGCGCGGATCCATGTTCGCCGATCCCACCAGGGCGTATCGCCCGTCCACCACGAGAACCTTCGTATGAACGAACGGGGGGGGTTGGTAATAGACACGAATACCCCACTGGAGAAGTTCCCAGAGCATGTTCCGGGTGGCCCAGTGGACAAAAGGCAGGTTGTTCCTGGCGGGCAGGAAGATGGAGATATCCACGTCCCGAAGCGCGGCGGATTGGAGCGCCCCGATCATCTCACGGGAGGGGAGAAAATAGGGGGTCACGATACAGACGCTGTGTCTCGCCGTGGACACCACCCCGGTGATGACCGTGGACAGCTTGTCCAGGTCTTCGTCAGGGCCGTCCACGATGGAACGGCACGCCGCGGTTCCGGCGGGCCGGGAGATGTCCTCGAAGACAGGGGCGTCCTCCCCGGTCACAAAGGACCAGTCCGACAGAAAGACGTCCTCGATCTGTCGGGCCACCGGACCGACGATCCGAAAGTGGAGGTCCTCCACCCGGGCGGCCCGCCGGACATCCCCGGCCAGGTGACGGTCTCCGATGTTCATGCCTCCCACAAAAGCCGTCCGGCCGTCGGCGGTCAGGATCTTCCGGTGGTTCCTCAGGTTGATATGGAGCGACGGAGGGACCAGTGTGGGCGGAAGAAAACGGGCCGTGCGGACACCCTTCCTCGAAAGAACTCGGCTGCTTCGGGGAAAGGAGTAAAAATCGCCGATCCCGTCGATCATGACGCGGACGTCCACACCCCGCTCCCGGGCCCTGGCCAGGGCCTCCATAAACCGGTAGCCGGTCTCGTTGGACTCCAGGATATAGGTGGCGAGGTAGAGACTCCGCTTTGCACCCTCGATGGCCTCCAGCATGGCCGGATAGGCCTGCTCGCCGTTGTGCAGTATATCCACTCGATTTCCATCGAGAACCGGTCTCCGTGTGACCTTGTTGGAAATCGCGGCGATCTCGCGGAATTCGGGCGGCAGATCCTCCTGCCGCCGGGTCCCGGGAAGAATTTCTGGGTGGTCGTGATGGAAGTGATGAAAAAAGGGGAGGCCCTGTGTGAGACGTTTGGCCCGGGTCCGCACGCGGTTGATGCCGAAGAGGAGGTAGAGCAGGGGACCGGCAATGGGCAGGAGCAGGCAGACGGCGATCCAACCCAGGCTGGCCTTGGGATCCCGCTTGAACAGGAGGGCGTGACCGGCGGTACCCAGAACCAGCAACGCCTCTGAAAGTGCAATGATCCAATAGAAGACGTGACTCATGGAGACCCGGGAGACTGGAGTCCTTCACCGCCCCGGCCGGAGGGCAACGAGTCCGGGACGGACCTGTTATAGGGTGATACGGGCCGCCGCGCCTTCACGCCCCCCATACGACCCGGTTTCGTCCCCCCTGTTTCGCCCGGTACAGCTGGCGGTCCGCTCCCTGGATCATGCGGTCCAGGGACTCGTCCGAGCCGAAAAAGAGGCCGATGGACACGGTGAACCGAATCGCATCCTCGCCGTAAGGAACCTCCGAATTCTCAATGAGAAGTCTGAAATCATTGAAAAAACGGGTGGCTCGGTCGCCGTGAATGCCGTAAGCGAGGACGGAAAACTCCTCTCCGCCCAACCGTGAAACGATGTGCGACCGGCCGAAGGTCTGGATCAACCGGTCCGCGAGGCGGACAAGGACCGTATCACCCGCGTCGTGTCCGTACCGGTCGTTCACCTCCTTGAACCGATCGATATCGAGCATGGCCACGGTGACCGGAATGCGGTTTTCCCGGGATTCTTGAAGGAGCTTCTCGCCGGCCTCGAAATAGTACCGTCGATTGTAGAGGCGGGTCAGGGGATCCCGGATCGCAATTTCCTTCAGTTCGTCGATGTACTCGATGAGTTCGATGTTCTGCGTCACCCGTGCATAGAATTCCTCCGATGCGAAGGGCTTTGAAAGGAAATCATTGGCGCCTGTCTTGAGGAACCTGGCCGACACCACGCCCGAACCCTGGGCGGACAGGCCGATGATCCCCACCTCGTTTTTCCCGAACCGTTCGCGGACCCGGGCGGTCATCTCGAACCCGTCCATTTCGGGCATATTGTAGTCCGTGATGATCAATCGGATGTCGGGATGGCTCTCCAGGACGTCGAGCCCCTGCCGGCCGTTCTCTGCCTCCAGGACGCGGAATTTCTGGGCCTCCAGGAGCTGCCGGCAATAGGTTCGAAAGAAGCGGGAATCGTCCACGAGCAGGACCGAAATGGTCTGGTTTTTAAAGACCCTCTGGATCAAGTGCTTGACGTGGTCCAGGCTTCGCGGGCTGTCCTTGAGCACATAGTCGACCACATTCTTGGCCAGTATGGTCTCCCGAAGGCCCTCGTGGAACGATCCCGTCAGAATGATGGACGGAATCTTCCGCTCCAGGACCACGTCCACGATCTCGCCGTTCGGCGCATCCGGGAGGTTCAGATCCAGGACCGCCACGAAGAAATCCGCACCCTCGTCGAGGATCTCCCGGGCACGGGCCAGGGTGTGGGCGGGCACGGGCCGGAACCGAAGGGTCTCTTTGATCTGGAGGCAGAGGAAACTCGATATGGAGGGGGAGTCCTCCACAATGAGGATGTTTCGGGAGGGATCCGGCAGGTTCTTGCTCATGAGACAATCCATTCACAACGCAGGCCTTCCCTGCAGGTTCACTCCCCGCCGGCCAGGGTCTTCAATCCATCGTGATCCAGGATACGAATGCGGCGTCCGTCCGATTCGATCAGCCCCTCCCGGGCCATACGGCCCAGAATGCGGGAGAGGGTCTCGGGAATGGTCCCGAGAAGGCTGGCCAACTGGGCCTTGGTGATGTCGAGAACCAGTTCCGTCTCCCCGTCCCCCTTTCGGCTCAGATAGAGCAGGTAGGCGGACAGTCGTCCGGGAACTTCCTTGAGGGAGAGGTCTTCAATAAGCGCCGTGAAGCGGCGCAACCGAACGCTCATCAAGGCCAGCAGGTTCATGGCCACCGAGGGATGCTCCCGAATCAGGCGCGCCAGGGACTCTCTCGGAAAAAAGAGGACGCGGCTCTCCTCCATGGCCTGGGCGTTCGCGGGAAACCGGCGTCCCGCAAACAGGGCCACTTCACCAAAGGGCTCACCGGGACCGAAGAGATGGAGCGTCTGTTCTTTACCCTCGGCGGAGAGTTTGAAGATCTTGACCCGGCCCGCAGCCACCGCGTAAAACCCGGTCCCCTCGTCCCCTTCAAGAAAGATACTCTCCCCCCGTGCATACGTTCGTTCCGCGGCGATACCGGCGAACCGATCACGCTCGTCCGGGGGCAGGCCCTCGAACAGGGGGATGGCGGCGATCCGTTCCTTGAGGTCCATATCGATCCTTTGGAAATGAACCGGCCGCACACGGCCCGGCCGCCTCGAAGCCGAACCGGCGGCGGGGCGGGACACGCGCGCGGAACCGGCCTACCCGTTCACGAGTCGCACCAGGGAGGAATCCTTGAAGTAATCGATGATATTGAGGCAGCCGTAATCCTGGTGCAGGGCGAACAGCCGCGGAAGATCCAGCCCAAGGGCATCGCACAGGATCACCCGGTTTACCATGCCGTGCGCCACCAGGAGAAGGTTTTCCCCTTCCCGGCCCTCACGGATCCCGCGCAAGCAGGAGAGGATCCGTTGGGAAAAAGAACCCAGGCTCTCCCCTCCCCCGGGGATCGAATAACCGACAAGGTCATTCCCGCGTTTCAAAAGCTCGTCCGGGAATCGCTCCTGTACCTCTTGAACCGTCAGACCCTCCCATTCTCCGAAATCCATCTCCCGAAGCTCCGGGACCGGGAAGACCGGCACGTTGTGTCGCCGGGCGATGATCTGGGCACCCACCACAGACCGCTGCAGATCGCTTGCATAGACGGCGTCGATGGACGCGTACTGAAGTCGCTCCCCCAGGGACTCCATCTGGGCCCGTCCCGCCTCGGTGATCCCCACATCCGTCCGCCGCCCGTGAATGGGAAAGCGCTCGAATCCCTGCACCTGCCCGTGCCGCGCCATGTAAAGTCTGATTTTTCGGTTCATGGCCCGCATGATAGGCGGGAACGCTATGCATGTCAATTCAGGAGAGGCTACGACCTCCGCCCTGACCCCTCACTCCAAAGCCCCACTTCACAGCCACCGTCATCTTCTTTACCACCACCGCCACCGTCGCCGTTACCCTTCCAGGAGGTCGTCATCCGGGGAATCGCGCCGGGACTTTTGTCTTTATTTCATGGGTGCAATGGTGTATAGACCCGGAAGAAGTCTCGCGGGGCACAACGTGTTGAAAAATCCGATGTTCACAGGCTACGGCCTGATAACGCCCCTTCATCGCAGATCACATCATCCGTTCCTCGGTCCCTTCCGGTGGCGGGACGCACCTTTTTCATGAGCAAACGACCCTGCTTCGCAAACCTGGATCACGTCTTTCCCATGGGCGAAAACGGCCTTCGTGAGGCCCCGCCCGAGTGCCTCCGCTGTCCCGATCGGACCGAATGCCTTCGGGCGGCCATGAAGACCGAGGCGGGGCTTCGAATGCAGGAGGACCTGGCCGACAGGAACTCCGACCCCGGCTTTCTGGGCCGCATTCGGCGCTGGTCCCGGAAAAAGGAACTCCAACGCCTGGCCCGGGAACGCAAAAGGGGATCGGCGGCATGAAAGTACGCATCACCTGCCCTCACTGCGGGTTCGCCACGCAGATCGCCAGGGAACGGATACCGGAAAAGGCCCGGTTCGCCACATGCCCCCGGTGCACCCGGCGATTCTCCCTCGTTCTCGATTCCGGTCCCGCCGAGGCCCCGCCCCGGATCGACGCCCCACCCCCTTCGTTTCCGGAGCCTCCGACTAAAGCGGACTCCCCCTCGGCCGCCCGAATTCCGTGTCCATGGGAACGCCGCGCCGAATTGGGGCTCTGGCAGGGAATCCACCAGACGTTTCGACACGTGCTCTTTTCACCGGTATCGTTTTTTCGAACCCTCCGCTTTGGACATGGATACCGGGACCCCCTGGCCTTCGGCCTGCTTTTCGGGTCCCTGGGCATGATGCTGAGCCTGTTCTGGGATTTCTTCCTTGCCATGGCCGGCTTCGGCGGCGGCCTGTCGGCCATCCCTTTCCCCGTGGATACGGTTTTCATCTTCCCGGCCCTGCTCATCTTTTCACCGGCTATCGTGTTCGTTCTTCTCTTCGTTGTCAGCGGGATCACGCACCTTTTTCTGCGAATCGTGCGCGGAGGAGGACACGGATTCGAGGCCACCTTCCGCGTCGTGGCCTACGGGCAGGCCACGCAGATCTTCGGGGCCATCCCATTCCTCGGCGGCCTGCTGGCCGGCCTGTGGCTCCTGCTGGTGGAGGTCATCGGACTGAAGGAAATGCACGAGACCTCGTATCTCCGGGTCATCCTGGCCTTTGCGCTCCCCCTGATCCTGATCGTGATTCTGGCCCTGGCCGTCCTGATCCCCCTGACTCTTTCCCTGCTTCGCTGACCATGACCCATCAACGTTCCGACAACGGCATTTTCGACCGGCAGAGTCATGCGACCACCGCCCCGAAACAAGGGAAACCCATGACCCCGGAGTCGGCGACCATCGACTACGAGGGCCTGCTCAACCCGGCCCAACTCGAGGCCGTAACCACGCTGGATGGGCCGGTGCTCGTTATCGCCGGGGCCGGCAGCGGTAAGACGCGCACCCTGGTATACCGGGTTGCCCGGCTCGTGGAATCCGGGATCCACCCGGGCAGCATCCTGCTTCTCACCTTCACCCGCAAGGCCGCCTCCGAAATGCTGGAGCGGGCAGCCGGTCTCACCGACGCACGATGCCGGCAGGTCTCGGGAGGCACCTTCCATTCACTGGCACACCGGGTCCTTCGAGCCCATGCGGGACGGCTCGGCTTCGACGACCGGTTCACGATCATGGATCGTGCCGACATGGAAGAAGTGATCCAGTCCCTGGTCAAGGACCTCCATGTGGAGAAGGGCTCCATACGCTTTCCAAAACGGTCCACCCTCGCCACCATCCTCAGCAAGGCGGTGAACCTCCAGACGTCCGTGGAAACCCTGGTGGAGGAGGAGTTTTCCCAATTCCTGGAGTATGCGCCCTTTCTCGAGCGCCTGGGGAAACGATACCGCGACTACAAGCGGGCCAACCAGCTCATGGATTACGACGATCTCCTGGTGAACCTTCGGGCGCTTCTCCTCGAGCACGAGGACATCCGGCGTCTCCTCGAAGATCGACACCGCTACATCATGGTGGACGAGTACCAGGACACCAACGGAATCCAGGCCGACATCGTCCGCGGCCTGGCCTCGGGTCATGAAAACGTGATGGTGGTGGGGGACGACTCCCAATCCATCTATTCCTTTCGGGGCGCCAGTTTCAAAAACATGTTCGAGTTTCCCGAGATGTTTCCCGGAACACGCGTGATCAAACTGGAGGAAAACTACCGTTCCACCCAGCCCATCCTCTCGTTTACGAACGCCATCATGGCTCGGGCCTCTCAGAAGTACGCCAAATGCCTGAGGACCGCGCGCCAGGGGGGTGATCCCCCGCACGTGGTGGACACGAGAACCGAACCGGACCAGGCCGCCTTCGTGCGAAGGCTCATTCAGGAACAGGTGGATCAGGGGCGTTCCCTCTCGAACGTGGCCGTGCTCTTTCGCGCCGCCTATCACTCCTTTGAACTGGAGCTGGAACTCGCCAGGCACCACCTCCCCTTTGTCAAGTACGGCGGCTTCAAATTCATGGAGTCCGCCCACATCAAGGACGTTCTGGCCCATCTGCGGGTGGTGGCCAACCCGGACGACGCCGTAAGCCTGGGACGGATCCTTCGCCTGGTCAAACACATCGGCCCGGGCCGAAGCCAGGCCATTGTGGAGTGGCTGCGGAAGGACGGGCGGGATCTCCGGCACATACACGAATGGCCCGGAGCGGGAAAACGCGACAGCGGTCTTCAGACTCTGGCGTCGACGTTCGAAAAGATCTCGACCCCGAATCAGCCCCCGGTCAAGGCGATCGAGACCCTGATCACCTACTACGAACCGATCCTCAAGGAGCGATTCGACGACTTCCCCAAGCGGCTGAAGGACCTCCAGCAGCTCCCGCACATGGCGTCACGCTACTCGTCCCTGCGCAACTTCCTGGACGACCTGACCCTGGATCCCCCCACCAGTTCATCGGACCTGTCGTCCCAGCGGCCGGCCGACTGCGTGACCCTCTCCACAGTGCACTCGGCCAAGGGGCTGGAATGGCCCGTGGTGGTGATCATCTGGGTGATGGAAGGGTATTTCCCCTCTTCCCGTGCCTATGGAAACGAGGATACACTGGAGGAAGAGCGTCGTCTTCTTTACGTAGCGGCCACCCGGGCCCAGGACGAATTGTACCTCTGCTATCCCGGCCTGGAGTCGCGGCCTGTGCGGTATGGATCCGGAGGCGTGGAGGGGTACTACCAAGGAGGGCTGTCCTCCTTCGTTCGGGAGCTGCCCGAGGACGTCCTTTGCCACGGGACCGCCCGCGCCGTCGTCCGCAGTAAACCCGCCCGGAGCGACCTGAGGGCCCTGGCGGGATTTGAAGGGCGCGGAAAGGCCGAGGGACTTCGTCTGGGAGACCGGGTGAAGCACCCTGCGTTCGGCCCCGGCGTGATCTCGCGGTTCCGCGGTGAGGACAAGGTGGAAGTGCTCTTTCGAAACGCGGGGCGCAAGCTCCTCCACCTGGAATACACCACGCTGGAGAAGATGTAGGCCCGATGCACACCCGGCAAATAATACAAGAGGGTCACCTCCGGATGTTGCCGGCCCTTTTCCCGGTAGTCGGGCGATACGCTGTTTCTTGTCGTTTTCCTTTTTACGGACGTTTCCGGTTTGCTCGAGGACGATGACGACGACCATGAAAACTCATGACATGACCTACTCCGAGGCCCTGGGCGAGCTGTACAACCTTCAGAAGTTCGGCATCAAATTCGGGCTCTCCAAGACATCCAACCTCCTTCGAGCCTTCGGGGACCCTCACCGGGGGCGCCGCTATCTCCACGTGGCCGGTACCAACGGTAAGGGCTCGGTGGCCGCCATGACGGCCTCCATCCTCATGCGGACAGGCCTCAAGGTCGGGCTCTACACATCCCCCCACCTGGTCCGATTCACGGAACGGTTCCGTATCAACGACCGGGAGATGTCCCGCGAGACCGCCGCCGGACTCGCCTCTGAACTCCTGGATGCCGTGGACCCACGGGAACCCCCCACCTTCTTCGAGATCGTCACGGCCATGGCCCTGATCCACTTCGCCAGGGAGAATGTGGACCTGGCCGTCATGGAAGTGGGCATGGGGGGACGTCTGGACTCCACCAACGTCATCGATCCCCTGGCCACCGTCATCACGAACATCAGCCTGGAGCACCAGGACTACCTGGGCAGGCGTCTCCTGGATATCGCAGGAGAAAAGGCCGGGATCATCAAGCCGGGGGTGGAACTGGTCACCGGCGTGACCCAGGCTCCGGTGATCCGTCGGTTTGAAGCGATCTGCAAGGAGCAGGGCGCACCCATGATCCGCGTGGGGAAGGACGTGCGCTACCGCGCCTCCCGAAACGGGCTGAGCTATTTCGGGACCATGCACACCCTCGTCGGCCTGCGGCCGGGACTGCCCGGACGTTTCCAGTACCGAAACGCCGCCCTGGCCCTGGCCGCGCTGGAGGCCTTGGAACGAAGGGGAATATCCGTGACCGAGGCCCAGATACGCGAAGGGCTGGAGCGGGTCACCTGGCCCGGCCGAATGCAGCTCATGTCCCGGCGGCCGGACATCGTCGTGGACGGGGCTCACAACCCGCGGGCCATGCGGGCCCTGGCCGAGGCCGTGCCCAAGGCCTTCCATTATCGCAGGCTGATTCTGGTCATCGGGGTGATGAAGGACAAGGACATCCCGGCCATCTTGAAGGAAATCCTCCCCCTGACCGATACCGTTTTTTACACGCGGCCGGTCTACGCGAGGGCCGCCTCGCCGGAGACGCTGATGGAGGCCGGGGCCCCTTTCGGGACGCCGGGGCGCACTGCGGCCACCCTGGCACAGGCTCTTGACATGGCAAGACAAATAGCCGATGCTGAGGACTTGATTTTGGTCGCGGGGTCCCTCTTCACGGCCGGGGAGGCGCTGACCCTTCTGGACCCCCAGTCCTACGGACCTGACGAGATTTGATCGAATCCTATGATCGATTTTCTTAGGCATATCTTTCCCCCGTCCATCCCCGCGGCATGCCTTTCCTTCCTGGCGGCCGTCCTTTGGGCCATGCCGTGTCCCGCCCAGGAAACGCTCCTGGGACGGCATCTCCTGGAAGACAAGAACGCCCACTGGCAGATCACCGCCGACAAGATGTCCTACGTGAATGCGAAGAACCTGTACGTGGCCGAAGGCCATGTGATGATCACCCGCAACGGCCAGACCCTATCGGCCGAACGCGGCGTGTACAATGAAGAGACCGGGATCGTCCAGGTATCGGGCGACGTGCGCCTGACAGCGAACGGAGATATTGTCACCGGCGAAGTGGCCCTACTGGATCTTACCAACCACTTCGGTCAGATCACCAATGGGACCATCTTTCTTCGGGAAAGCAACTATTACATCCGTGGAAGCGCCATGGTCAGAACGGGCCCGAACACCTATGTGGTGAAGGACTGCCGCCTGACCACCTGCGATGGGGAGGACCCGGCTTGGAGCATCACCGGGTCCGAAGTGAACGTGACCGTGGAGGGGTACGGGTCGGTAAAAGACGTCGCCTTTCGCATCAAGGGATTCCCCATTTTCTACCTCCCCTACGGCATCTTCCCGGTCAAGACCAAGCGTCAGACCGGCCTTCTGCCCCCGCGCCTCGGCTACTCCAACCAGAACGGCGCCGACGTGGAAATACCGTTCTTCTGGGCCATTTCCGATCAGGTGGACGCCACCTTTTATGAGCGCTACATGTCCGAGCGGGGCTTCATGCAGGGCCTGGAACTTCGCTATGCGGCGGAGAACGAGTCCATGGGGACCTTTCTCTTCGACATCCTGCGAGACAAGGTGGCGGAAAAGGACATGGACGACCCGGATACGCTGGAACTGAGCCCCTTCGATCGAACCAACCGGACTCGATACTGGTTCCGAAGCCGTATGGACCAGACGCTGTTGCCAGGACTCCAGGCCCGGCTCGACACGGACTTCGTGAGCGACCAGGACTACATCAAGGAGTTTCAGGGCGGCCTGCTGGGCTTCGACGCCCGGCCGGAATTTTTCGAATACCATCGTCCCGAGGAGGACGTGCGGTCCCCCACCCGGCGAAGCGCTCTGCGCCTGAGTGCCGACGGGGAGGAGTACAGCCTTCAGGGTCTTGCCGCCTTTCACCAGCGGCCTGAGAACCCCGCCTTTGACGACACGGCCCAGCCGCTGGCCGGGGCGAACTTCTCCCTGCTTCCGCGTCGGGTCCCCCACCTCCCCTTCTACATGGCACTGGACACGGAGTATGGGTATGTCTGGCGGGACGTGGGCGTCAAGGGGCACCGGATGGAGTTCGAGCCGGAGATCTCCTACCCCGTTTTTCTCGGACGTTACCTGGAGTTCGAGACGTCCGCAGGATACTCTCACACCAGCCAGTGGGTGGACGAAGACGTCCTGGGCATCGGCAGCCAGAACCGCGATGCATACCATGTTCAGGCACGGCTCTCCACGGTTCTGGAAAAGGCCTTTGATGTACGGTGGCGGGAAGTCACGGGCGTGAAACACAAGATCCGGCCCTCTCTCATCTACGATTTCCGGAGCCATCGAGACGAGGACCTGTTCAGGCCGTGGTTTGAATCCGTGGACGTGGACGGAGACATCAATCGAATCACCTTGTCCATTGAAAACATCCTGGACACCCGGCGGGACGATGAGGAAGGCGCAACCCACTACGCCCAGTGGGGGACGTTCATCCTGAGCCAGCCCTATGACCTGAACGAGGCCCGGCGGGACGCAGAGCCGGGGCGGGAAAAGGAACCCTTCCTGCCCTTGGAGGCGGAACTGACCGCCTTTCCCTTTTCATGGCTGACCATGCGTGCCGAATCCTGGTGGGATCACGCCACCAGCGATGTCACCTATGCCGACATCTCCGCCCAACTGAGCCTGGACCGTCTTGGCGGGCGGAGGGATCACTTCGCCCTGACGTATCTGTACGAGGAAGACGAGAGTCAATACCTGGGTTACCGCATCAATGTCAACCTGGCCGGGGGCTTCAGTGTGGGAACGGCCCTTCGAAGGGAAATGGAAACCAGCCACACACTGGACAGCGCATACTGGATCGACTACCAGGCCCAATGCTGGGGCGTTCGCCTGTCCGCAGGCACCCTGGACGGCATCGACTCGATCTCCCTCACCTTCCATCTCCTGGGACTGGGGGGGCCGGGCGATCTGTGACACCCGTCCTCCGGGCACCGTGCCTGACTCCGCCTCACCCGGCAGACCCGCCGGGCGGATTGGCAACGAACTCCATTCCCGCGAGGCGGCTACCCAGGCTTTCCCATACGTCATACGTACTGCAACAGATCACGACCGGAATGTACCCACTGCCTCCTTCGTGTTCTTCGTGTCCTTCGTGGTGAAACAGACGCTATGTATGCCACGAAGATCACGAAGGGGGGAACAAGAATACGCAATCGTATTTGTGGAACCATGCACGAAGAGGCGCAGAGAATAAGCGCGGATCGTGGGTGGTCATGATCGTGGGTGACCGACCTTCGTAATGTGGCCTTTTGACAAAACAGATCCTACGGCGATTCAGGTGAAACGCGGCAGAAGAATCACCGCCAGGCCCACCATCCAGCAGTACGGGGCAAACCAGGAAATCCGACCGCGGCGAACCATGCCCATGAGCACCCTGAGGGCGAACAGGCCCACCAGGGCTGCGGCTGCGCCTCCCACCAGAAGGACGAAGAACCCGGGGCCTCCTCCTTCGCCCGTAACCATCTGAAGAAGCAGGGCACCGATGATGGCGGGAATGGAGAGGAGAAAAGAGAAGCGGGCCGCCAGATCGCGGTCCAGACCCACCAGAAGACCGCAGACGATGGTGGCTCCGGACCTGGAAATGCCTGGGATAATGGCGAGGCCTTGAACGGTGCCCACGGCCAGTGCCGCCAGGACACCGAGGCGGCGGTCCCCCGCCGGAACGAACCGTGTGATCACGAGAAGCAGGCCCGTGACCAGAAGCATGACGCCCACCACGGATATGGATCCGAACAACCTCTCCAGAGGGGTCTTGAAAATAAGCCCGATCAGGGCGGTGGGGATGTTCCCCACCACAACCCATGTCACCATGGATCCGCTGATGCGCTCGGAAAGGGACCGGCCGGCATCCTTATCTCCAGCGGAGAGGGCCATGCCCCGAATCTCACCCGCCATGGAGGCCACGTCAACGCGAAAATAGAGGAGCACAGCCACGAGCGTGCCGATGTGAAGGCTGGTGTCCAGCAGCAGTTCAGGTTCCCGGAAGCCCAGAAGATGCTGAAACAGAACCAGGTGGCCCGAGCTGCTGATGGGAAGAAACTCGGTGAGTCCCTGGACAATGCCCAGAAGGATGCTGGAAAGGGGATCCATTGGTTGCCCGTAGCCCATGGGTGAACCGGGGGAGGAACATGCCGGCCTTCGCCCCGGCGGATGAAAGGCGGTCGGCAGGCTGTTGAAAAACGCCCATCTGCTGCGTTTTGCTCATCCCTCGTCACTGCGGCGTACTGGCTTGTACGCCTCATTCCTCGGGATTTCGCACGCCTTGCATCTGGGCATGTTGAGTCAGCCTGTGAACATCGGATTTTTCAACACGCTAAAACACCCTGAATTCCCTTTGCATTTCCGTGCGTTTCGTCATACAAAAAAGCCTTGCTTCCGCGGCGTCGCGAAGGCGGTGGGGTGGAAGACAATCGCCGCACTGCCGGTCCCACGGCCGGGGCTGACCATGGCCCGGTCATGAGAGTCCGGCTGCCATACGCGACCTTTTGCTATGGGAAGGCCTGAAGGGTGCTCCTGCGCCTGTCCTGGGAGTGCAGTGGATATGGTTGAAGCACGGACCCTGCGCCATAAGATCCGCCACACCCTGCGGCTGGACCGGGCCGTCCGTTTCGTGTGGAGGGCCGCGCCCGGGTGGACCCTGGCGAGCCTGGGGCTTGTGCTGATCCAGGCCGTGGTGCCTCTTCTCGCGCTCTATCTCATCAAACTCATTGTGGACGGCGTGGCCGCGGCCCTGGGGTCTTCGGATCCGGGAGAGGCCTTCGGCCGGGTGTTCGTTTTCATCGGCCTGGCCGCGGGCGTGGCCGTGCTCAACGCCCTGGTCCAGCTCGGCTCGTCCCTGGTGCGGGAGGCCCAGTCCCTGGCGGTCACCGACTATATGTATCGGGTGCTCCACGCCCAGTCCATTCGCGCGGACCTGGCCTACTACGAGAACCCGTCCTACTTTGACACGCTCCACCGGGCGCAGATGGAAGGTCCCTACCGACCCACGAGCATCGTGAACGGGCTTGTGAATGTGGCCCGAAGCGGCCTCTCCCTGGCGGCCATGGCCGGGCTTTTGTTCTCGTTTCACTGGATCATGGCCGTGGTCCTGGTGGTGGCGGCCTTGCCCGGAATCGGGGTCAAGATGCTCCACGCGGGCCGGATGTACCGATGGCAGCGGGGCCGCACTCAAGAGCAGCGGAAGGCATCGTATCTGAACTGGATCCTCACGGGCTCGGCCCATGCCAAGGAGGTCCGCATCTTCGACCTGGGAGGGCTCTTTTCCGATCGGTTCAACGGGCTTCGAAAACTCCTTCGGGGTGAGCAACTGGACATCACCCGCAGGCGGGCCCTGGGGGAGCTGGGGGCCCAGGCCGCGGCCACACTGGCGGTCTTCGGGGCGCTGGCCTTGATTGCCTTTCGGGCCGTTCACGGGGCCGTGACCCTGGGCGACATGGTCATGTACTTCCAGGCGTTTCAGCGGGGCCTGAGCTACCTTCAGGAGATGCTGGGCGGCATGGCGGGACTGTACGAGGACAACCTCTTTCTCCGGAACCTCTTCGAGTTCCTGGACCTCGAGCCCCAAGTCCGCGATCCCGGACAACCGGTCCCCGTGCCCCGCCCCATGAAGCAGGGGATCGCCGTGGACCGGGTGACCTTCCAGTATCCGGGCACCGAGAGGCCGGTGCTTCGGGATGTATCGCTTCGGGTGGAGCCCGGACAGGTGGTGGCCCTGGTTGGGGAAAACGGATCGGGCAAGACCACGCTGGTCAAGCTCCTGTGCCGCCTCTATGATCCGGACCAGGGCGCGGTGCGCATGGACGGGATGGACCTTCGCGGCTTTCGCATCCATGAGCTGAGGCGGCAGTTCACGGTGGTGTTCCAGGACTTTGTCCAGTACCACATGGCGGCCCGGGAGAACATTCGGCTGGGGAACGTCGATCTGGCCGAGGACGACGGACGCACTCAGCAGGCGGCCCGACGCGCCGGCATTCACGAGCGGCTGGAGCGGCTCCCCAAGGGGTACGACACCACCCTGGGCCGCTGGTTCGAGGAGGGCGAGGAACTGAGCGTGGGCGAGTGGCAGAAGGTGGCCCTGGCCCGGGCCTTTGTTCGAGAGGACGCCCAGATGATCATCCTGGACGAGCCCACCAGCTCCCTGGACGCCCGGAGCGAGCGGGAGGTGTTCGAGGGGTTTCGCAGCCTCCTGGGAGGGCGGGCCGCGGTGATCGTGAGCCACCGGTTCTCCACGGTGCGCCTGGCGGATCGGATCTATGTGTTCGAAGGAGGACGGATTGTCGAAGAGGGGAGTCACGATGAGTTGGTGGATCTCGGCGGGACGTATGCGTCCCTGTATGCGGCCGGGGTCAGATAGCGGGGTCAGATCTTAAATATTCATTATTCAGGGTTCCAGAGGCTCAATAAAATGAGAATAAGCATATCAATTGCCTGCCGGAATCGGCTCGCCATATCCTGAATAATGAATAATGAAGATCTGACCCCCTGAAAGGAGAATATGTGAAGATCCTGGTAGTGGCCGGCGCGCGGCCCAACTTCATGAAGATTGCACCCATTGTCCGGGAACTCCGGAAACGGGAGGGATCGAACGGTCTCTCATGGGAGATCGTCCACACCGGGCAGCACTACGACTATGCCATGAGCAAGGTGTTCTTCGATGAACTGGATCTGCCCGAGCCGGATCATTTTCTCGAGGCAGGGTCAGGCACCCATGCGGAACAGACCGCCCGCGTCATGGTGGCCTTTGAAAAGGTCTGCATGGACGTGGGGCCGGACATGGTCGTGGTGGTGGGAGACGTGAACTCCACCCTGGCCTGCGCAGTGACCGCCAAGAAGATGAACATCGGCGTGGCGCACGTGGAGGCCGGGCTTCGAAGCCGCGACATGGCTATGCCCGAGGAGGTCAACCGCATCGTGACCGACGCCCTGTCGGATCTTCTCTTCGTCACCGAGCCTGCGGGCCGGGATAACCTGCTGCATGAAGGCAAGGAACCGGAGCGGATCTTTTTCGTGGGGAACGTCATGGTGGACACCCTGTTTCACCAGCTCGACCGGCTCGCCTCCATGCCGGCCCCCGAAGGACTGCATGCGATGGATCGCCCCTATGGAGTCGTCACCCTCCACCGCCCGTCCAATGTGGACGATGCCGAGACCTTCCGGGGCATCCTCGAGGCCCTGGGAAAAATCGCCGCTGACCTGCCGCTCGTCTATCCCATTCACCCGCGCGCGCGAAAGCGCCTGGAGGAGTTCGGGCTGGAGGGCCTGGTGAGTGATGGGGGGATCCGGCTTATGCCCCCGCTCTCCTACATGCATTTTCTCCGGCTCTGGAAAGACGCGGCCCTGGTCCTGACGGACAGCGGCGGCCTGCAGGAGGAGACCACGGCGCTGGGTGTCCCGTGCTTCACCGTGCGGGAGAACACGGAGAGGCCGATCACGGTGGAGGTGGGCTCCAACACCATGGTGGGGACGTCGCGTGAAGGGATCCTGGAGGCCTTTGGCCGGTTTCGGGCCGGGGAGTTGAAACAGGGGAAGGTCCCGGAACTCTGGGACGGCCGAGCGGCGGAGCGGATTGTGGCGGCGCTCGAGGAGTATGTGCCCCGCTGAGGGAGGCAGACTTCGCCGGTGTAGCGCCCTTTGTCTTTCCTGAACAGCTCAACAGCTATTGTCTATTGACGGGGGAAGGTCGGGATGGGGGTGGTCGGGTGGGTTCTGGTTCTATCGCTATCGAAATCGGGATCGAAATCGTGGTTCATCCAGAAATCGCTTCATTTTTGGCATTGCATGGGGAGAGACCATCCGCGTTACCTGACTCGTTGACCTATTCCATGGAATATCGATTTCGATAGCGATCCCGATTTCGATTTGGACAAAGCCGGCACGGGTTTGCCCCTTCTCCCTCGACGGGGAAAAGGTCGGGAAGGGGGAGGTCGGGTGTATCCGTCATTTTCCTCTCAGGACTTGTCTTCTCCCACGCGAACATCGTACACTGAACCCGGAAAATAACCGACAGGGAGGGTCCCAGTGCATTCGTCCAATCAACGATCATTGGCCTTGAGTCTTTACCTGGATCGCTCGCTGACGCCGCTGGTTTCCGGTCTGGCGGACCAGGCGGGAAAGACCTTCGGGCTGGCCTCGGGCGAGGCCATGAAGCTGGGTCTGGCCTGCGAAGAGGTCTACAGCTACCTCTGCGGATGCCTGCCTGCGGACGACACGTTGGAGTTGAAACTGACCCACGGCGGGTACCGCGTGCTGGCCGAATTCATGATCGGGCAGCGCACATTCAATATGAGGGCCTTCAACCTCACCAGCCGGGTCTCCGTGGACGACCAGGACAGCATGGAGGAAATGGGCCTTCTGCTGGCCTCGCGTATGGTGGACAGCCTCTATGTGGACACCGGGCCCCACCGGGACCTGGTGCTGCGCATGACCAAGGAGAAGGCCTATCCGCCCGCGGACGATGAGCCGATGGAGACGCCATCCTTCCATGGCCCGACGTCCTGCCGGGAGGCCGGGGCGGACGACCTGAAGATGCTGGTCCGGATCATCCGGTATCGCTACCCGGTCCACCTCTATCCGCCGTCCTTCGCCTTTCCGGGCAAGCTGGTGGACATGGTCGGTCAGGGAGGCTATGAGGCCATGGTGGCCTGCGACGACCGGGGTCACATCGTGGGCGGACTGGTCTGGCACAGCCTGAAGGCCACCGTGGAATGCTTCGGCCCGTACATGGCCGCCGAGCAGCCGGAGGCCGCCGAGGTCCTGGTGGAGGCCTTTCTGGCCAAGATCGCCCGGACCGGCGAAATCGGGGTCATCAACCGTTTTGCCACGCCTGACCTGCCGGCCGCGCACTTTGAAAAACTGGGAGAGCTTCGCTGCGGCCAGGGCGGACTGGTGAGGCCCGCCTTTTTTCGCCTGCTGGGGGAAGACGACGGATGCACCGTGTGGAGCCATGCGGACCTGGAGCCCTTTCTCCGGGAGACGTACGCCCGGCTCTTCTTTCCCCGCGACATCTATGCCGTGGCCTACCAGGGAGAAGACCTGGCCGACTACTCGGTCATCGGCACGGAGTTCCACAAACAGACCGGTGAGGCCGTGCTCCGGCCCATCCTGGCCGGAAAGGACTGTGAGAAGAACGTGGCGGACCATGTGGACCTGATGACCCGGGAAGGTGTGCAGAACCTCCTGTTCGAAATGGACCTGGGGGAGTCGGGGCACGCCCTGTTCACCCCCGCCCTTCTGCAGTCCGGATTCCGGCCGGGCCTGCTGATCCCGTACGGGGCCAAGGCCGACCTGGTGGTCTGGCAGCGCGATTCCGGGAGCTGCGACTGAGCCATGGACCTGCGCCGACTCGTCCCGCCTCATATTCGTCGATTCGAGGCCTATGTCCCGAGCCGGCCGGACGACGTCCTGAAAAAGATGTTCGGCTGCGATCGGCTCTACCGGTTGAACAACAACGAAAACTTCCTGGGTCCCGCGCCGGCCGCGCAGGAGATCATTCGGCGGTTCGACCCGGCCCAGGCCGCGGTCTATCCCAGTGGGGACGTCTATCACCTCCGGTACCGGCTGGCCGAGTCCCTGGGGCTCCATCCGAACCAGATCCTTGCGGGCAACGGGGCCAATGAGACCATCACCGCCGTGATCAAGGCCTTCTGCCAGCAGGGCGACAACATCATCACCGCGGACAAGACCTTTGCCGTGTACGAGTGGGTGGCCGAGTTCTCCGGTTTCGAGGCCCGCCTGGTGCCCCTGGACGATTTCACCTTTTCCGACGAGGGCATGCTGGAGAGGATCGACGAGCGGACCAAACTCCTGTTCGTCTGCAACCCCAACAACCCCACGGGAACCTACTGGAACGAGGCCCGCCTCAAGGGATTCCTGAACAGAGTGGACGGAAGGCAGATCGTGGTGCTGGACGAGGCCTATTTCGAGTTCGTGGAAAAGCCCGACTACCCCAACGGCGTGAACCTCTTGTCCGACTATCCCAACCTGGTGGTCCTGCGGACCTTTTCCAAGATGTACGGGCTGGCCGGGCTCCGTCTGGGGTACCTCATCGGCTCCCCCGAAGTGGTGGACGTCATTCGAAAGACCTGCATCGTCTACTCGGTGAACACCCTGGTCCAGACCGCGGCCCTGGCCGCCCTGGAGGACAAGGACCATATTCAAAGGACCCGCGCGGTCGTGGAGGAAGGCAAGCGCTTCCTGGAACGGGAACTCACGGACCTGGGTCTCTCGCTGGTGGTGGGCGAGGGGAATTTCATGATGGTCCGGCTCCCCATCAGCGATTCCCTGGCCTATCGAAAGCTCATGCCCCGGGGCCTCATGGTCCGCACCATGACCGGGTTTCGTTTTCCCAACTGGATCCGGATCTCCATGGGCCCCATGGAGGCCTTGAGGGCCTTGGTGGAGGCGTTGGGGGAGATTTTGGGAGAGAAGAAATGAGGTGTTGAGCGGGATAGGTGAAGAGGGAATAGGTGTTGAGGTATTGAGGTGTTCAGGTGTTGAGGGAAGACAAAGGGCGCCACACCGGCGGAGTCGGACAGGCTGCCTGACCACCCCCATCCCGACCTTCCCCCGTCAAGGGGGAAGGGGAACACCCGTGCCGAGGTTATCCAAATCGCTATCGGGATCGGGATCGCTATCGAAATCGACATTCCATGGAATGGGTCAACCAGTCAAGTGACGCGCAGGGTTTCTCCCCACGCGATGCCAAAGATGGAGCGATTTCTGGATGAACCACGATTTCGATACCGATTTCGATAGCGATAGCGATGGAACCCGAAAACCCTTGCCGAGGTTGCCGGCCACGGTTTCCAGGGTCGATGGGGAAGGAGAACCCGCGTGCCGGAGTTGCGATCTGGAGTTCCGGAGTCAAAGTGGAGGAGAAAATCGGCACCGGATCTCGTTACAAGGTCCCCTCCCCCTATGACGGGGGAGGGACAGGGTGGGGGTGGCGAGAAGGCACTGCCTGGCCACCCCCATCCCGACCTTCCCCCGTCAAGGGGGAAGGGGAACACCCGTGCCGAGGTTATCCAAATCGCTATCGGGATCGGGATCGCTATCGAAATCGACATTCCATGGAATGGGTCAACCAGTCAAGTGACGCGCAGGGTTTCTCCCCACGCGATGCCAAAGATGGAGCGATTTCTGGATGAACCACGATTTCGATACCGATTTCGATAGCGATAGCGATGGAACCCGAAAACCCTTGCCGAGGTTGCCGGCCAGGTTGCTCCAAGGAATGAGCGGACCATGTCACCCCATAATCCCATAACCACATAACCACATAATCACTTAATCACCTAATCACCTAATCACATCATTCGGGAGATCGACCATTGACACCGGACACTGAGAGGCCCCAGATCGGGCTGTCCCTGCCGCGGCCCGACGCCCGGGACAAGGTCACCGGGCGGACCGTCTACGCGATCGACGCATTTCCGGACGGCCTTGTCTGGGCCGGAGTGAAGCGGGCGGATGTACCCCACGCGCGCCTGATCACGGTGGACACGGACGCGGCGGCCCGAATCCCGGGAGTGGTCCGAGTGCTCACGCACCGGGACGTGCCGGGCCCCAATCGCCAGGGAATCGTTCATCAGGACCAGCCGATCCTGGCGACCGAGACGATCCGGAGCGTCAGCGATGCCGTGGCCCTGGTGCTGGCCGAGACCCGGGAGTCCCTGCGGACGGCCTTGGGTCTCATCCGCGTGGACTCGGAACCGCTTCCGGCGGTGTTCGATCCGGAAGAGGCCCTGGCCGACGGCGCTCCCCGGGTCCACGAGGACCACGGTTCCAATCTCATGGCCGAGGTCATCCTGAACAAGGGTGACGCGGACGAGGGCCTCGGCAGTGCCGAGGTGGTGGTGGAGGGGTCCTTCGAGGTCCCCCGCCAGGAGCACGCCTACCTGGAGACCGAGGGCGGCTGGGCCGTGGAAACGCCGGATGGAAGGCTTGAGATCACGGTGGGCACCCAGTCGCCTTACCGGGACCGGCGTGAAATCGCCGCGGCCCTGGGGCTTCCCATGGAGCGGATTCGGGTGATCACCCCCTTCATGGGAGGCGGGTTCGGGGGCAAGGACGGGGCCTCGGTGCAGAGCCTCCTGGCCCTGGCCGCGCTGAACGCCTCGGGCCGTCCGGTAAAGATGGTGTGGGATCGGGAAGAGAGCTTCATGGCCAGTGTCAAGCGCGTCCCGGCACGGCTGGAGTACCGGGTGGGCCTGGGATCCGACGGGACCCTTCACGCCCTGATCTGTCGCCTCACCATGGACGGCGGGCCATACGACCACCTGGGGGGCGAGGTCCTGTCGGCGGCCGTGGAACACGCCGGCGGTGCGTACCGGATTCCCCACGTCCGGGTGGAGGGTCGCATCGCCTATACCAACAATCCCCTGAGCGGTCCGTTCCGAGGCTTCGGCGTGCCCCAGGCCACAGCGGCCGTGGAGCAGATGATGGATATCTGCGCCGAACGACTGGGCATGGAACCCCTGGCCCTGAGACTGAAAAACGTCCTTCGCCGGGGGGACCGGACACCGGCCGGAGTGACGCTGATCTACTCCACGGGCGCGGAGGCCTGCCTTCGCACCCTGGCCTCCCACCCGTTCTGGACCGAACGATCAAACTGGAAGGCCGGGGCCGCTCCGTACAAGCGAAGGGGCGTGGGAGTGGCCTGCCTTTCCCACGGTTCGAGTTACGGACCGCTGGTCCCGGACTATGCCACGGCCCGTGTGGTACTGGGATTGGACGGCCGGTTCCAGGTGGACGCCTCGGTGGTGGACATGGGGCAGGGGAACGCCGCCACCTATCTGCAGATGGCCGGAGACATCCTCAACCAGCGCATGGACGACCTGTCGCCCGTACTGCCGGACACCGATCGCACGCTTCCCGCCTGTTCCTCAGCGGCCAGCCGCACCACCTACACCTACGGCAACGCCCTGATCACGGCCACGGGCCGTCTCAAGGAACGGATCCTGGACCATGCGGCCCTGATGCTCATGGCGGGATCCGGGAACGAGTTCGAACTCGTTCCGCGCGCCGTCCGTCACCTCCCCAGCGGCCGCGACATTCCGCTCGACCAGGTGGCTGCGACCATGCCGGCCGAGAGCCGCGTCAGCACCTATTACTGGCGGGCCCCCGTAGCGCGCGACCGGGTGGACGTGAAGTTGACCTCGGCCATCGGCATTCCCCACATCGTGTTTTCCTTCGCCGCCCACCTGGTGCGGGTCGAGATCGACGACCTCACCGGACGGGTGGACGTCCTCGACTACCTGGCGGCCACCGACGCGGGCCGGGTCCTGAATCCGCAGCTCTACGAGCAGCAGGTCCAGGGAGGGGTGGTCCAGGGCCTCGGTTACGCCCTGAGTGAAGACTACATGGTGAAGGAGGGGCGGGGGCTGACGCCGAACCTGGCCACCTACATCATTCCCACGGCCATGGACGCGCCGGACATGATCTCCGTGCCCGTGGAGACCATGGAACCCACCGGACCATACGGGCAGAAGGGGGTGGGAGAGATCCCCATCAACGGGCCGCTGCCCGCCGTGGCGAACGCCGTGGCCGACGCCTGCGGCGTCCGCATCTTTCAGGCCCCCCTGACCCCAGAACGCATTCTGGCGGCCCTGTCGGCCGCAAGGCGGAGTTGACATGACGATTCGCTTTCATCTGAACGGCCGCGCCATCCACGTGGACGTACCGCCCGACCGGCGGGTGGTGGACGTCCTGCGCCGGGACTTGGGCCTGGCCGGAAGCAAGGAGTGTTGCGGTTCCGGTGAGTGCGGGGCCTGCACCATCCTGGTGGACGGCGAAAGCCGCCTCTCCTGCCTCATGCTGGCGGCCCAGCTCGAAGGGAGGCAGGTGACCACCATCGAGGGAGTGGCCGTGGACGGGCGCCTGCATCCCGTTCAGGCGGCCTTCGTGGAATACGGCGCGGTGCAGTGCGGATACTGCACTCCAGGCATGGTCATGGCCGCCATGGATCTGCTTCAACGAACCCCCGACCTGACACGGGCCCGGATCCGCGAGGGACTGGCCGGAAACCTCTGCCGGTGCACCGGGTATCAGAAGATCGTCGATGCCGTTCAGGCCGCCGCAGTCACTTCGGAGTCCGACCATGACTAGACCGGTCCTTGTTCCCGAGACCATGAGCGATTGCTGGGCCATGATGGCGGATCATCCCGAGGCATCGGTGTATGCAGGCGGGACGGACCTTCTGGTGCGCCTGCCGAGCCTTCAACCGGGACCTGCGGCCCTGATCTGCCTGGAACGGATCTCCGAGCTTCGCGCGGTGAGCGAACAGGAGGATGCCGTTCGCATCGGGGCCGGCGTCACGCACCAGGTGCTCACCGCGGACCCTCTGGTGGCCCGGTTTGTGCCCGTCCTGGCGCGGGCCGCCGCCGCCGTGGGCGGCCCGGCTGTTCGGCACATGGGCACCATCGGCGGCAACGTGGTCACGGCATCGCCGGCCGGCGACACCCTTCCCGCGCTCCATGTCTGCGATGGAGAGGTGGAAGTCCGATCCGGTCGGGAGAGCCGCCTGGTGCCCGTCCGTGACTTCATCGTCGGGCCGGGGAGGACCGTTCTCCGTCCCGGTGAACTGGTCACGGCCCTCGTGGTGCCCAAGGTGGACCGGTTTCACATCCAGCACTTTGAAAAGGTGGGCCGGCGCAACGCCCTGGCCGTGGCCGTGGTGAGCCTGGCCGCACTGATCCGCTCGGGACCGGACGGAGTCGTGGAAGAGGCGCACCTGGCATGGGGGAGCGTGGGGCCGACGGTGATTCGCGAACCGGCCGTGGAGGCGTTGCTGGTGGGCGCGCCGCTCTCCCCGGAGTCCCTGGAAAAGGCGGCCGACGCGGCCCGAAAGGCCGTCCGGCCCATGGACGATGTCCGTGCCGGGGCCGCCTACCGGCGTCAGGTGGCGGGTAACCTGTTGCTGAGGCTGTCGCCCGGCGCCCAAGGACGGCGGTGACCCGTGGCCGAACCCCGCTCAGACACCCCGTCGAAGGCCTCGCCCCGGTCGCCCGTCTGGAGTCGGCAGTTCATATTTCTCCTGGCCGCCACCTTTCTCGCCTATGCCAACTACTCCGTCTTCTTTCTTTTCTACGAATACCTGACCACCCTGCCCATTGCGACGGAGTGGTTCGGCCTGATCATCGGTGTCTTTTCCGGGGTTTCCCTGCTGGTCCGGCCGGTGGTGAGCCCCTTTTTCCACTCGGGAAACGCCCGCAAGTACCTGTTCATCGGCAACAGCCTGGTCATCGTGACCCTGCTGCTCTACAGCCTGGCCGGCGGCCTCTGGAGCATGCTCCTGATACGGGTCTTTCACGGACTGGCCTTTGTGGTCCTGGGCGCGGCCATGATGACCCTCACCCTGGACCTGATCCCCAGGGAACAGAGCGGCCGGATCTTCGGCCTGATCTCCATCGTCATTCTCATCCCGAACACCGTGATCCCTCCGCTGCTGCCTGCGCTGGGAAGGCTCACGGGCGGTTTCACCGAGACCCTGGCCTTGTTCGCCCTGCTGACCGTGCTGGTCTTCCCCCTGCTGGCCGGTATTCGATCGGGCGCAGGGACGGGGGCGGAGGCCGCTCACAAGCGGGCCCTGACCTGGCCGGAGATCAAGGCGGACCTGCGCAATCCGGCCGTACTTCTGCTCCTGGTCTCCATGTTCCTGTTCTACTGCGGCCACGCCCTGATCTTTTTCTTCCTGGACCCCTTCGGCCGCCACATCGGTATCACGGCCACCGGCTTCTTCCTGACGCTCTCCACGGCCGGTGAGATCGGGGTGCGGGTCCTGGCCGGTTCCCTGTTCGACCGGTACCCCAAGGCCGCCCTGGTCCTGGGGGCCGACCTGCTGCTGGCCCTGGGGTATGCCCTGCTGGCCGGAGCGTCCTCTACGGGCCTGTTTTTTACGGTCGGCGTGATCATGGGCCTGGGATGGGGCGTGGCCATGCCCCTCTTCAACGCCATGATGTTCGACCTGTCCGAACCCCGTTTTCGGCCGTTCAACGTCAACCTGGGCATGCAGATGTTCCAGGCCGGTTTTTTCTTCGGACCGTTCATGGGCGCCGTGGTGGTGGCCCGGCTCGGGTTTGGATGGCTGTTCACCCTCTGCGCCGGCCTGAGTGTGATCTCCGGGGTCCTGGCGTTCATGACCGGCAGGGCGGTCAGTCGTGACAAGGGCCGTGATGCGTGAGAAGGGCCGTGGTCCGTGTTCGTGAAGCGTGTTCGCAGTGAAGCGGAGGAGTGGTCAGGCAACGGCTTCTCGCCACCCCCACCCTGTCCCTCCCCCGTCAAGAGGGAGGGGACCTTCATCGTGGAATCGTGCTAGGCAAAATCGTTTCCACCGGTCCTGGTTCTATCGCTATCGAAATCGGGATCGGGATCGAAATCGTGGTTCATCCAGAAATCCCTCCATCTTTCGCATCCCTTGAGGAGAAACCGTACCCGGCACCTGACTGGTATGCCGACCCCATGGGATTCCGATTTCGATAGCGATCCCGATAGCGATTTGGACAAACCAGGCGAGGATTTTCTCCTTCCCTCTGAAATCCGAACATTCCAGACTGCAGCCCCGGCGAGGGTTTTTTCCTTCCCCCTTGACGGGGGAAGGTCGGGAAGGGGGTGGTCAGGGTCATTATTCTTCCCTCAACACCTCAACACCTGAACACCTCAAAACCTTTCCCCTGCCCTCTCACCCGCTCACCAGCTTCCCCTCCTCCATCACCCCGATGCGGTCCCCCAGTTCCGCGGCCTCTTCCCGGCTGTGGGTCACCAGGATGGTAGTGATGCGGGACTCCTGCTGAAAACACCGGATCTCCCGGCGAAGGGCCTTTGCCGTGGCGGCGTCCAGGCTGGAGAGGGGTTCGTCCAGGAGAAGGAGCCGGGGCGAGGTGGCCACGGCACGGGCCAGGGCCACTCGCTGCTTTTCCCCACCGCTCAGCTCGTCGGGACGGCGGCCGGCCAGGCCCTGCAGTCCGAAACGCGAAAGGAGGTCTCCGGACCGGTCCCTCTCGGCCCGCTTTCCGAGGGAGAGCCGGGCCATGGCGATGGTGAGGTTGGAACGGACCGAGAGGTGAGGGAAAAGGAAGAGGTCCTGGAACACCATGCCGACGCCCCGCTCATGGGGGGGAAGCCGGTCCACAGGACGCCCGTCAAAGAAGATGGCGCCTCGATAGGGCAGGAGCCCGGCAATGGCGTGGAGCAGGGTGGACTTGCCTGCGCCCGAGGGACCCATGAGCGCAAGACACTCCCCGTCCTCGACCTCCATGTCGATCCCGGAGAGGGCGTGGTTGTGAAGTCGTTCGACGGCGACGGCGGTCATGGCAGGTTCTCCTTGATGGCGGCTGCGGGACGGGCGCCCATGGTCTTGAGCAGGAGCACCATGGCGACTCCCGCTGCCATGAGGATCAGGGCGGCGGAAAGGGCCACCTCCATCTCACCGCTGGTGATGTTGAGATACACCGCGATGGGCAGGGTCTCGGTATGGAACCGTGTGGCTCCGGCCACCATGAGGGTCCCACCGAACTCCCCGACGGCGCGGGCCCAGGCCAGTACCGTGCCGGAGAGGATGCCCCGGCCGGCCATGGGGAGAGTCACCCGGAAGAAGACCCGGCCCGGCGCGAGTCCCAGAGTCTGACCGGCCCATTCATAGCGGGGACTGAGGGACTCGAAGGCGGCTCGGCTGCTTCGTGTGACGATCGGGGCCGCCACAAAGACCTGGGCCGCTACCGCGCCCAGGGGAGTGAAGAGGACCCGAATGCCCCACCGGGAGAGAAGGCCTCCCAGTCCGGACTCTCCGAAGAGGAACAGCAGACCTACCCCCGCGATGAGGGGCGTCATGACCAGGGGAAGATCCAGAAAGGTATCCAGGACCGCTTTCCCGGGAAAGGAGTGGCGGGCCAGCACGTAGCCCGAGGGGACGCCCAGGACAACGGACACGGCCGTGGCCGCCAGGGAGGTCGTAAGGCTGAGCCGAAGGGCGAATCGGATCTCCGGGGATGCCAGGGTTCGAAGGGCGATGGCCGGGGAGAGGGGGAGGAACAGGGCCGTGACCACGCCCAGGACCAGGAGCGCCAGGAGGATGAGGGGAAGGATGAAGAGCCGTCGCACGCTCACTTCTCCAGGGGGAGAAAACCGAACTCACCGAACACGGACAGGGATTCCTCCGAGGCCATGAAGGCGCAGAACGCCTCCGCTATGTCCGGGTGACGGCTCGATTGGAGCACGGCCACTGCGATGGTCTCCGGCTGGAACCAGGCCGGCGGGATGGGGATCATGGTCATCCGGTCACGACATTGAAAGGCGTCGGCCCGGCCGATAATCGAGGCGTCCACGTCGCCCCGGGCCACGTAGAGGGCCAGTTGTTTGACCGTGGCGCCGTATACCACCGTGTTCTGGAGGATCTCCTTTTCCAGCCCGGCCCGCTGCATGATGGTCCGGGCGGTCCGGCCCAGGGCCATGGCCTGGGGATCGCCCAGGGCCAACCGGATCCCCGGCCGGGCCAGGTCTTCGAAGGATCGGATGCGGTCCACCGCCGCTGCGGAGACGCCCACCACGGCGGTGTGGGCCACCAGAGGCCGAACGGAACGAATGAGGCCCTTCTTCTCGAGCGCTTCGATGTGGAAGAGGGCCCCGGGCATGAACAGGTCCCCCTGCCCCGAGGCCTGAATGCGGGTGATGAGCCGGCCGCCGCCGTCATAGGCGGTCAGGATCCGATGACCGGTCTGTTGTTCGAACCGGTCGACCAGCACGTCCGTGGGTCGGCGAAGGCCGGCCCCTGCCAGGAGGATGAGTTCCTCTGCGAACCCGTTCGCCGCCGGAAAGAGGCTGAGAAGGACTGTGAACACCCAAACCAGCGCGCAGCATGAAATCGTCCGATTTCGCAATGATGCCTCCATGAATCACGTGGCCTGACCGCAGAAGCGGTCCCAGCCCATGAGGGCGGCGGCCCCGGCGATGGTGGTGCCGTAAAAGAGTACGGGCGTGTCCCCGAGAAAGTCCCCGATGGTGTCGTTCACCAGGGTGGTGCCGGTCACCAGGAGGAGATCGGCCCATGCGATCAGGCCCTCCTGGGCCTCGGCCCCCTCGATCATGACCCCCCGTTTCCGGGTACCGATGTTGTCCGGGTCCAGGTCCAGCACCCGCATTGAAAAGGATTCAGCCAGAGCGCCGGCGATGGCGGGCTGAAAGCCGACCTGGCCGATCCGGACCTCGCCGTATCGGTCCCGAATGGTGCGACACAGTTCCGCGGCGCAGAGCTCGGGCCCCTCGTCCCGGCAGTGAATGGTCTTCTCGGCGCGGACCAGAGAACGCAACGCCGCGTTCAGTGTGGCCACGAATACGGCCCGGCGAAAGTTGTTCGCAAGGGGCATGTGGAAGATCTCCCTCAGGACCCCCTCGAAATCGCCGTACTGGTCGGTGTAGGCCTGACCCACGGCCCCGTCCATCTCGGCCTGCATGAGCCGCTCCTTCCCCTTTTGCAGGGGAAAGTCGTCTCCTTCTGGATTGCCGATGGCCTCTTCGGGGGTCAAGGGCCGGGCCTTGACCCGGACCCACGTGTCCATGAGGCCGTCGGCCTCGAAGATGGGCCGGGCCTTCTCTTTGATCATGTCGTATGCGGATGTCATGAGTTCGGTGTCTCCTGAATGAATGGAAGGGCCTCATCCTCGAGCCAGCGGCGCCAGGCCGCGGCCGTGGCCCGTTTGAACCCGGCGGCCAGGCGCCGGTGGGGGTCGTTTTCCTTTTCGATCTGGGCGCCCATACGGGCCAGGGTCCGATCCAGCATTTCCGCCTGCCCCTGAAGCAAGCTGGAGCCGTCCATCCCCAGCATCCGGATGAAGAAGAGCTTGGCCAGAAACTCCACCCGCAGATCACGCACGTGCCGGCAGGGCGCGAGGACCCAGGCCCCGAAGGCCTTGCGCCCCTCGTCCGTAATCGCGAAGACCCGCTTGGAGGGGCGGGTCTCCTGTTCTTCCAGGCTGGAGCGGAGACGGCCCTGTTCCTCGAGCCGTTTGAGTTGGGCGTAGAGCTGGCTCGTGGGAATGTGCCAGATGGCGGCCAGACCTTCCCGAAGGAAGGTGAGGATCTCGTACCCATGCCTGGGGCCTGTCATGAGCGCGCCGAGCAGGGCGTACTCAGAAGCGGGCCGGGTCTGCATATCCCCTCCTGGTGAAAATTCCAAACCAAAATATTCCAGCATGGAATAGGGTGTCAAGAGAAAAGGGGTCGTCCTTACATATTTCTCTTGACAGTGTCTCCGGTCGGTGACATACATTGTCACTGGCAAGTGACAAAGGAGGAAGGGCGACATGTCGAAGACAGGAAAACCAACGGAATCCACTCCGCCCCGAGACCGCCAGGCCACCCGGGCCAGGCTCATCGAGGCCGTAGGGGGCCTGCTCGCTCAAAAGGGCTTCACCGGCCTGGGGATCAACGCCGTGGCCCGGGAGGCGGGGGTGGACAAGGTGCTGATCTACCGCTATTTCGGCGGACTGCCGGGACTCATGGCCGCGTACGCCCGGGAGGGTGATTTCTGGCCGTCTCTGAAGGAATTGGCCGGTGGGGACCTGGAGGCCTTTCTCCAGCTCCCCCTGCCCGAACGGCTGTCGCGGCTGACCGGCCATTATGTTCGGGCCATTCGCCGCCGGCCCATTACCCAGGAGATCATGGCCTGGGAGATGGTGGAGCGCAACGAACTGACGGAAGAACTGGAGGCCGTTCGGGAGGCCAGTGCCCTGCAGATGCTCGATCTTTTTCTTCCGCCCGGCGAGCAGGGTCCGGACCTGGCTCCACTCATGACCCTGGTGGGCGCTGCCCTCACCTATCTGTTGGTGCGATCACGAAAGATCCGGTGGTACAGCGGCCTGGACCTGCAATCGGATACGAGCTGGAACCGGCTCGAAGCAGGGATCCGAGAGATAGTTCAGGGACTTCTGGACGGCCGGGAGCGTTCATTGTCGAGGTAATTTTTTTTGCCGAAGAAGTCACCAGTGAGTGACAAGTGAGAGGAGAGACACCATGTCCGCGTACCCCATGAACCGAAGAGATTTTGTCAAAATCAGCATCGCGGCCGGGGCCTCTGTCCTGACCGCAGGCGCCCTTCTGGGCGGCTGCTCGGGAACCCGGCGTTCGGATCTTCCGCCCGACGGCGACGGTCGGCCGGCCGGAGTTCCGCTCGACCCCGACGCAGTGGCCATTCTCCGCCATGCGTCCCTGGCCCCCAGCGGCCACAATGCCCAGCCCTGGATCGTCACCGTGGACCGCCCTCTGGTCTGGACCATCGGCCTCGATCCGGCACGGCGGCTGCCGGAGGTGGACCCGTCCAATCGCGAGGCCCTGCTCTCCATCGGGGCCTTTGTGGAGAATCTCGTCATCTCGGCCGAGGCCCGCGGTTACAGGGTCCGGACCGAGGCTGTCGCGGGCGGAATGCAGGATGCGGACATCCTTCGGGTTCGTCTGGAAAAGGCCCCGGCGCGCCCCTATGCGCTCGAAAGGCTGGAACTGCGGCGGACCGTCAAGCACGGGCATGGTCCCCGGGAGTTGACGTCCGAAACGGTCCGGACCCTGGCCGCGCCCTTGGATGGACGGCTGTTCTATTTCCCCCGGTCCTCGGAGCACGCCCGGTGCATCGCCGAGGGGACGGCCGCGGCATTTGAAGAACAGACCCGGCGCGACTCGGCCCAAAGGGAACTGGCCGCGTGGACCCGCTTCAGCCGCAGGTCGGCCGAGGCCCACCGGGACGGGCTGACCACCGAGGGGATGGAGATCACCGGGTTGGCCGGATGGTACGTGCGCTCTTTCATGACTCCGGCCGACGTGATGGGCGGGACCTGGCGCAACAAAGGGATCGAGATGATGAAAAAGATGACCCATGAAGGCGCGGGCTGGTTCGTCGTCACCAGCGCCGGCAGCGGCGTGGCCGATCTCATCGACACGGGGCGACGATTTCAGCGCATGGCCCTCATGGCCCGGGAACACAAGGTGGCCGTCCACCCCATGACCCAGATGCTGGAAGAAGACACAGGGCGAGGCCGAATCGTGGCGGAGCATGCCGCGGACATGACCCCCCAGTTCATTCTTCGGGTGGGCTACCTGGAACGGTATCCGGAACCGGTGAGCCTGCGCCGGCCGGTGTCCTGGTTTGTTCGTGAAAGACAGGAGGGGTGATCCGGATTCAAGATCATTGCCGACCCTGCCAGGAGATGGGCGTGCGGCCGGCCGTTCTCGAAAGGGAGAACCGGGTCTTTCCAACCGTCCGTTATTGTGCCGTTAAGCGGGCCAGCACGAATTTTCCTAAAAATATTCAATAATTAACTTGACATTCATTCCGCCGGCCTTTATGATCTCAAGATTCATCGTGTTCCTGACCATGTTCCACCGATTATTCGGAAATCATGTGAGCCCCGGAATACCTCCGGGGCTTTTTATTGGAACGTAGAAAGAGGGTATTTTTTGAACTTCGAAGATTTTCATTTTCATCCAACTATTGCGGCAGGAATTGTGAAGGCGGGCTATGAAAACCCGACCCCGATTCAGGCCAAGGCGATCCCGCAGGTCCTTCGTTGTCGTGACGTGATGGGCCAGGCCCAGACCGGCACGGGTAAAACAGCGGCCTTTGTACTGCCGATACTCAATCAACTGATCGGTAGTAAACAGGGGCGCATTCGTGCCCTGATCATGGCTCCCACCCGTGAATTGGCGGAACAGATTCATCGGGATATCGACATGCTGGGTTATCGAACACCCATTCGCAGTGTGACCATTTACGGTGGAGTGGCCATTAACCCGCAGATTCAGAAACTGAGGCATGCGGATATCGTTGTGGCTTGTCCCGGCCGGCTTCTGGACCACATCGGACGTCACAGCATCGACCTTTCCCACGTGGAGGTGTTGGTGATTGACGAGGCCGACGAGATGCTCGATATGGGATTTCTCCCGGATATTCGGCGGATCATCACCCATCTTCCCAAGAAGCGCCAGACCATGCTTTTCTCGGCGACCATGCCGACGGAGATCCGGCGTCTGGCCGGGGAGATCCTGCATGATCCGGTCACCGTCCAGGAGGGAACCATCGCACCGGCGGATACGGTCAGTCACGCACTCTACCCGGTCGCCCAGCACCTGAAAACGGCACTGCTGCTGGAACTGCTTGGAAACACCCGCACCACGTCCGTGCTGGTCTTCACTCGAACCAAACATCGCGCCAAGAGCCTGGGGCAGAAGCTTGCCGCCGCAGGTTATCGATCGGCATCGCTCCAGGGGAACCTTTCCCAGTCACGTCGCCAGGCGGCGTTGGACGGCTTTCGAAACGGGACGTTTCAGATCCTGGTCGCCACCGATATCGCCGCCCGCGGTATTGACGTGACACGGATTTCCCACGTCATCAACTACGATGTCCCGTCCACACCGGAGGTATACATTCACCGTATCGGTCGGACTGGACGGGCAACCCGCAGCGGTGAAGCGTTTACGTTTATTACAAGAGATGATAAGGATATGGTTAGTGCTATCAATCGAATCATCGGTTCTGAGATCGAGCAACGAACGTTGTCTGCATTTGACTACAATGTGCCGGTATCGAGCGGTGGAAACCGACCGAAAAGCCTTGGAAAACCGCAACGGAATGTATCCGTAGTCAATAAAAATCGAAACAGAACCAAAAGAGTGGCGTTCTAAAAGAACCCTGGACCGAGTCATCCGCCGCGGGTAAGTCAAGAGGTTGCGATTTTGCCAGTGGCGGCTGATCGGTCAGGTGTATCGGATGAACCGGCGTAATGGTTTTGCTATGTGTATCTGGAGAAGCTGTTTCCTTTTATCCCCTTTTTCGAGAACAGAATCTGCCACAACTGATTTCGCCTTGCTCTAAAACTGCCCGCACAGGAAAGAAGATAGTATGTCCACATACGATAAAATCGATTATCGTATGTATCCTTCAGTTTTGGCCAGTTTTCTTTGAAATTATCATACCACGCCATCAACGTATTGTCATAGTGTTTCCCGAAGCTGTGCCAATCCTCGAGTACAAACAATCCTTCTGCTGCCGAAGATATCTGTTTTGCCGATGGCAGCATTGAATTCGGAAAAATATACCGACTAATCCACGGGTCTGTCGAGTTGACAGAGGTGTTTCCACCGATGGTATGCAGCAAGAAAAGGCCGTCTGTTTTTAGACATCGGTGGACGACCTCCATGAACGTCCTGTAGTTATTGACTCCCACATGTTCGAACATGCCTATGGAAACAATGCAATCGTATTTTTCTTTTAAGTCTCGATAATCCTTTAAATCAAATTTTACATTGAGTCCTTCACAAAATTTATCGGCAAAATGTAGCTGCTCTTTTGAAACAGTGATTCCATGTACCGTTGCGCCGTACTTCGTGGCAGAATATTTTGCAAACCCCCCCCAGCCACATCCGATATCCAATATTTTCATCCCTTTTGACAAGCCAATTTTTTTACATATTAAGTCTAATTTGGCTTCTTGTGCATCATCGAGGGTCTTCGCATTTTCCCAGAACCCACATGAATAATTCAACCATTTGTCCAGCATAATGGAGAAAAGATCATTGCCGGTGTCATAATGCCGCTTGCCGATTACATATGCTTTGGATTTCCTCTGATCATTTATAATCCTCCTTTTGAGCAAAAGGTATAATAATATAAATGAATTGATTTTTACAGACTTATCTAAACGGGCTTCTAAGATCTTGTGAAAAAATTGATCCAGTGCGTCACAATCCCACCAACCATCCATGTAGCTTTCACCCAAAGCAAGAGAACCTCCCGATAAGACCCTTTCATAAAAATCGCGATGATGTATCCGGATATCCCAGGGCCTGGACCCGTTGATTTGAACGCCCGAAGGCTCCATCACTCTCTGCATGATGCTATCCGGTTCGGTCCGCTTCATGAGTCATCCCTCATTCATCGAAAGCCGCTGAATGCCGATGTTCATGGTAACGTACGGCCTCATTTGAAAATCACGGATCTCTTCCTTCTCATCGAAAGACCTAATCTTGACCATAAAGGTTGGGTTTAACGAGTTGCTCGCTGATTTTCCGTAACATGATGCTTCTAGTATAGCACAAGCGAGAAGGCAGATCGTTCATAAAATGGGAGAGTCCATCGTGATCCTCTGAGCCGATCCATTCTAAAAAGAGAGGCGGAGCAGAGGAAAAAGCGAACGGCTTGTTCCTGGATGTCTTGAGAAAAGGGAGGTGAGCATGGAGGCCCGGCGGTTTGTGAAGCAGACTTGTCCGGGAGATCGCCCCATGAACGCGAGGCCGCCCCTTGACGGGGCTCTTGACTTATGGGAAGGGAAGGGATAAGAAGAACACTCACCGTTCCGGTGTGGGGTAGAGCAGCCCCGTGCTTGAGGGGGAGATACGAAACATTCAATCATGGCCGCTTGTGGATGACCCATCCAGAAGCATGGACATGGTTTGTCATGCGCCCATAGCTCAGTTGGATAGAGTGACGGACTACGAATCCGTAGGTCGCAGGTTCGAATCCTGCTGGGCGCGCCATTAAAATCAAGGACTTAGCTGATTTGGCTGAGTCCTTTTTTTTCGGCGGTGTGAGAGTCTGTGTGAGACTTTTCAGTCAAGAGGCTTTCGAAGACGTTCATCGCTTCGCGTTCCGCCTCACCAATGCTATGTAGATAGATCTCGGTGGTAATCCGACTCTCATGCCCGAGAAGGCGCTGGATGGCACCAATTGGAACTCCCGCTTGATCCAACATCGATGCCCCAAAATGCCTGAGCGCGTGGAACCGGAAATACTGGACCCCCGCCTTTCGGCACAGCGTCTTCATGAACTTCTTCCTGTCCTGATAGGGGCCTTCTGCCCATGTGTCATTTTTCCTGTCCCGGTAGCGATGCCAGAATACCCAAGGTTTCGTCTTGTCGCGGTTCCGGAACCTTCGCTCCATGATTGAGAACAGCTGAGCGGTCATGGGTATTTTCCGGGGGGTCATGTGTCCCCCCGCTTTCTTCCGGGTATACAGAATAGTGGAACGGTCCCTGAGGTTGACGTCGTCCCACCGGAGAGCGTTCACCTCGCTGACACGCGCCAGTGTGAGTGCAATGGTCCACAGGTAATCCTGTGTATCGGGATCGGCTGCCAGGATCACCCGCCTTACATCTGCTTCAGGCGGCACGTACCGAACCCTCCGTTCAACCGGAAAGAACGAAATGCCCGCTGTCGGGTTTGAAGAGATCCAGTTTCGTTTCGGGTGCAGACCAAAATTGAATAGGGCGCGAAGATAGCGCAGTTCCTTGTTCGCAGTGTACGGCGAGGTTTCACTCGATCGCTTCATCAGGTATTCCTCGATCTTCTCTGCCGTGATTTCGCTGACCAAGAACTCTCCCCACTGCTTCGTCCATCTCCGCGCGTAGTAGATGCTGTCCGTATAGTGCCTCTTGGAATTGTAGGCCTGAATGTGGTCGAGCCGCCTATTCACCAACTCCAAGAAGGCCATGTCGGTCGGGATCACCGTCTCCTCTTTCGGCCTTGCCAGTTCCTCCCTTCTTTTCGCTTCGGCCTGTTTGGCGTCGCGTTTGGTTTCGAACCCGGCTCCCGTGTACCGGGTCCCGTTCAGTGTGAAATCGTACCTCCACCCCTTCCTTGCCGAATAAACGCTCATAGAGGTCCTCCTTATGCGGGAAAATGAGAGAACCCCCGAGCTTCCTGCCGCCCAATACCCTCCAGTTTTTGTACACCCAACTGGTGCTTTTCCGGAGATACTGGGCGACCTCCTCGACAGTCAGGATAGCGCGGTCTGGCGCGTTGTCAAGGTCAGTCGTGATGCTCATGACTGCTCCATTCCCGGGGGGACTCAATCCCCGCCTGGCAATGCTGGAGCAACATCATCTATGGTCTGGTATTTCGTCTCGACGAGGGTGTAAGTGGTGTAGCTCTTGGGTGGTGCGGTAATTAAATTTTTTGGTTCCAGCTCTTTTCGGTTTGAGGGCGCCCTCATCCATGTCGCCCTGTGCCTTCGGTCAATGCGTTCGCTCCTGTCCTCCTCTCTCTTCCACTCGGTCGAGATGTTCTGACAGCCTCTAGGGCGTCTTCTCCTCGACCATGAGGCCGGGGTTCGTTAGAGGCCATTTGAGGGCTCCTACAACTTCCTCAGGCCCGCCCTCTATTCATCGTCCTCCGGGCCGATATCCAGAAAGTCCCGACGGACCTTCCATGCCTTAGCTCTGTGTCCGCGCAATCTGGTTTGGGTCGTAAGCCGACCCGATTCCATGCGCTGCAAATAGCCTTCATGCAGCAGTGACATCTTAAGGGCCTCCTCAGTGAATGGCATCGGCGTCTTCCTCGCCGCGAAATGCCTGGTCAAAATCTCCATGATGACGTCTGGGAAGAAGTAGAGTCCCTCCTTCGTCACCTTGCCGATGTGCTTCCCTTCACCGTTCCCCAGACCTCCTCCCATCCCGAGAATCATTTCGACCCCGGCAACTGAGGCCGTTCCTGCAGCCAGCTTTTGACTTATGATGTCGCGGAAGACTTCAGCGGGATTCATGGCCGCCATGCTCTCCGCATAGGCGCGGATGTGGCCTTCTACGATCTGAAGATATTCCGAGGCCATCTCTGAACATCTATGGGCCGGAATGGCACCCAGTGCCCACAAATGGTTAAGGAAAAAAGCGAACCCCGTTGCGTTGAGGGCCCAGTTCGAGGCGATACGGAGGTTGTTTGGGAAGCACGGAAGGTTTTTTTGGAAGTGCTGTACATACCTGTCAACGAAGTCCCGGACGTTCACGGCCCAATCAGGTTGGGCGAGTACATGGTGGATCAGACCAGGCAAAAAACGAGGATACTCACGCCGCCTCTCTCGACATCTTTCCCCCACGGCTTGATTGTGGATGGCGTCGACATCAATAAGGATGGTTCGAGCTGCGACGGACTCCGTGTCCTTTACGAAGCCCTCTCCTGTCGAAAGTAGAAGCCCCCTGATATAGGGAGCGCTCGCAAGCCTGCCGTTTGGTCGTAGCCTTCCCCGGCCCTGGCCATTCGCGTGATTTTGCAAAACCCGCAACAGATCCGTCTCCGATGTCAGCCCCGGTTTGAAGTCGTCCACGACGAAGAGGGCGTCTTTCGCTTCGTACCCCAGGGCCTCGAGCGCGTTGGCTGTTGAAGACCATGAAGGAAGCTGCCCCTCGAAGTCGCCGAAGAAGTCAGCAGCACGACTGGCCAGGAAGGTCTTGCCCCCACCCGAGACTCCTCGCAGATGTAGTGCGGGTTTTTCCTTTCCCATGATCGAAGGAATCAAACTCGCAAAACATGAAAGGACCACGTGCGCTATCAAGGGAAACGTCACATTGTGGCCCTTCAATTCCAGGAAATCGTTCACGAGGTGCCGCGCCAAGTCAACCTGGTCTTCGTGGCCTGCCAAATCGAAACGGATCCGCCCGCCATATGCTCCCGCGATTTTCACTTCCTCTACCTCAAGGTGCTCCACCCCACGTGCGGAGATCTCGAAGCCCGGCGGGGTGAGATAGCAAGTGCCGTCCGCCGTGAATCCATTTGAGGCGTGGGAGTACAGGGTGGGGCGGATTCTTGGAGATAATTCCTGAGTGGCAATCCGCAGTTCTTTCGCGCTGCCCTTTATGATCGCATCGCCGCCCTGGACCTCATAAACGCTCTTCAGAAGTCCCGGTCCAGCGAACTCACTGGCACTGAGCCACACGTCCTTCAGTTTCCCGTCCTTTGTTATACCAAGGAGCAGAAGGCGCTGCAGGATATCACCCCCTTCAATGAATACCTTCTCTCTGAGGATTCGAATCGTGAAGTTGGCGATCATTTTGCCATCGGCGCTCCAGATCGCGTCACCCCTAATGTGGAAATCCGGACCCGGATCTCGCCCGTTTCCAACATCTTCTTTTTCGTCCTCCCAGCCCACCTCGCTGAGGATGGCCGGGGGCCTGTCTTCCGCTGTCACCAGCGACAATTCTCTATTGATCAAAACCATTCCTCCAATTTAGTCTTTGTTTTCGGATAGTTGAAGGCTGTCTTCACTGTCTTCACAATTTCACAGAGGTTGGATGTGGCGCTCCCATGGTGCGGGCCTAGTCTACGGGTACCTGCGATTCCCGGTCCGGTGCCTTGTCTTCACCGAGAATCCGCATTGCAGAATGAATAAACTCATCAAGCCTTCTTCTTGGTTTTTTAGGGCACTTATCGGGATATAAGATTCGTATTCTATATACACAATTTCGTATTATATGTGCTGATACGTCAAACTCTTTAGAAAAATCTGGTACGGACATCTGATCCCATTCAGATATGATTCTTGCGATTTGCTCCCCACTAAGGTGTTGTGTTCTTTTACCCATTTTCAGTCTCCTTTCATGGCATAATTGGCGGTTACGGGTTTTTTTTGGTCATGGGAGCGCCACAACGAGCAGACCATGCCAAAACCTCTGTTTACTAAAAATAAGGGCGTTGCGTAGCCTGTCAAGCATAAATTATGTAGAAAATCAATATCTTATAATTAACAAACCGCTTCGCCGAACCTCATTAAATGTTAATTATGCGATATCGGCAGGCGGTGAGCCGGACCTTCATAATTAACGCTTTTATCGAGGAGGACTTTCCCTATAAATTATATCACCTTGAGGGTATTGACATTTCCGTCCCAATGGCTAAAATGTCATGTAGAAAAGCGTTAATGGTGGGGGCAACGTAAACCTCATTTTATGGAGAATGCTCGATGGCCGCCGCAGACAAGGCTGAAGGGAAGGACACACTGGAGAAATCGAAGCGCCTGGCACGCCTGGTGGATGGTTTTCTTGAAGTGGAGCTTGACCGCGATGATCTTTTGGGACACCCGGAGAAGATACGGAGGCTTGGTAACCTTCTTAATACTGATCTGTGGGGGGGAGCACTCCCCCCTCACTTGGAGCCCGAATGGTTTTTTCAGTCCAATACGGCAGACGCGGCACTCGACAGCCCGGACCTTTACACTCAGGAGGAAATCGAGGCCTCCAGGATCTCGGCTGGCGCTGAAACCATCCTCTACTATCACGGCCTCTTAAAATCCGGCTTCTGGGAAGGCTTCAAAGGGGAGCTGGAGCGAGTTCAGGAGACCATGGCCGAAAGAGAACGGGTCTCGGGCGATCCGGAGTTCCCGAAGAGAATGGCCGGCCTGGAACAGGAGTATCTCGACGCAGTCTGCAGGGAGGCCACGGGCGGGTGGACCATCAATGTCGCAAAGGGGGTGAGAGTTGGGTTCAGCGCTGATAACGGGCGCATCCTCTTTTACAACCGGGACATGGACGCCATTCGAGCGCTCGTTGACCTCATAGACGGATTGCCTCTTGACGCCTTTGGGAAGTGCCTGGATGACACCTGCGGCCGATGGTTCGTCCGTGTGACCAGACACGCGAGAGACTATTGCAGCAGGAACTGCGCGGCCAGGCACAATCAGAAAATGAAGCGAAGGACGGAGAAGGAGGCTTACAACGAATATCACCGAGTCTACCGGAGGTCAAAATCCGGGAAGAAAAAAGGTCGTTAGGATGGCTGCAATGCCGAGCCGATTACAGGGGCCGTCCGTTCCCCCATCTGTTTTTGGATCAGGTTATCGCGGTTCACAGACCAACTATATAGGAGCGTATTTCTAGGGTGACAAGGGGCATGCGGCAAGATGGGAACAGTGAAAACCGATCCGAAAAACGAGCTGTTTCAAGAGGCAAACGGGCTCAAACAGATCCACACAAAAAGGGTGAATGGAAGGGAATTGGCCTGGCTCGCTCACCGGGTATGTCAGGCCGGGCTCAGGAAGAAAGAGCTGCCGTTGCTCAAGGCGGGGCACGTCCTGGATTCCGAGGGGAATGTGCTTGACCGGATTACCCTGTTCACTGAAACGATTTGCCTGACTAAGGCGGTGAGGTCCGAAGAGCGTGAATACCTGAACTATAGAAGCAAGGAAGACGGCGGCCCCCTGGATCCGAATGACCCCCTCTCCCCCATCTACCTATGTCAAAAGACGATCTATAGGCATCTGAGAATGAATCCCTGCTCTTTTCACCAAATCAGCCGTCCCCGCACTGTCGCGCTTTTCAGGGAATACAGGAATTCAGGCCTCGAAATTGAGGTATCCTCGCAGGCGGTTGCAAACAGACTGCGCCTCACTACGCGTACCGTCAGGGACGTTTTGTTCAAAAGAAGACAGCCCGCCTGCCATCAAAACGGTCCTTTTTTTCTCGGGGTCCTAACAAATAATCAACCCCTGATCCGAATCGAGGTCGAGAAGGATCGGGAACGGGGATGCGATGTGCCGGACTCGGACTCGGTGTCTGGAATCAGGGGATAGGCGGAAATTGACCCAAGCGCCAGAAAGGAGGTGATGCTTATGATTGAGTAAACGCATTCTAAGTGAAACTGAACCCGTATTATTGTCAAGATGTATATCCCATTGTGAATTGGCGAATATGAGGCAACAAATGTGAATCATGAATAATTAAGGGATAATACTGGAGAAATCAAAATGACTACAAAAAGTATTACCCTTGATGAATTCAACACTATAAAGGAGGATTTAAAAAAACTATACACAGAAAACAATGCTAATAAAAATTCAATAAAAATTAAAGTTGAGTGTATAACGCAACTATTAGAAAAACTTGATAAGGCATACCTTGGAATTAGTGGCGATATGAACAGGATCCATGTAAGTCGCGCCATAATTATCGGAAGCGCTTGCCGGTACATTAAGTTCAAGCTTCTTCATGGCCAATGGATGAACTGGGCGGAGGAAAACCTTAACGAGAGCCTTCGAAGTTTGCAGAAATTCATGGCCATCAGTGAAGCGACTTTTGTCGATGATTACAGTCATCTCGGCATAGAAAAAGTATATCAGTTGACCAGAATTAGTAGCTTGGCCCAAAGGAAAAAATTGCGTTTTGAAGAATTATTTGAATGGGCCGGACTGATTCCTGAATTATCCGGATATAGTACAAAGGAGTTTGAAAAGGCAGTCACCCTGATTTTCAATAAATACCACTTGGAAGATCTTCGCGTGGCAGTCTCCAATGAATCGTTATCTGCAATCACCGGGCATTTCGGCCTACTCAAGGACAGGCCCGAGGTGATCAGCAGATTCCTTGAAGCCGTAAGTGAAGACGCGAATTTAGAGAAAGTTGTACAAAATGTTATTCAAAATAATGGTCAAAGAAAGTTAAAATCAAATAAAGTGAGAAAAAATCAACAAAATTATGATGTAAATACTGCTGGAAAGCTCTTTATAGAAGCGCTTCAAAAAGCTATAGGTGATGATGAGATGAATAAATTGATTAAAGTAGAACGTATTATGTTAATAGGAAAGTTAATAAACGAATACATGGAGCGTTTATATTCAACAACTTAATAGCGCATTTCCGGGGGTTCGGGCTTTCCGGCCCCCGGCATTTTCATTTTGGAGGGAATATGAATGATGATATATATGGTACTTCCCGATGTAAAAATTGCAATTGAGCTTGCAGAGCGTTTTGATGCCAAACCCAATGTAATGCTTTCTTATGTAAGGATTGGAAAAAATATTGGTGATTATATATGCACATATAGGGAGAAATTAGGCAAAATAATGCTTGATAGCGGAGCCTATAGTGTAATGGCAGAAACCATGTCGGTTGATCTCGATGGCTATCTCAATTATCTTCTCCCGATCCGTAATCGCTTCGATTATTGCATAAATCTGGATGTGGAGCCGGAGAATTATGATGTACGGAATTGGAATCTCGCGCGGCTCAATAGGGCCGGACTCAATGTCCTGCCGGTGGTCCACGATCCTTATGGCGGAGAGATCGGTACTCTTTATGATCAGGGCTATCGCTATATCCTGCTCGGCTCCAGCTGGGGGACTGATCGAAGGCAGCTTGATTTCATTTTCGAAAGATATGTCCATAGCGGCAAATATCCCGGGATCAAATTCCATAAGCTTGGAACGGCGACCTACTCCGGCCTATGTGGATATCCCTATTATTCGGCTGACAGCAGCGGATTCATTTTAAAGGGTGGTTTCGGCGATATTCTATTTTGGAATGACAGCAGGGAGCCAGGAGGCAATGGCGATCGAACTGATGCAATATATTGTGGAGGGCTTAGCCGGGATGGAGCGCCTGGGCGGCCTCATTATATGGAATACCGCTATTTGGGCGAATTGAAGGACTACCTTTGGCGGATATTCGAATTTCGGCTTCAAGATGTCGAAGGGCCTTCAGGGGCTACAAATCGATGGATCGTCAATGGAAAATACATTCTGGATCTGGAAAAGAGAATGACTGAAATGCACGAGGCGGGATAGCCCAAAAAAATAATCGCAGCCGGCGGCGAATTTGAAACGGCCAATCTCCTGAGGGGTTGGCCATTTTTTATTAAATTTCAAGAAATAAAGCCGGCGGCGAATATTAAAAATTTAATACTTTCCAGCGCATAATACCCTAATACCCTAACACCGCATACGCTTTAAATCCCAGAAACAAACTGCCCATCGTCATTGATTTCACAATAGAACATACATAAAAGGTAATAAAAAATCCAATTATATTTTAAAAAAAGGAGAAAACATTATGAGAAAGGCAAAATTCATTAAACCAATGACAATATCGTTTCCGCCCGAAATTTTTGAATCAATCAAAGAGATTGCGGACCGGGATGAGGTCTCGATGTCTGAAGTTGTCAGAAAATTTACTGAAAATGCACTCAAGGAAACAGCTGAAAATGTTCATGACAAATATAATCTAAAAAGTAATAACATAGAAATGTCATAATAACGCATATATGATGTTATTGGAGGGATTTAAAGTGAATAGTCAAGCAATCCTAAATGACAGACAGGAGTTTGTCACAATCTCCGAGAGTTTCTTTCATGAGTTGTTCGGCCCAGCGTTGGAAAGCGATCGCGGTGCAATCGAGATCAGGACATTCAAACCATTATCTCAGCAGTTTTTTAGATCCGAGTGCGACGCCGCTGCGGCAGCCTATACCCTGCTCAACCAGGGAGTGGACGTGTATTTCGGCGTCAACCCAAGAATTGGGGGAAAGGGAAAAAAAGAGAACGTCCACTATGTATCGGCTTTTCACGCAGAGGTGGACTATGGGGACATCGGCCACAAGAAGGAATCCAGACACAAAACCCGCGAAGAGGCTCTCAAGGCGATTCAGGAATTCGAACCGGAACCGACTCTGGTGGTTCACAGCGGGGGAGGTTTTCACTGTTACTGGGTATTGAGCAATCCCGTGAAGGTGGAAACAATGGGGATTGAAACGCTTGAGGGAATCAACAAGGGGATATCTATCAAGATCGGAGGCGACAGCGGAACCCAGGACATATCGCGAGTGCTCAGAGTACCGGGAACCCTTAATTTCAAGGTGCGGGATGACCCTCGGCCGGTGACCATTATCTCATGCAGTGGCAGGAAGTACGTGTTCGATGATTTCAAAACCCTGGCCGCGCCTCTTCCTGCAACCAATGTCAAACCGATCAGGTCCGGACCTCCTACTGAGATCCTGAAGACTAAAACACCGGCTGCAGGGGTGGCAAGGCCGGAACTCCCTGAGAGGACCATGCGTCTTATAAAAAGCGGGAACGATGGTAGCTATCCATCCAGGAGTGAGACTGACATGGCGGTGATCAGCGTTCTGGTGAACAAAGGTTTCAGCGATGCGTATATCAAGTCGGTTTTTCAAACTGAGGCCATAGGAGAGAAATATCGAGAGCACCCCGACCGAGACAAGTACCTGAGCCACTCCATCAAAAAGGCGAAGGAGATGTCCTTGCTCACGGAAGAGGAAATGCAGGACCCGCTTTTCATAACAGGCGCAATAGAAAAACGGGAAAAGAAATACAGCCTCAACGGTATCCGATTCGAGGAATACATGGTCAGAAAACACATGATCAGAATCCTCGACCAGGAAGGGGCGTTCTTCCTATACAATGGAAGGGCCTATGAACAGTGCACCGACAAGACCCTGAACAACCTCTGCCAAAACGAATTGGGACCACGCAGAAACCTTTTCACGAAATCCTCCATGGGCGAGTTCATGCATTTTGCTATCGGTGACGCCCTGGTGGAAAGCGAAAAGGCGAGGGCGGATCAGGTTCGCTATCTCACCCTTCAGAACGGCCTGTATGATCTGGAGGAAAACAAACTGATCGAACACACCAAGAATATCTTCACGACGAACCTGCTCCCGTACGATTATGATCCGAAGGCGGAGTGTCCGCGGTTCATCCAGTTCCTGGAGGAGATCTTCATGTGCGATCACGAGAAGATGGACTTCATTCAGGAGGCGGTTGGATACGCATTTCACAAATCCCTGCCGACACCCAGCGTATTCTTCCTCGTGGGTTCCGGGAGCAATGGAAAGTCGGTTTTCATCAACACCATCGCGAGCCTGGTGGGAAAGGAGAATACCAGCAACGTGAGCTTCAACGCCCTGTCCGACGAATACTACGTGCTCGAGCTTTTTCAAAAGATGATCAATATATCGGGCGAGACTCCACATGGCAAAGCAATCAATGCGGACGCCCTAAAGGCGGTTACCTCAGGCGATTGGATCACGGGAAGGGAAGTCTATAAGCGCCCGGTAAAATTTCGACCCTTTGCGAAGCACTTTCTGGCGATGAACAAAGCGCCCATAATCACCGATCAGTCGCACGGAATGTGGCGGAGGATCTGGATAGTGGAATTCAACAGGCGATTTACTCAAGAGGACATGGACCGGGAGCTGGAAGGAAAATTGGCGAACGAACTTTCAGGGATTTTCAATTGGGCGCTCGAAGGATATAAAAGATTGAAAAACCGAAAGTTTGCGCTATCCGAGCCCGTATCCATGAAGATGGCCAAGAGGGAATATCGTGATGACCTCGACAGCGTACGATCCTTCATTAAAACATCCCTGAGCGATATGAAAAACTCGCCTGATCAGATTATTTTTAAGGAGACCTACGATACCTATCGAAACTATTGTCAGACTGAAGGCATTAAAGATATCAAGACCAAGAATGACTTCAAAAAGACACTGATTGAAATGGGTTACCGTATTGAGAGTTCAACCAAACAGAATAACAAAGTATGTATATTTTGTATCCAAGGCAATAATATTAATACATTAAATTAAGGAAAAGATATAAATGATAGATGTATCATTTTTCCTCTTTCCCAAAAAAAAAAGACAAATAATCTATTTGTCATAGATAGAAAATAGATTAAAAAAAGATTAATAAAATACAAAAATAAAATTATATTAGATGACTAATAATAACCATTTAGCATTAAAATTAACCAGATTAACAAAATTATTACGCATTCCCAAAAAAAAATAAATAATTTGTTTTATAAAAATATATATAATAAAATACAAATAAGATGTACTTTTTAGTTAATCTGGTTAATCTTTTGTAAAAGATATTAATATTATTGATATATTCATTGTAGTAGATTACAATTTGTTAATCTTTTTTTAATAAATTATTAAGTCTTGATATTAGTCCTACATTAAATAACTAGTATTAAATGTATTTTTCCTTTTTTTTGGAAAAGGAGAAAATACAATGACTACATATGACATAGATTTATTAATATCAAATTTACTTAAATAAGTCACAAGAAACAAACTCCCACCTATTCAGTCTGTAACCCGCGCTTAATATACAAACAAAACCTCAATATAAATTCCAAAAACACCTCCGGTTAGATTCATTAGAATAAAAGAACAATTCTTGGGAATATCCATATCCGATCTGTCCCATTAACAAGAACAAATAATAAATGTAAATCACATTTAAAAGTTATAATTAAATGTAGTTAAGCCATAATAAAAATCAAAACTAACAAAATAATTCATTAAAGGATGGAAATTTAAAGTTCAATAATAAATCAATTTAAGTACCTGAATGTTTCTTAACCATAAATGGTTCCTTCATGTAAAAAAGCATAGAACATATAATAAATAATATATATATCAGATGGGAGGTGATAAAAAATGTAAATAAAATTAAGAAAATGGCATTATAAGCAGTTGTTATGGGGATTTGGTGCTTTCGCATCACTTCCCCATACTTTTTTTAAACTTTAAACAAATAAACTGAAAAGGAGTCATTTATTATGAGCGATAAATATTTCATTAAATTTGAAAGAATCGAGAGTGAAACAAAATGGTTTGATCAATTTGATAACCTAAATACACTTGGAAAGGTATTAAAAAATGCTGATTTAGCTTCAGAAGTATCAATATATACAATTGATAAAATTGATTTAAGCAAAAGAAATCGCATATATTTGTTATCTATTAAAAACAATAAATTAAATAAATTGAATACAATAGCTGTTGATATAACTAATGAAGTTCCATATTGGGAACAGGTAGAAAAATACATATATGGGCAATACGAAGATGTCGGGAAAGTCGTCATTGTATATGGAAACTTGGATAATCTTCTCGATCAATCAGTCGATTTCGAAATCGAATACCATACCGCGTTGTCTCTTGTTCACGTCGCAAACAGTTGCGGTAAGAACATCTCGGTCATTGAAGCTAGTCCAAATTACTACAAAAAAGGAGAAATTGAATCACTGATGTACAAAATAGATATCAAACGAAATGACATTGGTTTTGAAAAGCTCCCATCAAGAAAAGAGTTTATTATGGCTCAGTTCTGGAATAAATATCACAAACTTCGCAATTACGATCCAATCGGTTTCCATTCTCACCCTGAGGTTTGGTTTAGAGATCCTTGTAGCGCTGATATTCTAGATATGAAATCGAAATTAGTATGTGATAATGGGAAAATATGTCTAAAATTGAGCGAAAAACCTGAATCAGTTGCATTTAAGGCATTTATAGAACCTAACAAAGACAAAATAAATCAGTTATATGATAGAAATAGCGTTGCATTTAATAAAAACAAAAATGGCCTAAGGGAACTCAAGATTGACCTCGGCAGTGAGGCATTCGAGCGTTATTTGGACAACGATTGTGATTATGACAAAAAAATTGACGCCATCCAGTCGATTGTCCAACAGGAGCGCGAAATTATTCAGATCATTTACACCATTATTGGGATTAATAAAAGTTTGCTTCGTTTTTGCGAGATTTAATATTTAAAATTGGATAAATTACATGAAACAAAATAGGAGAAATCATGATGAGCAACAATAAAGAGAAAAAACAGATAACATTATCGACCACGGCGGAACTGCACGATGAGGTAAAGACAATATGTGATCGCATAGGAATTACGATGTCTGAATTTGTCAGGCACGCTATCTACGTTATGCTTGATGCTGAAAAAAGGATGAAAAAAGAGGCTAATAAAAACACATAGTGAGAAAAAAATAGGAGTAAATCGCATGGGGTGATTTCCATGAACGTGGATTTCACCCCATAATATTTTTATGAAAAGAAAGGGAGGATAGAAAAAATGAAAGATACTAAAAGCAATTACAGAGTCGATGATGTGATTGATTATCTCGTAAACCAGGATGGGGCGAGAAAGTTATTGTCCAAACTGGGGATCCAAGTAACGCAAAAAGACTTCGAGATTTCCGAGTTCGAACGGAATTTTGAACATCAAAGATTAATATTGAAAGATGCTGCAATGGTAAATGCAGCTCCCGTAGATGTTGCAATTGATGTGAAACTCGGACAACCAACAACGGACCAAGTATGTGAATTAATGTATGGTTATGGTCGGGACTGCGGTATACGAATATTATTTTTTAATAATTACAATTTTATGCTTGATGAAGGCAATCTAAGTGCTGACGAGATTGTCGTTGAAAGTCTTGTGGGTGCTATGAATCAGTATCCTGTCCGGATATACCTTATCAGGATTATGGAAAACAACAACATGGGTGGTTTTAATTTTGAAACCGTAAGGTTCCCAGAAGATGACCCAATATATGACGTAGATGAGCTGCTTACTCTAGAGAAGTTTAAAGAATCTGAATTTTGGCGTGTGTACTACTATGGCGTTGATAATATTTACAAAGATAACATAGATGTGTTTTCAGCTGGAATTCATAACAGAAACCAATTTGAACAGATTACGGAGGGCGGTGATTGGGAAGTCCATCTTATTTGGAATGATGACGGTGTAACATTCAGCGCAATTATTCCAATTGAAAACTTGAATGAAGCAACGAAAATGTTTCTTGGTGATAACGGAGAATCAGGCGATATGTATCGCGATTTCGAAAAATCAATTTCAATTACCCCTGAAAAGAAAGTTCAGATAGTTGTAAGGGCGTGGGAATTCCCGTTGAGCAGGCTTTATGTTGCAGATTGCATAGAAAAGAAGGGGTACGGCTTGCTGATCAAGGCTGGTTTTTGGAAATTCACAGAGATTATTGAAGGGCTATTTGAAACCAAGTGATTGGTAAAATTGAACTATTGTGTAAGTTTCGGGAACCTAATAACAATCAGTATGATTAGATATAGCAATTTGTAAAAAGGGGTGATTTCCATGAACGTGGATTTCACCCCAAATTTATTATGTGGAAGGAAAATTACTATGAAAGAGATTTTTGAAGATATCACATGGGATGACCCTGTGGGTGTCCCTACCCTGAACGATTTTCAGGAACAGGAACCAGGGGATTCCGAAACACCCCAAGAAGAGATGTACGAGACTTTGGACCGGGGGATTGAAAATTTGCCAATCAATTTCCCGAAGGCAGCACTCACCATCGAAGCGCTGATCGAATCCCTACCGGAGAGTTTCCCTGAAGCGACGGATACCATCAAACGCCACATAGCGCCCCTTATGACCGAAGCGGATGAGGGACTCAGGGACCACTACGTCACTCTGATCAAGAAGCGAACGAACGCGGCATCCAAGCATTCGGTAAAGGTCCTGATTCAGAGTACGCTCGAAAAACTCCAGGAAGAACCTGGCGAGTCTCTCCTTCGGCAGGAAGATCCATCGAAAAACCTTGATCCCGAAATCCTGGAACGGGTGGGGGAGATCAAGCTGGATCCACAACTTTTCAAGAAACGGATGGACTTGGTCAGCCTGCAGGGAGTCACTGGTGAACGTTCGACCATCGGACTTTATACCTTGATTATCGACAGTGCCAAACTCCCCATGGGACAGGGAGGATCCAAGGCTCTTGCCGGCAAAAACTCCGGTCCACAGGGGAGTGGAAAGTCCCACACGATGTTCAAGGTCCTGACGCTCTTCTCGCCAAACGACTACCATCTCATCACGAGCGGGAGTTCGAAGAGTCTCTACAACATGGATAAGGATCTGATGTACAAGGCGCTGATCCTGACCGAAGCGCTGACCTTGGAAGGAAAAAATGGAGATACCGAACTGGCATACGCCATCCGGTCCCTGGTTTCCGAGGGAATGCTCACATACCAGTATACCGGCTTCGA